>ERZ1292623.1171-Hain-H51-01um-R1-1171-length-25851-cov-31_pt1 | contig 25851 bp, 26 predicted proteins | sample MGYA00564398_ERZ1292623 | MGnify/ENA primary metagenome ERZ1292623 (study PRJEB36523, sample SAMEA6512633) | groundwater metagenome | collected 2019-01-07 | study: AquaDiva: Metagenomics assemblies of 32 groundwater samples | reverse complement strand
TCGGTTTTACTCCCATCTATAAGGAAGTGAACCCGGGGGATGTGAGGTTTTGATATTAGTTAGGCAAATTGACAGCTTCTTGCTGGTATTCCATTTATTTTATTCCTGGGTTATAATAAAACAAAGGTCGAAAAATTTTGACTACTGACCACCGACTACAGTCTACAGCTAACAAAATTTGCTGTAGTCAGTAAGCTGTAGTCTGTAGACAAATAATTATGATGATTCAATCCTGGACCGAAGCAATGATCAATTCACTTCAAAATATTTTGGCGGGAACTCTTAGTTTTCTGCCATCGCTTATTGGAGCTTTAGTGATTATTGTTATCGGCTTAATCGTCGCTTCCGGTCTTCGCGCTTTAATTGAAAGAATTGTCGTTACTTTAAAAGTGGATTCTCTTCTTAAAAGTATCGGTCTTTCGCCTTTTTTTGAAAGAGCGAATCTTCAAATTAACGCCGGCAAATTCCTCGGGCTTTTGGTTTACTGGTTTTTAGTGATTGTTTTCGTTTTGGCCGCCACCGATATTTTAGGACTTTTCGGAGTTTCCTTATTCTTGCGCGACCTTCTTAATTATATCCCAAACATTATCGTTGCTGTGTTGATAATGCTAGCTGCGGTAATTTTGGCAAATTTCTTAAGATCTTTAGTGAGAGCTTCCGTTACGAGCGCTCAACTTCACGCTTCAAAATTTTTGGGAACCTTAGCTTGGTGGGGAACGGTAATTTTTGGTTTATTAACCGCTTTAATTCAACTTGGCATTGCCACAGCTATTATCAATACCTTGATAACTGGTTTAATTGCTATGATTGCCATAGCCGGAGGTATTGCTTTTGGTTTGGGCGGAAAAGACTACGCGACTCATCTTTTAGAAAAACTTAGACGAGAAACGGAAGAAAGATAGTATCTGAATAATAATAAAAAATCCCGCTTCAATTTTGAAGCGGGATTTTTGTTTAATTTTAACTGCTTAAGGCTCCTTCTCACTGATATACTTAAGTATATCACTTTGAATTACGAAATGATAAATTATCATTAGACCTACTGCGTAATAATTTTCGTAGCGCCCAGCACCATTTCCATCAATAGATTTTCTAATATTACAATTATAAGGCGAAGCCGCCTTTCGGCTACGACTGATGGTTTATGAAAGTTTATCAAAAGAAATGGTGCTGGGTAGGCGAGGCGAAGTAAAAATTTTTCAATTAAATATAGCATATTATTGAAAAATTTTTACAAAGCCGCAGCCAATCCGCCAGCTGGCGGAGCAGTAGAAAAATTATTACGCAGTAGGTCTATTATAAAAAATAAGCCCGAACCTTAAATGAATAAGATCGGGCTTTTTATTATAATTTTAAATTTAAAATCTTTTTTACTGCATTCAATCTTGCCAGTGCGCCGCTTATTTCAAGGTGTCTAAACTTTTCTTTTATGTCCCCTGCCGTATTTTTAGCGGCCAGTTCTATTTGTCTACCCTTTTCAGTAATGGCCTTGGTATATTCAAGAAAATATTCGTTCTTCTTTGCCCATTTTTTGGTAAGGTTTCTGCCATATATCTTAATTGACACATTGAACATGTGCAGTTTGACGGCTCTTTTTATTATCTGACCTATGGAGTAAAATCTGGCAGTTGCCTTTACAGTTTCAGCCTGAAGCTCATAGTATGTCATTTTCTTGGGCTCAAACACAGCATGGTGCGCATCATATAAGCTCCAATCCTTTGTTATAAATCTTTTCTGTTCCTCCATTTCTCGAAAAAATCTTGTTCCCGGTAAAGGCGTTAATATCATAAACTGGACAGATTCAATATTATTCTTTTTTGCGAAAGAAACAGTCTGCCGTATAGTTTCAACCGTATCATTATCTGAACCAAATACAAACATTCCATGAATGCGGATACCGTGGTCATGGAGTTTTTTTATACAATCTTTAATATCCTCAACAGACTGCTTTTTGTTATACGCCTTTAATGTTTCCGGATTTACAGATTCAAAACCTATATAAACAGTATGACAGTTTGACCTTTTCATTAGGTCCAGGAGTTCCGGATCTTTTGCAACATCAACCCGGACCTGGGCAGTCCATTTTGGGGTCAGGTCTTTTTCTATCATAAGTTTTAAAAGTTCCTTTGTCCTTTTTTTGTCAGCCGAAAAATTATCATCATAAAAAAAGACCCATTTCCCACCGTTATCTTTGTTAAGTTGGAGTTCTTCTATTATCTTTTCTTTGCTCCTGAACCTATATTGCCGGCCGAACATTCCCGTCACCGAACAAAAACTGCAATCATAAGGGCATCCTCTGGATGTCATTATCGGCGTTATGCTTAACTTTTTACGCGCCTCTTTTCCAAGACCCTTAACTATTGAAAAGTCCGGATATGGAAGCTTATCCATATCCTTGTAATAGCTAATTGTCTTATTGTGAATTGTCTCTCCGTTTTTTTTATAAGAAAGTCCTGTAATAGCCTCAAACCCTGTGCCTGTTTCAAGCGCCTTTATAAAATCTACGATAGTCTCATCTGCCTCTCCGCGCAGCACATAATCGCATACCTCCAGCGCCTCGTCAGGCATATATGTGACATGAGCTCCTCCCATAAAAACAGGTATGCCTTCCTTTTTCAAAATTCTTGCTATTTCATACGCCCTTGTGGATGTTGATGTAATCGTTGATATACCGACAGCATCCGCTGTAAGCGCATCTTCTATGTCTAATTCTTCAATTTCTTCCACATAACTCCTGACATTATATCCCTTTTCCTTAAGCGCTGTCCCCAAAAGCACAGTTCCAAGTCTTGGCAAAGACATCCCGCTAAATATATGAAAATCCGGCGATTTTGGCTCTATGAATATTATCTTTTTTATCTTCATCTTCGCGCCTCCCTTTTATTTTTTTGGAATTTCTACCTTATTTTATTTATAATTTACTGATAAAATATTACCGCATATTGAAAATATAAGCAAAATAAGATATTATATAAAATATGACTATAACTTTTTACGGCGAAAATTGTTTTAAAATTCAGAGTGGCGATTTTACGGTTTTAACCGACCCTTTTGATGTTAAAATTGGGCTAACTCCGCCGCGCTTGAAACCCGATGTTATTTTAAAAACCCTTACCCTGTTTCCTATTGCTAATCAACTAATCGGCCAACAAACTCACCAGCTAATTCACGGTCCCGGCGAATATAATATCAAAGATATTAATATAACCGGTTTTGGATTGCCCCTTGAACAAGCAAAAGATCCCGCCTCCGCCAAAACTACTGCGGGCAAGTCGGAAAAATTAATTAAAACAATTTATTTAATAAAAATAGAAAATATCAATCTTTGTTTTCTCGGTCATCTTTCGGAAATGCTCGAACCGATTATTTTGGAACATTTGGAAGAAATTGATATTTTATTCATTCCGGCCGGCGGCGAACCGTTTATTGACCAAAAATCGGCGGTTAAACTTATTAAACAAATTGAGCCGAAAATTATTATTCCGACTTTTTTCAAAATTCCAGGCCTGAAAAGAACAACCGCGGATCTTAAAATATTTCTTGAAGAATTTGGTTATAAAGAAAAAATTGAACCGCAAGAAAAACTGACTATCAAGAAAAAAGATTTGGCGGAAATTAAAAAAACGGAGATTATAATATTAAAAACATAAGACCCGCTGAATAATAATTTTTCGTAGCGAAACGCAAAAATTTAGAGCGAGCCGAAGTGAAAATTTTGCAGGAATATACAGCGTATATTTCAAGAAATTTTCACAAAGGCGCAGCCGAAATTTTTGCGTTGCAGTAGAATATATTATTGTTCAGCGGGTCTATAATGCAAAATTACAAATACAACTATGCGAATAATACGAACAAATTTTTCCGCATCATTCGCATAAAATTTCGCATCATTCGCATTATATTCAATGTTTGAAAAATTAAAAAACTTATTAAATAATATCCAAAATTCCGATGAAATAACCAAAAAACGCTGGCTGATAGCTTCAAGCGCCGTGGCAATGGTTCTAGTAGTCAGTCTTTGGCTTATTTATATAAATAATGTAATCCAACCGGCTAACAATAATATAAATATAGAAAAACAAGAATCAGAAATCGGATTTTTTCAAATTTTCAAAAATGGATTGAATGTGGCCGGCGAATCAATCTGGGGCGGCGCTAAAAATTTTATTTTAAAAATAACCGGAGAAAGAATAATTATAATAGAATAAATCAAATGTCATGGATAAAAATTTAGATAAAACCTCAAAAACAGAAAAAATTATAAAGCGTGAAATCACCGATGAACTCCGAGAGTCTTATTTGGATTATGCTATGTCTGTTATTGTCACCCGCGCCTTGCCGGATGTCCGCGACGGATTAAAACCGGTTCACCGCCGGATTTTATGGACGATGTGGGAAGAAGGACTTACGCATAGTGCCAAATTCAGAAAATCAGCCACCGTTATTGGTTCGGTTTTAGGCCGCTATCATCCCCATGGAGATATTGCCGTCTACGATGCTTTAGTCAGGATGGCGCAAGATTTTTCTTTAAGATATCCGCTGATTCAAGGTCAGGGAAATTTTGGAAACATAGACGGAGACAGCGCGGCGGCTTATCGTTATACGGAATCACGCCTTTCAAAAATCGCCGAAGAATTATTATTTGATGTTGAAAAAGAAACTGTTGACTGGCGGCCAAATTATGACAGCACCCGAGAAGAACCAAAAGTTCTGCCGGCAAAACTTCCAAATCTTTTGCTTAACGGCTCATTTGGAATCGCGGTTGGAATGGCAACCGATATCCCGCCCCATAATTTAAACGAAATTATTGACGCCGTTATTTATTTAATTGGAAATCCCAAAGCCGACATTAAAGATTTAATGCAATTCATTCAAGGTCCGGATTTTCCAACCGGCGGAATTATTTACGACAAAAAAGCCATTGCCGAAGCCTATACTTCCGGCAAAGGACCGATTACCTGTCGGGCGCTGGCGGAAATAGAAGAACGCAAAACTGGACAATTTAATATTATCATCACTGAAATCCCCTATCGGGTTAATAAATCGGAATTAATAATTAAAATTGCCGAACTGGTTCAAGAAAAAAAGATTGAAGGTATTCGCGATCTCCGAGACGAAAGCGACCGCGAAGGCATGAGAATCGTTGTTGAATTAAAAAGCGACGCCAGTCCGCAAAAAATTTTAAACCAGCTTTATAAACATACCGATCTCCAAAAAGATATTCATCTTAATATGATTGCTTTGGTTGATAACGGCATTCAACCCCAGCTTTTATCGTTAAAAGAAATTTTAGAAGCTTACTTAGAGCACCGGAAAATTGTGGTTGAGCGCCGGGCGAAATTTGATTTAAATAAAGCCAAAGAACGGGGACATATATTAGAAGGACTGGTTAAAGCCTTATTGGTTATTGATAAAATAATCGCCACCATTAAAAAATCAAAAGATCGTCCCGACGCGCATCAAAATTTAATCAAAAATTTTAAATTAACCGATATTCAAGCTAATGCTATTTTAGATATGAGGCTTTCCGCTTTAGCCGCCCTGGAACGCCAAAAACTTGAAGACGAATTAAAAGAAAAAAAGAAATTAATCAGCGAACTGGAAACGCTTTTAAAAAGTCCGGCGAAAATTCTTAATGTTATCAAAGACGAGCTTTCGGAATCAAAAAGAAATTTTGGCGATGAAAGAAAAACCAAGGTAGTCGCCGGCGGACTTAAAGAATTTAAAGAAGAAGATTTAATTCCCCAGGAAGAAGTCCTTATTACTCTTTCTCATGGCGGTTATATCAAAAGAGCGTTATCAGACACTATTAAAGTTCAGCACCGCGGCGGTAAAGGATTGATCGGATCCGAACTTGCCGAAGAAGACATTATCAGTCATTTCATTTCCGCCGATACTCACGACAATATTTTATTTTTCACCGACAAAGGACGGGTATTTCAAACCAAAGTTTATGAAATTCCGGTCGGCTCGCGAACAACCAAAGGTAAGCTGATTCAAAACTTTTTGGAAATTCCGAATGAAGAAAAAATCAGCGCGATTGTAAATTATGCTAACAGACTACAGACTACAGACTACGGCAAAAAAGATGGAAAGGCCGTAGACCGTAGTCCGTCAGCCGTAGACAGTTGTTTAGTGATGGCCACCAAAAACGGCATCATCAAAAAAACTTCTATTGAAGATTTTGCCAATGTCCGACGAAGCGGCATTATTGCCATTAATCTCCGAAAAGACGACAAATTGAAGTGGGTTAAACTTTCTTCGGGAAAAGATGAAATTATTTTAGCGACCGCCTTAGGTCAAGCAATCAGATTTAAAGAATCACAGCTGCGGCCGATGGGAAGAACAGCTAGCGGCGTCAAAGCGATTAGAATTAAAAAAAATGACTTTGTGACGGGAATTGATATAATAGGAAAGACTACGGACTACAGACTACAGACTATAAATAAAAAAGCCGTAGACCGTAGTCTGTCGACCGTAGTCCGTCTCTTAATAGTGACCGAAAACGGATTTTCCAAACAAACTCCGATTAGCCAGTATAAAGTTCAAAGCCGCGGCGGCAGCGGCATTAAAACCGCGAAAATAAATTCAAAAACCGGCAATATCGTTTCCGCTCAAATTATCACTGACGAAGAAGAACTACTGGCGCTTTCAGCTAATGGTCAAATTATCAGAACCAAAATTTCTGATATCAGAACCGCCGGCCGGGCAACCTCGGGCGTAAGGGTAATGAGATTAAATGAAAAAGATAAAGTGGCAGGAATAGTTATTTTATGAACCCTACTCGCAATCAAATAATCATCATCGGCGCAATAGGTCTTGTTGCGATATTTTTTATTTTAGTATTTTTAGGCGTTATTCCCGGCCTTAAAAAATCCGGCAGTGGCGGCGGTTTTCAAACTCCCGGCAACGACAAAAAAACCGCTGTTAATTTTTGGGGAATAATTGATAACGACAATGACAGAACAGCCATCCAATCTTTAATTGAAGAATACCAAAAAACAAATCAAGGCGTTAAAATTGATTTCACGGCATTTGATAACGCCAAGAATTACGAAAAAGCTCTTTTAAACGCTTTGGCAACCGGAAAAGCGCCGGATATTTTTATGTTTCACAATACTTGGCTTCCGAAATATTTTGATAAAATAACACCGCTTCCGGAAATCGCTTTTCCGCTATCCCAGCTCCGTCAATTATTTCCGCAAGTCGTTGAACAGGATTTTGTCATTCAGCAAACCCATTCGGCAAGCTCAGGGCAAGCTCAAGATAAATCCTTAATCGTCGCCCTGCCTCTTTATATTGATACTTTGGCTCTTTTGTATAATAAAAATATTTTTGACGGCAAAGCCATCGCTCTGCCGCCGACCAACTGGCAGTCATTTCAGAATATGATTCCTTATCTCCGCGAAACAAATCTGTCAAATCAAATTATTAAACCGGCAGCCGCCATCGGCGGTTCGGAAAAAAGCATAGATTCAGCTTCTGACCTGTTAAATCTTTTAATGATGCAATTAGGCAGTTTAGCAACTGATAATTATGGAAAAATCAGTTTCAGCCGAGAAGGACTCCCAGCTTTGGATTTTTATCTTCAATTCTCCAACCCCAACAGTCCTTACTACACTTGGAGCGATAATTTAAAATATTCATTAGACAGCTTCAGTGAAGGCTCAACCGCGATAATTTTCAATTACGCTTCACGAATTCCTTTAATTAAATCAAAAAATCCTTATTTAAACATCGGCGTTGCTCCAATGCTTCAATCCTTCGGCGCTGCTCAGGACAAGTCCTTTGGCACTGCTCAGGACAAGTCCTTCGGCGCTGCTCAGGATAAACCAGCCAATGCCAATCAGCCAATAAATTACGCCGATTACTGGGGATTATCGGTTTCTAACCAAAGCCAATACTCTGATCTATCATGGAATTTTATTCTTTTCGCCGCTACTAATCCTCAAGCGAATGAAGTCTATCTTCAAACCGCGAAAAAACCGCCGGCTCTCCGCTCGCTTATCTCAAAATACATCAATGACCAGGAATTAGGCATTTTCAGCCGGCAGGCTTTAACTGCCCGAAGCTGGCGCCAACCGGATAGCGCGACTGTTAAACAAATCTTTTCCGATATGATAGAATCAATATTGAATAGCCGTCTCAACACTGAAAACGCCTTGAGACAGGCGGAAAATGAGATAAATTCTTTATGAAAAATTATAAAATTTTTATATTTTTGTTTTTTATCTTTGTTTTGTCGTTTGGATTTTTAAATATTGCCAGCGCCCAAGAAGAAGGATTAGTGCCGTGCGGTCCAGGAATTACCGGCGCCACATCATGCAACTTCTGCCATCTCCTCACCTTAGGTCAAAATATCATTAATTACGCGCTTATTATTGTTTTCCCGATTAGCGCGGTGATGGTTGTAGTCGGTGGCGGTTATATTTTAACTGCCGGCGCTTCAGAATCCAATGTTTCCAAGGGCAAAGAAATCCTCACCGCCGCGATTGTCGGCCTAATTATTGCCTTGTGTTCGTGGCTGATTATTGATATTATAATCAGAGCTATAAGTAATGATACCAATACTAACTGGTATGAAATTGGAAGCAAAGTGGGTTGTCCATAATAAATTAATTTAATAAAATTACTATGCCAAAATTATTACCTAAAACATTACTAATAACTCTAACGCTTTTCAGCTTATTTGGTTTTTTCGCCACGGAAAATTATGTTTTTAGCGCGCCGGCTCCATCTATTCAGCAATCAGCCGAACAATTAGCCGGTACTTCAAAAATCACAGACCCCAAACAAATTTTTACAATTCTAACCAATATCGTCAAATACACTTATACTATCTTCTTTTTTGTCGCTATTTTCTTTATTATTATCGCCGCCTTCACTTACCTGACTGCCGGCGATGACGCGATAAAAATCGGCTCCGCGCATAAACAAATTTTTTGGGCGGTTATAGCCATTGCCATTGCTTTAGTTTCAATAGGAGCGGCAACAATTATTCAAACTTTTATTACCGTACAATGAAAAAAACTATTTTTATAATATTGACGCTCTTTGTTTTCTCGCCGATTTTAGTTGGAGCAATAATTAATCCCGGAGACATACCAACCAATACCGATGTTGGCATCCCAAAATCTCCAATCAATAAGCCTGAAAATTTTTTAACAGCCATCGCCAAAGCAGTTCAATATATTTATGCGCTTTTCTTTATTGTTGCCGTGGCGTTTATTCTTTTCGCCGCTTTTGATTATTTATCCGGAGGCGATAATACAGAGAAAATTAAAACTGCCCATAAAAAACTCACTTATGCCGCCATTGCCATTGCGGTTGCTTTATTGGCGGTGAGCTTCAGAGTAATTATTCTACAATTTTTGCAAAGTAGCGGTGGAGGTGGTGGAAATATCAATACATCATCACAGCCAACACAAACATTCCCGCATAGTACGCCATATCCATTTACAGGCGGTGTTATTCAACCACCATATAAATAACTGATAACATCACTACCACCCATACCAAAATTTTAAAATGATTTCTAGTCAAGATTGACATTTTTGAGTTTAAAGATGAGAATTAGTAAAGTAAAAAGGTCGAAAAAGTAATCGCTAATAATGCGAATTGTTTGCAATAATGCTAATAAAATTTAAATTATTCGCATTATTCGCTTAAAAATTTGCGATATTCGCGAACACTATATGAATTATTCAAAAATTATTTCCGTATTTATAATGGTTGGTTTTATCGGTTTGCTTTTCGGCAATATCGCTCTCGGTCAAATCGGCAATATTCCAGGCACAACAGCTACTAATATCACGAGTGTCGGCGGTATAATAGATGTTCTCAGAAATATCATAAGATATGTTTATATTTTATTCTTTATTATTGCAATCGCTTTTATTCTTATGGCCGCCTTCACTTACTTAACTGCCGGCGGCGATCCGGAAAAGGTTGGTGAAGCTAAAAATCGGCTTATTTACGCCGCCGTGGCCATAGTCGTGGCCTTGTTATCCGTCGCGCTGGAAACGATTATCACAAACTTCCTAACCAACCCAACTGCGTAGAATTTATGTTCCGCTTCATTGAGGCGGAGCATACCCGACAAGGCAATTTTATTGTCTTGTGGGGTATGCTTAAAAAAGCGAATAAAAAAATAGCTCAAACAAAGCGTCATTTTGGTGTTGTTTTGGAAAACATTGATTCTAAATTGGATTTGGTTGTTGAGGGACAGCAAACGCTTGACAAAAAAATTGATGGAGTTGATGAAAAAGTTGAGAATTTAAAAGAAGAAATGAACTATAAATTTGGAATTGTTTTTGATGAATTGCATTTAATTCGCAACGAACTTAAAGAAAAAGTCGGTCGCGATGAATTTATATTCTTGGAAAAACGCGTTTTGGCTTTAGAAAAGGCGCGAAAATGAATAATATTATCTTAAAAAAAACAAGAAAATGGTTTTGGCTAGCGGGAGTGATGGTCTTGGGAGCGGGATTTTTGAATAATAAGGTTTTGGCGGCGACACAGGGAGGATCCCCGTCTTGCCCCCCAGGAGAACTTTGTAATCCCTTAGGTAGGGGCAACAACAGTATTATTACAATTATTAGCAACATCCTTGACTGGCTTATTATTTATAGCATCCCAATTTTAGCTTTAATGATTTTAATTGGCGGTTTTCAAATTCTGACTGCCAAAGATAGCCCGGAAAAAGTTACCAGCGGCAAAAAAACAATAATGTACGCGGTTATCGGTTTTATCATAATTTTAATCTCCAAGGGTATAGCATTAATACTTCTTAATATAATTAAGTAAAAAAAATAGCCGTTAAACAATAAATTGTTTAACGGCTTTATGCGAGAGGAGTTTATTAAAAATCTAATAAACTCCTCTTTTTATTCTAACTTCCGCAAATTGTCCTTCTTGGCCATAAATCCGAAAAATTCTATTTTCAATTATTACTTCATCCCATGCTGGTTTGTTCGATTCGCGATAAAACTTTCTCCCATCAATATATTCTATTGTCACGGGAATTTTATAATCTATTTCATATCGCGACCCATGAGGTGTAGTCACCCAACCGCCAGCCTCACGAGGAAGTATATAGTGAGAAGGAATAAGTGGCACTTTAATCTGATTCACCCCTTTTTGAAATTCATAGTTGGGGTAAATTTGAACCATCTCCGCTTTTGCCATTTCCGCCCCCCGCGCCGGAATTGAAGATTCTATCGCCGGAGAAAACAGGAATGGTTTTAATATTCCATAACCAATCCAAAGCGCGAGAAAAATAACTACCGCCCAACCCCAACTGAATTTTTTCTTTTGTGGGAGCATTTTTTCCGTTTTTATTTCTTTTGCCGGTTTTATTTCTTTTTCCGGTTTTTCTTGCTTTTTCTGGTTCTGGTACCATATAAAAATGATTGTCGCCAGAATTATTAAAAACGCAATCAATTCAATCAATGGGAACTTCATTTTTTTTCCTCCTTCCCCCTTTTATCTTTCTTTTCATCCTTTTCGTTATCTTTCTTTTCTTTGCCTTTTTCAGAAACTTCTCCCTTAAGGGTTTCTCCAAGACCAAGAGCAGAACCCACAGCCATTAAATCAGTAAAACCCTTTGAACCAATAATAATTGTTTTTTGGCCCGGGTTTTCCGTAATTTTCCGCGCTGTTTCTGTATTGATTATAAGCTCGGGAGAAACGCCAAGTTTTTCTACCATATTGAGAATACCCTCTGTTCTGCCATCAAGAATGGCTTTTTCAGAGGATCCCTTACCTTGACCTTCAAGCATATCTTTCTCTTTTTGCCCTTCAGCCCCGATAATCATTGCCTGCTTCTGCGTTTCCGCTCGGGCTTGCTTTAAAAGATCATCATTCAATTCATGACTAAAACCAAGTGGGCGCAAAAGAAACGCCATTACTTCTATACTGTTCTTTTTCTCATCATCTTTTTTCCCATCTTTCTCCTCAATAGCCTCTATTCTCTCGGTAATTTCTTTTTTGATTAACTGACTAAATCTTCCAATAAAATATTGAGCCACTGCGGGAGTAATCTTTGAGAAATCTCTATTTAACATCGCAATAGCGATGTCTTGAAGTTTATTCCTTGCTTCCTCTCGGGAACCAAATATTTTCAAAAGCCCGACAAGGCTTTTGATTTTCCATATGATTGTGAATGGAACTTCCACAGTCATACGGACATTTAGTGGATCCTTTTTCCCATTGGATCCTTCTTCTTTTCCTTTTTTCTCCTCTATAAATTTGTTTATTTCCTCATAAAACTTCTTCATCTCTTTATCTTTTTCATCTTCTATAGATATTGAAGTCCCCGGCCACCCAAACTGAATTCTATTTGGGGGTTTAAATCCAAGTTTCAGAAGATTCTCTGGTAAAACTTCTGCTTCTTCTTTCTTAGACCTGTATATTAATTCAGGCTTAGCAGGAAGTTCATCTTCAATAACGTTCTTTGTATCCTTTACTAACTGGTATACAGGGAACGGAACGAAATATAGTCCAGACCCCACATCATATAAGGGCTTACCAAAAAGAATAATCGCCCCAAGTTTAGTGGGTCCGACTATTTTGAAACTGAGAATGTTATATAGAACTTGGGCGAAAAAAATCGCCCAACCCCAATTCCATTCTCCATATTCCCCTAATTCACCAATGATCATTGTTGAATATCTTGAAAACCAGGCATATTCAACGACAATAAGAACGAGATTGATGATTATTACCATTCTCCACTTATTCCACCATGTCTCTTTTTCTATCTTTTCTTTCATTTTATCCTCCTCCGGCCATTGGCCATTTATTTTTTATTATCTTTCTTCACAACCTAAACAATCTAATATAAACTTGTTAAAGAGCGACAACCAGCGGAAAATATAGCTGATTGAAACTGTTGTAAAAATAGCATATAATCTTTAAAAAGTCAAGCCGAGGTGGCGAAATTGGCAGACGCATCAGCTTTAGGAGCTGACGCCGCAAGGCATGCGGGTTCAACTCCCGCCCTCGGCACAAAATAAATATTATTTTCTTCTTCTGCCGTGGAAAGCTCCGTGGACTTCGTGAAGTTGTTTATTGGTCAAATGAGTGTAAATTTGGGTAGTGGAAACGCTGGCGTGACCTAAAAGTTCTTGAACCGAACGCAAATCCGCGCCGCCGATTAAAAGATCTGTGGCGAAAAGATGCCGAAGCGTATGAGGATGCACATTATCGGGAATACCGGCTTTCCGACCGTAAAAATCAACTATTCGTTGAATCGTTCGCGGAATTATCCGACCAATGATTTTCGGCGTTTTTGCTTGCCCTGAAACTGCCGAATGGGATTTAGTTAGGCTTACAAAAAGCGGTTCATCGGCATCTGTCCTTTTTTCTAAATAATTTTTAATGGCTTTTTTCGCCCGTTCCGAGAAAAAAACTACCCGCAATTTTCCGCCTTTGCCGCGAACTGAAATTTCGCCTCGATCAATATCAAAATAACGATTTAACGCGCAGAGCTCGGAAATTCTAAGCCCGGTTGAAAATAAAACTTCTAAAATCGCTTTATCGCGAAGTGAACGCAAATCCGAACCACTGGGACTGCTCAATAATTTTTCTAAATCCTTATATTCAATAATTTCAATCTGCCGCATTGGAATTTTCGGCAATTCTATTTTATCCGGCGGCAGAACATCAAGGTCGCATTTAATCAAGTATTTCAAAAAATTCCTTAAAGCGATAATATAATAACTCTGGGTATTTTTTTTAATCTCCCGTCTTGCCAAATAAAGCCGAAATTCGCGAATAACTTCGGAAGTAATTTCTTTTTCGTTTTTAATTTTACCAAAATTTAAAAACGCTTTTAAATATCGCTCGTAATTCTCCCGCGTTTTTATTGAACGGTTTTTTTCAATCTCCAAATAATCAAGATAATGTCTAAGCAAAGTATTAATATCCATTGATTTTATTATACTCTGAATTACGAAATTCTTTTGAGTTATCCACAGGCAAGGGACTTGATAAGGCGGGAGCGGAGAGGTATAATATTGGCATATTAATGAAAAATATTAAAATAAAATACTTAATAATCGCGGTGGTAATAATTTCTGTTATTGTGGCTGGTATTTATTGGTTGGGATATTATAAAGCCACTCCAATTCCAACAGCTAAAGAAGAGTTGCCAGCCAGTTTGGGCGGTCAAATTTACGGACAAATTCAAAACCCGGCGGAAAAAATTACCGAAACTAATCCTTTTGAAGTCAAAACTAATCCTTTTGAGGAAACAAAAACTAATCCTTTTAAAGATATCTATAAAAATCCGTTTACTCAATAAAACTAATAATGAAACGCCAAAATATTAATTTATGAGAATAATACGAATAAATACAAATCTAATATTATCCGTTATAATTCTAATCTTTGGAGTTTTTATTGGCTATTCTATAATCGCGCAAGCGCAAACCGGCGGCGATATTGTTTATCCGGTGGAAGAATTAAATAATTGCCGGAACGAAACTGAATGTCGGAGTTTTTGCGATAAATCGGAAAATATTATTGCTTGTGTTAATTTTGCCGAAAAACATAATTTAATTTCCAAAGAAGAAGTATCCAAAGCTAAGGCCTTCGCTCAAATGGGCAAGGGACCGGGTAATTGTAAATCAAAAGACGAATGCGAAACGTTTTGCGAAAATCCAACCAATATGGAAGTCTGTTTGGATTTTGCCGAAAAAAATAATTTAATGCCGCCGGACGAATTAAAAGAAGCCAAACAAGTTGTTAAGGCGCTTCGCGAAGGGGCTCAATTACCGGGCAACTGTCGAAATAAAAAAGAATGCGAGGTTTATTGTAATGACCCGGCCAATATAAATAGCTGTCTTGATTTTGCCGAAAAAGCCGGTTTTATCCCGCCAGAAGAACTTAAAGAAGCCCGTCAAGCGGCCAAAGCAATGGCTTCCGGCATTAAACCGCCGGGCAATTGCCGAGGGAAAAAACAATGTGAAATTTATTGTTCTGAACTTTCTCATATGGAAGAATGCTTTAATTTTGCCGAAGCCGCCGGCTTTATTCCTCCGGAAGAAATAGAACAAGCAAGAAAAATGATGCCTTTAATGATAAAAGGAGAAATGCCCGGCGGTTGCCGTTCAAAAGAAGGATGCGAAGCTTTTTGCGCGGACGAATCACACTCAGAAGAATGCGCTAATTTTGCCATTAAAGCCGGTTTTATGAAGCCCGAAGAAGCGGAAATGTTTAGAAAAACCGGCGGCAAAGGTCCGGGCAACTGTAAGGGAAAAGAACAATGTGAAGCTTTTTGTAATGATTCGACTAATCAAGAAATTTGTTTTGGTTTTGCCAAAGAACACGGTTTAATCCCAGAAGAAGATATTCAAAAAATGAAAGAAGGGAGTATAAGGATGAAAGAAGGGCTGTCGCAAGCTCCGCCTCAAGTTACAGACTGTATTCGCCAAGCGGTTGGTACCGAAAATTTTGATAAATTTCAAACCGGCGAGTTTATGCCCGGTCAGCAAATTGGCAATCAAGTGAGAAACTGTTTTGAACAATTTACGCCCAAGGGAATGAATCCGAATGAAAAACCCGAAAAACATCAAGAAATAATACCCGGCAGGTCGCCATCGGAAGGATTTGGAGGTCCGGGCGGTTGCTCTAATCCTGATGAATGCAAAAAATACTGTTCCGACCCGGCCAATCAAGGAAAGTGCGACGGTTTTGGATCAAGACAACAGATGCCCAGTGAAATGCCTCCGTCTGGGCAAAAAATGATGCCCGAAGGATTTAGACCGACTGAGAAAATGATTCCCCAAGGCATTCCGGAGGAATATAGAAAAATGATGGAGCAAGGACAAATACCGTCTGGATTTACTCCGCCGCCAGGCGCTAATTATCCAATACCGCCGGAAGGAATAAATATTCCGCCGAAATATCAGAATATAATAACGCCGCCTATCGACATTCAACCGTTGCCAAAAGGAGAGATACTCCCACTGCCGCCAACCGAAACCACCCCGCCACCGCCGACAAGCTCCATCCGACCGCAAACTTTTTTAGGATTTATTTTAAACACCATTAGCCGGCTAATCAATAAATAAATCCCATTAGAAGCTCACGCGGGGTATTAAACCCAGCGTTCGCTGATAGAAAAACAAGCATTCATCCCGTTTAGAGGCCGCGAGGGCTCGCAGCGCGTCTCTGCCTCTAACGGGGTTCATCCCCGTGGCAGAGACCAGAGTGTTTTGCTTCTAACGAGATAAATATAATTTTCTCTATTTTATTTAACGAAAAACCGACCAGTAATTATCTGACTGGTTTTTTGTTTAAAAGCTTTAATGCTACAATAAAGGGTATTAAACCGCAGGGCAAGCCCTGCACCCATTTTGTGTTCGCTTCGCTCACTCTTTCCCGTCCCAAGAGACGGAGTATTAAACCCTTTGTTTCGTCTTCGCTCGGACGAAATGGAAACAGGAAGTTTCCATTTCGCTCCTCGCTAGCCGAAATAAAAAAGCGCCAAAATGAAAGATAAAATTTTAGAAAAATTAATTCAAACTGAAACTAAGCGTCAGCGCGAAACGCTTGATTTAATTCCTTCGGAAAATATTGTTTCCAAGGATGTTCTAAAAAATTTGGGTTCGGCGCTTACCAATAAATATTCCGAAGGTTATCCGGGAAAACGCTATTATGCCGGAAATAAGATTATTGACCGGATAGAGATTTTAGCTCAAGAACGGGCGCGGAAAGTGTTTCGGCTGGCTCAACACTGGCATATTAATGTCCAGCCTTATTCCGGTTCGCCTGCCAATATGGCAGTTTATTACGCTTTATTAAAACCCGGAGAAAAAATTATGGGAATGGGTCTGCCTTTTGGCGGTCATTTAACGCACGGCTGGAAAGTAAATTTTTCCGGCCGATTTTATAAAACAATCCAATATGGCGTTAACCGCGATGGTTATCTTAATTACGGCGAAATTAAAAAACTGGCAGAAAAAGAAAAGCCGAAAATAATTATCGCCGGCGCCACCGCTTATTCCCGAATAATTGATTTTAAAAAATTTTCCGCCATCGCTAAAAAAATAAAAGCTTATTTTATGGTTGATATGGCTCATATTGCCGGACTGGTTGCCGCCGGAGTTCATCCATCGCCTTTCCCTTATGCTGATATTGTAACCACAACCACTCACAAAACCCTCCGCGGGCCAAGAGGAGCGATAATTTTCGCCAATCGCCAATCGCCAATCGCGAAATATTACAAAATTGATATTGCTTCGGTAATTGATAAAGCAATTTTCCCCGGTCTTCAGGGAGGTCCGCATGACAATCAAACAGCAGCGATTGCTCATTGCCTTTTTGAAGCATCCCAGCCAAGTTTTAAAAAATACACCGAACAAATAGTAAAAAATGCCAAAACCATGGCAAAAGAATTACAAAATTTTGGTTTTCAATTAATTTCTAACGGCACTGATAATCATTTAATGCTTATTGATTTAACTAATTTTAAAATTTCCGGTCGCGAAGCCCAAAACCGACTTGAAAAAGCCGATATTATCGTTAATCGCAATACCATTCCTTATGACAACCGTTCGCCTTTCGACCCATCGGGAATTCGCCTGGGAACGCCAGCCATCACCACTCGCGGAATGAAAGAAGAAGAAATGAAAAAAATCGCCGAATTAATATATTTAGCGATAACAAAAAAAGGGAAAGTTAATTTTATTAAAAATAAAATTATAAAATTATGCAAAAAATTTCCGGCGCCGAAATAGCCCAAAAAATTATTGATGATTTAAAGTCCCGATCAAAACCGGATAAAATTTTCGCCGCAATTTTAGTCGGCGAAAATGATTCGACAAGCTCACCACAAGTCCGGGCTTCAATTTCTTTTTTAAAACAAAAAGGAAAAATCGCCGAAGAATTAGGCGTTGATTTTAGAGTCTATAGATTTCCAGAAGAAATTAAAAATGACGATTTAAGAAAAAAAGTTGGTAAAATCGCCTTATTAGGACCGGTTGGCGGAGTGATTGTTCAATTGCCATTGCCAGTACATCTTAACCGCCACTATATCTTAAATGTCATTCCAAGAGAAAAAGATATTGATGTTTTAGGCGAGCGCGCTTTAGGCGCTTTTTACAATGACCGCAATTTTGTTCTGCCGCCAAGCGTCGGTGTAGTTGAAACAATCCTAAATTCTCAATCCTATATTCTAAATTCTAAAAAAGTAGCGGTAGTAGGTCCTGGGTTTTTGGTTGGTAAACCAATTACGACTTGGCTGATAGGAAAATGCCCGGAAATTTATCTTTTAGACCAGGGCAGTGATTTTTCAATTTTAAAACAAACCGATTTGGTGATTACAGGAACTGGCCAACCCGGACTAATAAAACCCAGGATGTTAAAAGACGGCGCCGGCGTTATTGACTTTGGCTATTCGATAGATGAAAATGGCAAAATAAAAGGTGATTTTGATTTTAATTCCCTAGTGGCTAGTGGCTATCCCTTGAATTTTTACACTCCCACCCCAAATGGCACCGGTCCGATATTAGTGGCAAAAATTTTTGAGAATTTTTATAAATTGAACAAATCAAATGAATAAAAAAATAAGCAATAGTTTTAAGGCAGCTTGGAGAGGATTAAAAGATATTTTAATCAAAGAAAAGAATTTTAAAATAATGTTAATTATCGCTCTTTTGGTAATCGGCGCGATGTTTTATTTTCCGACTTCTCGGATTGAAAAGGTCAGTCTTTTAATAATGATTTTTTCTGTTTTGATTTTGGAATTAATTAATTCCGTTATTGAGCGATTTTTAGATTTTCTTCACCCCTTGCCTGATGAGCAAGTAAAAATTATTAAAGACTTAATGGCGGCGATTGTTTTAGTGACGAGTGTCGGCGCGATTATTATAGGTTTAATAGTATTTTGGCCGTATTTTTTTTAAATAAAAATGCCCGGCAAAAAATGCCCGGGCATATATAAAAAATCTAAAACGGAATAGAAAATCCATTTTTCTCCGCAAGTTTTAGTATTTGCGGCATGTCGTCAATCATAAAAATTTCTTGAAGCTCTTTAATATTATTTTCTGCCGCGAATTTTTTCAAATTTTGAAATGCCTGGATATCCGACTTTACTCCATCAAATTCAAAATTTGCAAATTTTTTCGCCGAAAGAAAATGAACGAACGCTGGATTTTTTTTTAATAATCGATTCAAAACGCTTTTCCGCGTTTGAATAAAATTAAAATTTTTAACGCTAAGCACATTATTATTGGAAAAAAATATCCATAAAGACCATAAAGACCTATCTGTTAATAAGCCGACGAAATGACCACTTTCATTAAATTTTTTTATGGCCTCCGCCGTTTCTTTAATTATTTTCGGTCTGATATCAAATATAACCTCAATAATTTCTTGGAGAAAAAATAAAATCCTTGGCGTTTTTATTCTTATTTTTCTCGCCAGCCATCGCCACAATTTTTCTCTGCGTCCGCTTTCTACAATAATGCCGTCAAGGTCAAACACTGTCATTTTTATCTGCGACAATTAAACCACCCCCTTTTTTTAAAATTTATTAAACAACTAAATTAAGGATAACTCAAATCTTTAAAGCCGTCAAGGTGTTTTTCTTTATTTCCCCTAAAAGTTTCTTATCTTCTTTTAATTTCTCACGAGAAGCTTCCAAACCAACACCGAGTTTTTCGTCTTCAAAAGAATAAGTATTGCCGGCTTTTTTAACGATACCGTATTTAATTCCCATATTCAAAACATCCCCTTCATAAGAAATCCCTTCTCCGTAAATAATATCAAATTCCGCGATTTTGAAAGGCGGCGCCACTTTATTTTTCGCCACCTTGGCGCGAGTGCGATTTCCAACCACTTCCTCCCCTTTTTTAATTTGGGCGATGCGCCTCAGATCAATCCTCACTGAAGCGTAAAATTTCAAAGCTCGACCGCCCGGCGTAGTGGTTGGATCGCCATAACCCATCATTCCGATTTTATCCCGAAGTTGGTTTATAAAAATAATCAAAACATTATTTTTAGCGGAAATTGCCGTAATCTTGCGAAGCGCTTGGCTCATCATTCTTGCTTGAAGACCGATAAATTGTGCTCCCATTTCGCCTTCAATCTCCGCCCGAGGAGTCAGGGCCGCCACCGAATCAACAATAATTAAATCAATCACTCCGGAACGCACCATACTTTCCATAATATTTAAAGCTTCTTCTCCGCTATCCGGTTGAGAAATTAAAAGGTCGTCAAGTTTGACGCCTAATTTTTTAGCGTAATCCGGATCCAAAGCGTGTTCAGCGTCAATATAAACGGCTTTACCTCCCTGCTTTTGAATTTCAGCAATAGCGTGAAGCGCCAAAGTACTTTTACCGCTTGATTCCGGCCCAAAAATTTCCACAATTCTCCCTTGCGGAAAACCGCCAACGCCCAAAGCCAAATCCAAAGAAAAAGAACCCGTTGATACAACCGCTACATCAACCTTTTTAATATCGCCCAATCTCATTATCGCGCCCTCGCCGAATTTATCCTGAAGAGATTCAAGAAGTTTATCTAAATCAGTATTTTTCCCTGTATTTTTGATCGCTTCTTTTTCTTTAACCATGATTGTTCAAGAATTTAGTCCGCCGGCTGGCGGATAGGATTTACCTCCTCACAAACGCCAACAATCCCATTAGTCTCGCTCTTTTAATCGCTTGAGCCAGCATTCGCTGATGTTTGGCGCAAGTGCCGGTATGCCGCGGGTCAATAATTTTCGCCTGGCCGGAAACAAAACGCCGAAGTAAATCAACTTCTTTATAATCAATTATTCTTTTGTCTTGTGAGCAGAAAAAGCATTGCATATATGTTTAGCTTTTTAGCTTATTAGCTCTTTAGCTTATTAGCGAATTTACTAACTAGCTAATCGGCTAACGAGCTAACTGGCTTAAAAGGGCAAATCCTCCGACTTTATTTCTTCTTCATTAATATCAATATCCGGCAATTCTTCTTCTTTTGGCGCGATTGTTTCTGACGCCGATTTCACCGCCGATCTTGCGCTAAAATCTCCTCTTTGACCGCTTTTCGGTCCAAACTGAATTCTTTCCGCCACTATTTCCGTTCGATACTGCTTACTACCGTCTTTTCCATCCCATGAACGCGTCTGAATTCTACCCTCAACTAAAATCAAACTTCCTTTAGCAAGATACTGGCTTACAATTTCAGCTTGACGGCCAAAAACCACAATATTATGGAATTGAACATCTTCTTGTTTTTCGCCCTGTTGATTTTTCCAAACGCGATTAGTAGCCATACCAAAAGAAGCCACCGCGGCGCCCGAAGGCAAATTCCGAAGCTCCGGATCGCGAGTTAAATTACCAACTAATAAAACTTTGTTTAGATTCATTGTTTTAGGTGTTAGGTGTTAGGTGTTAGGTGTTTTAGGTGTTAGATTTTTTATCTAAAACCTAAAAACTAAAACCTAAAAACTCATTTGAGTATTTCTTCCAGTTTTTTCTCCAACTCCTCATTACTTAACGAGCCTGATCTCGGCTTTTCCAATTTTTCGATTACTGGTTGTCTGTTATAAGTTGTTGGCTGTAGGTTATTGATTGTTGGCATCGGTTTTTCAAGAGAAACTTTTTCAGGAACAACCTGCTGTTCTTCCCTCTCTTTATTTTTTTCCATTATAACTGGCTTGGAAATAATAATAAATCTTAAAATTTTAGGAAAAATTTTTAATTCGCTTCTTAATTCTTTAATATCTTCAGGATTGCCGAAAAAATATAAATAACCGAAATAAGCGAAATTCTCCTTTTTTATCGGATAAGCCAATTTTATTTGCGAAAAATCTCCGCCGTCAATAATTGAAAACCGACGATCCTTTAAAATTTTTACCAATCCTTCTCGACCTTCTTCACTCTTAGCTAAAAAACCGATTTCATAATTTTTTGATTCTTTTTCCATATTTAATATATAGTAAATGGTCAATGGTCAATGGTCAATGGTCAATGGTCAGTTATCGTTCTTTTGTTGTTTCTGATATCCTGTTCCAGCCGGAATTAATCGGCCAATAATAACATTTTCTTTTAAACCGCGGAGATTATCAACTCTTCCTTCGGCCGCCGCCATTACTAAAATTCTGGCAGTTTCTTGGAAAGAAGCCGCGGAAAGAAAACTCTCTGATGAAAGAGCGGTTTTTGTAATGCCGGTTAAAAGTTGTTTTGCTTTGGCCGGCTCCTTATCTTTTTTCTTAATTTCTCTATTAACTTCTAGAAACTTTGATTTTTCAACTATCTCTCCGGCAATAAAATCAGTGTCTCCTGATTCCTTAATCATCATTCGCGAAAACATTTGCCCAACGACTATTTCAATATGTTTGTCATTTATATAAGTTCCTTCCGAAACATAAATTTTCTGGATTTCATTAATCACATATCGCTGAACCGTTTCTTTATTTTTAAATCCAAAAAGCTCTTTAAGATCAATGCTCCCCTCGCTTAATTGGTCTCCTTTTTCCACCTTCTGCCCGACTTCAACAAAAACGATATTGGTTCGCGGAATAATATACTCTATAATTTTTGACTTTTTGGATTTTTTATCCGTTTTGTTAAAAATTTTCAATTTAATCGTTTTTATCGCTTCTTGTTCCTCAATTTCGTCAATTACGCCGTCAGCTTCGGCAAGCGGCGCCTTTCCTTTGGGAATTCTTGCTTCAAAAAGCTCCTGAACGCGCGGTAATCCATGAGTAATATCAATGCCGGCCACGCCACCCGTATGAAAAGTCCGCAATGTTAATTGCGTTCCCGGCTCGCCGATTGATTGAGCGGCGACAATTCCAACCGCTTCACCAATATTAATCAACTCATTTTTCGCTAAATCAAGACCATAGCATTTGGAACAAATACCATATAAAGATTTGCAAGTAATCGGCGAACGAACTTTTACCGATTCTATTTTTAATTTCTCAATCTCTTCGGCCATTTTCCGACTAATAATTTTATTGGCTTCAATAATAATTTTTTTATTTCCCTTAATGATAATATCTTCAATCGTTGTTCTGCCAAATAATCTTTTATCAAAATTATAACCAAAGGCTTCACCATCTGAACGAAAAATTTCAATTCCCTCGGTCGTTCCACAATCTTTTTCACGGATAACAACATCTTGGTTCACATCCACCAAGCGTCTGGTCAAATAACCGGCGGCGGCGGTTTTTAAAGCGGTGTCAATCAAGCCCTTTCGAGCGCCATGCGTATTGATAAAAAATTCTAAAACATCCAATCCTTCTTTATAAGAAGATTTTATCGGCAATTCAATTATTTCCCCGCGCGGATTTTGCACCAAACCTTTCATTCCCGCCATTTGAACCGGCTGAGACCAAGTGCCTCTGGCGCCGGAATCAATGATAGAATAAACCGAGCTCGCTTCTGAAATAGTCGCCGGCACTAATTTAGCGATTTCATTTTTCGCTTTTTCCCAAACTTCAATGGTTTTTTGCCGACGCTCGTCGTTAGTCAACAATCCATCCTGATACTGATCTTTAATTTTAGAAATTTCCGCTTCCGCTTCTTTTAAAACTTTACCTTTATCTTTTGGAATAACTAAGTCGTCCATCCCCCAGCTGATACCGGATAAGGTGGCATAATGAAAACCCAATTGCTTAATTTTATCTAAAATCAGCCAAATATCTTTAAGCCCATATTTTTCTATTAAATCAGCGATGGTTTTTTGAAGCTCTTTTTTATCAAAAGTTTTATTAACAAAATTAAAATCCTCCGGAAGAATTTCATTAAAAATTAAACGGCCAACACTGGTTTCTATTATATTAGAAGTTATTGCTTCAACGTTTTTTGACGCCTTCATTGGCGTTTTTCCGCTTCTAACTTTAATTAATTCATTAATTTTTAGATAGCCGAAATTATGCGCCAAGATCGCCTCTTCAGGACTTGAGAAAATTTTTTCTTTCTGTGTAGTTCCGAGTCCTTCCGCCTTTACAATTTTAGTAAGGTAATAACATCCCAAAACAATATCTTTGGAAGGCGAAACAATTGGATCGCCGCCGGAAGGTTTCAAAATGTTTCCGCTGGCCAACATCAACTCATTCGCTTCTTTTTGAGCATCTTCGGTTAATGGCAAATGAACCGCCATTTGATCGCCGTCAAAATCGGCGTTAAAAGCATCGCAAACCATCGGCGGAATCCTGATACATAAATCTTCAATCAAAATCGGCTTAAAAGCCTGAATTCCCAAACGATGAAGCGTCGGCGCGCGATTTAAAAGAACTTTTTTATTGGCTATAACCTCTTCTAAAATCTCCCAAATTTCCGATGAAGCGGTTTCAATTAAGCGATTGGCATTTTTAATATTATGGGCCAATCCTCGTTCAATAATCTTGCCGATAACAAAAGGTTTAAAAAGCTCCAATGCCATTTTTTTCGGCAAACCGCATTCATTAATCCGCAATTCCGGTCCAACTACAATCACCGATCGAGCCGAATAATCAACTCTTTTACCCAATAAATTCTGGCGAAATCTGCCTTGTTTACCTTTTAATATATCAGCCAATGATTTAAGCGGTCGGCGCCGACTTGACATCTGCTGTTGACTGCCAAAGCGGGCGGTATTATCAATCAAAGAATCTATTGATTCTTGAAGCATTCTTTTTTCATTAGTAACGATAATTTCCGGCGCTTTCAATTCAATTAATTTTTTTAACCGATTATTGCGATTAATCACCCTGCGATAAAGATCATTAAGATCGGAAGTGGCATAACGACCGCCTTCTAAAGCGACCATCGGTCTTAATTCCGGAGGCAAAACCGGCAAAACCGTTAAAATCATCCATTCCGGCCTCATATTATTTTTAATAAAAGAACGAATTAATTTAAGGCGGGAAAATAAATAACGTTCTCGGCTGACTTCTTTGGTATTTTTCAATTCCGACTCTATTTGAGAAGCCTCTTTTTTTAAATCAAGATTTTCTAAAATTTTCCGAATAACTTCAGCGCCGCTTCCAGCTTTAAAAACATCGGCAAAACGCCGGGCTAAATTAAAATACTCCGCCTCAATCAAAATTTTGCCCGGTTTTAATGAAAGTAATTCTTGTTTAGTCTGAAGCATTGCCTCTTCTAATTCTTTCGCGTCTTCAGATTTCTTCCGCGATTTAAATTCTCTTTCTAATTCTTCCAAAGCCGATTTTTTATTTTCTTCATTAACCTCGCTGATGATATAAGCCGCGTAATAAACAACTTTTTCCAGTCTTTGAATAGGCGCGTTCAAAAATAAACCGATTTTAGAAGGAGCGGTTCTTAAAAACCAAATATGACTTACCGGCGTCGCCAATTTAATATGCCCCATTCGCTCTCGCCGAACAGAGGACTTTGTTATTTCAACTCCGCAACGATCGCAAATAATTCCTTTATAGCGAATCCGGCGATATTTGCCGCAATAGCATTCATAATCTTTTGTCGGTCCAAAAATCCGTTCGGAAAAAAGACCGTCTTTTTCCGGCCGCTGAGTGCGGTAATTAATTGTTTCCGCTTTTAACACCTCTCCACGAGACCAAGAAGTAATTTCTTCCGGCGAAGCGATTTTAAGTTTTAAAGCTTTAAAATTCATAAATTATAAATTACTTTGAATTACGAAACTGCTTTCGAGCTATTTTCATCAATTTTCGTGATGAGGCGAAGCTTGAAAAAATTAGATTAATGCTATAAGCATATCTAATTTTTTCAAGCAAGCCGAATAGAAAATTGTTGAAAAGAGCCGAAATGGATCTTAAATAGACAGTTTCGTAATTCAAAGTAGGTTTAGGCACCAGTGATTAAAACAGTGGCTAGTGGCTAGTGGCTAGTGGCTAGTGGCTATTCTATTGTTTCCACATTCAATCCCAATGCT
>ERZ1292623.1168-Hain-H51-01um-R1-1168-length-25885-cov-13_pt1 | contig 25885 bp, 44 predicted proteins | sample MGYA00564398_ERZ1292623 | MGnify/ENA primary metagenome ERZ1292623 (study PRJEB36523, sample SAMEA6512633) | groundwater metagenome | collected 2019-01-07 | study: AquaDiva: Metagenomics assemblies of 32 groundwater samples | reverse complement strand
TGAGCGGGTAACGGGAATCGAACCCGTATCTCAACCTTGGGAAGGTCGCATTCTACCACTGAACCATACCCGCATTCGAGCTAATTATTTATTTAAGTTCCCCATTCTCCCATTTATACGGCGAAAACCAAACCTTAACATTGGCTTTTAATTTAGATGATTTTAACCAATTATCAAAATCCTTTCCTTTTTCTTGTGAAACAACTTGCAATAAAGCCTGTGGTTCCAAAATTCTTTCTTTAAATTTATCGGCATCCCATTGGTAAACATTTTTTAAAACCCCCGAAAGATTAGCCTCGGCTTTATAATCAAAAGTATTAGTAACTTCTTTTTGGGCTTTTTTAATTTCATCGTCCGTAGCCGAAGATTTTATTATTTGGTTAATTATAAGCCCTTCCAAAGAATTTTTAAGTAATTCTTTTTCGGAGCCTCTCTTAAAAAGATCGTCCATTTCTTTACCAGAACCAGCCAAACCTTGGTTATACAACCGGCGTGAAACATCGGCATTTTCTTTTACCGTACGCTGGCTTATAAAGCTTCCGTTTACCACTACCACTGGAAAGTAGCCATTCTGCACAAAGGTATAGCTTAAAAGCCCACCCACTAAAAATACTAAAGTTAAAACTAAAATTCCAATATGATGACTTTTCATTTTTTTATATTAACCCCATTACTTCCCAATAATATATTTGTTGCCTAAACCATATAATCACTCGGAGGTAACGGGGTGAAAATATTTTAACCAATTCTTAACATTAAACCAAATACTGTTTGGATCGTCTAAGTTGCTACCAACTTCCGCCTTTAAAAAGTTTTCTTCCGGAAAATTATCTTCACCCACCACCACCAAAACCGATTCACCTTCTTTTTTTAAATTTAAACGCAACCGAGCTTCTTTTTCTAAAGCTTCAGGTTTTGAAAGGTCATCTATTTCACTTTGAAGTTTTTTGGATTCTTTTTCATATGAATCGGTTTTATTTTTTACTACTTGGTATTCGTTATTTATACCGTACCAACGCCAAAACTCTCGCCCAGCTAAAAATAAAGAAAATAAAAACAAAACACCAAGCCCAAGCCAAACCAGCCATTTCTTTTTTAGTAATATAGTAAATTCCTCGCGCGACATGATATTATAATGATATCTTATATGCACAAATCTAAGAAACTCATAAAAATATTTTGGATAATAGGAGCAACTATTATTGCTTTATCTATGGTTTTTTATACCATACTTCCCTTATTTTTGTATTAAAAAAAGCAGGTCACAGCGCTTAGCATATGACCCGCATCGCCGAGCTTAGTTTATGCTCGACTAGACTTCGTCGCCCGAGGCGACTTTTTTGGAGCCCTAAGGCTCACGAAGGAACTGTGTAACTATGATCTCGGGTGCGTACCTATAACTTCAAGCACGCACCCCTCATATCTCTAATGGCAGAAACCTCATCATACAGACTCCCCTCTGTGATGGGTTCAGCGTAGAATGCGCAGACAACCTTTTTCTTTTGGTCGTCCCCGCAAACATGAATTCATTCTAATACAAGCCAAAAAATATTGCAACTGAAGAACATAAATACCGTGAGATAGCGATCGCTATCTCACGGTATTTAATTTAATTTGATCTGCCAAATTTATTTATTTAGAAGTTATCGTACTCCCTTAATGTTAACTGTGCATTTATCTGGCGCATTGTTTCCAAAACAACCGAAACAACTATAAGCAAAGCTGTGCCACCCAAAGTTAAGGTGGTAATGCCAAAGGCTCGTTGAACAACCAGCGGTAAAACAGCTATCAAACCCAAAAACAAAGCGCCTACCAAGGTTATACGATTAACCACATGGCCTATAAAAGTTGCGGTTGGTTCACCCGGCCTAATGCCAGGAATAAATCCACCTTGTTTTTGAACATTTTCAGAAATAGCTTTAGGATCAAAAGTAACTGCGGTATAAAAATAGGTAAATACAGTAACCAAAAAGAAATATAAAATTCCGTAAGTTACCGGCTGTTGCAAAAATGAAGCTATGCTTCTAGAAACATTGGCCAGCCACGCAATACTTGAATTAGATAAAAACTGAGCTATTAAACCAGGAAAAAGTAAAATTGATAAAGCAAAAATTATTGGAATAACTCCAGCTTGGTTAACACGCAAAGGAATATGACTAGAAAAACCACCAAATACTCTTCTGCCACGAACTCTTTTTGCAAAAGAAACTGGAATATTACGCTGGCCTTCGGAAATAATAATAACTCCAGCAATAACAATTACCGCCACTGCTATAAAAACTAAATATGTAAAAATCTGGCTAGGCTCAAAAGCAATCAAGCTCTGCCCAACACTAGTAGGTAAACTAGCTACGATACCCGCAAATATTAATAGTGATGTTCCATTGCCAATACCTTTTTCTGTAATAAGTTCGCCTATCCAAACCAAAAACATTGTGCCGGCCGTTACCGTAATTATTAAAGTTAATAAATTAAAAAACGGTAGATCGGTTATTATGCCTTGGCTTCTAAATAGGGAAACCGTGCCAAGCGATTGGAGTGCTGCCAAAGGAATGGTTAACAATCTAGAAAATTGATTAAATTTTGCCCTGCCTTCCGAACCAGACTCCATATACATTTCCCTTAAATTAGGAAAAATCATGGTAAGCAACTGCATTATGATGGAAGCAGTAATATATGGCCCTAACCCCAAAAGAATAACGGAAAAATTTCCCAAAGTTCCACCAGTAAACAAGCTAACTAAACCTAAAAGTTGATTGGAAGAAAAAAGTTCGGCCAACTTAACCCTGTCTATGCCAGGCATTGGAATGGCAGAAACTAATCTAAAAACAACAAGCATGCCCAAAATAAAAAATATTTTTTTTCTTAGGTCTGGAATTTTAAAAATCTGTAAAAATTTATTCATGCTAATTTTATCTATGAGCGGAGCGAATAGTTATAAAATTGAGCACCCCGAGCTTGTCGAGGGGTGACCAATCCGACTTATCTGGCAGGTTTTCTTATCTCGCCTCCAACCGCTAATATTTTAGCAGCTGCTTTTTCGGAAACAGCGATGTTTTCCAAAATTAGTTTTTTGGTAATATGCCCGCCATCAAGAATTTTTACTTTTGGTAAAACTCCTTTACCCACAACTATAATTCCCTTACTCTGCAAAGTTTTTGGAGTAACTTTTTCTCCGTTATCAAATTTTTTATCTAACAAAGAAAGTTCAACTGGAATAAACGTTTTCTGAAAACTCTTAAAACTGTAGCCACGAGACTTTGGAATTCTTCTCATTACATCACGAATTGCCGGTCTTATTCTGTGGCCCGCACGTGATTTTTGGCCTTTAGTACCGCGCCCCGAAGTAGTACCACGTTTACCGCCTCGGCCAATTCTTTTTTCATTTTTACCCTTTGTCCTTGGGCTTAAATTATGTAAATCCATATTTTTTACTTCTTTGATTTAACAGCAATCATTGCCAAAGCCTTTAGGGTGGCTCTCGTATTATTTATTTTATTGCCAGATCTAGAAAGAATCTTACCAATAATATCTTTCAAGCCCGATAATTCCGAAACAACTCTAACTGCCCCACCAGCATTTATACCTCGTCCAGCTGGAGCAGGTCTTAAATAAACAACCGCAGAACTGTATTTAGCTTTAACAGCTAACGGTATAGTGCCATTAACAATTGGTACCACCATTAAATGTTTTTTGGCTTGATGAACAGCTTTAGCTACAGATTGAGCCACGTCTGATCCCTTACCCAAACCAAAACCTACTCTGCCTTTTTTGTCGCCAATAATAACAGCCGCTCTAAATTTAAAACGCTTTCCACCCTTAACAACTCTGGTTACGCGAGCCACTTCAATAACCTTTTCTTCGAATTCCTTATCTCTCTTTTCCTTAAAAGGAGATCTGCCACCATGTCCACCGCGACCACGACCACCAAACCTTCCGCTAGGAGGTCTATTATTGTTATTACTATTTGGATTTGTTGGTTTTGTTTCCATATTTAAAATTTAACTCCAGATTCTCTTAAGCCTTCGGCCAAAGCCTTAACACGACCATGATATTTATAACCAGCTCTATCAAAAACTATTTTAGTAAACCCTTTTTTCAAAATATCACCTCCTAGAGTGTTACCAACTTTCTTTGCACTAACTACATCACTGGACTTAGCCTTACCTTTAGAACTTTTCTTAACTAAATCACTAAATTGAGCCAATGTTTTTGAATTATCATCATCTATTAATTGAGCATAAATATGATTGATGGATCTAAAAACAGAAAGCCTGGGGCACTCTGTAGTCCCTTTTACTTTGGCTCTTACTCTAGCATGACGCTTTATTCTGTTTAATCTTATTCTATTTTTCATTTTTTCTTTTGCATCTTTAAGATCCAGCGCTCGCCTTTTTACCAGCTTTACGTTTTATTATTTCACCAGAATAACGAATACCCTTACCTTTATAAGGTTCTGGTTTTTTAATATTCCTTATTTTAGCAGCTGATTGCCCTACTAAAAATTTATCATTGCCGCTTATAAAAATACTGTTTTTTTCAACTCTCAAGGTTATACCTTCAGGCGCATCAAATTCAACAGGGTGAGAAAAGCCAACATTTAAAATTAACTTACTGCCCTGAAGTTGGGCTTTAAAACCCACTCCCTCTATATCAAGCTTTTTTTCATAACCAGCAGTAACACCTATTATCATTCCATCTATTATTGATCGCACAGTGCCCCAAGAAGGATCAGATTCATTCTTAGCGCTAACTGTTAAATCTTTTTCTTTTAAAGATATCGCGATACCCCTTGGCAATCTAAAAGAAAGATCTCCCTTTGGGCCTTTAACTAAAACAAAACCATCCTTCTCTTCTACAGAGACTTTTTCGGGTAAAATTATTATTTTTCTGCCTATGCGTGACATGTTTTTTTAATTAATTTCACAAACAATCTCTCCACCTAATTTATTTCTTCTAGCTTCAGCATCTATCATAATACCTTTAGATGTAGAGATTATTCTTATAGATCCACCTTTTTTTGAAAAAATTTCGCTATGTTTAATATAGGCTCTCTGCCCCGGTTTAGATATTCTCTTAGCGCTTGATATGGCAGGAAAAGATTCAGTATATTTTAGTTTTAATTCCAATTTCTTGCCAGCGATGTTTCTACCTTTTTTTTCAAAATCCAAAATCAAATTAGCCCTCTTTAAAACACTGGCTATCTCTTGTTTCATTTTAGAAAAAGGCATAACTACCGTTTCTTTATTAACGGCTGAAGCATTCCTTATTCTTGTTAACATATCTGATATTGGATCCATAAATTTATTACCAACTTGATTTTTTAAGACCGGGAATTTCGCCTTTATTGGCTAGTTCCCTAAAACAAATCCTGCACAAACCAAAATCTCTCATAAAAGCTCTTTTACGGCCACACTTCCAACACCTATTAACTTTTCGGGTTGAAAATTTGGGTTTCTTTTTGGCTCTAGCAATAACAGATTGTTTTGGCATAATTTTTATTTCGTTTTCTTTTCAAATGGAAAACCTAACGCCTTAAAAAACTCTAAACTGTTCATCCTATTTGAATTTAAAATTGTGGCTGTAAATTCAAAACCAAATGAATGAGCAGCGTCTGCCGTGGCTTCGGCAAATACAGTATGATCTTTAATACCAACATTAAAATTTCCATTACTATCCACACAACTTTCTTTTATACCTCTAAAATCTCTGGTTCTGGGCAAAGCTGTTCTAACAAACTTTTCCAAAAAGTCATACATCTTAGAACCATGCAATGTTACCTTAACACCGATTGGCATATCAATTCTTGTTTTAAAAGAAGCTATGGCTTTTTTAGCTTTTGTTACAACCGGTTTTTGTCCAGTTATAAGAGAAAGCTCTTCGGAAACCTTTTTAATAATATCATCCGGTTTAGCGCTAGCTACCACAACTCTGCCTAAACCAACATTTACCACTACCTTAGAAATTCTAGGCAAAGCCCAAACATTAGCCACTTTAAGCCGCTCTTGTAAAACCTTGTTTTCCTTTTGAATTTTGTCCTTTAATCCAGTCATAGCTTGTAATTTATAACGTTTGCTTACATTTTTTGCAAATCCTAGCCTTATTTTCAGCAGTACCAGAATAACCAATCCTTGTTGTCTTATTACAAGAAGAACAAACAATCATAATCTTAGAAATAACAACTGGTTTTGGTATTAAAATAATTTCCCCTTTTTTGTCTTGCTGACGAGACTTTACGTGTTTTTTAAACAAGTTTAAACCATCAACCAAAACACTATTGTCTTCTGGGAAAACTCTGGTAACTTTTCCGGATTTACCCTTATCTTTACCAGATACTATTTTAACTTGATCGCCTTTTTTTATTTTCATTGTTTAAATAAATGGAATAAACATCACTCCGAGAGGCATCCCGCCAGAGGCGGGCAGGCATGGAGATGACCCCTTTTCTTTCCCCTTTCTCCCTTTACACCCTTTTCATATACTCCATGTCGTCCGCGAGGAGTGATGTTTATAAAATGTTCATACCACCTCTTCTGCCAAAGAAATTATTCTATCAAAACCTTTTTCCTTAAGTTCTCTTGGTATTGGACCAAAAATTCTTCCACCTTTAGGTTCTTTGTTATCAACCAAAACAACGGCATTATCACCAAACCTAAGATACGTTCCATCTTTTCGTTTAAATTCTTTTCTTTGGCGAACAATAACCGCTCTTAACACATCTTTTTTATGAACAGATTTTCTTGGTTCAGCTTCTTTTACTGAAACAACTATAATATCTCCAACCTGTGCAATCTTTCGGCCGGATCCGCCCAAAACCTTAATACACTGGACCAATTTGGCTCCACTGTTATCGGCTACATTTAACATTGTACGTAACTGAATCATATTTTTATTTAATATTTTCTTCCAAACCAGATGAAATACTTCTCACCACGTCCTTTAAAATCCAATTCTTATTTTTAGATATAGGCTTTGATTCTTCTATGGCTACAATATCTCCAATATTTAAACCGACGCCTTCGTAATGAGCCTGATATTTTTTTGTGGATTTAATCCTTTTTTTATATTTTGGGTGCGCCTTAAGAGTAGTAACAGCCACCACTATGGTTTTCTGCATCTTATTACTTACTACTTTTCCGGTTAAAATTCTTTTAGACATTTTTTTCTTTTATGATAGTTAACAAAACTGCTATATTTCTTTTTATTTTACCAAACTCACTAACATTCTTAATTTGGGAACCAACAAGTTTAAAATTAAGATCGCTCAACTTAACCTTTTCTTCGTGTAAGGTTTTTTTTAAATCTTCAATATTTCTTTGTCTTAATTCTTTAACCTTAAACATAAATTTATCTTGAAATTATTTTGGTCATTACTGGCAACTTATGGGCAGCTAACCTTAAAGCTTCCTCGGCTGCTTCTTTAGCTAAACCATCAATTTCAAAAATAACGTGACCTGGTTTTAACGGAAAAACAAAATGATCCACTGCTCCTTTGCCTCCGCCCATACCTACCTCGGCCCCTTTTTTGGTAACAGGCTTAGAAGGAAAAACTCGAATCCATACCTTACCACCTCTTTGCATAAAGTGTGTCATGGCACGCCTAGCTGCTTCTATCTGCCGAGAAGTTAACCAGCATGTTTCTAAAGATTTCAAGCCAAAGTTGCCAAAATCTAGTTTGTTTCCTCGTGTAGCTACACCACGACTGCGTCCACGATGCCATTTCCTATGTTTTACTCTTTTGGGCAGAAGCATGTTTATTTATTATCTTCTTCAAACTTATCACCTTTATATAGCCAAACCTTGACCCCAATAGCACCATAGGTTGTATGAGCCTCTTCGTGGGCGTAATCTATATCTGCCCTAAGATTTTGCAACGGAATCTTACCTCTTGTCAACTGTTCCTTCCTAGCAATTTCGGCACCACCCAACCTGCCCTTGGCTAAAACTTTCATACCTTTAATAACGGGCTCAGACATAACTTTCTCTATCGTCATTTTCATAGCACGTCTAAATGGAATTCTTTTCTCTAATTGTTCGCAAATATTTTTTGCAATCAAACGCGCAAATAATTCTGGTTTTTTAATTTCTTCTATCTCTATCTTTATAGTGGAATTTAATTTTTGTTTTTTTTCAGCAGATATTTTTCCAAGAACTTTCTTTATATCCTGCTGTAATTCATCTAAACCTTTTCCGCCTCGGCCAATTATCATGCCCGGTCTAGCCGATCTTATGCTTATAGAAATAGAATTACCCGATCTAACAATATCCACACCATCAACCGAAGCTTTAACTAATTTCTTTTTTAATAATTCTCTTATAGCGAAATCTCCTCGCAAAAACTCTATACGATTTTTCTCGCTATACCATCTCGAACTCCAATCTTTTTGTATGCCCAGTCTAAAAGCAACTGGATTAATTTTATGACCCATAATATTTAAATTGCTTTGCGCTGAAACATTCTTTTAACAAAACCCGAACCTTTCTTTTTAGAATTATTTCTCATGGCTTGTCCCTTATTTTTACTAATTTCCTGTTTTACGTTCGATATTTTTTCGGAAGCATGTGAATGTCCATCTGTTTCTGTATTCGATTCTTTCTTGCCATCATCAGCCTTAATACGTTGTCCTTCTAATACTAGGGTTACGTGTGAAGTTCTTCTTCTTAGTGGAGCAGCTCTACCTTTTGAAGCTGGTCTAAATCTTTTAAATACTGGACCGCCATCTACTTTAAATTCAGAAATTTTAAGACCCGAAACATCTAAAGAAAAATTATTTTCAGCATTAGCTATAGCCGATTTTATAAGTTTAATCAAAGCCCCAGAAGCTATGTTTGGAATAAATTTAAGTTGAGACAGAGCATCTTCTAAACTTAGTTTCTTAACAACACCAACCACCGCCCTAACTTTTCTTGGGCTTATATGTAAATAATTTAATTTAGCAATGACTTTCATATTTTTTTCGTGAGCATTAGCGAACGACTAAAAAATATAGACCCCGCAGAAAATCTAGCAACAAACTTTCTTAAACTCAAACAGAAAGCCGCAGGCGTATCGCCGTGATATAACTTTATAGCAATAACTTGTATGGATTTTTGTGCTGGGGTCATATTTATTTTTTAGGTGTTTCAGATTTTTCAGCCTGAGCTTTAGCGGTATCCGCCACTTTTTGAGTAGCTTCTAACTCGCGTTGCATTTTACCACCATGCCTTACGAATTTTCTTGTTAACGAAAACTCTCCCAACTTATGACCAACCATTTCTTCTGATATGGAAACTGGAACGTGAATCTTACCATTGTGTACTCCAATGGTAAAACCAACCATTTCTGGGGTTATGGTTGAAGCCCTAGCCCATGTTTTAACAACCTCCTTGCCACCAGGCTTTATGGTCTTTAATTTACTCATTAAATTTTCGTCCACATATGGACCCTTCTTTAAACTTCTTGCCATAATCGCTTTTGCTTAAATTTAAAATTTAAAATGCAAAAATAAAAATTATTATGCCTTTTGGCAGACTTATCATAAATTTTTAATTTTGAATTGTAATTTTTCATTTTAATTTTTTATTTTTGAATTTACTTCCTTCTTTGGATTATAAACACATTTGACCTAGCCTTTCTACGTCTAGTTTTGACTCCACGTGTACCCTTACCCCAAGCATTTTTAGGCCTCTTTAATCCTCTCATTTGTCTACCTTCACCACCACCATAAGGGTGATCCACAGGATTCATAGCTGAACCTCTGACGGTTGGCCTAGTACCCATATGGCGTGCTCTACCAGCCTTACCAATAACCACCATTTTTTTCTCTGGATTGGAAACCGAACCCAAAGAAGCTAAACACATATCCAAAACTTTTCTTACTTCACCAGAAGGCATTTGTAAGCTTATAAAATTTCCTTCTTTAGCCATAACCTTAATCGAAGTTCCGGCAGATCTTGCCAACTTTCCACCTTGACCAGGTTTTAATTCTACATTGTAAACAAAAGAGCCTAAAGGAAAATCTCTTAACGGCAAACGATTACCTGTTTTTAAATCAATTACAGTATTAGAAGCTGTTATAGTATCACCAACATTTAATCCCTGTGGGGCAATAACATAGTTTCTGGCTCCACTCATATAAACAACCCTAGCAATAAAAGCGGTGCGGTATGGATCATACTCTATAGCTTCCACCTTAGCCGGTTCACCAAAACTAGATTGTTTAAAATCAATCATACGGTAACTTCTTTTGGCACCACCGCCTTGGTGGCGAACCGTGATTCTGCCTTTGCTATTTCTACCACCCCTTGATTTTAATTTAATAGTGAGAGCTTTTACTGGTTTTTTTTCCGTAATAAACTTACGGTATTCAATGCCGGTCATCTGTCTTACTGCTGGTGATGTAGGACGATAAAATCTCATTTTATTTAGGCAAAATTTCTATTTTATAACCGGGAGCCAATTTTACCATAGCCTTCTTAAACCCTCCTCTTGATCCCACACGACCCTTAAACAAAACACGTTCCGATTTATAAATCATAATATTTACTCTTTCAACTTTTACACCATACTTTCTTTCTATTTCTTTTTTTACCTCTGGTTTATTAGCATCAGGCTCAACCATAAAAACATATTCTCCGCGAGATTCCAAACCTAAAGCCTTTTCCGAAATAATCGGTCTTTTTAAAATTTTAAAATTACCACCCAAAGATACAGCATTTTTTTCTTCCCGCCCTCTTGGGCGAGGCTCGCCCGCCTTTGGCGAGGCGGCTTTCTTTTCTTTTTTATTTGATCCAAATAATGCCATGTTATTTATTTAAAGCTTCAACAGCTGATTTTGTAAAAATAATCTCGTTAGACCTAAGCACATCCAAAAAACTTAGTCCTAAAACGCTATTTACTAAAACATTTAAATTGCGACTAGCTTTCAAAATATTCTCATTTCTTGATGGTAAAACCAAAAGAACTTTTCTGGTATCGCCACCAGAAAATTTATTAGATATTTCTTTAAATGTTTTTGTTTTAGCATCACTTAAAGAAAAATCTTCTATAATTTTTACCTGACCATTCTTAAATTTCGAACTAAGAATTGTATTTAAAGCCTTTTTCATCATCTGTGAATTTATTTTCTTAGAATAATTTTTATCATTTCTTGGGCCATGGGACACTCCACCACCAACCCAAATAGGCGATCTTTTAGAACCATGTCTAGAACGGCCAGTTCCCTTTTGACGCCAAGGTTTTTTTCCGGTTCCACTAACTTCAGACCTGTCTTTGCTGTGAGCCACTGGTTTTCTTCGGTTAGCTAAAATACCTACTCTAACTTGGTGAATTAAATCTAAATTTTGTGGCAAACCAAAAATACGCTCCGACAATTCCATATTGCCAGCCTCCATCCCTTCTTTGTTGTATAGCTTGGTTTGCATTTTATTTATCAATTATGACTAAGGAAACATCGTCCCGAGCAGCATTATGGAGAATATTTTTTATATAATATAAATATAAATAGAGAGGCTCCATATCGTCTGCGAGGGATAATGTTTCCGAAAATATTTATGTTCTTATTTCCACCACTGTTCCATTTTTACCCGGTAAAGGGCCTCTTAAAGCAATAATTTTTCTCTCTGCATCAACTCTAATAACTTCAATATTTTTAACCGTAACTCTATCTTGACCCATTCGGCCAGCCATTCTTTTTCCTTTTAATACTCTTTGAGGAAAACGCCCACCAATAGAACCTGGCTTACGTAAAACATCGCGGTGACCATGCGAAGCTGGACCACCTTTAAAACCGTGCCTTTTAACTCCACCTTGAAAACCCCGCCCAACAGATTTACCACTTACTCTAACAAAATCTCCGGGTATAAAATTAGCCACAGCCAGCCTATCACCAATATTATAACCAGAAGTATCAGCCACCCTAAATTCTTTAACAATGCTAAAGCTACCCAATTTTTTAAAATGTCCCTTAAGTGCTTTAGATAAATTCTTTTCCTTTTTAAAACCTGATCCAACCTGCACCGATGTATAGCCATCTTTTTCGGGTGTTTTAATTTGCAAAACAACCGCATCTTCGGCGCTAACCAAAGTAACGGGAGTTATTTCTCCCTTATCATTTAGTATTTGCGTTGAACCAAGTTTTTCTCCTATTATGTATTTCATAGCATTGAAAAAGCCGGGGTAAACCCGGCTTTTCCGGAAACCAATTATCCTAACATTATATCTTGCTTTTCAAAAAAGATTCTACCAAGATTACATCTTAATCTCAATATCCACCCCGGCCGGCAAGTTTAAATTCATTAATGAATCAATAATCTTTGGGCTTGGATTTAAAATATCAATCAATCTTTTGTGAGACCTCATTTCAAACTGTTCTCGAGAATCTTTGTGTACAAAAGTTGATCTATTTACCGTATACTTGTGAATTTCGGTAGGCAACGGCACAGGACCCACAATTTCAGCACCGTTACGCAAAGCAATATCAACTATCTGACGGCAAGATGTGTCTATTATCTTACTATCGTAAGCTTTTATTTTTATGCGTAACCTTTGTTTAACTTCTTCGGCAATTGTCTTCTTTGTTGTCGTAGCCATTTTAGTAAAGTGCAACTTTCGGGTTTGATATTACTTTATGATTTTAGTAACAGCACCCGCGCCTACTGTTTTACCTCCTTCTCTTATAGCAAACCTTTGCTTCTCTTCCATAGCTACCGGAGCAATCAATCTTACTTCAAGTTTAACTGTGTCTCCCGGCATAACCATTTCAGTACCTTCTGGCAAAATAACTTCACCAGTAACATCTGTGGTTCTTATATAGAATTGAGGTTTATAACCTTTAAGGAAAGGAGTATGACGACCACCTTCTTCTTTTGTTAATACATAAATTTCGGCTTCAAAGTCGGTATGAGGAGTAATAGTACCAGGTTTGGCCAAAACTTGACCGCGTTCAAGATCATCCTTTTTAACACCACGAAGCAAAATACCAGCGTTGTCTCCAGCTTGTCCTTCGTCTAGCGATCGATTAAACATTTCGATACCAGTAACCACTGTCTTTTGAGTTGCGCGTAAACCTACAATTTCTATTTCTTCGTTTATTTTAATTTTACCGCGTTCGATTCTACCAGTAACCACTGTGCCTCGGCCTTCAATAGAAAAAATATCTTCGATGGGCATAAGAAATGGTTTATCGGATTCTCTTTTTGGTTCAGGAATAAAATCATCCATAGCTTTTACCAATTCTACAATTGGCTTAGCCCCTTCATCATCGGCCGACTTAGCTTCTAAAGCCTTTAAAGCCGAACCCCTTATAACAGGTGTGGTATCGCCTGGATATTCATATTTGTTTAAAAGTTCTCTAATTTCGGCCTCTACCAAATCTATCAATTCTGGGTCATCAACTTGGTCTACTTTGTTTAAGAAAACAATAATAGCAGGCACACCTACTTGGCGAGCCAAAAGAATATGCTCTCTGGTTTGAGGCATTGGGCCGTCAGCCGCAGAAACCACCAAAACCGCGCCGTCCATCTGAGCGGCACCGGTAATCATATTTTTGATATAGTCAGCGTGACCAGGAGCATCAATATGAGCATAGTGACGCTTTTCAGATTCGTATTCAGAATGGTGCAAAGCGATAGTAATACCACGAGCTTTTTCCTCTGGAGCATTATCAATGTCATCCACCTTTTCCATCTTCTTTACAAGTCCCCTCATATTTTGGACATGCAAAATAGCGGCTGTTAATGTGGTTTTACCGTGGTCAACGTGACCGATTGTGCCGACGTTAACGTGCGGCTTAGTGCGTTCAAATTTGTCTGCCATGATTTTTAATGATTATTATTTTTTAAAATTTTAATTAAAAGAAGATAAAAAGACAAGGTAAAAACTACCCTATCCAAGATGCTCTATTCAACCAACTTGATATTCGCAAGCCAATTGTAATATATCAACCCCACTCGGGTCAATAGCTAAAAGCTAAGTTAAACATCCACCAAACCTAAGCTGATTTCCAAAGCCCGATCCACATCCGCCATCAATACCTTGTCTATAATGCCTACTTTTTTTATCAACCGCTGTTTATCAATAGTCTTAATTTGGTTTAATAACACCACTGAATCTTTTTCTAAACCACTTTCTGATTTCTTAAGAAAAACATTGGTAGAATAGTCTCTACCGCTAGTAACAGAAGTAATAGCGACTACAATGGTTGTTGGGCTATATTTGTTGCTAATATTGTTTTGCACAATCAAAGCTGGCCTTGTTTTATTGATTTCAGAACCAAAAGCTGGATCAAACCCAACCAAATATATTTCGCCCCTAACTGGTATTTTTACTTCTTTGGCCATACTTCCTCTTCTAAAAGAAACCATTCCTTGGCAATATCTAGATCCCTTTGAGCATTTTTAATACAACCTTCCTTCAAAAAACGCCTGATATTTTTTCGTCCTTTTTTTTCAACATAAAAATTAACAGCATCATTAAGAAAACCGCTTCTACCTCTTTTCTCTGAAAGTTTATCAATAAGTTCAAGCGTTTCTCTAGGCAGAGTTATATTAATTCTTTCACGTGTTGAGGTCTTATTCATAATATTTATTATACACACTACTAGTGTGTAATCAAACCGTAGTATTTGAGATGAAAAACCGCTCGCACAATTAAGCGGGCGGTTTAAATATGTTGAATAGTAAACTTAACAAAAATATTATTACAAACCAGTAAGTTCTCTGATGAGTTCTCTTTTTTTCTCTTGAATACTTAGTCCCCGCGTCAAAATCCTAGAAGGTTTCTCGCCAGCTTCTTGGAGAAGTCTTAATTCTTCACGATCTCTAGCTATATAAGCCTCAATTTCTTCTATTAACTGGGGAATTGGTTTACCCTCTATTATATTAGTTTTCTCCGAACCTTTAATCAGTTTTCCAAAAAAACCACCGTATTCTGCCGAGACAAATTCTTCCTTCCCAGCCAATTGCTCTCTGAGATTCCAAAGAGCGGCGGCTTTAGCAGTCTCTTCGTCTCTTTGTTCAAAAGTCTGACCCCTATTTTCTTCTAGGGTTTTATTTTCTCGCTCGGCAAAACGTTCTTCCTCTTTTTTTCTAATTTGCCTATAACACGATTCCTTAACTCTAGTTCTTCCTCTTTACTCATTTCTTTTTTCATTTCTCCGCTCCTTTCAAAGGATGACTCTAAATTCATATAAATTTATTAGTTAATTTTATTACTCAACTTTTTATACTTATAAGTATACCCCCCCCACTATCAAGGTCAAATATCCACACGTGTCCCGAGCTTACGATCGTAAGCTCGGGACACGTTTTATGACTTAGAGATAATTTTCAAAGGATAGCTAAGAGTTTCTTCTATTGTAGACTGATTTTCAGCCACAGCATCAAAAAGATTGTCTGTAAGTTCAGTACGTTTATAATATAAACCAAGCTGATTTCTTTTAGGTAAAGTTGGGTCATCTAACAGAGCTTTAACTATAAATGGCATCACCATAGAATAATCGGCTTGCAAACTCTCGGTTTGTTGACGGTAAGTTTCTGGGTTTATTTTGCCCCACGAAACAGCCTCCGAAGGGAAACACGAAGACAAACTACCATCGGTTACTGGCGAAGAAACTATCTGAACATCGTAATCGTAGCCACGAATACCGTCTAATAAAAATATTTGTGAAAGCGTAGGTTCGGGTTGCAAACTATAATTTTTGGGCACACCGCCACCTAAAATTAAAACACCTAACGCTTTTGATTCAGAATTAAACAAACCCCAATAATGGTAGGCACAACTTTCGAAAACATCAGCATGTAAATCGTAATCAAACCAATAAGGACGGTTCGAAACACGATTAAGTGCCCAAAGTTTAACAGAATTTAAAAAAGCACTACCATCGGCCGGCGCTCCCACAAAAACAGGGATACCCAGTCTAGAACAAGTAGAAAGTAATCCAGAGCGAACACCAACTTCTTTTTCCTGTGCTTCATAATATTTTCCCAAAAGATAATTTCGTTCGGTGGTAGTCATGCGTTTTTGAAATTCTGGCCGCTGTAAAATAGCGCTTATCATTCGGTCTTGATCAAACAATACTTTTTCTTTAAAACCAGTATCCGCCACACGAATTATTCCAGCTTCTCGATATGCCCCATCATCACCAAAAATATCTACTTCTTTTATAGAACGGTTTCCTGCTTCGGCTTTATACAAAGCATCGTGACCATCGTGGTAACAAATAGCATCGGTAACTGTTAAGTATGCTACCCAGCCAGTTTCTAAAAGCGGAATCAACCAAGCGCGATGCTGATCGGAAACTGTTATAGGCCCAGCCACTGTAACCACTAGTGGCACATTATTTAAAACAGCTTCGCGTAAAATTGTATAAACTCTTCTTAAATAAGCGCCGCCAAAAGCTGGCAAAGCATTTTCAAAAATCTCTCTAAGAGAATCTAACTTATCTACCGAGTGGCCAATTACCGGTTTACCCTGTAACTCATTTTGATTAATTTCTTCGTAAAAATTTTCTTCCGCCATTAATTCTTCGGAAAAATTATCTGAATCGCTAAGTTCAAATTCTGCCTCGCTTTCCCGCCCTTCAGGGCGAGGCTCGTCTATGACGGCTTCTTGTTTCATATTTTTTCTTGTTTTATAAGCTATTAATGAATAACAAATTTGCGCCGCGCCATATTCGGTTAAAGTGTCACCCACGCGCGGGGCAACTTCTACAATATCAGCACCCACCACTTCTTTTGTTTTAAAAAGTTCTTCCAGTAAACCATATAAATATTCCCAATCTAACCCTCCCTGTACTGGCGTGCCTGTGGCTGGCATATAAACAGGATTAATTCCATCTACATCTAGTGTTAAATAAACTTTATCGGTTTTTATAGAATTAATTATTTCGCGAAACGACGGCTGTCGATTTTTACCCCATTCAAAAACTTTTAAATTATTTTCACGGGCAAAATCGTATTCATCTTGAGAGTAAACTCTTATACCTATATGAACAGTATCAAAACCATTTTCAAATGTTCGGCGCATTACACAAGCATGGGAATACTTGCCGTAAGGCGTATCGTTAAAATCAGCATCGGTATCGCGTAAATCAAAATGCGCATCAATTTGCACCACAGTAACGCTTTCGGCTAACCCTTGCCGGGCCAAAGATTGTACCGGACCATTTGTAACAGAATGTTCTCCACCTAAAACAATTACAAATTTTCCCAAAGAAAAATAATGTTCGTGTATGGAACGAACATATTCCACCATTTCTTCTGGCGATAAATTGTTAGTATCGCCAATATCGTGGTAAGCAATTTTTAAATTTTCGGCTGGAGAAGTTTTGGTGTGCCTCTCAAAAAATTCTATTTGCGTATGCAAACAATCAACTATAGCCCACGGGCCTTTATCGGCGCCTTTGCTAAAAGAAGACGTAACATCGTAATTTACGCCAATTAAAACCACATCAGCTTCTTCGGGATTGGCACAATTTATAATTGAAGCGACCATAATTTTGTCTGTAATGAAAAAATTTATTTGATGGAATGATAGAAAAATACTTGAACTATGTCAAAGCAATAACAATAGTATTATAAATAAATTCATACTTAACACTTTTCACGATCGTGAGTTTTGTTAAGTAAGATTAGTAAGATTAGTAAGATTTATGATTATTTTATTTCTTATTTTTTGAGTATTCCCCCACTCTAGCAAACCCAAATAAGAATTTATCGTTTCTGGTTTTGGATTCTCATATATTCTTTTAATCATTCTTCTTTTGGTTGTAGTCCTTAAAACTCTGTGATCGTGGAAATGCACCCAGCCCAAAAAATCCACACCTGAAACTAGAGTTTTAATAAATACTTTGTCGGGATGTAGAGATAGCTTTAATTCTTTATTTAAAAACTCTTTAATAAAAATAATCTGTTTTTCTAACCATTCTTTATTCTCGGACAAAACTACAAAATCATCAGCGTATCTAATATAATGCTTGATTTTTAATTTATGCTTAACAAATCTATCAAATTCGTTCATATAGATATTCACTAAGAGTTGAGAGGTTAAATTGCCCAGTGGCAAACCAATTTTAAAACTTGATACAACCTCTTTTAAAATCCAGATAATATTTTTGTCTGGTATGTATTCAACCAGTATGTTTAATAAAACCTCGTGGTTAATACTGGCAAAGAATTTTTTAATGTCGCACTTTAACACCCAGCATGTTTTGGTGTTATTTTGACTAACTTTGTAAGAAAAATATTTGAACCTTTTTAAGGCTTTATGCGTGCCTTTTTCTTTTCGGCAAGAAAAAGAATCGGCTATAAAAGTTTTATCAAAGAAAGGATACAGAATTAGGTATATAGCGTGATGCAATAATCTATCCCGAACTGTGGCCTTATGTATGTTTCTTGGTTTAGGATCGGAGATGTTAAAAGCTTGGTAACTGCCGTGTCGGTATGTAAAACTGACTAAGTCGGAATGCAAAGAAAATATGTTATCCATTAACTGCATCTGAAATTCTTGTACATCTTTTCTTTTTCTCTTGCCTTTGATAAACTCCTGCCAAGCTAATAACAAGTTATCAGGGCTAATAATGTCTTCAAAACTATGGATCAATTGAGTTTTCATAATAATAAGCCAACAAGCAATCCTATTCACACACACACACACACACAAGACCCCATCAATAATTCAAAAATTTGTGGAAATATATAGGTTATGGGATGAATTCAAAAATCATTTTACCAAAAAACACAAATATACACTTGGTGGCAAAATTGATCAATATTTTTTAGATACGATCGAACTACTTTTCGTTGCCAGTTACTTAAGCAAAGAACAAAAAATACCGTACCTAAAAAAATCTGGAATAAAGTTAGATCTGCTTAAGTTTCTTCTGCAAATCTCGTGGGAATTAAAAGTATTAGACAACAAAAAATATATCACCCTATCGGGTAAATTAGAAGAAATCGGGAAAATGCTTGGCGGTTGGGTAAAAGGAATACAAAAAGAAACTCCCCTCAAATAAATCGGGGAGAACAAAACAAATTGTGAAAGGCAAGGAACCGATAGTTATCGTTCCATCTGTTGTCGTACCAGTTGAGATTCAGGTTGCGCTTACTGGAATTGCTCCAGAGTTCGGGCACGTTGCGATTGCCGTTGCGGTTCTGCCAGATAAAATGTACAAAATATCATCTGTGCCACCATCCCTCAAATACTTTTGGGATTGAATCTAATTTGGGGTATTAAAGCCCTCCAATATTTTGCACCAAATAGTTTTGTTTTTAAGAAACTAGCAAACGACGCTGAAAGAAGGCGTACCCGCTTCCACTCTGCATTTGTTAATTTCAGAATTCGGCCGTTCAAAACCTTAGCCGTGAACATATTAGCCTAGTATCCAAAAATATTCTAACAGAAAAAGTGTGTAATAAAAAAAGAAAAACCCGCAGAACGTTGCTCTGCGGGGGTTAAGGATCAAAGGAACCAAGGTTCCAAGGGTTAAAACTATTTGCGAAAGGCAAGGAACCGATAGCTATCGAACCACCAGCTGTCGTACCAGAGGAGAAGCAGGTTGCGCCCACCGGAATCGCTCCAGAGAACGGGCACGTCGCGAAGGCCGCGGCGGCGCCAGACAGACCCGAGCGCGATGATGGGAAACTCTTTCTGCTTTTCGGGGTATTTGGCCCCAAAAGCTAGAAGCTCGGGGAGTTCGCCGGGACGAAGACCCATCTTGTCCAGTTCCTTCAAAGCATCGTCCGAATCTATCGGACGATTGAAATGAACCAGTTGAGCCTCCTCCAGCTCTGTAGTGCCGGTGCGAGTTTTGGGGAAGTGTTCCTCGGTGATGTCGCTGTTTACTCCGTCATACTTCCCTATCGCGATGGCTTCGGCCAAGGGGAGATAGTAGTTGAGAGTGAGAGAGAAGATGTTGCCCAGTTCCCGAAGGAAACTGGAAACTTCTTCTACTATCTTATCCATCGCCGGCCGCTGTTTCGCGGTTACCAGTGAATGGATTTCCTCGGGCGCGTGACCTTTGGCCAAAAGACCATTGATCAACTGACCCATGAAATCTGCGGTCCACCCAGCACCACTAACGATTGCGGCTACGTCTTTGCGGGCCATTTAAGGCCTCCTTCCTTGTTTTGGCTATCCCTCACTCCAGCATTCGCCAGAGCCCCAGATAAGCCAGTTTTAAGGTACGCCACAATTGTAGCATACGGTCAAATAGAAGTCAATATGCTTAAACTTTTCGACTAAGACGTTTGTATATTTTATCTCGCCTCTCGGCCACCAACAACCGAATTACGCGAGTGGATTGGAACTTAAATCCAACTCTATAATCTCTGGTTATACGGAAAGAAAACAACCCCTGAAGCGGAGCGCTCAAGGGCTTAGTATGAAGCAATGAATCAAATGGATTTTTTTTTAAAATTAAGAGGAGATCGGCTAGTTTGTCTTGCGACTCGGCAGGCAAACGGCGAACATCTTTTATAAAATCTCTATCATAAATAATTTCATTTGCCAAAACGGACATGTTTTAGAAAAGATTCTTTGTTATTAAAACGGCGGAAAGAACCTCGCTGGCTGGCTCGAGTCAATATTTTTTTTACAAAAGAGTTTACGTATTCTCCCTCTAAATCTTTGAGCGGTGAAAAAAGATATTCTTTAATTCCATTCATTTCCTCTTTAATTTTCCCTAATTCCTTATTAAGTTTTTGGGCTAGTGCCTGTGTAGACATAATAATGATAGTTTAATATACATTAGGACTTTTCACAATTACCTAGTTATTTAGGGTTCCCCCTATCGAAGTGGAACTTCGATAGGTTATTTATATATTTCATGTGTACCAATGTTAACAAAATCAACAATGCTTTTACTGCTAAAAGCAAACATAATTCTGTACTGTCCTACAATGGTAAACGCCCAATAATTTTTATACTTGCCGTGAAGTTTATGAGTATCCAATCGGGAATCGAAAGGGTTTTTTATAAAAATATTTTCTTTTTCTAACGCTTTTTCTTTTACAAATTTCGGTAGTCTTTTGTAATATCTTCTAAAATTAGAGGTGGTTCTAATAACCATACTCTCTTAATTTAAGTCAGCTAATGATCTTAGAACTTTTAATTTTTTTTGTTTTTTTTCTTTAAGATAAATCTTAATAGCGGTATCGGTATTTTTAATCTCGCCTAGTTTACTTTTTAAAATCTTTTTTAAATCTAAAAGTTCCCTATACTCCTTGCGGGGCACAAGCACAAAATCACTATTCTTTTGATCTTTTGTTAATACAGATGCCATAAGTGCATTTTAAACCAAAACATACTTTTTCATCAACTCTTCAAATTTATCTTCGGCAATAGCTTGGCGGATTTTAGCCATAAGATTATTAAAAAAATAAATATTATGGAAAGAAGCTAAATAACCCGCACGAGGATTTTTATCTTTAAATAACTGGTAAAGCTCACCTTTTGTAATTACAGTACACACAGCACAGTCGCATTCGGGGCAAAGCAAAGTTTCGTCTCTGTGGTATTTCCCCTTTGTTAAATCTATTCTGCCATTAGGTATATAAACATGTCCGTGCCTACCTTCGCGTGTTGGTACAACACAATCAAAAGTATCTACGCCTTTAGATACGCCAATAAATAAATCGGCGACAAGGCCAATGCCCAATAAATGCCTAGGTTTATCTTCTGGTAAATATGGAATAACCCAATCCAGCTCTTTGAATTGTTTTGGATTTATACCGCCCCCGCCCATGGCGGGTCCGCCTGGGGCGGAAAAAGAAGAACCAAACGAACCACCTAAAGCAAAACCATCAAAATCTAAACCGCCAATAAATTTGGCGCTTTCGTTTCGCAAGTCTTCAAATAATCCACCCTGCACAATTCCGTACATCTTTTGATTAGTAGTTTTTGCCTTTAAAGATTCCTTCTCCCATCTATGAGTTCTCGCTAAGGCTTCCTTATTATATTTATAATCATGCAAAGGCGAAGTTGGTTCATCAAATGCCAAAATAATATCGGCACCTAATTTTTCTTGAATCCAAACAGATTTTTTCGGACTCAAAAAATCTTCTATAAATTGTCCGCCCTCCGAAGCCTCGGAGTAGGAGGGTTTCATTATTTTAAAATAAACCCCATCCTCTGTAATTCTAACTAAATTTTCTTCCGGAGTATTTTCTTGTTGAAGTAATCCCTTGCCTGCCACCTTACCACCACCAAGTTCGCGCGCAAAACCCAAACTAAAAACTTGGAATCCACCTGAATCGGTCATTAAAGGGCGCTGCCAATTCATAGATTCATGCAAGCCCGGATATTTTCTTAAACCCTTATCACCCAATTTCTGCCACATATGATATGTATTAGAAATAATAAGTTGAGTTTTTGCTCTAACTAAATCTTGGCTGGAAAGCTCCCTAACTTTGGCATGCGTACCCACCACCACAAAACTTGGTGTTTCTACAATTCCATGAGGAGTTTCTATAATACCTAACCTAGCCCTAGACGAACTATCTTTTTTTAAAACTTTAAACATTAAAGAGGGTTTTCTATAAGAGCTGCTCTAGGATCTTTCTCTTTAACCAGTTTATGTAATGATCTAATAACTCCAATTTTTGTTACTATTTCGCTTTCGTTTTTCTCGTGCGTTTCTAAACTTTTTTTATATTTTTCTAATAATCTTTCAAATTCGGCTTCATTCTGAAAAACAAGTTTTTTCTCGAACTCGCTAAAAAATCTATTCCAAACCCTAGCCACTTGTTCAGCGTTTATATCTTTAGACTTTTCTTCCACTACCAAATCATAATTCTCTAACATACCTTCTAAATCTGCGTCCGATAATGTTTCTGGCGATCCATTTTTTGGCTTTTCGTCTTCACTAAAAAGCACGGAGTGATCTTCTTTTTTTTGATCCCCATAACCTCTTATAATTTCTGGTCCCGATGGCATAGTTTTTTATATTTAATTATAAAGCGGCGGGGGTGAGATTCGAACTCACGAGGGGCTTGCACCCCTTCTGGTTTTCAAGACCAGCCTATTAAACCTCTCTAGCACCCCGCCCTCTTAAACAAGGTACTATAAAAATAACTCAATTTCAATCACAACAGCGACCCTTACAATAAACACTAAGCGGTTTGTTAACTGCTGGATATTTTGTTATAATAAAGCATATGAAATTTCACGATAACAAAGTTTTTTCTAGAGTTAGAAATAGAAGATCAGAGGGCATTTCCATAACTGATTTATCTAAAGAATTTAAAATTTCCGAATCCAGTATATCAAGGTGGGTCAGAGATATAGAATCAGATAGTAAACCGTTTCTGGCAGCCAGACTCTTTGAGTCAAACGCAAAAACAAAATTTCATTCTCTAGTTAATAAAATCAAGATCAACAATAACATGGCCAAGATTTTGATTGCCACGCTGTACTGGTGCGAAGGTTCCAAATATCCTGCAAGCAATTTTGTTGCATTTTCTAATAGTGATTCCACTTTGGTTAAAGTTTTTTTGGAATTATTTAGAAAGGGTTTCAATATAGACGAAAACAAGTTAAGAGTACATCTACAACTACATAATACCCACAACAAAAAAGATGCTACTAATTTTTGGCATAATTTACTTAAAATAAATAAGAATCAGTTTTATAAACCTACAATCACATCACCTGGTAGAAAAATGAAAAGAAAGAATTATATGGGAACATGCACTGTTAAATACTTTGATGTTAAGCTACTGTTGAATATTATGGGTATTTATGAAAAACTAGTATTAAAGCTATAGGCTTTTTTGGAGGCGTGGCTGAGTGGTTTAAAGCAGCATCCTGCTAAGATGTTGGGGGAGAAATCCCCCCGAAGGTTCGAATCCTTCCGCCTCCGCCAGTTAGAAAATAAAATAATTTTCATATGAAATCATATAAACCTCAAGAATGGTACGATTTAACAAAAGACCTTCACGAATTAATTATCGGGGAACTAAATACCATCTCCTCTGATACCCTTCCAGAGCTTTACCCTAAACTTGTTGTGATGTATGAATTTTTCCGATTAGTTCGGGGTGAAGCATTTAATTCATCTCGTCCCAATGATATAAGCGAATTTCAAAAAGAAATTTATAAGATGGAAAATGAATTAAAAGAAAGTTTGAAGCAACTTGAAAATAAGCTAAGCATAGATGATAGCAAAATCTCGTATAACCTCGACTTAATGAAAAAGGCATTTAATCTTAAGTATTTTAATCAAAACTAATTTCTTTCAAAAAACAATGGAAAGAGGACCAGAATTTAGAGTTGTGGGCAATGCCCCAGAAGAAGAAAAAGAAAAAGCTATAGAAAGAGTTGAAAAAAATCTTTTTCAACATCTTGAGTCTTTACCAGAAACAAGTCTAGAAATATTAAAAGAACACGAAGTTCCAAAAACTAGAGGGGAAAGATTACTAATAAATTTTGCTAACGCCGAAACTAACAGATTATTACTATACTATGGCTTACAGCCATATGCTATTCCTGAAGAAAATTACCACCTACTGCCTCACGATACATATCATAAAGAATTTAATGAAGACCAGCATAGTACTGGTGCGGCCAGTTTTTTTAGACAAGGTATAGCAATTGACGCGGGCTACTCCAGAAAAAATCCTATAAAATTCGGGGAAATATCTATGCACGAAACCTTACATCTTAAAAGAAAGCCATTTTAGTTTGGAAGCTGAAAAAAAAGGAGAAGAAACAACAACATCAAATTATAGAGAAGGTGTTTCTGTAAGAACATCACAGAAAACAACAAGAGAAGGATCGCCTCATACTCATTTTGTCGGATTACACGAAGCAATAGTTTCCGAACAAACAAGAAAATCTTTAAAAAGAATGATGGAATTGCCTATCTTAAAAAAAGAAAAAGAACATATGCGATCAGAAAAAACCATGGAAACTATAAGAAGAATTTCGGAAAAATCAAAAATACCAGTAGACGAGTTCTATTGGTTAAATGAAGAAGAGTCGGCTCTTGGTTTAGGTTATTATGAACAAAGACAAGTACTAAATTACGTATGCGAAGAAATACAACAAGAACTTTCCGAAAAATATAAAACCAAAGATGCTGTTTTTAGTGTTTTTTTGGGGGCTCAATTAACAGGCAGGCTCTTGCCTGTCGCTAGGTTAGTAGAGCAAGTTTTTGGCGAAGGAAGTTTTAGAATCCTTGGCAACATGACATTAGAAAAAGAAAATACTGCGCTTATTTTAGATACCCTAAAAAAAATGAGATCAAAAAATAAAAATGGATAAACTAACTTGGCGGGCGTTTGAATTTGAACAACCAGAAAGGCATCCTAATTGGTTTATTTCTTTGTGGATTCTGGCTTTGGCTTTTGTGGTAGTAGCTATAGTTTTAAAAAGCTATCTTATGGCTGTTTTTGTACTTATTTCAACTGCTTTAATAAATATTTATGCAGTTAAAGAACCTGCTGAATATGAATTTTCTTTAGATGCAGAAATTCTTACAATTGGAGATAAAAATCATAACTTAAAAGATTTTAAATCATTCTGGATTTTCGAAAGAGAGGATGGTAATGTTCTAAGCTTAGAAGGTAAAAATACTATTAATTCACACCTAGAAGTTCCTCTGGCCGAAACAAGCCCAGATTCAATCAGAAATTTACTTTTGCCAGTTGTAACAGAAAAAGAACACAGTGAATCTATGGTGGATATTTTAGCCAGAGTTTTAAAGTTTTAGTAGGACACAAGATTGTTCCCGATTTGTTCAAGAGAGTAGCGATTGAAGACAAATCGCAATCCCGTCAAAATTTGCCCCTATAGTTCAATGGATAGAATGCGAGATTGCGGATCTCGTGATTCAGGTTCGAATCCTGATGGGGGCACCAGATAATACTTTCGCGATTTTTGGGGGAAGTTGCCTCGCCGCTTTGCGGC
>ERZ1292623.1167-Hain-H51-01um-R1-1167-length-25888-cov-5_pt1 | contig 25888 bp, 47 predicted proteins | sample MGYA00564398_ERZ1292623 | MGnify/ENA primary metagenome ERZ1292623 (study PRJEB36523, sample SAMEA6512633) | groundwater metagenome | collected 2019-01-07 | study: AquaDiva: Metagenomics assemblies of 32 groundwater samples | reverse complement strand
CACTTGTAAAATCCATTGGTTATCCTGTTAGGTTAAAAGTGATATCAACTCATCCTACAGGCAGATTTACTCACGTGTACCCTCAAGTAAAAGTGTACGACAAATGGGTAAGTGCAGATTTAGCTGCATTAGACAGACCATTGGGGTGGCAACCTACTTCTATTTCAAGACAAATGATAAAAGAGGTATAGCATGATTACAGCAGAAGGTGTCTTCGGTGAACTTGAGCAAATTGAGTGGGCAACATCTCAATTCAAAAATCTTTGGGCGAGCATATCCAATAAATTATCTTCTATTAAGGCTCTCGGCACTGTGTTTACCAGTCATAGAGATAGATATGAAATTTTATCAGTAAGAGTCAAGACGGAGGACCAAAGAATTAAAGTTGAGCAAGGTTTAGCTCGAACAGAGGGAAGAATATCTCTCTGGAAAACGGTCAACGATAAAATTGCTAAATATCTTCCAGAATGGTTAAGTGCCTCTGGCACTCCTGGATTGTCAGGATTAGGCGTAGTTCCTATAGTTATCGGTGTAGTCGCCATAGGTGCACTGAGTTATGTGGCAGTAACAGGGCTACGTTTACTAAAAGATGCACATACAGAAGGACAAATTCTTGCTGATTTAGAAAAAGGCATTTTGACTGCAAAAGAGGCTGCAGAGCTAATTCCTAAAAGAGCACCATTGATCTCTTTAGGTGGATTGGGTTTTTTACCTCTTCTTATTATTGGTGGATTAGGTTTTTGGTATTTTATTGGAGCTAAGAAATAAAATGGCATACACAGCATCTACAGTTTTTTCGCTCCCATCCTTAGAGGCAAAAATACAAACTCATATTAGTGAATTTTTAGCTCTTAAAGATAAAATACTCACTATACGGAAATACACTGAGAGTCTGGATCTTCGAGACAGAGCAGATAAGTTGTATCAGGATCAAATTCAAGCCGAGGAAAAATTGAAATCTGCTCTTGTTGCAATAGATGAGTTAAAAGCTGGTGGATGGTCAATAGAAAAGTTAGGCATTATTACCACTGGCATTGCTGTGATGGAGTATCAGTTTAATCGTTATAAGGTTCTGGAGAAAGCCTTTGCTCCTGAAGCTGGACTAATTCCAAAAATGGGAAATTTAGCCTATTTAGCTCTTGCAGGGTTAGGGGTGTTTTTACTAATAAAATTTATCCGCTGAAGAAAGGAGAATTACAATGGCACTGTTAGGAACTCTGATTGAGTCGCATACAACGACAAGTATAGTATCGCAAGGCTCTCGGACTTTTGCTCATGGACTTCCTGCTGATCCGGATATTGTACTTACTGAGGCAATTGCTTCAATAGCTTCGAGTACAAATTGGTGGCATCACTATGTTCTTCATGATACAGCGAATTGCACCGTTCATAACTGTGGTGGTGCAAATGGTCCAAGTTATCGGGTGGTAGCGGTAGTATTTCATAGTATAATTCGTTAAACTGGAAGGAGGCTTAAAGGAAGGAGGACTAAAATGGCTTTACTTGGAACTTTAATAGAATCGCATACAACGACATCACTTGCGGCCGAGAGTTCACGTACTTTTGCACATGGGTTGCCTGCTAATCCAGACATAGCTCTTACTGAGGCAATTGCTTCTATAGCCTCAGCAACTAACTGGTGGAAGTTGTATGTTTTGCATGATGGCACTTCTGCGACTGTTCACAACTGTGGTGCAGCGGACAGTCCAAGTTATCGGACTGTAGCAGTGGTGTTTCATTCGATCATTCGTTAATTTTAAAATGGGATGAAAAAGACTATGGCAAGAATTCCGTGGAACAAAGGATTAAAAGGAGTGCAGACTGCGTGGAACAAAGGGTTAAAGGGATATACAAAGGATAACATAACAAGTTTTAAAAAAGGTCATGTTCCATCCACATCAGATTTTTAAAGAGGTAATTATTGAAGATAGATAAAGATGAGGGTATCTTTAAAGATACTTTCTCCAGACCTACATTTTTAATGTGCATGATAACCCTTGGGCAAATTCCAGTGGAGTGGGTGCATGCTTTTGTCCGATTACAGACGCCTGTAAATTCAACTAATCACTTTTTGTCATTCAAGGGGATGGAAATTGGCGTAGCAAGAAATCAGGCAGTCGAGTGGGTGTTAAAAGTACAGCCTCGGCCAAGATATATTGTGTTTTTATCTGATGATGACCTTCCGTCATGGGATGGGCTTGTCAAGTTATGGATGGCAATGGAGAATGACAATCAATGGGACTTGTTATCCTCCTTAGTACACTTAAAAGCTGAGCCGCCCACCCCTGTCCTATGGCGGAAGGGGAAGGACGGAGCCCTCGAAGCTGGCAAAGATTATAACTTAGGTGATATAGTGGAAACTGATGTAGCCAATTTAGGGTTTGCTCTAATGAGGCCGGAGCTATTTGAGGAAATATCATCGCCTTGGTTTAGAACTGGGTTTTTAACAAAAGAACTTTCTGATGGCAGAGAGGGCGTGATTCTCCATACTGAGGATACGTGGTTTTTCTCGAAGATGAAGGATAAAGGTAAAAAAATTGGTGTCCATACTGGAGTGAGATCAGGTCATATTGACTCAAAAACAGGAGTAATATACTGAAACCGAGAGTCCAAAAGGCTGCTGATGAACTGTTAAGAGTTAGTGCTAAATTTGAAGCAGGAGAAAGTATAACTCGCAGGGATTTGATTAATTTGTTTAGGTATCAGGATGAACTTACTGCATATGTAAAATGGTATGAAAAAAATCATAGAATTATTCAATATGCAACATCGATTCTATTTGATCCTAAACGGACTAAACAGGATGAGCAGGATGCTTTGGAAACATTGCAGGATGCTTTACAATGGGATATAAATCCTTTTGAAAAAAAGTAGTATGCACATACCATCAGATTACATTTTAAAAGAGCAAGCTCCTTTACATTTACTACCAAAGGACTGGCAGGCTAAAGAGACACAGGCTGAGCCACCTGTAGGATATCATAAACTTTATATTGAAGGTGGACATGATATACTTCCAGGCTTTACTAATCTTAATTCAATTGGTTGCGGAGTAGAGAAGGAAATTGTGCATCCACTTTTATCTTTCCCTTGGCCAATAGAGGATAATACTGTGCTGGAGATTTTTATAGGACCAATTATTTGTGAGTTGCCACTTAATGTATTTGGAGATTTTATGCAAGAGTGCTGGCGAGTTCTTGTATCAAGTGGACAGTTTAAACTTAAAGCTCCATATTATACCAGTATGGCTTATTGGTGTAACCCTCGTAATAGACTTCCTATTACTGATGAGACTTTTGTCTGGTATAGCCAGAGGATCCTTAGAGACAGAAAGATTACTTCATTGCCAAATTGTAGTTTTTCTCCTTTACGTTGTGTGTTTATTTACTCTAAGGAGTGGGAAATGCGGGCAGACAGTGCAAAAGAGTGGGCAAGACGACACTATTGGAATGTTGTTGATGTGGTGGAAATAACATTAAAAGCAGTAAAACCTTTGGATTAAAATATGCCTCCTAAAGATTATAAACTTAGCGAAGAAGTTAAAAAAAGAATAAGTTTTGCGATGAAAGGCATTGGACTTGGTCGGAAACTTTCTGAATCTACTTATACTTCAGGAGAAGTGATGGCACGGATATGAAGGTTATAGAAAGAAACATAGCATTAGAACAGGAGTTTCATACGTACTACTATCACTCACTTGATTGGCGAAACGAGATAAAGTATTTTGACATACCAATTTTACAAAATCCGCTTGACCTGTGGGCATTACAAAATATCCTTTTTAAAACTAAGCCAGAAATCATCATTGAAGTTGGACGAGCATGGGGAGGATTAACTATATGGCTTGCAGATGCACTTAGAGTTTTAATTCAAAAAGATTTAAATTTAAAATGGTTTACTGTTGTTCCACAAATTGTTAGTATTGATAATAAATCAAATACTTATGTTCCGAAGGATTGGGTTTTCACTTCAGACAATTTGATAACATATTTGGATGACAATTCTTTAAATGACGATATAATCGAGAGTGTCAGATCTTTTTGTACTGGAGTTGAAAGAATAATGGTGATCCTTGATTCTAATCATAAAAAAGAACATGTCCTTCAGGAGCTTGCAGCTTATAGCCAGTTCGTTACTTTTGGTAATTATTTGGTAGTCTGTGATACTAATGCAAGCACTGTTATTGAGGACTTTGGTGCTGGTCCAAAAGAGGCAATGGATGAATTTTTAGTAAGCAATCAAAATTTTAAATTAGACTTAAGTCGTGATAAATTTTGTGGATTAACTTTTAATAGCTACTTGGTTAAGACATGAGCAAGCGGATATTAGTTACTGGTGGTTGCGGGTTCATAGGTCATCATTTTATTGATCACCTTATTGTGAATACAGATTGGCTTGTAATTATTCTCGACAAACTTACTTATGCCTCGGCAGGGTTTGACCGATTGCGAGATAGCAAGTTGTTTGATGAAAAAAGGATTTTAATACTCTCTGCTGATTTTACGAATCCTATATCAATTGGATTAGCTAAAGAAATTAATCATGTGGATTATGTCGTTCATATGGGAGCAGAAACTCATGTTGACAGGTCAATAGTTGATCCTGCACCTTTTGTGTATTCTAATGTAGTAGGCACAATGAATATGTTAGAATGGGCAAGGAAGACTCCGAGTATAGAGAAATTTATTTATCTTTCTACGGATGAGGTTTTTGGTCCTGCAGACAAAGGTCAGAATTTTTCTGAATGGGATAGGTATAATTCTGGTAATCCTTACGCTGCAAGTAAAGCTGGTGGTGAGGAGTTATGTTTAGCATGGGCTAATACTTACGGACTGCCTATTACAATTGTTCACACGCAGAACGTTTTTGCACAGAGACAGCACCCTGAGAAATTTATCCCGATGACTATTCGTAAAGTGTTAGCAGGTGATACTGTTCTCGTTCATTCTGATCAGTTTGGAATGTCTGGAAGTAGATTTTGGATACATGCACGGAATTTAGCTGATGGTCTATTGTATTTATTGAAAGATGATGTTTCTTTTCTTTTTAGAGAAAAGTTTAACATTGTGGGTGAAAGAGAAATCAGCAATTTTGAGATGGCAGAACTGATTTCTAAAATTATTGATAAACCTTTAAAATATGATTTGGTACTTCCTGATAGGCCAGGACATGACAGACGATATGCTCTGTCTGGTGTTAAGATGGAGAATTTAGGCTGGCATCATCCTGTTTCTTTCGAGGAGTCTCTTAAGAAGACAGTTTTTTGGTCTTTGGAAAATCAGTGGTGGCTTACACCAAGTTTTTATGAGGATGTAAATGCAAAAGTAATATGACAATAGCACTCATCAATCAGCGGTGATGAGTGTATAAAACCCAGTAAATTGCTGGGCTAACCAAAAAATAAAGGCTGGTCTGGTAGGAGACCTACCTCTTCTATCTTGATCAGCCTTTTATTTTGGAAGGAAAGAGAGGAAACAATATGGCTTGTTCAAAATGTAATCCAAAAAGGAAGAGAGTGAGCAAGGCTAAGTTCTGTCCAGAAAGGGTGAAGGACCCTAAGAGGTTTGATCCAAAGTCTTTTCGTACAAAAAAGTTTAAGGCTCATCGGATAACTTTTGGGTGTCCTAAAAGTGCTTTTGACTCCAAGAGAAAACGGTGTCGTCGCCCTGTAGAAGTGCAGCGTATATTACATCCTGCTGGCGAGAAGAAATGTCCTGTACCTGGTGTTGAGGTGGGAAAGAGAAGAAATCCTGGTGCAAAATGGCATGAAGTTGAGAGAGATAAATATTTTGAGATACGGAGTAAATTACCTAAAAGTAAACCATATACTTGGACAGGAGGATTCCTTACAGGTAAAATAGGAGCACATTCAGATAGTGCGGATAAAAGTATGCAGTTAGGTATCAATCCAAGATCAAAAAGATGGCGAGGGATTTTATCAGGCAAGGTTAAATACATTACTCCAAAAGAGATGAAAATGTTAAAGAGTATAAGATAGATGTTAACGAACACAGAAAAAACAGCATTAAAGAAATTAAGAGGAAGAAAGAAAAAAGTGCCCATAGAAGTAGCTAAGGTTATGGTAAGATTTCCTGGCACATTCCTTACAAGAGCAGAGTGGGAGGCTTTAGCTAAGAGGTTTGTAAAAATAAAAAAGAATCCTTCTGCTGGTGCAGAAAAAATTTATGATCATATTTTAGCCATTGAAGCAAAAAAAGGTAAAAAGAGTCTTTGGCCAAAGGAAACATTTCGGCATGATTTTTCTGCTCCAGATGCTGAGATACTGGGGCTGTCTGAGGGCAGTATATTAGTGAAAAGTAAATCGGGTAAACGATTGTGGAAAAGGTTCAACTATGAGTAAAATAGGTCAGAAAGGAGGTGTAAAATGCCACAAGAATCGTTCTTAGTCAACCCTCTTTATAAGAGGCATAGAGCGAGAAGAAGAAATCCTTTACCTGGTTCCTTGCTTGGTCGGATGATCAAGCAATATGGTCCACGTACAGGTATGAAAAAAGCTTGGGAGGCTTACCGAAAAGGTACAACCCACAATTATAATCCAATGGGAGAGGAGGTGATATTAGTGGGAAATCCAAGAATAAGGCGTAGGAGAGTAGCAGGACGTAACGATCCAGTACGCAGAAGGCGTAGGAGATTAGTTAGACTTAACGATCCAGCACGCAGAAGGCGTAGGAGAGTAGCAAGACGTAATGAGCCAGCAAGGCGTCGAACAGTAAGGCGTAGGAGATTGGTAGCTAATCCCAGAAGAGGATACAGACGATATCGGAGGTTCAGCAGGAATGAGCCTGTAACAGCTATATCCATCATGAGACCCACCACATTGATCCCAACACTTGCTGTTGGTGGTTTATCTGCTGCCTTAACAATAGGAGCTCCAGGTTTGGTAGCGAGATTTATACCTACAATGGCTGGCAGTCCAATTGTAAATTGGGGCAGTAGGGTTGTAGTAGCAGTTGGCGGAGGTTGGGTTGTTGGCAAATTTGTCGGCAAACAGTACGGCACAATCTGGACAGTAGTAGGCATAGCTACAATTGGTGGTATGCTGGTAGCTGATTACTTGCTTAAACCTATGGGTTTGTTAGGGGCATATCCTCTTGGTGATGAGTATGAATACTTATCTCAGGGGGAAGAGCTTCTGCCTTCCAGAGAAGAGGAAGGAGTGCCTCTCGGTGATGTAGGTGCATATTATCCTGAAGAAGGGATAATATAGCCGACTGGACTAATATAGGGATATTTCCCTTGATTTTACTTTTAAGCCATACCATGAACCCGAGCCCAAAGGGCAGGGGAAAAAGGAGGTGATACGTTATGGCTGTTGATCCAGCAAGAATGAAGCAGTTCCGAGTGCAGGATAGAGGTAGGCCTGAAGATATTTGGCAGCCTCTATATGATAGGGTTAATGTTGCTACTACGGTACCAGCAGAAGTCGGATTCTTTGCCACAGCACGAGGTAGTACGGCTACTTTAATTCGTGGCACAGCTACTACATCTGCTGCAAAAACGACAAGAGATACAAATCTGGATACTCCTCAGCAAATACCAGCTAAGGGGTTTCAGGCTCGTGGTCTTAGTACATATTTTGTAGCAGGCGACATTGATCCTGACTCTGCCAATACAGATGAGTTGGTAGCTGATATTCGTAAGTTGATAGATAATGGTTATTTGGAGTGGAAGGTAGGTGATAAACTGATCCTGGAAATTCCAATTGACCTTATACCAGCTTACACAGCTATCTATGGGTTTGCTTCTACTACACGCAATAGTCAGGCTGTAGTACAAGCACAACCCTTCTCTGGTAGAGGGTTGTATGTGATAGGAGTGCCTATTACATTTCAACCTTTTGACACCTTTACGCTCAAGTATAAGTTTGATGGCTCGATAACACTTGCCCAAACATTGGACGTAAAGCTGTATTTGCATGGCGTGATGAGAAGACCGACCTAATGTTTTTATTGGGTTTTGGCTCATCAAAGGTTTGACCGTTCCTTTTAAAAACGGTCTAAAGGAATAATTTATGAATATAAAGTTTTGTTTCCCAGTTCGGAGTTGTTCTGGGCTGCCAAAAGAGCAGATAAAAAACAACTTCCTTGTCCCTCTTAACCAGTTTTGTCCTGTTCTGGATTAAAAATAGGACATATATGGCATAATATGAAATAAGGAGATGATAAAGTGAATGGACAACAGTTTAGACCTTTAAATTATTTACAAAAAAAATAAACCGCAAGGAGGTATATTATGAATAATCAGTTCCGGGCTATTGTATATGAGGAATACTTTTTGTATGGTGTTGATTATTTACCGTTAAGTGGTGCATCTGGAACGGTGTTTACAGAGTTTCAAGTCAGGATACAAAGGGATTCAGTGTTTAAGCTGCGGGCAGTGAATTATCGAGCTACCGATGCAAGAATACTTTGGAGAACACGAGATGATGCTACTGGCGAATATTTCCAAAAGGGTAGTCCTGACATGCGAGCTACTTGTGGACGACCCCTGACTGGAGATTTTTCAATGGTGGGGGCTTATAATGACTTTTTGCCTTTTATCCTACCTACACCTCGCAGAATACAGCCATCAACTAATATTACTGTTGAAGCAAGTGATTTCTCTGGTGCAGATAATACTGTAAGAATTGCTTTACATGGTGGTAAGGTAAAAGATGGGGCACCACCATGGGCAAAAAAATACAAGCGGGTTAAAGATATTACTTATGAATTAGATGTAGGCACTGTTGGTGCTAATGCTACATTGCCTGCTGTGTTGACTACGGATACTGATAGTGATTTTTTGATAGAGGGTTTAACAGCAAGTCGTGCTGGGCAGGCTACTATATTTATAAGTGAAGGTACAAGGGGTAGAGACTGGATGGATAGATACATTCATCTTGATCTTGTCTTTGGTAGATCAATGTTTCCTAATTTATTGCTCAAGAAAACACCGAGGTTTATTGAGCGAGGTAGGAATATTAGTGTGAGTGTTACTGATATATCTGGTGCTGCAAACAGGGTAAGACTTTACTTTATCGGGCAAAAACTTTACGGTTAGATAATGGGAAAGATAATAAAGGGTAAATGGAATATGCCTGTTAGTGAGAATACACAAAAACAGAGGTCTCAAGAATCTATGGATATTAACGTGCTCGAAAAGTTTTTTCACAGCAAGGTATATCCTGAAGTAAGGAATATGTTAAAGGTATATGAAAGATCTAATTTGAAAGGATTAGAAGTGCTTCAGCCTCAGTCAATAACATTTAGAGAGGCAATCATTATAGGGTTTTTTACGAGTCTTTTGACTGGTGTAGTAGTGTATTATTTATTGCGAAGGAAGTAAATATGATGTTTACTAATGATGTGTGCTTGTTTGAACATGGACCTGATGAGGATTTCAATCTGGGTGGGTTAGGCGAAAATTTAGACCCTAAAATGCCACGGCAGCGGGTAACTTTTCCATTTAGCATTCGAACTATAAGATTTATAAATGAACAAAGACAACGAGCTGGTCAGCTACCACTAACGCGAGAACAGGCAAGTAATTTTGGCAATTATTTTTGGGACTTTATATACCCACCTGGCTATTGGGAGCTAAGCACAGTACCTACTCCTCCTAAGAAAAAACTCAGCTTTACAAAGTTTATGGGTGAGGCATTTGTTAAAGTAGTGCTTCCAGTGGTAGGGGGTGCAGCATTAATTGCTGTTGCTGCTCCTGCAGCTGCAGCAGCAAGTGCAACAAGTGCTGGAGCAAGTGCTGGGGCTGCTGCTGCTGGCACAGGGGCAAGTTGGACAACTGCGGCTACGACGGCTGTAAAAGCTGCAGCTAAGATAGTAGTAAAATCAATAGTTAAGCAAGCAATAACATCAACAATTAAAGGTATAGTATTTAAAGAAGGCAAAGTCGTTGAGATGCCACAGGAGGTTGCTTCTGAATTAGCAAGGGAAGGTATATCGCCTGAAACCGTTACTCCTGAACAGGTTATTGCTGCTGCTGAGAAAGTTAATATAATTACACCGCAAGAAGAACTGATGGTCTTACAAACTGTGGCACCTCAAGTAGCACCTCAGATAATGAGACAGATTAGAGAACAATATGTTGCCAGACCTAAGCCTACTTTTGCTCAACCTTATGCTGCTGTTTATAAGCCTGTTTCTGCTATACCTAATTGGCTTCTACCAGTAGGGGTTGGAGTTGTGGGATTAATTGTAGTCATGGGAGGTAGAAAATGATGCCTGTATTACCCGATATGGATTTGTACGGGGATGAGCTGGGGAATTTGAGTTTGATACCGAGAAGGATTAGAGGAATTGCATATAGAGGTAGACAAAGGTCTATGGTTCCTGCAAGAAAACTACTTTATATGCCTTATACACCTTTAGGTGAATATGATGAGTATGGACTTGGAAGTCCAGGGTTATTTAAGAAATTTAAAAAAGTATTAAGAAAAGTAGTTAAAAAAGTTCCTCGTGTAGTTGGGGCAGCGGTTGTAGGATTTGCTATGGGAGGACCAGCTGGTGCGATAGCTGCAGGTGGTGCAGCTGCCTTTTCTGGTAGGAAAAAAGGGACTAAATGGTATCAGGATGTATTGAAAGGTGGAGTAAAATTTGGTGCTACTGTAGGTTCGGCTGTAGGTGTGATAGCTGGTACTGGACTGGCATCAACTGCAGTAAAAACTTTAGCTGAAAAAGCATCGGCTTTCAAAATGAGAAGCGTAGTAACTAAATTAGGTAAGGTTATTAATATGTCACCAAAAATTGCTTCTAAGTTAGCCTCTAAAGGTATAGACCCTGATACTGCCACCCCTGAGCAAGTTATTACTGCTGGTGAGGAAGTGGGGGAGTTTACCCCTCAAATGGAACAGCAGTTTTTACAGACCCAGGCACCAGAAATATCACAGGCAATAGCACAGCAGATACAGCGAGTCCAAGCATTACCACCTGAGCAGTTGCAAAGTGTTATGCAAACTTATGCCCCAGCCGATATGAGTCAGGCTTATGAGGAAGCCTATGCACCTAAACAAATACCTGCTGGAGCACCTTTACCCAGTTGGCTTATACCAGTAGGTATAGGAGCAATAATCTTAATTATAGGAATGGGAGGTAAAAAATGATGAACATAAAAGGAAAAGTTAGACATCCTGTTGAAAGAAGGGTTTTTGATTTCTCGCCAATACCAGACAAGTTGAGGATTAAAAAGCGAGTGTTAGGAGTGCAGCCAATGTTGGAGTATGATGTTAGGACTGCATGGCCAATGAAACCGATAAAATATACCCCCATTTTACCTGAGCCAACAAGGCCAGAACAATTAGGTGGATTTTTGGACTTTTTAAAACCAGTTGGGGAGTTATTAAAACCAGCAGTTAAATTTGTCACAGGAATAGTGGCACCACCAGTGAAGGCAATTGCCCCCAGCATTTTTGAGCAGGCTTTGCTAAAGTTTAAACCTGTTCAGAAACTACTTACTCCTAAGGCATTAGAAATTCCAGGAATTGTAGTTGTTCCTCCTACGGAAGCTGAAATGCCTGGCTGGGTTTTACCAGTAGGAATAGGAGCTGCAGCTTTGATCTTGATTATGGTTATGAGAAAAAGATGAAAAAGACAAAAATAATAGAGTGTGAGCCAGACAGTAATGGAGTTTATAAGCCAGTCGGGGAAAAGTCCTCCATTGATGAGAGACAAATGGTTAATCCATCTCGAAAGAAAGAAAAAAGTATCAGCAACAAGCTGGACCCTTACAATCTTTCTCTTAACTGTGCACCTTTTGGCAATCTCAATCTCAGAGTTAATATAGATGGAAGATTAGTTCCCCTTGTAGTAGGACTTTCCAGTTTGGTTATATTAGGTGGGATATTTTATGATGGCTTTTATCGAGTTAGGAGCAAATCCAGCAGGTGAGTACGAAACTCTCATTCGCACTGTTGGTAATAAAACTGGGGTAGAACCAGAATTAGTGGCTGCCCATATTATGGCGGAATCTGCCTTTAATTCCAGAGCATTTAATCCAGAAGGCTCTTATGGACTTATGCAGATATACTTGCCTACAGCGAAAAAATTATTGAATCTCCCTGATCTTAAGGTTGAGTCTTTATATGTGCCTGAGATTAATCTTATGTCTGGAGTATTGCTTATAAGACAAAATTTAAATCGTTATGAAAATAATCTTCCTGATGCCATAGCTGCATATAATGCAGGTATGGCAAGGAAAAATGCTTATGGTCAATATACAGATTCAAAGGGTAATATTAGAGTGCAGAACTATGTTGATAGAGTATTAGATTATTACCGTACTTATAAAACTGGTTATCCATTGACTGCCATTGCCCTAAGTAAAGTTGTTCTGGCCGTTCCATTGATGTTACTTGCGGGATTAGCAATTTTTACTTTGATAAGAAGGAGGGGTTAAATCATGAAAAGACGTTATCCTGAAGAAGTGTATTATCCTTATCCAATTGAATATGAAGAAGATCAGCCTTATGAGGAGAAAAAACTTATGCCTGAGTTAGGTATTAAGAGACCTTATGTAAGGTCAGAAATAAAACCTAAAATCACAAAGTATAAAGACCCTCTCTGGTATTGGAGCAGAATGTATCGGGATATTAATACATTGGTATATCTTAATAGATTAGAGCCAGGATTATTCTCCAGAGTGGTAACAGTTACTTCTACTCCTGCTATAATATTGAGAGAGCCTGTGAGTAGGGCTTATATATTATTAAATCCCAGCAGAACTGTTGGTTTGACTACATCTGGGACAATACTGTCCTCTGCTTTACGAGCAGCAGGTGCAAGTGGTAATACACAGGCCAGTTCTCTTGGTGTTGGCAATTACAGAACTATGAGGCTTTTTCTGAACATTTCTGCTACTGGTGGTGGGGTGGTAGTTGTTAATACTCAATCTGAAGACCCTGTATCGAGCAATTATGCTACTACACAAAATGATATTTTTGGCAGTCAGTCTGCTGTGGGAACTTATTATGCAGATATTGGTGAATTAGGGGTAGATACGGACTTTGCCATAAGTTGGTCGGTGTCTGCTGCGGGGACATCTACTTTTTCTGTCGGCTATGTGTTAAAAGATGGTGTTGGTGGATCTGGGGCTGGGTTATCACAAGCAATTTATCTCGGTGGTAGTAACTCTGTGCGTGTAGGTAATGGCAGCCCAATACCAGAAGGGCAGGAGAGGTCGTTCTTTCTAAGAGCGAACACAGAACTGTGGGCTGTATCGGAAGTAAGCGTGAATGTCCAAGTGTTCGAGCTGGGCTATTTGGACAGTGAATCTGAGGAAGATTAGTGGCTGTAAAAGAAACACTCAAAAAGTTAGAAGACTTTGGGTTTTGGTCGTGGATAGGGATGGCGGCTGGTATGTTGAGTATAATTGTTGCGATGTATAACATAAAATTATATTATGATGAGTTAAAAAAGTTGGAGCGTAAGTAATGGGTTACTGGTTCCCTGTAGCAGTTGTTATATCTGTAATCTTTAATTTTTTGTGGTTACCCTTAAATCTTATTATCGGAGGATTAAGTGAACTGGTGGATGAAGATAAAGTCTTTGAAAGACCTAACGACAGAGGAGTGGGATTGGATAATCCTGGTGTTCCTTCTACCGACAATGATAGTTAGTTTTATGTTTATGCTGTGGCCATTGTTGGAGCTGATATGGGAGAAGTTAAGATGATTGATAAAATTGTAGGCTGGCTTTTTGTGATAATATTTGTTATAGGGCTTTTTGTAGGATTCTACCTTGGACAGAAAACAGGCTTTGGCAATGGGTATCTTAATTGTCTGGTGAATTTGCAAAAACAGAGTCAGGTGCAAAAATGAAACTACGCACAATCATAATTACTTCTATAGTTTTAATTCTCTTTGCTCTATTATCTCATTTTATGTTTTATATTCAGCCAAGAGATTTTCAGATAATTCATGGGCAGGCTGAAGGGCAGGTGCATAAAGTAGTGGGTGGGTATGGCGATGGTACTGCATCTACTATTACGCCTTCTACTTTTATTTACTTTGGAACAAGTAGTGGCTATGTAGTCAAAGTAAGGTTATCTGATTTCACTAAAGTTGGTTCTCTTGATGTTAGTCCTGTTGGTGGCATAAAGTCAGGTGTTATTGATACTGTTAATGGGTTTATTTATTTTGGCGATGGTACAAGTAGAATTGCTAAAGTTAGGTTATCTGATTTTACTCTTAACTCCACTCTTGTTGACGGTTTCAGTAAATTTGGTGCAGCAATAGATGTTACAGGTGGATACGCATATTTTAGTACTCAAGATGCTGCAGCAAGAGTATTGAAACTCAATTTATCTACTTTTGTTGTTGATAGCACTCTTATTTTAAGTACAGGTGTTGGTGATGATGCAGTTATAGATACCACTAACGGATTTTTATACATAAATATAGACAGTACACCTGGAAAAGTTGTTAAGGTTAGACTGAGTGATTTTACTGAAATTAGTGTATTGACATTTAATGCAGGTGAAAATGGGAATAGGTGTGCAGCAATAGATGTTACCAATCAACTTGCTTATTTTGGGACTAATCAGGCACCAATGAAAATTGTAAAAGTAGATTTATCAACTTTTGCCAGAGTCGGGGTGATAACTTTAAATGCTGGTGAAGAAAGATGCGGTGTAGCTGTTATCAACACTTTTGGTGGTGATTTATACGTAGGAACTGCTGATGCAGCACCAGGGATTGTAGTTAAAATAGATTTAGGAACTTTTACAAGGACAAGTGCTTTAACTTTGGCTGCTAATGAGGAGGGGTTAGAAGGTCAAGGAGCTATAGATGCTGAATCTGAGTTTATTTATTTACCTGCAGATGTAAATAGATATTTGCCAAAAGTCAATCTCAGTAGTTTTACTGAAACAGGTTCAATACAATTAACTGCTGCAGAGGGTAATCCATTAGTAGGAGTAATAGAATGAGGGTTAAAACCATAGCGGTAATCTCTTTGACTTTATTGCTGTTTGCTTTGCTGGCTCATCTGGCATTTTACTTTCAGCCTAAAGAGTTCTCAGTTATACAGGGGCAGGCTGAGGGGCAGGTGCATAAAATAATTGCTGGTTATATAGATGGAGAATTGCCATCTATAGTGCTTTGTCCTACGAATTTTACTTGGACAACTAATACTATAGTTTCTGCTGCAAATGAACTTGGCAGTAGAGCAATAGTAAATGTAGGATATAATACAATTTTTGTGGTTTTTCATCATCTTGCTAATTTAGATTTGGGTTTTGCTAAATCTACTGATGCTGGAGATACATGGACAGTTACTTATCCAGTTGCATCTGGTAACAGAGGGCGTTTTCCATCTATAGATGCTATTGATGAGGATACTATATATATTTCTCATATGCTCACAAGTACATTTTTTTACTTACAATATTCGAAATCTGTCAATGGAGGAACTTCCTGGACAACAGCAACAGTAGATGCTGCTGCAATAAGTGGAACTGGTGGTGAAAATTCAATAACTGTAGTTGATGCTAATACTGCTTACATATTTTATGATACAGGTGGAGCAATGAAAATGGCTACAACTACCAATGGTGGAAGTTCCTGGGCAATAAGCACAGTTCTATCTGCAACTACCAGTACAATGAGTGCTTATGCTGTGGATGCCAATACAATTTTTATTGTTTTTTGTTCTCCTACTGACAACGATATAACCCTTGCCAAAACGACAAATGCTGGAGGAAGTTGGACATTTACTGATATAGATGTTGTTACTGGCGGTTGTCCTTCATCTACACCTTCTCATTGGAGTTTAACTGTTTTAGATGAGAATAACTTAATTGTTTCTTACTACGATACTGATCCTGATGATTTAAGATTTGCAAAATCCACCAATGGAGGCACCTCATGGACAACCAGTGCTGTTGACACTTCTGGAGATGTAGGAATAAACAATAGCATATCATTTGCCGATAGCGATAATTTTTTTATAGGTTATCACGATACAGGAACACAAAATGTAGAATTCGCCAGGTCTATTGATGTTGGCACTTCATGGACTACACAGATAATAGATGCTACTAATGATGATGTTATATCTCTTACAAAAACTTCTCCAGATTTTAATACTGTATACGGTGTTTATGGAGGTGTGGGTACTCAAAATTATTTAAAATTCATTAAATCGTCTTGTCCATAAAGGAGGACTCAATGAAAAAATATTTAACTTATCTAACCTATCTGCTTTTGCTTATACCTGGTTTAATCTTGCTGCTGACGTATTCGCCTATTATCTACTCGCAGATTTCCCAGCAAGTAGGGCTGTCTGCCACTGATGGAGCAGGAAAATGGGTGGGAGTTAAGGACATAGCCAGTTTTGGTGCAGACAATGCTACTACAGGGATATTGGCCAATGGGCTGATGTTATATGATGGTACAAATTTCGACAGGGCAAGAGGAGACACCACCAATGGGCTCGATGTGGATGTTACCAGAGTGAGTGGTAGTGTTACTGTTATAGGTAATAACACACCTGCTGATAACTACACTACACCTACTGATGCCTTGGATGCTGGTAGTTTTTTAATGTTATATGATGGCACCACATGGGACATGGCCAGGAACACTACTCATGGTGATAATATTACCACTACGCTGGGGTTAAATGCTGCGGCTGTGAATTATCTATTTGATGGCACCAACTATGATAGGTGGCTGAGTTCTACTCATGGAGATAATTTGACTACGGCGAGTGGTGGCAATGTTGCTTCGTTTGAATATGGGTTTGATGGAACGAATTGGGATAGACTTTTAAAATCTGTACATGGGGACAGTATTACTACAGCAAGTGGATTAAATGTGGCAAGTATTCTATATGGTTTTGATGGAACTAATTATGATAGGTTAAAGACTTCTAATGCAGAGGACTTGACTACTGGTGTTCTTGCTTCTGGTACTTATGGATGGGACGGTAGTGGATGGGATAAAGTATGGACAAAACAAGGTACTATTGGTGTTCCTACTTTACTACGAACTTTTCCACATACTATAAATGAATATAATAATCAAATAACAACTAATACTTCTACTGTTATCACAAGCGGTAATATGCCAATCATAACAAAAATTATTGTGAATGTAGCTGGTACAACATCTACTGTAGCAATATATGAGGACACTTCTGCACCTTGTGATACTGGGTATGCTTTTACTTTACCAACAGCAACTACAGGTGTTATACATGATATTGATTTCTTAGCTGATACAGCAGGGTTTTGTGTATTAACTGCTGGTGCTGCGGCTGCTAATATAACTGTACTTCACAATTAACAAGGAGGTAAATTAGTGCTATTTATATTTGCAATAACAAGTAAAAATGTTATCAGCCAAACACTCACTGACGTTGCCATGTATTATTATGATCTCGATAGTGGAGTTTAGATATATGGGTAGATATTACTTATCAGATAGTTTGAATGTTTATGCTGAGGCAGTTAGATATGCCATGATTCATAATAGAATAAATGCTATTTGTAACTGTACATATAGTAATCGTTTTGGGTTAGAGTATAAATGGTAATAAGTAAACATTACAGTATTTAGAAGGTAAACCATAACTAAAAGGAGGTGATAGAATGAAAAAGATAATTGTGCTGTTAATGGTGATTTTATGTATCTGGTGGTATATCGAGGTTCCCAGTGCCTTTGCTCAGGAGTTTGCACCATTGGTTAAGTTTAATGGTCTCAACTTGCAAGGGGATACCCTATTTCTGCCTGAGGAAGCGAGCTTTGCCATTGGTGTGGGTTCAAACATTGCCACTATTAAAGACTTCTTTGAGCTGCGAGCCACCTATGTTGACCCTTTGGAAGGCGGACTCAGCAATAGGGCTGGTATCGGTATAGGCGTTAGCATTCCGAAGTTAATAACTAAGATTGGTGGCACCTGGATAGCAGATAAGATTAATGTTTCTATTGGTGCTATGGCCTTGGTGGACTTTGCGGAAGGGAATGTCGAACCGGCAATATATCTCACAATTATTAGTATTCAGTATTAGTGGAAGTAAAGCAGTATGATTACCAAAGATGATGTGATAACAGTATTAAAAGTGGCTGCTCTGATTCTATCTCTCATTGCCGGCTATACTGGTGGTACGATCAGACAAGAAGGCAAGGGAAATACTCAAATAGAAAACCTGGGTGGTGTAATTCAGCAGTTGATTGAGCAGTGCCATAAATAAGGAAAGGCCAGATGGACGAAAACAAAATGATAGTGTGTGCGAACCAAAGCGTCATGCTATTAAGGTAAGTTCCTGTCTGGCCTTATAAAATAGGAGGCAATAGAATGAAGAAGAAATTAAAATGTTCTAATTGTAAGATTAGTTTTACTGTAGAAGAAGAAAACTTATTTAAAGTAGGCGAGCAATTACGAGCTATCTGTCCGAAGTGTAAACTGCAGGTAATTTGTGATGTCCGTAAAGAGCAAGGTGAAGATATAGAATAGTAATAAATTTTATGGAGGAAAGGAGGTAAGAAAATGAACTTGTCTATCTTAAATGTGATAGAAAGGGTATGAGGAATAATATATGTCAAATAAACTTGTATTCTTTTTACGGCGTATTGCTACCAGTGCGGAAGGGGGAACGTTTGGTGTATTGATTGTGAAACATATCCCTTTCGCTATAACTTTGGAGGATTCCTGGATAAATAACAAAAAAGAGATTTCCTGTATTCCTAATGGCTCCTATCTATGCAAACGCACAAACAGTCCAAAATTTGGGGAGACTTTTATGGTGCAAGATGTTCCTAACAGAACACATATTTTATTCCATAAAGGTAACACAATGGAGGATACTCAAGGATGTATATTAATTGGGGAGACATTTGAAAATGAACAAATTATGTATTCTGGAAAGGGTTTTTCCGAATTTATGCAACTTTTAAATGGGCATGAGGACTTTGCATTGGTCATTGAGTGGTGCTGTTAAATAAAAAGGTAAAACTGTGAAATACCCCATGCAATACGAAGTCATGCTGACTGAGAATGAATTATATAGTGCAAAAGAGGTGCGTAACCTTACTGGACTATCTATCAGACAATTAGAATATTGGTGTTTAAAAAAAGTTGTGGAACCAGTTGTAGAAAAGCATGGAGAGAAAAATTTTAACAAATTCAGCGAACAGGACTTATATCTATTATCCAAAATCAAGCACCTTACAGACAACGGTTACACAGTGGGCAAGGCGGCAGAAAAGGTCAAAAGGAATGGCCGTAATAGAAGATTTATCGTCGAAGTCGTTGCTAAAAGCAAAAATATTAAAATGGCTATAAAGATTACAGAACGGTTAAAAGCAGAAGGTCTGGATGCAAAGTTCTGTGCTTATCCATCTGTAAAATTCCCAAAAGGGTATAAAGTTTACATTGTAAAACGAAAGGAGGATGTAAAACGAAAGGAGGATGTAAAATGAGAAGAATATTGATTATTTTTTCTATTTTTATATTCGCTACACTTGCATTTGCCTTGCCCACACCACCTAAAACTACACTCTGTGCCACCATGCCGACTCAAGATATTGGCAATACACCATTGACCCGCTTAGATGGCTGGAAAGTATATTGGTCCCGAACAAGTGGTCAATATACTGATGCACAGTCTGTTAGTATGCCCCTTACAATAAGTGCTGCTGGTACAGAAGTCTGTAAAGAACTTGTCAGTGTAATAGGTGGTCCATTAGAAGGATGGTATTTCGTCGCCACAGATTGGTTTGTTAATACAGATTCAACTGTGGCAGAGAGTGCTTTTAGTAACGAAGTTAGTGCAACTTCACCAGGAAGCCCTGGCGGATGCAGATTACTATAGACATGAAATTTACTGAGGAACAGCTTGAATACTTGAAAAATCTATTGCAGCCGATAATAGGTGATGCAGTAGATTTTTTAATGATGTATGGGTTAGGGCTGAAATTCAAACCTGAACAGATAGAGCACATATTGCAGGACATTTTAGATTTACATAGTCATTTCGAGCTGGATATATTCAGTGAAGAACAGCAGTTATTTTTAAAGGACCTGGTGTTTAATAAAGTACAAATGGCATATTGGACACTTAGTGAAATAGCTGCAGGCAGAGAAATTGGAATGAGGCATATAGATATGGCTGTTGATGGGGTGAAAGCTGTTTGGGATAAACTGTTTAAATAGAGGGCTAATATGACACTTGACATTACATTGGGTAATCTTTTAACCATTCTCAGTATTGTTGTAGGTTTTATGTGGCAGCATTTTTATCTGGTTGAGAGGATTGTTAAACTGGAGGTTAAACAGCAGGTATTGGAACGTGATATGAATGGGTTATATAAAACAATTAAGGATGCTTTTGATAAATGCCCTTTGGCTAAAGAAAAGACGATTTTTATGGAAAAAGGTGGTGGATAAATGTTTGGTGTTAAACACTGGTGGCAAAATTTAAGCAGTAAGGACAGACACAAAATATTGTGGACCATTGAGGAACCCACTGCTCATTGTCTCAAAGGGTGGGACTGGCTGCCCAGTGCTACTAAGAGAAAGTTGGAGCATTATTGTCGAACGAAAAAAGTTGCTTCACTATGGGTATATAACATTTAACATTTAAGGAGCATAAAGAAAAATGAAAAAGATAACGGTAACCGTTGTTTACGACCTTTCAAATGAGGAAATCGTAGATGTCTATCGAGGAAGTGCAGCTCAAATTAAAGCGAAGTTTATCAAAGAAGCAATGGAGGACGACCACCTTAGCAGAGAGGATGCCACAGACAACATTGAAGATGATTTTATCTTTACAACCTTCAACATATAACATTTAACATATAAGGAGGTAACACAATGTCTGTCGTTTTACTATTAAAACTTCTTGCTCCTATTCTTGCCCCTATATTAACAGGACTGGTAAAAAAGGTATTTTTGGGGCTGCCCAAATGGTCCGCCATACCTATGAATATAGGGTGGGCGGTGGGGATAAAGTTAATCTATACGCAATTCGGTATTACTTTGCCTACGGATATAGGAGTATTGCAGGATAACGATGTATTAAACTTAATTACCGATGCCACAGTGCTGGGTACAACTGGTGCTTGGCTGCGAGAACTTGTCGATCAAGGCAAAAAACGCCTTTTGCCCCCTAAAACATAAAAAGGTAGGGCAAGGGGGTAGCGGTGTCCTTTTTGATTGACAAAACCCACATTTTCCTCCTCTACTGAAAAATTGTCTTTTTATACACTTTTCTACAAACACAGCATTCCATCTGAATGGGGTTGATCCAGGGTGGTGTAAGGGCAATTTGCCCAAAATGCCAGCCCATTAGGCAACACACTCTACCCAAAATTGTGGCTCGCCAGCCTTCTGGTGTTTCTGTTTGTGGATAAAAAACTGTTGTCATTTCCCTGGTTTACACTTGCCACAGATTCGGTTATGAGAGCCTTCCGATTTAAAATCCCCATCACACCGCAAACATTTCCTTATAGTATATGCTCTTCTGCTCTTTATGTCTGTATTTCTGCTGACATCTCGCCCATCACGAAAATGATTTTGTGCCGTAGTCCTGCTTATACCAAGCTCAGTGGCTATATAGCGATAAGAATGATTTTGCCTCCGTAGGGTAACACCCAGATTGTATTGCTGATGGGAGAGGGTAATTCTTTTTGTCATTATTTCAGATATTTCTCCGTTTTATCCCATACTGAACATGCTACGTACATCCATTTTTCTACCTCCTTCTTAACTATCCATTAACCTTTTAAACCAGCACCGCCACCCATGCCAAGTTTTTTGATGATCAACAATGGCTTGAGCAAAAGTAAATATTTTATCACAATCCAAACATTGATACCCAATAAAGACATCTTCCAGTTTCTCACCAGATTTAGGAGAATGTTTTATTGATAATTTTGCCCGTCTGGGCAAAAACCATTTATTGCTTGACAATCCAATCCCCATTTTCTCCTTTATAGATTATAGGGTTTTTATATCCTAAGTCCTCTCTTAGTTTTTTAACTAAACTCTCTGCAATGTTCCATGAAAAGATAACAATTGGCATCCATTCAGGTTGTTTGGCGAATATGTCTATAGAATGTATTTTACTGTTAACACCAGAAATGTATCTATGCTGCTTGTCAGCGTTGTCATCTACAATGAATTTTAAACCTTGCTTAAGCTCGTCAGGACATTGCTTGCTGTTGAAAAAAGTAGCAGCCTTGGCACTTGCTCCATATCCACAATAAAGGAGAGAGGCAAAAGGAGAGAGTTCCTGTAATACAGTTATCAGTTGTTCGTAATGATCTTTGATGCGAGATTCAAGATTACTTAAGTCATTGGAGTTTATTTCAGGGGCAATAAACACCACTTTCTCCAGTGGGCATGGTGGAGTTTTAGTTAATATAATCCTTAAACTCCCACCATGAGTCTCTACCATTTCTATCTCGGCGATAAATAAACCCCATTTTGCAGACAACTCCCGTAATGGCTCTACAGTAAAATAGCTCAGATGCTCATGATAGATAGCATCAAATTGCAAGTTCTTAATCATATTCGCTGCATAAGGCACTTCTATAATGCACTTGCCATTAGGTTTTAGGCCAATATTTACAGCTTGGGCAAACTCATCAAGATTATCTGTATGTGCCATAACATTCAGTGCTGTAATAATATCCCAAAAACCATATTTATCTGCAATCTCTGTACTCCAATAGTCTTTAAGAGTCTGCAATCTCTTTGTGTTACTCTCATTGGCTAAATTGCTGGGATCAACACCTAACACTTCCATCCCATATTTTTTATAGCACTCAAGCAGTGTGCCGTCATTAGAGCCAATATCTACCATCTTACCACCATTAATAGCAGTATCACCAGCCAATTTTTTACAATGTTCTTGCCAAAATTGAGAAATACCAGAGCGAAAAGGATAATTCGTAAACATTTCCTCTGGGTTTACCACTGCGGTCAATTGGAGCAAACTGCAAGCCTGACATTGCATCAATACCAGGGGATAAAGATCTACTTGCTCCTCAGGGTTACTGAGCAAATTATTAGCCAAAGGCTGCTCTCCTAAATCAATAACATGCTTCAAATCTCCCCCGCCACAAATCCTACATTTAGTTATAGTTTTATATTTCATATCATTTGTCTTTCCAAAAATACACCCCAGCACCAGGAAATGAATGGTCCAGAGAAAATCGTTCCTCATCTGGGTTATCATGATCGTAAAGTTTATCCATAAAGTAAATAACACAAGCATCAGTGGTGCCGATGTTTTTAATTCCATGCCACGTAGCAGCTGGTAATTTTACCAATTTACCAACTGGCTGCTCTAAGATAAATTCTCTAAAAATCTGTTTAAGAGGATCATAATACACTGTTAAAACTTTACCGACTATAGCAGTTAAATAATCTGTTTGACCTCTAAGATGACAATGCCATGCCCTAATAACACCAGGCTTGCTGACTGAGAGAAAAACCTGCTTTATTCCTTTCATTTTACTCCAATCATCACGGAACAGCTCTACTGAAAAACCCCTTGCGTCAGGATTAAAATCTAACAAAATGATATCGCTCATATACTTCCTTTTTTGTTACCCTCTATCCTGCACCACTTCAGATAGAGGATTGAACGATAAGTGGAATCTCGTTCACCTATCATTCATGTGCCTCATCTTTGGCCGTGGTCGCCATGATCTTATATCCACAATTCCAAATTATCTGTTTTGCCTTTGGGAGATCTTTGCGGTCTATCCATTCTAAATTTTTGCCCCACCTTTTACTATTTACTCGCCAAATTTTAACATGATACAACTGATGGACTACATCATCTACTGCCGTTTCATGTTTCTCGTGGTCTTCTGCAAAGTCAGCAAAAGGATCATCAATGTATTTTTCTGGTGGATAGTGTAAATGTCCAATTTCATGAAGCAATATTGCCAAAAGATGATTCACTGGCAAATCCCATAAAGCATCAGCTACACAAATGGTGTTATGTTCATAATGGAAGGTATGAGCATACTGTCGTTTCTTTTTGCTGTGTTCTCGGTTGGCTAATTCACAATGGATAATGTTAATCTTCATCATATTCTACCTGGGACATTACATAACCTATAGCATAGGCAATCACGATCCATATTGTTAAACCCCAATTACCTATAATAGACTTTATCAAAAATACCAAAGACAACCACAATGGAAATCTTAAGAAAAAACTTAATATCATCATTGTTAGCCCTCCTTATACCTCTTTTATCTACAAAATGATTTCATTCTTCTTCTATGGTGCCATCAGAAAACTGGGGTGTATTTTTGGAAAGACAAGTATTACAATTATGCTAAAGTCAGTGTAAACTGTCAAGTAAAATCTAAAGAAAGGCACGCCTTATATCCCCTGTTTGAAAACAGGGGTTTTACGACGCAATATCTATAAATTAACCAATGTACTAATTTGCTCATCGGTCATTCCTCTTCTTGTTCCTGTAAAACCTACTTTCATATTGTCTTTTGACACCATTTGCATAGTAATGCTATCTTATCCTCATCGTGATAGTGTGGCTTTTTCTCTTTACCACAGCTACATGATGATTTACAGTTTTCACAAGGGTTAATCTTTTCCATCTTCTGAACATATAACATAGCCGTTTTCATCTACTCTTATCCTGTTCCAAACATTCTTTTTCTCATATAATCCAGCAACAGGGTAAACGTGAGTTTTTAGCTCATTGTCCATACTGTCAGCAGTAACAGACTTATCAAACCTATGTTCAAAGGACACACTTATGAACACTCCCCTCAATGAATTGAGGGACTTCTCAAATCAACGAGGGGCATTACAGCACCGCCTCTCCTTGAGCGTTTAGGTTTGGACAGTTCCTGCCCTACCATGCTTAATTGACCGAATTGGAGAATATTTTGAGCAGCATTGAAATCACGATTAACAACCTGACCACAGCCTTGACAAGTCCATTCTCTATCTTTAAGAGAAAGAGCCTCGTTTATCCATCCACAGGAATTACATCTCTTACTGGAAGGAAAGAAGCGGTCTATCTGCCCAAAATATGTTCCACTCCATTCGGATTTATACTTAATCTGTCTGACAAACTCACTCCATCCGCTATCAAAAACAGATTTAGCAAGACAGTGGTTTGCTATGATACCCTTCACATTCAAGTCTTCGGCAAAGATGGCTTGGTTTTCGCTTACCAGCCGATGACTCAATTTGTGAAGAAAATCATTCCTTTGATTAAAAATCTTTTCGTGGATACGAGCAACCTTTATTCTTGCCTTATTCCTTCTATTGCTGCCTTTAACTTTACGAGAAAGAAGTTTTTGCAGATGTTTCAGTTTATCTTCGGACTGACGAAGGTATTTAGACGTATCTATGGTTTCATTGTTAGAAGTAACAAGAAAAGATTTAAGACCCAAATCAATACCTATCTGCTTTCCTTTTTTTTTGAGTTTAATAGGTTTTTTAATTTCACAAAGAATAGAAGCAAAGTATTTGCCAGAAGGGGTTTTGGATATTGTAATGCTTTTCATCTGCCCTTCGGTTTCTCTATGCAGTATAATTCTAAGTGGAGTGAGTTTAGGAATATGCAGTCTATTTGTTTTAATATCTACATCAAAGTTGTGAGGCACGGAAAAGGATTGTTTCCTGCTTTTCTTTTTGAAGTTCGGAAATTTTGCATGTTTATTAAAGAAATTGTTATAGGCATTATCCAAATGACGCAAGGACTGTTGAAGGGATTGAGAGTTAGATTCTTTGAGCCAGATAGTATCAGGCTGCTGTTTGAGTTCAGTCAACATTTTGGAAGTGTCATGGTAGTTAAGGCTTTGCTTTTCTTTGCCTTTATTTGTGGTATAGTAATCTATCCGTTTACGAAGAAAAAAGTTATAGACAAAACGAGCTTGCC
>ERZ1292623.1033-Hain-H51-01um-R1-1033-length-27761-cov-15_pt2 | contig 25896 bp, 25 predicted proteins | sample MGYA00564398_ERZ1292623 | MGnify/ENA primary metagenome ERZ1292623 (study PRJEB36523, sample SAMEA6512633) | groundwater metagenome | collected 2019-01-07 | study: AquaDiva: Metagenomics assemblies of 32 groundwater samples | reverse complement strand
CGGCGTCCTCCGCCGCTCGGTCTCGCTCCCGCTTCCCCGGGTCGTGCGCGGCGAGGATGGCCTGAGCGGTCGCCTGCTCTGCGGGCGTCGGCGGGTCGATCCAGTCGATTCGGCCGGTGGACGCGCAACCGTGGATGCGGAGGTTTTGTGCGCGGAGTTCGGCGTCAAGTTGCGTGCAATCGTAGATCATGCCAGGATTCTCGCACGTAGTCCGCTTTGCATCGGCCCGTAGGTTCCTCCCAGGTCGCCGACCCAGGTGGTTGTGCCGTTGACGATTTCCAGCCACGCCAGATAGTGGTAGCCGATGGACGGGCACCCGTCGTACTTACCGAGCACTCCTCGCGTGTTTCCGTCGCTGTGTTCACCCTGGACAATCTGCGCGCTGTTTACCGTCGTGCTATCCAGGCCAATGCCGACCTGACAGAAATTCCCCGTGCCTGCGTAGTATATACCCAGTACGTCCGCTGCCACGGCAACGCCAGCGAGGCCCAGGACGAAGGCAACCTGATTCGCTGCGCTCGCGTTGGCCTGCCGCCAAGCGGCGGTGTTGTAGGTCCACGTGTTGGTGGTGTCCACCACGCTCATGTATCGCCACTCGCGGTTGAGAGCATTTGATACGAGCCGCTTCGCGATGCTGTCCTCGCACTGGCCGCTCGCACTCGGGTACAGCGTCGCGACGTAGCGCCAGTACGGGTCGAGGCGACCCGCAGCCGCCGCGCCCGCGCTCCCGTCCGCGCGGCAGAGGATGCCCTCGTGCATCCCGAGCCCGCTCTCGTGGAGCCACGGGGCCGCGATGCTCGCGCCATTGCGGGCGGTCGCCGAGGCCCACGCGACCAGCTTCGTCTCGGCTCGTCCCCCGCGCCAGCGTACGAACAGGTCGTATGGCACCGTCGTTGTCGTCATCACCGCGAGGTCGGTCGGCACCACGTCGCGCTGGTTGCTCTGGTCCGGGTCGTACGCGATCTTCCGGGGAACCCAGTCCTCGCCGTCAAACAGGTCCAGGATCAGGCCCTTCCCGACCGGCACGAGGTAGGCGAGCGTCTTCGCAGTCTGGTCCGCGCTCGGGGCTGCGCTCGTGCGAGAGAGCGAGACGCGGAAGTCACAACGCCCGCCCGCACCGCGCCAATCGCGACGTTGCGGCCCGTCGTGCCCGAGATACCCCAAGCTCTGCGCGATCTGGTCCATAGCTAGCTCGTCAGCGACTCCGCTTCGGCCATGACGTGGAACGTCTCTGCCTTCTCGGTCGAGACGCGAATCGAGTGGCTCGCCTCCAGGCGCAGCCTGCACTCCCACACGCCCTCCCATGCAGGGACGGTTGCGCTCTTCGTTACCGCCGGGATCGGCTCCTCGTGCAGCAGCCAGTACGCCGCGCCGTCATACACGAAGATGCGCAACATGCCCGCCGTGGTCGTCACGAGGGCCTTCATCCACACGCGATGCACGAACGCCCCGTCGGCTCCAGCGGTGTAGGCCGTGCCTACGGTTCCGCTTCCGGTCAGAGAAGAATTGGCCGTGGCGATCTCGACCGGACCAAGCTCAGGAGCTTTGGTGAAAATCGGTGTTGAGTTTATCGCCATTGGACTTGCTCCATCACTAGCTTCCTATGAGAAGGTCATGCACCGGGACTTCGCGTTCGCTGCGGCTTCGCTGCCGCCCGCCGCGGAATGCACGCGGAGATTCGATCCGCTCACCGCGACGGTCACGCCGCCGCTGCCGACGACGCCCACCCGTCCGTTTGCGCTCGCGCCTGCCGTCTTGTAGAGCGAGGTCACGCCGCGATGCACATGATCGGAACGCGCTGCGGTGGTGCCGACTCCGACCGTGCCCGCGCTTGACACCTTGGCCGGGGTCGTGGACGCCAAGCCGACGAGTCCGGTGGTGGACCACACGAACTTCGTCGTCCCCACCTGCCGGACCCGCACCGCACCGCCGGCAGAGAACCGCAGCGCCCCGTCCGCGCTCGCGCTCGCAGCGGTGTTGACCATCTTCACCCCGCGGTGAACGTGGTCCTGTCGGGCGTAATTCGCGCTCGACCCCACCGCACCCGTAGCGGACACGGGCGTAACGCTCGACGCCGCCGTCAGCGCATTCGGCGCGCCGACGATGAACTTCTTCGGCGGTCCCGCCACCTGCCGGACCCGCGCGCCGCCGCTACCCGACAGCGTGAGGTTGCCGGTGAAGGACGCGCTTCCCGCCGTCTTGACCGACGTCACCAGCCCGCCCCGGTCGAGGAAGTGCGGGCGCCAGGACTCGTGGCCCCTGCGCCCCTTCTCCAGCATCGGCAGGCAGAACGCGGCCCCGGCATTCGTCGCCACCACCATCCGGTAGGTCAACCGCGTGGTGCCCTTGTAGGTCTTGAACGGGATCTCGAACTTCTTCCATTGGGTGGCCTGCGTGCAGGCGGCGTGCGTGCGCGCGGTCGAACTGCCGCTGTTCTCCAGCACCCGCAGGCAGGCGTAGGCGCCGCTGGTGAACTGCATCCACCCGCTGCCGACGTACCACGTCCCGCCCAGGGCGCTGCAAGACTGCTGCACCCAGTTCTCGGCGCCGGACGTGTCGGACAGGATCAGCGCGCGGTCAGCGTTGTACGGGATCGAGGACGTGGACAGGCTGCGCAGGATGGAAGCGTTCTGGGTCCACTTGTAGGCCCCGAGGGTGCCCTGCGCGAAGTCGCCGTTGCGAATGTACTGCCAATGCTCGCTGGTGTTCTCGGCCACGTCCGCCGTGCCCCAGAAGCGGGCGGCGAAGTCGTGGTTCCGCTGGTTCAGCGTCGCGTACTCTTGGAACACCCCCAGCACGCGCTGGAGCAGGTCTGCGCCTTCCTCCCCACGCGCCTGCCCCTGGGCGACAGCCCGCTTGACCTCCTCCTCGGTCGGGGAAGTGCGGGTGTACGGCAGCCGCGGGAAGCCCTTGGTATCGTCAGTCTGCTGCGCCATGCCGTCACTTGCTCAATGCCTGGGTCGCCAGTTCCGCCATCTTCGCCCGCAGGGTCCGCAGGCGCGCGCGCTTCTCCTCGTCCGCCAGAGACGAACCCTCCAGGCGCTTGGCCTGGTCGAACATCTTACCCAATCGGTCGTCGTACTGGCTCATCCTTTTCTGCTCGGCCAGCGCCTCCCGGTGCGAGGCCATGTAGTCGCGCGCCGCCGCTAGGTCGGTGTTCTTCTTGTGGTCGAAGGTGGCCTTCACCCTGTCGAGTTCCCGCATCCGCGTGCCCATGCGCTCCACCTGCGCCGGCATGGACACGTCCCCGGAGGAGAGGAAGGAGCGCAGGCCCGGGATGCTCTCGTACCACGGGCGAGAACCGCCCCACGGCCCGGTGACGGCGCCGGCCAGCTCGCCGTAGAGTCCGCCGAAGGTCCGCATCTGCCGGTCGGCGGCGATGGGGGACAGGCGCTCGCCGGCACCCACGGCTTCCGCGCCCTTGCCGATCCAGCGCGCGAGGTTGGTGGTGTTGTCGTATGCCTGATCCGGTCCTTCGAGCTTCTTGTAGCGGCCCGGCACGACGTCGCGGAGCGGGGAGTCCGCACGGCGTCCGCTCACAGCCTCGTAGCCGCCCTTGACCAGCGGGTTCGAGACGAGCGGCATCAGTCCCATGCCTTCGGACAACCACAGGTCGCGGACGTCATCGGCCACGGTCGGATCGGCTTTGTAGGCGGCATCCATGGCCATGACCATCATGGCCTGGAACTTGCCGAGGGCGCCGGGTGCGCGCGGGATGCGCAGGAACGGGTTGCCGTCCCCGAGGGACAGGTAGTCGTGGGAGACGCGCTTCTCCACCGACTGCTGGCGGTAGCGGGGATCGTCCTTCACCGTGTACCACGCGATGATCGAGGGGACGGCCATGGCAACGGCCTTGGGAGCCAGCGCCGCCGGGTTGGACTTCACCAGGCGCCCGACCGCCTCGATGTCGTTCCGCCAGCCCTGGATGGACGGGTTCCAGAACGGACTCACGCTTTGCAGCCACGCCATCGTGGGGTTGCGGCCTTTGGTGAGGAAGTCGATGCCGACGGTGCGAGCAGCGTCCGCCGCCATCGCCCGCATCGCCTTCTCGCTCATGCCGGGGTTCTCGGCCGCAAGCCGGGACATCATGGCGCGGTACTCGCCCATGCGTACCCCGGACTCGATGCGCTTCGACGCCTCCGGTCCGACGTACTTGGAGAGGGTGCCGAGCACGCCCCGCACCCACCCCTTGCGGCCCAGGGAAGCGGACACGCGCTCCGGGGTCAGCGACTCGACGGCTGACATGCCGGTCATGAGCGCGCGGTCGGCCAGCGCCTTCTCGTACAGTTCCCCGCGTCCCATGCTCTCGAACAAACCGCGGACACCGTTGGACCACGCCGATCCGATGCCCCTCTGCGCTTGGCTCGTGAGCGTGGACGAACGCACGTCCTTGATGAAGGCAGGCACGCCGAAGGCAACGTGCTCGACCACCCCGCGGCGGAACAGCCCAGCCGTGCCCTGGAGCATCTTCGTGAACCAGTTGCTCTGCTTGGGCGTGTAGCGGGCAACCGAGTCCCACACGTCCTTGTCCACGGCCAGGACGGATTCCTGCGGTAGACCGGCGGCAGCTCCGTTGCGGTTGCGCATCCGCACCAGCACCTTGCCTTCGCCGGCGTCGATCCCCTGGACTTCCTCGTCGAAGTGCTTCGCCAAGTCCTCCAAGTCGTCCACGTCCGACTTCGCCTGGGTCATGGTCTTGCGGATCTCGACCCACTTGCCCAGGCCCTTGCCCTCGGCAGCGTACTTGTGGAGGATCTGCGCCATGCGGTTCTGGTTGGCGGTCTTGACCATGGTGACGAGGTGCCGGACCTCGCTCTGGAGCGGGTCCACGATCTCCTTGTCCGAGCCCTGGATCTTGCGGAGCGCGCCTTGGTTGGCCTTCCCCACGCGCTCGTACCGCAGATAGTTCTCGTTCTCGGCGATCAGCTTGTTGTAGGTGGTGTCGTCGAGCATCCCACCTTCCCGGTAGTAGTCCATGACGGCACGGTTGAACCGCTTGCGGAGGTCGTTCGCGGCCATGATCTTCTTCGCCGCTTCCTTGGGCATCTGGTTCTCAACGTAGTCCACGGCGGCGCGTGCGTCGGCGAGGCTGCGGTTGGAGCCGGGTCCGGTGACGATGGGCTTGCCGCGGTTGGCGAGTTCGATGTCACGCTTGGCGGCGGCGTACTTCATGAGCGCACGCGGGTCGTCGCTCATCTCGTAGATGGTGCGCAGGCCGGGGATGCCGGGCACCTTCTCCCCGGTCGCCCAGGACTTGGGGCCGAACTCCACCATGTACTCGGTGTCGGCGCCGACGTTGCGCATGGAGCGGACTTGCAGTCCGAAGTCCTCTGTGGCGTCGAACTTCACCCCGCGCTTCCGGGCCTCCTCGGTCAGCCGGCGGGCGCCCACGTTGTCGTCCACGTAGTCCATGAGCCACTTGTCGGCGGGGTTGAGGTTGGACGGCACCGTGGTCTTGTACTTCCGGTCCACGAAGTCCATGCCCATGCGCTCCCACGGCGTCATGCCGCGGATCTTCTGCTCGTTCCCCTGGAGGAAGGCGAGGGCTTCGAGCATCTTGGGGTCGCGGGAGGAGAGTTCGCGTTCGAGCCAGGAGCGGAACGCGCGTCCTTCCGGGGTGGCGTCGTACTTGGCCGGCTCCTCGACGTAGGTGCGGACGGCTTCCGCCCACGCCTCGGCGCGTCGGACGGTGGCGTCCGCGGGGGTGGTGCCGGCGGCGGGGATGTTCACACCGGGGAGGGATTCCAGGTACTTGACGTGCGGGTCAACGTTCATGGCCCCCGGCCCCTGCCGTTGGTTGAGCAGCACGTCGTCGAGATGGTGCCCGACCTCGTGCGCGAAGGTTCCGGGGGAGTTCTCGTAGGCGGTGACGGCGACTTCGGGATGGACGCGGTAGGTTCCGACCTTCCCCGCGGGCAGTTCACCCTCGGCGGCTTCGCGGAAGGTCATGCCGACGCGCTGCGCCGCCTGCCGCACGGCTTCCTGTCGCGGGATCGGCTTGCCGCCCTTGGGACGAACGGGAGCGGCAGCGGGAGCCGGAGCGCCCGGAGCGGTCTGGTAGAACTCGGACGGCATCCCCGTGCGCTTCTCGCCGGCTGCCTGGCCTGCGCCCTTCAGGAAGGCGATGTCCGGGGCTTCCCCGCCGGCTGCGCGCTTCTCCCTGGCGCCGGACATGATCTTGGACAATACGTCATCGCCCTCCCCAGGGGGAGCTGCGGATGGAGGTTCCACCGCCCCCCCTGGGGTCCGCTGAGCCGGGGAAGGTTTTCTTGGTTGCGTGCTAAGTCTTCTCCCGAGCAGGCGTTTCGCATCGTCGGTAATTGATCCATATGCCCGATCCGCGCCGATGGCTTGAAGTTGTTCTCCCACCTTGATCGCGGCACGGCTGGAGAGCAATCCTCTGGACTTGTCGGTAGCAAAATCCTTGGTAAACCATCCGCCGTCTGGGTGGCGCATGACAACTGCGGCAGCAACCGGATTCCCATTCGGATCTCGATAGACGATTCTCCTGGCCTCAACGGGAAGTGCCCCAAGTTTCGCTTCAAATGTTTCAGTTCCTATCCCAGGAGCGCCAGTACCAGACTTTCCAATCACGCTTTCAGAGAACCCTGGGTCTTCGACATGCTTGGTGATTCGCTGAGCCGGGGGAATGTCGATGCCGGCACGCCGCAGGGCTTCTTCCTCCTCCAGCGGGGCGACGGACCGCTCCATCTGGAGGGATTGTTCCAGGGCACGCTCCGCGCGGGTCATGTCCTGTTGACTGCGCGCTTCTCGGGCGCGGGCGGCGATCTTCTCCGCGATCCCGTACTTCGCTTTCTCCACCCCGCGCTCGGCGGCAGATGCCTGCTCCTGCGCCTCGCGGATCACCTGGGTCAGCACGTCCTCGGTGCGCTCCTCCGGGCGGAAGGCAGCCGCGGGGCGGGCGGCGTCCTCGGCTTGGGACTCCTGCGCGGCGCGGATGATCCGGTCCAGCTTCTCCGATGCCTCCTGCTGCTCGCTGGCAGCCGTGGGCAGCCTGCGCAGGCCCTCCCCGCCCTCTTGGGCCATCTGCTCGGTGAGGTCGCCCATCTTCGCGCGTTGGGCCTGTTGCGCCTGCTCAGCGGCCTGCTGCACCTCCTCCAGCTCGTTCGTCGCCGCCGTGACCCGCTGGCCCTTGCGCGTGAACATGCGCCGCATGGCATTCTTCCCCAACTCCTCCGCTGCTGCGGACACTTTGTCCGCTCCAGCGAGGGAGATGTCCGTACCCGGCAGCGACACCTTGCGGGGGTCGAGCGCCTTGGGTTCCTGCGCCACGTCCCCCAGGATGCGGTCCAGGCCCCCGAACTTGCCCTCCACGCCCTGGACTTCGAGGATGCGCTGGATCTTCTCGCCCGAGACGCCCGCCTCACGGAGAACGCGCGCGGCTTCCCGGCGCGGGACGCCCGCCTCCACCATCTTCGCCATCGCCAGCACGGGATCGTCCACTTCCCCGGCGTACTTGGCGAGGATGTCGGCTGCGGCCTTGGCACCCTTCTCGCCCTTTGCCGCTTTGCCCAGACCGAGGACTTTCAGCGTCTCCGCACCCAGGAGGTTGAGGGGATCGGCTGCGGCACCGAAGATTTCCCCGACTCCGCTCATGCCGGGTCCGAGGGCCTCCTCAAACTTGCGCCCGGAGAACTCGCCCAGGCCCTCCCCGATCTTCGCCCGTTGCCCGGTGACGGCGGTTTCGAGCGATTGCAGACCACCGGCCAATGCCTTGGACGGAACCGACAGCAGCGCACCCAGAGCCTGCACCGGCCGCGACGCCAGCACGTCCGAGGCGACGCCCATGCCGGCGCCCAGCACGGACTTCCCCGCCGACGCCAGACGCTCACGGATGAGGGGTTCCGGCTGCGGTTCCGTCGGCTCCGCGATCTCGACCGGGGCGGACTCGGCGAGGTCGAACAACTCGTCCAGTTCCGCGTCCTGCGCGTGGTAGCGGTACTGCGTCTGGACCGTCTCCGGGGGCGGTTGCCCGCCCTTGGCAATGTCGAAGAGGTCGTCCAGTTCCGTAGTCGTGTCCACTACCGCACCTTCTGCAAGGAGAGGCGCCCGTACTTCTGCACGAGCGCGGCGACGGCCTGCGCCACGGCATCACTCGATTGACCCTCCGGGGCCTGCTGCATCACGGCCGCGAACTCCTGCGCGAATCCGCGGAGCGCCTGCGGGTTCTCGGACAGCGCGCGCTTGGTCTGCGCCACCTGATCCACCAGTTGCGGGGGTAGCGAAAGCGTGGCCTTGCGGGTTTCCTCGTGGCGCACCGGAGCGGCGGCGATGCGTCCGTCCTGCGGCGGCGGTGCGACAGCCGGTCCCGTGGGCGCCATCTGCGCACCGATGCCACCCGCAAGCCCCGCCTCTCCCTGCACCTTCCCCGTGCCCGCGGCTTGCCGCCGCAGTTGCAGGAGGAATTGCATCGCCTGATCCTTCTCGGCCTGCGCCTGCACGAGATCCTGCTGCGCCTTCTGGATCGCGGACATGCCTGCGGGCGTGTCGGCTTCGAGCGATCCCTGCGCTTCCTTGAGCATCTGCTGGGCGTTGCGCATCTTCCCCTCGGCCATGTCCGCCTGGAGCATCCCGAGTTTGACGTTGGCCTCGCGGTCCTCCCGATCCATCATCCGCTTCTCGCGCTCCTCGTCACGCTTCGCCTTCGCCGCGTCGTTCAACTCGGCCTGCGTCGCCTTGAGCGCCTTGTCGGGATCGCCATCGATGCCGAAGTGCTTCTCGTAGATCGCGCGGCCTTCCGTGGTCTGCACGTCCATGTACTTCTGCGCCTTCTCAGCGGCCATCGTCTGCTGCTGCTGCGCCTCGCGATCCTTCACGCGCTGCTTCATGTGGACCTCGATCTGCGACGGCGGCACGTTCTCCACCGCCATCTGAACCGCCGCCGCCCGGTCCTCCGGGTCCTGGTACTGCTGCGCCCACGCCTCGGCCTGCTTCACCTTCGCCGCCTGCGCGATCTTCTGCCGCTCCTCGTTCTGCTGGTTCTGCCAATCGCCGAAGTACATCCGCTCCACCACGTCGGGATCGTACTGGAGCAGTTGGTCGATCTCCACCGGGGTCATCTTGCCGGAGAACCGCTTGGTCGCCATGCCCCGCAGCGCCTCCACCTTCTGCTGCCGGGCCTGTTCCTTCTGCTGCATCTCGTACTGCTTCTGCGCCTGCTCCTGGGCGAAGAGTCCGCGACGCTCCTCGTCACGCTGGCGCAGCCCCTGTTGCTGCACGCCCAATCCAACGATGCCCTTCTCGTCCAGGTTCTCCACGCCCGGCATGTCCTGGAGTCCGAGTTCCGCAGCGAGCTTGCGCTTGCGGGCGTGCGAAGCCTCCACCGGCGTGAGGTTGAAGCCGAGCGCGCCCCCCGGAGTCTGCACCCCGACTCCGAAGCGCCGACCGCCTCCGCTGTACGGGTTGTACGGCATCGTCTACTTCCCCTTGATGTCGCCGCGAATCTCCATCATGCGGCTCGAACGCACCATCGGGATCATCTTCTGGATGAAGTCGAACACCGCCGGCTTGCCCGGTTCTTCGTACCCGCCGAAGTGGGCGCGCTTCCCCCTCTGCCCAGAGAGGAGGTCGTGAATCATCGCCATCCTGGGATCGTTCTTCGGGACCATGTTCCTCTCCTAGAACGTCTGCTCACGATTGGGAGCGACGGTTCCGCCGGACAGCAGCCGGGCCGACTGCAACTGGTTCGGCGTCAGCCATGCTCCGGTGGCGGTATCACGATATCCTGCCGAGCCGGTGTACGCGTTGGTGCCGGAGCTGTACCGATTCGTCACCTGCGCACCCCCTGCGATCCCGAGTTGCGGGACCGACAGACCACCGCCAGCCTCGCCACCGCCGCCGCCGTAGGAGTTCGTGCCCGTGCCTCCGGGCTGCTTCATGGAACCGGACGCCAGGCCAGCCTGCATCTGCTGCGGCGTATACATCTGCTGACCGGATTGCAGGTTGTTCTGGATCGCCGGGTTCCTCGACCGCGCTTCTGCGAACTGTGCGCCGAAGATGCCCCCGCTGCCGTCACCGGATGCGGTGCGGCTGCCCCCCCCGCTGCTGCCGGCGCTGGGGTTCATCGTGTACGCTCCGGTCCCGGTCTGCGACGCCTGCGCGTACTGCTTGGCGGCGGATTCCGCCTGCGCCTTCCGCGCCTGCGCTTCGATGTCGCCCAGGATCGCAGCCTTGCGCAGCGACAGGTCGGTGTTGGCGTCGCTCTGCTGCGAAGCCAGGTCGGACAGACCGCGCGAGTAGGGCTGGTCGATCTCCTTCTGGAGTTCGAGTTCTCCCACGCCGGCCCGGAAGAGTCCGCGGCGGGCGAGGTCGGAGATCTTCTCCTTGCGCGCACCGCCGTAGTCCTCCTTGAGCCGGTCACGCGCAGCGCCGAACTCCTTGCTTCCGGTGCCGCGGATCAGGCCCAGGATCTCTTCCATCAGACCGGCCCCGGGGGAGGAACTGGAGGACGACGAGGACGAACTGCCGGCGCCACCGCCTGCGCCGCCCCCTGCCGCACCACCGATGCTGCCGCTCGACAGCCAGGGCGACATGGCACCGAACGAGATCCCGCGATCCGCCAAGGTGCGCGCCGAACTGACCGCCCGGCTTTGCAGGTCGGCGGTGTTGGCTGCCGACGATCCGGCCTGACCCGAGGTACGAGCCGCCATGACGTTGCGCAGCATCTCCTCGTAGGCCGGGGTTCCGGGGGTCGGCATGACACCCGAAGAGAACTGGTACGGGTTCATGATGTCCGCGAGAGTTCCGCTGCCTGCCATACGTCACCTGTACTTGAGTTGCTTCACGAGGAAGCGAACCAACGAAACTTCCGCACGCCCGGACTTCTGGGCGATGGATACCCGTGGCTGCCACAGCCGCGGGGTCTGTGCAAACTTCACCTTCTTCGGGCCGAACACCCACGCCCGGCTCACGCTGGTCGAGTCGCGGTCCCCTTCGACCGGACCCGTGGTCTTGAGCGACACCGTGCCGATGCTGGACACCGTGGCGCCACGGTCGTAGTAGATGCCGACCGTCGCCGTGCCGCTGGCGATGGCCTTGCCCTGTATCTCGAACTCGTCAATCGCCGCCCGGTAGGACGGATCAGGCCCGGGGAACACCGGACCCTCGTAGACTCCGGTGATGCGCGCCCCCGCGTCGGACGAACCGCTGTAGAACACGGCCGCATAGCCCGAGGGCGTGCCGCCCGCAACGTGCCCATCGTCCCCGGGAGTGCGGAACTCGAACCATGCGCTGGCCCTCATGACCTTGTGCGGTCCGTACCATTGGTCGAGCAGGCTGTCGTAGGTGATGATGCGGTCGGGGAAGGTCGCCCCGGTCGCCCGGGACGGGTAGGACAGCCGATAGTATCGGTCGTCCTCGCCGACGCCGCGCAGCATCCGCTTGGTCCCGGTGTTCACGTCCGAGAGGTCGAGGTCGGACGACACTTCCTGCACCACGTTTCCGTCGGTGCGGTAGACGTCGCCGTGGATGCCGACGTAGTAGAGCCAGCCGTGAACCACGGCGGCGGAATGGTAGGAGGCGCAGCCCTTGCCGAGTTCGATGTCCACCACCGCGCGCGGCGGCAGGCCCCCGACCGTCTTGCCGATCTTCTGCGGCGTGCCGAGGATGATCTCCCCGGCCAGCGGGTAGGCTAGCGTCAGCTCGTCCGAGCGATCCGGCGGGTAGAAGAAGAAATGCAGGGATTGGTAGGTGGCCGGCAACCCCTCGTCGCTCCACGCCACCTTGTCCTTGTTCGATGCGCCGCGGGCGTGGACGATCTTCTCCTCGAACGCGAACACGATCTCGTAGTTCTCGCCCGGGGTCGCCACGGCGGTCGCCTTGCCCGAGAAGGACCACTTCCACCACGGATTCACGCCGTTGGAGCCGTAGAAGATGTCCTGGTAGGAGAAGCCGGTGTGGGCGTGACCAGAGGTCAGCGTGAGCGAGCCGGTGATGGAGGCGACGGCGGACCCGGAGAGGGTCCACAGCTTGTTGCGGGTGTGGACGATCTGCTTGCGCGAGCCGTCGGTGCCCTTGTACGCGCGCCAGAAGCCCAGGATGGGGCGAGTGCTGTCAACGCGCGCGACCTTGAGGCGCTTGTGCCCCAGCCGGACGCGCAGGTTGCCGTTGTCAGGCTCGATGTTCTCCAGGAGCCGGGCCTGGTTGGGACGCATTCCACCCGGGCGGATCTTGGCGTCGGGCACGGTCGCCAAGCCCGCGAAGTTCTCGATCACGATGGGGGTCGGATCGCTGCCGAGCGGCATCGTCTACCACCTCTGCCTCGGGTAGTGCTGCGGGTCCAGGCGCCCGCCCAATCCCTGCGCCGGGGTGCGGTCCCACTTCCCGCTCTGCGGAATGCGGTCGATCTGCTGCGCCGACCGGGTGGCCAGCATCTCGGGGTCGAAGCCGTAGTACCGCTCCTTGGCGGCGGCAAACACGTTCTCCGCGACCACCACGCCCTGCATGACCGCGCGCACGATGGCGCCGTCGATCAGGATCTCGTGATGCTTTACCGGAACTTCCGGCTGGTCGTTGTCGGAGTACAGCAGCTTCGGCACCTTCTGGTACTCGTACACGAACTGATATTTCGCGGTCGGGATCGGGTAGAGCTGGATCATCGGAACGCCCGGGGGGTCGATCTTGTACGCCTTCTTGCCGGTGTTGGAGCCGCCGTAGGCCGGCGTGATGCGGAGCGACGTACCGGACGGTGCGCTCGTGACCTCGTACTCCCGACCCTCGCCGTTCTGTCGGATCATTCGCCCGATCATGGTTGCGTCCCAGGACGTGCCGGCGCCGCCGACCGTGGCAGACGCCTTGAAGGACGCGCTGCCCTTATCGAAGTACGACAGGCCGGAGACGCCGATCATGCGATAGATTTCCGGGTCGCCAACCCGACGCGGGTTCGGCTCGTACTCGTACAGTTCCCGGTCGTAGTAGTTGACGATCTTGGTGGGGACCTTAAAGTACCGCAGCATGGTGATGCGGTCCACGTCGTACTTGAGCCGGTACTCGTCGCGCCACATGACGTAGGTCTTGCGCGTGCGAGAAGTGCCGCGGAACGGCGCCTCGATGTTGGCCCTCTTGTTGGTCACGCGGGTCTGCACGCGCTGCCAGTCCTGCGTGTAGCCGGGGGAGGACGCGGATATGGTGAGCTTGGCGCCGGCAATGAACTTTCCCCAGCCGGTCCCCGAGGCGGACACGACGCGGGAGTCCGCCTTCATGGAAATGCGGCCGGTGGCGTAGAAGCTGTCGGTGGCGAAGAAGCCCTCCTTGCGCCACCAGTAGTAGTCTCCGCGGCGAGCGAGGTCGAGGAGCGTCCAGTTGATCCACTCCTTCACGGCCTTCCGCATGTGGCCGGACTCGTCGCGCACGACGCGCAGGACGGCATCCTGGAGTTCGCGGAAGGTCATGGACTACGCTCCGGTGCGGGACGGCAGCTTGTAGAACCGGGCCGTGGCGATCTTCTTGTTCGAGCCGGTGATGGTGACGTGGATCTTCGACGAGAACACGAGGCCCTCGGGGAAGTTCACCTGCACGGTCTGCGCCGCCGGATGCCGGATGGTGTACTTGGGCGTCCCGGTCGTGCTCCCATCCTGGAAGTAGTACGATCCGACGGTCGAGCCGCCACCCGAGAGGCTCATCACCACCGCACCCTTGGAGTGGAGGTAGCCGGTCGTGCTTCTCAGACCGCCGCTGGGGACGTGCTGGGGATATCCTGCGGGCATCGGTTGCCCTCCTCTGCGATCTCCTCGTACACGTCCGCCAGGCGCTTCCGGTTCCAATCCAGGATGCCGCCCTCGGTCGCGTTGACGACTTCCACCCCATCCTCCCGGCACCACATCGCTGCCGCGCGGATGAGGCTCATGTTCCGTTTCAGTTCGTAGTCGGTCAGGAGCGTGGTCCCGTCCGCGTCCTCGGCCGCGTGGAACTTGCGCTCGTTCGCCACCTTCCACGGCAGCGGCTCGTCCCAGTGGTAGAGTCCGAAGCGCACCGCGAAGTCCTGCCCCACCAGAACGATCCGCTTCGCGCCGCACCGCCAGGCAAAGTGCATGGCGCTGTAGGTTCCGGTCAGGCCGGCATCCAGGGTGCCCAAGTGCCCGAACTTCTCGTTCACGCCCTCTTCGCCGTCGATGGTCGAGGTCATGCCGACGAAGTGGCCGTACTTGTCGAAGCGGTCCAGGAGCGCGGGCGGCGTCGTCACGCTGGTCAGGAGTTCGATGCCGGTGGTATCGACGCCATCGAGCCACGTCGGATCGCCCTTCCAATCGAGCGAGAAGTAGAAGTCGATCACCCCCTCTCTGCCTCGGAAGTATTTCAACCCGGCGTTGAGCGCCACCGTGTAGACGTTCGGAACCCGCGAGATGAGGGTTCCGTTCCTGAGCAGTCCGGGTCCGCTCCCGACGATGATGAACGTCGAACCGGGGTAGGCCCCGAAGTGTTCGGAGATTCCGCGACCGATGCGCTTCTGGTGCTCGGCCCAGTTGTCGGCGATGGCTGCCTTTACCGCTTTGGCCCGGCGCTCCGTGACCAGCCGGTTCCCGCAGTCGTCCAGTTGACTCCAGCGGGGCACGAGGTAGGCGCGCCCGTCCAGGGTCGGGCCGGCGGCGATCACTTCGAGTCCACCCGGCAACCGGACGCGGCTATACTGCGGCAGCCTGAACCCGATGGTTGGACTCGTGTGCCCCATGAAGGCGAGCGTCCTCTTCTTCAAGCATCTCCTCCGCATGGTTGCCGTCGGTGGTCAGGTCGTGCTCTACCTTGTTGGCCCACAGGAGACAGAGGGTCGGCAGTCCGTAGTGGGTGAGCCGGTGCGTCTCCAGCCGGCAGACGACGGGACGCTTGGCGTCCACGAACCAGGCCGATAGCCTGGGCATGTCGTCGGCCGGGTGATGCACGGCGACGTCGCGACCGCCCGAGACGGCGGCAGCGTTCACGGTGCAGTCGGAAGGCGCTCGTTCGCCACCTTCCACCTTGCCCTCGTCGATGATGAAGGATGCGGGATCTTCTCCGGACGTCAGCCGACCGCTGAGTTCGGCAGCCAGGATGCGCAGGTAGGTCGGGATGGAGAAGAGGTCGATGCCGCCGCGCACGACTTCGATCAGCGCCGGCGCGGTCGGCACCGGCAGACGAATGGTGAGGCAGGGCCGGGGATCGTCGTCCACGACCACCGGCCCAGGCGTCGATTGCGTCAGGTCAACCATCGGGACTTCGGGCATCGGTTACTCGCACTCCAGAACCAGCTTGCCGGGTGCCATGTAGGAACCGGAGTCGTCCGCCAGCGCGCGCCCCATGATCCACGCCGTTTGCGTGGAGGCGATGGTTTTGGTAACGGTCTCCAGGTGCTCGTTGTTTCCGTTGTCGTCCTTCATGCAGATGTCACTGGCCGCGATGCCGGTGTCCGTCCGCACGCGGTAGAAGTTGGGACCCTTGGTCTGGATGAAGCCGTAGGTCGAGGTCGAGATGAGAGCGCAGGAAACGCCGGCCCGTCGGGCCGAAGCCCCGGCACTCTTCACATGGGACACCTTCCCCGGAGACGACCAGGCCACGGGAGAGCCCTTGCGGATCGCCACCTTCGAGAAGACGTAGGCGAACGTCCCGTAGGCTTTCTGGGCGCTATCGTAGGCCAGGAATCGCTGTCCCCGACTCCACGTCGCCGACGTGGTTCCGTTCGAGGACAGCTTTCCGCTGCCGACGTCATAGCGACCGTAATCCACGGTTGCCATGTCGTACTCCTATGCACACTCGATGACGAACTTGCCGATGGCCATGTGCGATCCCGAGTCGTTCGCCAGCGCGCGACCGAGGACCCAGCCGATCTGAGTTCCGGTGAAGGTCGCGGTGTCGATGAAGAGGTCGCTGGTTCCGTCGTCCTTGATGCCCATGTCGCCCGCGGTCACACCCTTGTCGGTCGCCACCGGGAAGAAGTTGGGGCCTTCGACCTGGATGAAACCGTAGGACGAGTTGGAGATGAGTCCGCAGGTGACTCCGGCGCGTAGGGCCGACGCGGCGTTGCCCTTCACGCCGGCGATCTTGCCGGCGGCGCTCCAGTAGACGGGTTTGTAGGCCGTCTGGCGCTTCTTGGCGAGGACGTACCGGAAGCGGCCCCAAGCGCCGAAGGAGTCGTGGTACGCCCATACCACCTGCCCCTTCGGGAGCTTGGGATACTTCGATCCGCCCGACGTGTCGAGCGCCAGGTCCTTGAACTGCTCCTTCGTTTCCGGCACCGTCTTGTAGGGAAGGAAGGAGAGGTGCTTGACTCCCATGTTCCTCTCCTCCTACTACGCGGCGCCGCCACCGAACTGGCAGTTGACCCACCCCTTGGCCTGGTACGAACCGGAGTCCGCGGCCGTGGCCTTGCCGATCACCCAGGCGATCTGGGTGCCGGTGAAGGTCGCGGTGTCGGCCATGCCCGCGGTCGTCTGGTCCTTGATGAGCAGATCGCCGTTCGCCACGCCGCCGTCGGTGAGGATGTAGTGGCTGTCGGGACCGCCCAGGGGACCGTGTTCGAGGACGTAGCCGTACTCGCTGGTGGACATCGAACCGATGGCGATGCCCACGCAGCGAGCGGACTTGATGGCGCTGCCGTTCTTGGTCACGCGCCAGCCGTTCTGCTTCGCCACACCCTGCGACGAGCAGGAAGTGGCGACGGGGTTGCCCTTGATGACCGGGCCGAGGAACCGCACGTAGCGGTACACCCGCCCGCCCTGGCCGACCCGCAGGGCACCCGGCTCGTCGTTCCGGGTAGTCGAGCGTGCGGTCAGTTGCTGACCGGAGAGATGCTGAGCCACGTTCGATCTCCTTACGGGTAGGTGACGCCGGACAGGACACCCTGCTTGCGGCGCGAGCTGCACATGAGCTGGAACATCGAGTAGACCTTGACGCCGTAGGCGAGCTGATCGTACGCCTCCAGCCGTTCGGTCTGCTTCATCCACGCGCCGTCACAGACGAGCAGGTGGATGAACTTGGAGTTGAGCATGTACCAGCGGCCGTCGGTCGCGGTGGAGGGGCCGCCGTCGTCGGTGTAGAGGAAGGTGTCCCAGTACACCTTCGCGCCCTTGAACTTCAGTCCGCCGTATCCGAGGTTGGCGTCCTGCTTGTCGGAGCTGATCTCGATGCGCTCGCGGGATTCGAGCAGCGTCTCGTAGTTCTCGAACCCGGTCAGGTCGGTGAAGATGCAGTCCACCATGGACGACTTCGCCGACTTGTTGGTCAGGTTGTAGAGCTGCTTCAGCTTCTCGCGGCCGTTGGTGGCGAAGGAACCGACCGAGGACTTGAACTGGTTCTTCCACCAGGTTTCGACCGAGGAGTTGAGGCCGTGGACCGTGCCCGTGCCCGCCGTGTTGATGAGCGACGGGATCGAGTTGGGGTCCTTGCCCGCGACCGGCGACGCCTTCCAGAAGAGGATCTGGAGGCGTTCCTCTTCCGAGTCGAAGAGGTTGTCGACCTGCGTGTTGACGAAGTTGAAGAAGCGGTTCTTTCCGCTGTTCCGGTGCTGATCGGCCCGGCTGATCGCCAGCGAGTCGCCGCCGATCACCCACGGGTCGAAGCCCATGGTCGCGTTTTCCTTGCGCTCCGGGATGAAGACGTCCATGTCGCTGTCGAGCTGCTTGCCCGTGGACGACTTCGCGTAGGTCAGGGGGATCTGGACGTTGATGCCCGAGCCGTTGACACGGGTCTTCACGATCTTCTCGAAGAGGGGATGGCCCTGGAAGATTTGGTCTTCCAGTTCGTGCCACCGCTCGTCGAGCGTGGTCGTGAAGATCGTGTTGTAGGTTCGAGCAGGGGCCGGGAGGGCCATGGATCTACTCCCCAGTCACATCGACGCCCATGGACGCGAGCTTGCGCGCGGCGTTGCCGCGTGCTTCCGAGCGGTTCTTCGGCTTCTTGAGCGAAACGCCGTCGGTCCCGCGCCCAGAGGGTCGTTCACCTGCTTTCGCGCGTTGGAGCTTCTCCGCGCCCTCGATTTCCTCCTCGCCACCCATCGCCTGCTCGACCGCCTTCTTCTGGTTGGCGGTTAGTTCGTCGAACCTCGCCAGCTTGTAGGCGTCGTGGAAGCTGATCTGATTCCCGTACTGTTGGAGGATCTGCTGGATCTTGGGCAGAGCCTCCTGGAATCCTTCCAGCTTGGACGCCTCGCCGTACTCGGAGTCGATGTTCTGCTTGGCCAGGTACTCGCGGATGGGGCTGATGTGCTCCTTGACCATCTGTTCCACGAGGTTCTTCGACAGTATGTCGCCGAACTCGGAGAAGAGGTCGAGGCCGCGATCATCGACCTTGAACGTCTTGGCGAGGTTGGAGGAGGAGAGGAGTTCCCGCAAGCCGCCGCCCTGCTTGGGCTGTTGGGGCTGGCCTCCGCTCGCGGCGCGCTGGCCGGCGACGAACGCCTGGAAGCCGGGGTTCTGCTGGAGTTCCTGGAGTGAGCGGCTGTGGCCGAGCAGCTCTTGGAACTTCTTCGCGTCCCGGTATTCCTTGGGGATGTCCTTGAGGGCCTTGGAGTGCAGGTCGGAGACGTACTTCTGAACCCGAGGGTCGCCCGACAGGTCGCTGTAGTCGTCCGGTTGCTGCTGTCCGCTAGACTCGCCGGTGGCAGACTGGGAAGCGGCATCCAACCCCGCAGGGCCAGAGTCCGCCGCCGCCGCTCCACCCAGGGTTTCGTCCGGCATGGGTACACTCCGTCACGCATGACGCGGTGCCTGGGGACTCCCCCGGGATCACCGCTTGCGTGGGAGTGTACGAGGGACACGATAGGCCGAGCGAATCGGCCCTATCGTTCTACCCTATCTCGTGCGAGGGAACGGCCATGCGGTAGCAGCCGGCGAGGAAGGATTCCAGCGGTTGCCGCGGGAACACTTCCAGGGCGCCGCCGACGGTGCAGTTGACGACGCCGACGTTCTGGCTGTTGGCGCGTTCGAGTTCGCGCTGATGCCACGCGAAGGACTCGTTGATCGCGTCCTTGGGCATCCCGTCCACGCGGTAGTCGCCGGCATGGGTTTTCTTCATGTCCTCGACCTGGAAGTCGGCGCCGATGAGCGCGATCTTGCGGACGCCCAACCATTGGGAAAGGGCGAGCGCGTGCCCGGTGACGGAGCCGCAGAGACTGGTGAGCGAGGGGTAGTTGACCGGCAGGAGCTTCATCTGGTAGCGGTGCGCGAGCGCGATGTGCGCGGAGTTGTAGAAGTAGACCGTCGCCCCCTGCTTGTGGGCGATGTAGAGTCCGAGCGTGGACGCGGTGGTAGAGGCGACGAGGCAGACGCCGGGGAACCAGCCCTTGATGCGCTTGAAGATCAGCGCGGAGTGTGCCTGTTCCTCGGCGGTAATGACGATGTGCGGGATGATGCCGGAGTCGAAGAGGTAGGGAGCGGCGGCATCAACCGCAATCACCAGCACGTTCTCCGTCCCCAGGATCTGCCGCGCGTTCCTTTCCAGCGATGGCCCTGCGGAGCATACGACGCTTCTTGCGAACGGCGAGGGCACGTTTCGTTGGGGGAGCTTCGCAATCGAGGTCCCCAGGTTGTCGAAGAACCCCCGGTTCGTCCGAAGGTTGTCCCACCAGCACGGCGTCGGCATGTCGTACCTCACGGATCAACTCCTTGGCCTCGGTGAAGGAGAACGAGACGGCGTAGTCGATGCAGTCGGTCACATACGGCAACCGGACGTGCAACTCCACGGCGAGGAACTGCGAGAGCAGGATGCGCTTGAGGAGCGCGGGATCGGGGGCGTGGAGCGAGATGCCGATGCGCCGCTCGCTGGCGTGCGCGAAGGCCGGCTCGTACTCATCGGGTGCCGCCGGGTACTTGCCGATGCAGAAGAGGGGGATGCGTCCGGCACCGTACTCGGCCTCCGGGTTGCCGGTGGAGTAGAGGGTAGTGCCGTGCCAGTCGCGGGCGTGTGCCTGCCAGAGCGGGATGTTGTGCTCGTCGGCGAGGCGGATCTTGACGAAGGGGGGCACCTGCGCGCGTTCGAGGAGGTGGAAGGCGTCCTCGTACATGGCGGTGAAGAACACCTCGATCCGGTTCTCTCGGCCGACGGCGCAGAGGCGGCGGATCTCGGTGCGGCCGAGTTTCTTGCCGGCGAGTTCGGCGCGGACGGCGTCGGACGGGATCTTCTCGATCACGGCGTCGTCGAACAGTTGGAACTTGGCGAAGTTGAAGCCGGCGTCGGCCGCGGCGCGGATCATGTCCTCGGCTTGATCGAGGTTCTTCCAGTTGACGCCGCATTCGGCGATCAGCCAGGGGTAGTCGCTCACAGCGCCTCCAAGCACTTCTTGCACTGTTCCGGGTATCCGCCGCCGCCGCGGTGCTGCTCGCGCAGGCCGGTGAGGGCCGGGTGGTTCCAGGCGTCACGGACGCTCATGTCCGCCAGGGAAATCGGCAGCAGGCGGAAGCCGTGGTCCACGCAGCAGGGCGCGACCTGTCCGGTCCACGAAATGATGAAGTTGGTGTAGACCTCCTTGCAGTTGCCCATCGGCTTGCGCTGAAAGGCGTCGTTCCGCATGTCGGAGTTGTCCACGCTGCCGCCGATACTGGCGACGGGGACGTACTGGACGGTGACGCCGTGCTGCTTCCAGAAGGCGATGGAGAACTCGATCTCCCAGGTGGAGCGGCGCATTCCGTGGATCTCCTTCATGTCCACGGCTTCCTGCTCGCGGGTGATCATGTGCTGGATGTGCAGGGACGTGCGCTGCGCCAGCCCTTCTTTCTGCATGGCGCGGAGGGTCTGGGCGGTGGCGATGAGGTTGGGGACGCAGACGGACCACGGCGCGCCGGCCCGGTAGGGGTGGATGGCGAACTTGCGGTACTCGTCGCGGACGTCCTTGCGTTTGGTCGCGGTGTCCCAGGAGGAGCCGTCGGCGGCGAAGCCGTCCTGGAGCCAGCGATTGGCCTCGATGGAAAAGGTGATGAGGTCGGCGTCGATCCCGAGCCAGTCGCGGCGCTTCTCGGGCGTGGTCCAGAGCAAGCCGCCGGTGTTGTACTGGATGTGGGTGTCGGGGAGCTTGGCGCGGGCGTAGCGTCCGAGTTCGCCGAACTTGGGGTGGACGGTGGACTCTCCGGAGTAGTGCAGGCGCAGGACGTCGGGCGGGTACTCGGCGAGTTGGTCCACGATGCGACGGAAGAGGCGTTCGTCCATGAGTCCCTCGTCGCGGGCGAGGCGGTCGTCGCTGCCCTGGAGCGGGCACATGGGGCACTTTTGCGGGCAGCGTGCCGACATCTCGATCATGACGTTGAGCGGGCCGGGCGGCACGGCCTTCTGTGCTTGGAGCGAGGAGACGCGGGCGAATTGGTTCATTCCAGGGATACCCCCTTCTCGGCCAGCTTCTTCTTCACGCGCTCGCGTTCCCGGACGCGGCGCTCGCGTTTGACCTCCCCGCGCTTGGCGACGTAGGGGCGGGTGCGGCTCTTGGAGATGACTTCGTAGTCGCCGACGGGCTTGACCTTCTGCTCCTTGCAGACGCGGGCGTAGTCGGCGGGCGACTCGATGCGCACGCCGCCGTCCTCGGTCAAGCGTCCTTCGCGGGCGTACTTGGCTTTCAATCTCTCGTCGCTGGGGACGAGGGCCTGCGAGACGTAGGGCCAATGCGACGCCTCGTTGGGTGGGATGGAGACGTTGTAGACCTCGGCGCGGGTCATGATGCTACCGCCGGCCACGCACATGCAGTAGCACGGCAGGTTGCGGTCGGCGATGGTGCGCACCTCGTCGCGTTCCTTGCCGCAGCGCGAGCAGGTGTAGGTGTAGGTCGGCATCGGTTACATCCCCTGCGGCATTCTGCCGCCGTTGGCACCGGCCATCATGCTCCCCTCGGTGGGCACGCGGTTGGCGATCTGCGCGGGCACGGCTCCCACGCCTTCCTGCGGTGCGGTCATGCCGGCCGGGGACTTTCCGCTGCCGCGTGCCGTCTGCTGGAGCAGTTGCTGGTGCTGCATCGCGTGCTGCTGGATGAGCGCCTGCGCCTCCGGCGGCATGAGCGCGAAGGCCGGAGATTGCATCGTGCGTTCGAGAAGGACGAGATGCTCGGCGTGCGGGTGCCACGGTTCGACCGGGACTTCCTGGCCGTTCATCATGGCGAGGATTTCCTCGGCCTGGTTCGCCGCCGCCTGGTCGCGGAGCAGCGCATCCACGTTGGGGAACACGTCGGTGAAGGTCTTGGCGACCTGGCGGATGACCTCGGGGACGTTGAAGAACTGCTGGCTGTTGGGCGCCAGGGCGACGTTGAGGAAGTCGAAGGCCATCTTCTTCCGCACGTTGTTGTTGGGCGGCTGCATCTGGGTCACGTCGATCTTGAAGCGGTAGCGACCGCGGATGTCGTCGGCGGTCCAGCCCTTCCATTGGGCGCCCTCGGGTCCGTCGATCCTTACGATCTCGCGTTCCTCGGCGAACTCGGTGAGCAGGCAGAAGAGGTCGTAGAAGCAGCCGATGGCGCAGTCCTTGGTGGCGTCGAGCATGGCGCCGGTGCGGATGCCGAGGTTGTTCTGGATGATGGAGGCTTCGGTGGCGGTGTCCGCCGCGGCGCTGCCCTGCTGGTTTTCGCCGACTCCGGAGATGATGCGGAAGTCGCCCATCATCCGGTCTTGGAGCGCGTAGTTGTCTTGCGAGATGCTCGGGTACTCCAGCACCTTGAACTGGTTGGGGTCGTTGACCTTGACGAAGGAGAGCGGGACGTTCTGCTGGAGCTGTTCCTCCTGCTTGGGATCGGAGCATCCGCTGGCGCCCACCAGGGTCTTTGCCGGCTGGCGCTTGACCACCTCCAGGTTGTAGGAGCGCAGGATGCAGATTTCCTGTTGGAGGTCGATGGTCTGGAGCACGTCGCTGTTCGGATAGATTCGGTCGGGGTCCTCGGAGTAGACGAGGAAGCGGAAGGGGAAGTGGCCGACGGTCATGGCGATCTCGTCCACCTCGTGGTAGAGGATCTCGTTGTGACCCTCGGCGAGCACGACGATCTTGAACATGGTGGTTCCGGGTTCGTACTCCCGGTCCATGGGATCGTCCTTCTTGGCGGCGGTGCGGTAGTGGATCTCCCAGATTTCGACGAACTCTTCCTGCTCGTCCCAGTTGCCGCCACGCTGCCCGTCGGAGGTGTTGTCGTGGGATCGGCGGGTGCCTTCGAGGTTCTCGACGTTCTTGTATCGGGTGTCGGACTTGACGTCGGAGACTCGGCGCAGGATCTTGTGGACGACGAACTCCATCTCATCGTAGGAGCGCGCCCAGGACGGAAGCAGGATGTCGCGCGGGTGGACGCGGAGGAACCATGGTTGCTCGGGCTGGATGTTCATGTTCAAGCCGGTGATGGGCGTCGTCTGCACCTTGTCGCCGGAAGGCTCGTCGTTCTTTCCCTTCGCGATTCGCTTCTGACCGATCTTCCCGTACTGGCTGCCCCAGCCTTCCTTCATGACGCCGATGCCGAAGAGGTAGGCGTCGCGGACGACCTTCTGCATCTCGGGCTTGAACTTGATCTGTTCGAGCTTCTGTTCCAGGACGGGCTTGACGAGTTCGGCGTTTCGCACGACGTCGATGGGCACGGGCTGGCCCATCATGTCCGTCTCTTCGATCCTGTCGGTGAGGGGTTCGACGATGATCTCGGGGTTGGCGAACCAGATTTGCGGGGGCACGAGCTTGGAGTTGGCGTACGTGAGGTTGACGTTGATCCATTCGAGGTCGCGGCTGGACCAATGGCTGCGCTCCTCGCCGCGCCACACGCGCTCGATCTTCTCGATGGGGTCGAGCATGAAGCGGCGGTGGTACTCCTTGGCGACCTTCACGCGGTCGGACCAGATGCGGTAGGTGTCTTTGTCGCTGGTGCTCATTTCACGTTTCCTCACCTGATCCTTCCGCGGAGAAGACTACTGGACGCCAAGTCCCTCTTCGATCATCTTGATCGTCGCTTCGAGAGTGTTGGAAATCCGGTTGAACCGGACGCGGCTGGGGTCGTCGGTGGTCCACGCCGGACGGTCGTCAACGTGCTTGACGAACGCGGAGAGGACGGCTTCCAGGGCTTTCTGCTGTCCGACGAGGAACGTGGCGGTGGCATCCATGTCGATCACTCCTTCACGGTGTTGGGCTTGATGGCCAACCATTCGTACACGCGGTGGAAACACTCGCGTCCGTATTTGGCTTCGGCAACTGCGCACTGGTCTGCCAGTTCCACGTTGCCGGCATAGATAGCAGCGAAGCGTCGAGCTTCAAGTCTGTCGGACTCGACGCATGCTTCATCGACGAAGGGAGCGTTGTCCAATGCGATGGAGCATGGATCGCATAGGCGCAGCAAGGCTGACTGCATAAAGTTCAATCGAACGACTTCATGCGGGGTCACGTCGTAGGAGGAGCATCCGCAGCGTTGGCACTTCATGAGTTCACCATCCGATGACTGAGGGAGGCGGCGAGCCTCCCAAGACGTTCTTGCCGCGTTCGTGTTCCTTGATGCGCTCGCGCAGGGCGCGGAAGGAACGCGGTGGGATCTTGTCCTCGGCGACGTAGCGGCGGGGCCGCGTCATGATCATGTACCGGGCAGCGTCACAACTGTGGTTGTTCTTGTCCTGGGTTTTCATGTGCTGGGAGGTTCCGTCCTTCTTCGGCTCGGCCCAGGAATACTTCTCGAACTCGGCGATGGTGTTGACGCAGTTGGCGAAGAGGTGGAGGCCGGGCTTGCCGCTGACGGAATCGACCTTGAGCCATTCCATGACGCGGAACACGCCGGCCTCGATGTCGTTGACGCCCATGATGGAGGGGAGTCCCAGCTCGCTCAAGTGGGTGGCGATGGACATGCCAGTTTCCATGCGCATCTGCCGGCTGGCCGGATCGAGCACGGTGTACTCGTACCGTTCCGGTTCCTTGGTCCCCTGGTAGACGCTGGACTCGATGATCTGGCTGGCGTTCTCGGAGAGCATCTGCCGGCGCTTGTAGTGTTCGCGGTAGAGGTAGAGGCGTCCCTCGGCGTCGGCGGTGAACCAGAGGCAGGCGAAGGGGTCCTCGTACCCGTAGTCCATCGCCCTCCACCGCGGCCACTCGCGCGGGATCTCGAAGGGCTGGATGACGTGGATCTCGCGGCGGAATTCCCGGTAGACGCGGCCGGTGAAGGAGACGAACTGACCGGCGTACTGTTCCTGGAACTCCAGCTCGTTCATTGTCCGGCGGGCGTGGGCGATGTCCTCGGGCGGGTGATGCGGGTTGTCCCAGGTGCCGTACTGCCCGCACCAGTAATCCGAGTCTCCACGCATGGCCGGCTCGAAGAATGTGGGGTAGAGGAAGTCGTCCATGCCGTGCGGGGTCGTCGGCACGATGACGTCGCCGAAGCGGGAGCCGACGCGGGCGCGGAGGTAGCGGTTCCACACGCCGAGGGGACAGAGCGACCCTTCGGACAGGACCAAGAGATCCAGCTCCTCGCCGAGCAGGGTATCGGGTTCATGCCAGGACTTGCCGATGAGCCAGGACACCATGCGCGGATCGCCGGTTCCCTCGCTCATGTCCAACTCAACGCTCATCTGGCCGGCCTGCACGTTCTCCATGAGGCGCTTGATGGGCATTTGCCATCCCTTGTGCGGCATCATGCGCAGGGCATCGACGGTGTACTTGAACTCCTTGGACGCCTGGTCGTACTTGGGGCCGCAGGTCCAGATGTGGGCGCCGGGGAAGAGGAGATACCACAGGATCTCGTAGCCTGCGGCCATGGACTTGCCGAAGCGGGAGCCGGCGCAGAGGAGTCGGAAGCGATTCTTGGCTTCGTGGAACTGGAGTTGACCGGGCGACGGCTCGTAGCCCAGCGAGCGGAAGAAGGCGAGCTTCGCGTTCTTGCCGAGCTTGGCTTCCAGGGGGTGGACGCCGCGGACGGTTCTCACCCGACGATGCGCTCCACTTCCTTGTCGCGTGCGTCCAGCCACGCCTCGATGGTGCGGACGAGGGTTTGCG
>ERZ1292623.1166-Hain-H51-01um-R1-1166-length-25898-cov-11_pt1 | contig 25898 bp, 25 predicted proteins | sample MGYA00564398_ERZ1292623 | MGnify/ENA primary metagenome ERZ1292623 (study PRJEB36523, sample SAMEA6512633) | groundwater metagenome | collected 2019-01-07 | study: AquaDiva: Metagenomics assemblies of 32 groundwater samples | reverse complement strand
GGGAAATATGGAAAAAATTGCATTGGATAGCAACCTTTTTGCTAAAAAGGTTGCTATCAAAGAAATCTTTGGCTCGAACCTCCTCCTCCAAAACAAATTAGTGCGCGCAAGCGCGCCAAAAATTCAGGATTTTGCGGGGGGAAATCAGTGGGACGCGCTTTGCGCGTCCCATCAAAAAGTCGGTCTTTTGTCTGAAACTCGGATTCTGGAGCCGATGGTCGGATTTGCACCAACAACCTACGCTTTACAAAAGCGTTGCTCTGCTATTGAGCTACATCGGCAGTTCAAAAGCGGGCGAGGAGAATCGAACTCCCCTCTCAACCTTGGGAAGGTTGCATAATGCCACTATACGACGCCCGCAAATTATAATTTTAATCTAATCATTTTGTTTCGCTTTCTGGCGAAACCCGGGGCATTTTTAAACGGCGAGCCGGTACGCTCGCCTAAAATGCCCATTAAAATGCTATCCATAGCATTTTAATCCATTCTTTCAATTTTAACAAAAACGGATTCTCATTTTTATTGTCTTCTTTTCCTGTTTCCGGCTCTTCTTTCTTATATATAAACACTACTTCTTCTCCTTCTTTTTTCAAATTAAGCCTAATACGGGCTTGCTTTTCCAGATAACTCTCTGAACTCAAGTACTCGGCAAGGCTTTTTTGCCTCGCCTCGTCTCTGGTTAAAGACTCTAATTTTGTTTTCACATCATTAAGCTGACGGCTTACCTCTGCTTTTTGAGGATAATCTTTGACAACAAGCCACAGAAGAAAAAGAAAAATAATGCCTAAACCAATACTGACCAACCTTGAATTCATCTTACTTTTATCTTACTATGAATGAGGTTTAAGTTCATATGTTCATCAGCAATAAAAGATTATTAAGAATTCTGACAATAATAATCGCAATTATGGTAGCATTCAGTATGATTGCTTTTTACACTCTTATCTTCTTCTAAATAAATGGCCCGACAAAAACCTATCCAGTCAGTAAAAGGCATGCACGATATTCTCCCCCAAGACCGACCGGCTTGGGATTTTATATTTAAAAAGGCGAAAGAGATTCTCGAGGAATATGACTATGAAAGAATAGAGACGCCTGTGCTTGAAGAGACCGAGCTTTTTGAGCGCGGAGTCGGCGAAGGAACCGACATCGTTGAAAAAGAAATGTATTCTTTTAAAACCAGGGGCGGAAACGATGTCACCTTGCGGCCCGAAGGAACAGCTCCCGTGACCCGAGCCTATATCGAACATGGAATGAAGTCCCTGCCCCAGCCCGTGAAGCTTTATTACATCGAACCGATGTTCAGGCACGAACAACCCCAAAGCAACAGATACAGGCAGTTATGGCAGATCGGCGCCGAACAATTCGGCGAAGGAAGTTTTTCGACTGACGCGGAGCTGATTTTCGTGATTCTAAAGATATTCGAAGAAATAGGCCTGAAAAATCATATTACATTAAAAATAAACAGCCTTGGCGACAAAATCTGCCGGCCCGATTACAAAAAGGCGCTGAAAGACTATTACAAAAACAAACTTAAAAAAGTCTGCGTCCCCTGCCGGAATAAATTCAAGAAAAATGTTTTGAGAATGCTCGATTGCATCCAGACAGAATGCAAAGAAATCTCTGCCAAGGCACCCCAGATTTTCGACTTCCTCGACGACGAATGCAAAACCCACTTCAAGAACGTCCTTGAATTTCTCGAAGAAGCCCAGGTATCCTATATTGTTAATCCCTATCTTGTAAGAGGCTTAGATTACTACACACGGACGGTTTTCGAAATCTGGTCAGAAGAAGAAGACGGCGATTCTATCCAGCTTGCCGGCGGAGGAAGATATGATTATCTGGTGGAACTGCTTGGCGGGCAACAAACAGAAGCGGCAGGCTGGGCTATTGGAGTTGAACGGACAATCGCTCTCTTGAAAAAGAAAGAAATCAAAATTCCGAAAATAAAACAGGACCCGAAAATCTTTTTGGCCCAGCTCGGAGACTTGGCTAAAAAACGAAGCCTGATGCTTTTTGAAGAATTCCGCAAATCCGGAATCCCTTTAAAAGCCTCATTGACCAGAGACAGCATCAAATCGCAGCTAAGAATCGCTAACCGGCTTGGAGTAAGATTTACTCTGATTCTTGGCCAGCGTGAGGCGCTTGATGGCACAATCATACTTCGGGATATGGAATCATCGGTTCAGGAAACTCTGCCGCTTAAAGGAATTGTTGAAGCGCTAAAGAAAAAGTTGAAAGAAAAATAGTTCGACAGGCTCACTATAAATAGTTCGACCCGTTCGACACACTCAGGGCAAGCAGGCTTACTATAAATGATCAGTGACGTTTTCTGTAAAATTATCAAAGGCGAATTGCCGGCAGATGTTGTTTATAAAGACGATGATTTTTGGGTTATCAAAGACAATCACCCCCAGGCGCCGGTGCATCTTTTGATTATCCCGGTCAAACATTATCTTTCGCTTGAGGATTTTATGGAAGGCGGGGATATAGAACTGCTTGGCAAGGCCTTAATCGTAGCCCATAAAGTCGCTCATCAAACCGGCGTTGCCGACAACGGATACCGCTTGATTTTGAATGAAGGCGAATACGGCGGCAAGCTTGTTCCCCATTTGCATATACACCTTTTAGGTGGTAAAAGATTAGGACCAAAGATTGTGAAATGACTTCCGCCTTCGCTAAAGCTTCGGCGGATGCTCATATTTACAGCTATTCGCTACGCTCATAGGTAAATATGGCACAAGTATACAAAAAACCAAAAGAAACAACTCCGTCTTTGATAAGGCGTTTTTCGCGTGCGGTTCAGGCCGGCAAAATTGTTGAGCGAAGCAAAAAGAAACTCTACCGTTTCCGCAAGCCCTCTGAAAGACAGATAAAGCAAAGAGCGATAATGAGAGAGGCGCTCAAAGCGTTGAGACGGCGGCTTGAAAAGCAGGGCCGCTATACCGAAGAGATTTTTCAAAGGGAGAAGAAAAAAGTCAAAGAGAGGTTCGGGTTCTAAAAACAAAATCGTTCAATTTGCCGATGACAAATCTATTGCGGGCGGCGGCTTTCTATTGTATCTTCTGAATAAATGCTCAAAGAAAAAATAAAACAGGACTTGAATGCGGCTTTGAAAGCCCGGGAAGAGCTAAAGCGCATAGTTTTAAGCTCCCTGCTCTCCGCAATTCATAACAAAGAAATTGAAAAAAGAACCGCAAAAGCCAAAGAGAGCCCTCAACTTTCAATCGAAGAACTTGCCAAGGCCTCGGAGCTTTCAGATGAAGAAATAACCAAAGTAATCAAATCGGAAATTAAAAAGAGAAACCAAGCGATTGAACTTTATGAAAAGGGCAAACGGCCGGAGCTGGCTCAAAAGGAAAAAAACGAAATCGAGATTTTATTAAATTACGCTCCGGAGTTAAAATCAGTATAGCCGCCCACAAGTATGTCAAGAAAAAATATTGTTGCCGGAATTGATATCGGCAACTCAACCGTAAAAACTCTTATTGCCGAAATAAAAGAAGATTCTGAAAGACCTCATATTTTGGGCGCGGGCATTGCTTCTTCAAACGGCTTAAGACGCGGAGTGGTGATTGATATGGCCGAAACCATTGAAGATGTAAGAAAATCGGTGGCCCAAGCCGAAAACTCCGCCGGAATAAAAATAAAAAAAGCTTATGCATCTATTTCCGGGCCGCATATTAGAAACCAGATTTCCCGCGGAGTCATTGCCGTCTCCCGGGCCGACAACGAAATCTCCGAATTCGACATCCAAAGAGTGCTTGACGCGGCCTCCACGATAAGCCTTCCGCCAAACCGGGAAATAATCCATACCATTCCGAAAAAATTCATCATCGACGGCCAGGAATTTTTCAAAAATCCGGTGGGAATGACCGGAATTCGGCTTGAAGCGGACGTAATGATAATTGATGCCCTGACCCCTTATCTTAAGAGTCTTGCCAAGACGATAAACGAAAACGGCATCGAAGTGGCTGAATTTATCTATTCGCCTTTGGCTTCGGCCAAAGCGATTTTGAATAAAAGAGCGAGGGAGCACGGCGCTTTGTGCCTTGATTTTGGCGGCGGACTTTGCAATTTAGCTGTATTTCAAGAGGGAGAGCTGATCCACGCCGCTTCCCTTCCCATAGGCTCAAAAAATATTACCAATGATCTGGCTATAGCTATGAAAATTTCTCTTGACCACGCCGAAAAAGTAAAAATCGAACACGGATATATTGGAAATATTCCTTCAGGGAAAAAAGACACTTTGGATCTTTCCGAGCTTGTCGAAGAAGAAAATTTCACGGTTCCAAAAAAACTTTTGGGCGAAGTGATCTCGGACAGGATTTCAGAAATCACTGATATGATCTCGGCGGAACTTAAAAAAACCAGTACTGCTTCACACGGTCTAAGCCGGCCCATGCTTGCCGGCGGAACAATTTTGTCCGGCGGAGGAACAAACATTACCGGCTTTGCAGACTACATCAAAGAAAAGCTCAAACTACCGGCCCGGAAAATTTCTTCTTACGAATTTGACGGAATCGTAGATAAAATTTCGGATCCGTCGTGGGCTTGTACTGCCGGATTGGTTTTGTGGGGCATGGAAAAAGAATTTAAGGGAAGCGAAAAAGGAATTTTTGAAAGCTTCGGTTCAAATAAGACATTCAAGAAACTCAAGGACTGGTTCAGAATATTTTTGCCATAATTTTAATTTCTCTAAAAGGCTATTGACGAGCATATTCTGTTATGCTAGGTAGTATCCAACTATGGGAGCTCAAATCAAACCTCATTTCGAAACCTTTGCCAGAATAAAAGTAGTCGGAGTAGGCGGCTCCGGCGGCAAAGCGATTCAAAGAATGATGGCCGAAAAAATTCACGGAGTTGAATTTATTGCCATCAACACCGACGCTCAAGATCTCCACGCTTCAAATGCGCCAGTTAAGATTCATATCGGGAAAAATTTGACCAGAGGGCTCGGCGCCGGAATGGATCCAGAAGTCGGGCGGCAGGCCGCCGAAGAAACCAGAGACGAAATCCAAGAAGCCATCAAAGGCTCGGATATGGTCTTTATCACTTACGGACTTGGCGGCGGCACCGGCACCGGAGCAGGACCTATTGTCGCCGAAGTGGCAAAGCACGCCGGCATACTCTCTGTCGGCGTGGTAACCAAACCGTTTTCTTTTGAAGGAGCTCAAAGAACAAGATTAGCCGAAGAAGGCTATAGCAAACTAAAAGACAGGGTTGATGCCTTGATCTCAATTCCAAACGACCGGCTTCTTTCAATAATTGAAAGAAAAACCGGTTTAATCGAGGCTTTCAAAATAGTTGATGATGTTTTGCGTCAAGGCGTCCAGGGAATTTCAGATCTGATCACCGTGCCGGGCCTAGTCAATGTTGATTTTGCCGATGTTCAGGCGATTATGCAAAACACCGGTTCTGCTCTTATGGGAATCGGCCGGGCGAGCGGCGAAGACAGAGCTGCTGAAGCGGCAAAAGCGGCTATAAGCTCTCCTCTAGTTGAAGTCTCGATTGATGGGGCAAAAGGAGTGCTCTTTAATATTACCGGCGGCCCTGATTTGGCTATGGCTGAAATAAACGACGCGGCCAAAGTAATCACCGAATCAATAGATCCGGAAGCCAGAGTGATCTTCGGCGCCACTCAAGACAACAGCCTTAAAAAAGGCGAGATAAAAGTGACGGTAATCGCTACAGGCTTTGCCAACGACGGTCTTGGCAAAAAAATCTCCGGTTTCGGCGTTTTTGAAAAAGAATCCCAGCAAATTCCTGCCGAAAAAGTCCAGACTCAAAGAAAATTCATTGACGATCTCGAAAAAGAAGAAGACCAGTACGATATTCCGGCTTTCATAAGAAAGAAAATGAAATAATCTCTTGACACAGGACCTCGTTAGGAATATAACAAAATAAGTTTCTTTCAAGGAGGTCGAAGATGCAGGCTGATACATTGAAGATCGACAACCTCGATACGCTCTTCACGATGGTCACCACGCTTGAGCCGCCGGCTCGGCGAATGGCTGTGTTTCAAGCCATCGCTAATCCGAAAATCGTAATCGGCCACCAGTGGTCTGACTGCCTCTTTGCCGTGATGGCCCGGGCAGCGGACCAAACACTCATCGGCAAGACAATCAATCGCGACATCGCTGCTAAGGCGCTGGGCATACCAGATCAGTGGGTCAAGGACGGCGTATCTGTCTGGGACAAATATTCAGGACACGCTGATGAGCGCAGACTCGCGAAAGAAAGCTTTCGGAATAAAATCCGACAGCACCTTCGCGAAGTCGAAGCGACGGCCCCCATTCGAACGCTGATCAGCTAGTCAGCCATGAATCTCCACCAAAACAAAGCTCGGTAGATGGTTCTATCATTTGCCGGGCTTTTCTGTTTTACTATTTATATGATTATTCTTTACACCGGCAACGGAAAAGGAAAAACAACTGCTTCAATTGGTCAAACCATTCGGGCTTTGGGCGAAGGCAAAAAAGCATTAATGATCCAATTCATTAAAGGCCCCTGGAAATCCGGAGAAGATTATTTTTTTCAAAAAACAAAAAATTTTCAGATAATAAAAGCAGGAAAAGGATTTGTCGGCATATTAGGAGACCGCCTGCCGCTGGCAAGCCATAAAAAAGCGGCCAAAGACGCTTTGAAACTTGCCGATAAAAAAATTTTAAGCAAAAAAAACGATCTGGTGATTCTTGATGAAATAAATGTGGCTGTGGGATTGAAATTAATTTCCGAGAAAGACGTTTTAAAAGTTTTAAAAAGGATTCCTTACGGCGTTGATGTTATTTTGACGGGCCGCAACGCTCCGAAAACCTTTATTGATTTGGCTGATATAGCTACGGAAATGAAAGAAATAAAGTATAAGTTTAATCCAGCTAAACAAGGCATTGAATATTAATGTTTATCCACTTGCCTTGCGTTAAAAATTTTAAGATAATTGGATTAAATTTTCATGGCTTTCTCCTGGACTCCTAAATTCACGCAAGGCGACCCTTTCGACCAGACAAACTGGGTGAAGAGGGACGCCAAAATAGGTTCTTCCGACGGCAAAGTTGTTTTCGAACAAAAAAATGTTGAGGTGCCTGAATTTTGGTCCCAGACTGCGACCGATATTGTCGCCTCAAAATATTTTTCGGGCAAAAAAAATACTCCGCAGAGAGAAAATTCGATAAAACAGTTGATCAACCGAGTAGCTAAAACTATCTCCGGCTGGAGCTTGAAAGACGGCTACTTTGAAAACGAGGAAAGCGCCCAAAATTTTGAAAACGATTTGAAGTGGCTGCTGGTTAATCAATACGCCTCGTTTAATTCTCCGGTTTGGTTTAATGTCGGGGTTATAGAAAACCCTCAATGCTCTGCTTGCCAACCTTTTCATGCCTTAGTTAGTACTCCTGAAGGAATGTTACCAATCGGAGAGATTGTAACCCAAAAACAAATTGGAAAAAAAGTTTATGATTCAAATGGAACTACTAAAGTTATTGCCGTAAAAGAAAACGGTAAAAAAAGAGTTTATAAAATCACTCTTGCTAATGGAACTTACATAGAAGCAACCGGCGATCATTTAGTAAAATCAGTTTCAGAAAGAAGAACTAAACCATTCTGGATAAGAGTTGATCAACTTAAGTTAGGAATCCGTCTCCATCTTTTTCCTCACCGAGATGGCTTTTTTTCTGAACAAAAAGAAAATAAAAAAGAAATCTCGGAAGCAGCCTTGGCTGGATGGCTTCAGGCTGACGGATTTATAGGACAATACGCTTATGGTACAAACCGATCCCTAACTGCAGAATTTGAAACGGTAAATAAAGATGAGAAAGAATGGGTGCTTCAGCACATTGCTTCTGTCTTTCCTGATACACATTATCACGAAAGAAAAGTTATAGTTCAAAACCAGGCTTTGGATTACCGAAGAATAAGAATTTATGGAAAAATCCTTAGGAATTTTGTAAATAAGTACAATCTATTAACGCCTTGGACAGAAAAAAGAGTGCCTCCAGAACTATTTACTGCTGAAAAAGAAATTGTATCTGCTTATCTTAAAAGTATTTTTCAAGCTGACGGCTACATAAGCAGGGATGGCACAAGCTCAAGAATTGGTTTTGCGGTAATTAACCCCAAATGGGCAGATGATATTCAGCTTCTCCTTTTAAGATGCGGAATTTATTCCAGAAGATACGAGAAAAAAGATAAAAGACTAGATCGTAAAACAATGAATGTGGTAGAAATCTCGATTGGCAGCGAAAGGCAAAAATTCTTTGATTTAATCGGTTTTATAAGCAAAGAGAAACAAACAAAATTACTGGATTCTCTTAAAATTTCAGAAAAAAAGAATTGCCCGGACTTAAGAGAAGAAAGAATTGTAAAAATAGAGGATATCGGAGTTCAGGAAGTTTATGATATACAAACACAAAGCGGAGAATATCTTTCAAATAATATAGCAATACATAATTGCTTCATTCTTTCGGTTGAAGACGATATGCGCTCTATCCTTTATGACTGGTATGCGGTTGAAGGTAAAATTTTCAGAGGCGGTTCTGGTTCAGGCATAAATGTTTCCAAACTTCGCTCCTCAAAAGAACAGCTTTCAAAAGGCGGCTATGCTTCCGGTCCGGTTTCTTTTATGGGCGGAGCGGATGGGATCGCCAATTCAATAAAATCAGGCGGCCGGACAAGACGGGCGGCCAAAATGGTTGTTTTGGATGTTGACCACCCGGATATTAAAGATTTCATTTACTGCAAGCACGAAATGGAAGAAATGGCCAAGGTCCTTGCCCAAACAGGGAAATATGACACCTCACTCGACGGCAAGCTTTTCTCAATCTACACTACCCTGCCTTTTCAAAATGCCAATAATTCAGTAAGGATAACAGACGAATTTATGGAAAAAGTTCTAGCTGACGAAGACTGGGGGCTTAAAGCAAGGACAAACGAAGAAATAATCGAAAAAACAAGAGCCAGGGAAATTCTTGAGTGGTGCGCTGACGCGGCCTGGCATTCGGCTGATCCCGGAATGCAGTACGATACAACTATTAACAAATGGCACACCTGCCCAAATTCCGGAAGAATAAACGCTTCAAATCCCTGTTCCGAATACATGCATCTAGATAACTCTGCCTGCAATCTGGCTTCCTTGAATCTTTTAAGATTTCTAAAGGAAGACGGGAATTTTGACATAGAGCTCTATAAAAAAGCAACAGCAACAATGATTTTAGCCCAGGATATTCTGATTGATAACTCTTCTTATCCGACAGAAAAAATCACCCAAAACGCCAAAAATTTCCGCCAGCTCGGCCTTGGATTCGCCAACTTGGGAGCGCTTTTAATGACTTTGGGACTCCCCTATGATTCTGACGAAGGCCGGGCCTATGCCGGCATTCTTTCCGCCTTATATAACGGCGAGGCTTACCGGATGTCGGCAGAAATCGCCAAACACAAAGGATCTTTCGCCGGATATGAAATAAATAAAGAGCCGATGTTAAATGTCATTAAAATGCACCGCGAAGAGGCTTACAAAATATCCGAGAATCTTGTTGAACAGAAAGAATTATTGGAAGAGGCAAAAAATGTCTGGAATAAGGCCTTGCTCGAAGGCCAGGAATGGGGCTATCGCAACTCCCAGGTAAGCGTCATTGCCCCAACCGGAACAATCGCTTTTATGATGGACTGCGGCACCACCGGAGTAGAACCGGCCATTGCCTTGATATCCTACAAGAAACTGGTTGGCGGCGGGATGTTGAGACTGGTAAATAATCAGGTTGCTCGAGCTCTCTCAAAACTTGGATATTCAGAAAACCAGATCAAAGAAATAGTCGATTACATAGACAAGAATGACACCATTGAAGACGCTCCGCATTTAAAAAAAGAACACCTCGCGGTTTTCGATTGTTCATTCAAAGCCGCCAAAGGAACAAGAAGCATACATTATCTGGGCCATCTAAAAATGATGGGCGCGGTTCAGCCTTTTGTTTCGGGCGCGATCTCCAAAACCGTAAATCTGCCGAAGGATGCAACCAAAGAAGAAATGTTCAACGCTTTTATTGAAGCCTGGAGGCTCGGGATCAAGGCTGTCGCTTTTTACCGGGACGGATCAAAAACTGTTCAGCCCCTAAGCACCGAGAAAGAAGAAACAAAAGCTTTGAAAATTCCAAAACTTATGCGCCGCTATCTTCCAAATGAAAGACCGGCCATACACCACAAATTCTCCATTGCCGGGCATGAAGGCTATGTAAATGTCGGTCTTTATCCGGAAGATTACAAAGTCGGGGAAACATTCATTAATATGGCCAAGGAAGGCTCCACTATTTCCGGCTTGATGGACGCGATTGCCATTCTTACTTCTATTTCCCTGCAATACGGCATTCCCCTGAAAGTTTTGGTTAAAAAAATGAAAGATATGCGTTTTGAGCCGATGGGCATCACCGCAAGCAAAGATATTCCGTTTGCCAGCTCAATTGTGGATTATATTTTTAAATATTTGGGAATAAAGTTTTTGACGGACGAGGAAAAAGTGGAAATTTTTGGAGCCGCTCCAGTTGCCAACGGGAACGGACACGAAGTTATAGAATTAAAGCCTGCCCCCTCAATAGACGGACCAAATGGCCTTGAAACAATAATGGCTAAATTCACCCAAATGGAAGACGAACAAAACTCTCCCCAGCCGGCTTTGGCCTTAGCCGAAACAACCACTGAAAATCCGCTTTGCTCAAAATGCGGCTTCATAATGTACCGAGCCGGCACCTGCATGCTCTGCCGGAATTGCGGCGAAGTCACCGGCGTCTGTTCGTAGCGAAAAGCCCCCTCGTCATAATCGCAATCAGAGCTCTCGGGTATAACCAATTTCTTCTCTCAAGCTGAATAGAACAAATAATCTTCAGATATATTGAATTGCCGACAATATAATGGGGAACCCCTACCCCATTATATTGTTTATCCAAAGATATTATATGTAATCCGTCAATTCTTCATATCTTTCAGTTATTTGTATTCTATTCCCTTGTAGTTCAGAAATTGGTTATACCCTGCGGCTCTGATCTGAAAAAGAACCGGTCCGCAACATCAATTTCTGAAGATTGGGAAGTATCTTGTAAATTGCCGGTATCTTTATGAAGAATTGCCGAATAATAAATCTATGGCGGAGGTACCCTGATTTATCGGCAATTCGAATAAAGTAACGAGCCATTTCCAAGAAGTGTCTCAAGAGAAGAAATTGGTGTTGCCGATTAAAGGGTTTCGTTCATTTCTTTAGTATCTCCAGATAAACCTCCTGCGGAATCTCCACACGGCCGGTTTCTTTGAGCCGCTCTTTGCCGCGCTTCTGCTTTTTCAAAAGTTTCATCTTTCTGGTCACATCTCCGCCATAGAGATAGCCAGTAACGTCTTTCCGCCTGGCCTTTAAAGTCTCTCTAGCTATAATTTTTCCTCCTATCGCCGCCTGCAAAGCCACGATAAATTGCTGGGGCGGCATTATTTCCTTTAATTTCTCGACCACTCTCTTCCCTTCCTGATAAGAGTTGGCTTCAGGCACAATTCTGGAAAATGGTTCGACAAGCTCACCGCCGACCAGAATATCCAGCTTCACCAGCCGCGACTCCTGAAAACCGACAAGGTTATAACTCATTGAAGCAAAACCGGAGCTCACGTTTTTGAGCTTATCATAAAAATCTATGATTATTTCAGCCAAAGGCACTCGGTACTTCAAAACCACTGTCTCCGAACTCAAATAATTAGTCTCCAAATATTCAGCTCTGTATTCAGGCATAAGTTTCATTATTTGGCCTAGATATTGGGACGGCGAAAGAATTTCAAGTTCAACCATTGGTTCCAAAATAGCCTCGATCTTACCCGCATCTGGAAGTTTTGAAGCTGACCGAATAGTAATTTCTTTATTTTGGATTTTTACTTTGTATTCAACCGAAGGCGAAGTGATTATAAGATCAAGGCTATAATCCCTTTTTAGCCGCTCGGAAATTATTTCTGCGTGAAGCATTCCTAAAAAACCGCAGCGGAATCCGGGCCCGAGAGCGTCAGAATGCTCGGGCTCGAACTGCAAAGATGAGTCCTGAAGCCTTAACTTATTTAGTGAATCTTTTAAGTAGCTGAAGTCATCGGCATTTCTGGGATACAGACTGGCAAAGACAAAAGGTTTCGGCTCTTCATAACCCGGCAAGGCCAAAGAGTTCGCCGGCCGAGGAGCCGCTGCTTCGCTTTCAGCCAAAGTAATCGTGTCCCCCACTCTTACTTTTGAACTGTCTTTTAAACCAGTGGCAATATACCCTATTTCACCAGCTAAAAGCTCACCGGACTTTTGCAAATCAGGTTTAAAGAATCCTACTTCAATTGCTTCGGCTTGAGATTTTTGAGCGATTAATTTTATTTTGTCTCCGGATTTTACTTTTCCGTTAAAAATCCGAACATAAGCAATAATGCCTTTATACTGGTCGAATTTTGAATCAAAAATAAGGGCTTGGAGAGGTTTATCAAAATCATCTTTTGGCGCAGGAATTTTCTCAACAACTGCTTTTAAAAGTTCTTCTACGCCTGTCCCAATTTTTGCCGAAATTTTTAGAATCTCTCCTTGTAGTTTCGCACGATCGTGTGTAATTAATAGTTCGGATAGTTCCTCCGCCACTTTTTCAGTCTGGGCATTGGGCAGATCAATTTTATTAATTACCGGAATTATGGTTAGCCCCTGTCTCTTTGCGAAATTATAATTTGAAAGAGTCTGGGCCTGAATGCCTTTTGTCGCATCAACTAAAAGAATAGCCCCTTCGACGGCGGCCAGCGACCGCGAAACCTCATAGTAAAAATCTACGTGCCCCGGAGTATCAATTAAATTCAGAACATAGAACTTGGAATTTAGAATATAGTTCATTCGGACTGGCTGGAGTTTAATAGTTATGCCCCGCTCCCGTTCAAGCGGATGCATATCTAAAAACTGCTCCTGCATTTTTCTTTTTTCCACTGTCCCGGTCAATTCCAAAAAACGATCCGCCAAAGTGGATTTTCCAGCATCAATATGGGCGATTATTACGAAGTTTCGGATATTGGTACTCTCTTTCATTCCAAGCCAATATTTTGATCCGAAAAGAAGCCTGCGTCAAATAAGATCCTGCCGTTAAGAATAACTTTCAGAGAACTTTTCGCTCCGGGCTGTTTTTGAAAATAAATATTTTTGTAAGCAGGGGTTTTGTAAGTAAGGACAACTTTCTTAGCCTCGCCCGGCTCGATGATCATCCAAAAGGCAATCGCTTTCTTTCCGCCTTCCTGAAAAATCTCTATATTCCCGCTCTTTTCCGCTTTTGACTCGTATCTTTCCAAATCAGGATCAGAAGTAAAGCCTTGAGTTTTATAATCAATTAAAGGATTTATTTCCAAAGAGTCATTTCCGCTTACCTGAATAATTTCTACATCTTCAGGCAGTAAAACTCTCACATAATCATTGTTTCTTTTTTTATAAAAACCCAAGTCCCCTCCTTTGTGGTTCCTGGTAATTTCGAGGGTATGAATAAAATTATTTAATTCACCGGATTCTATTTTCAAAATCATCGAATTATCGATGACTGCGTCTGTTTTTGAACCCATTATATTTGAATGAACCGCCATTAAGTAATCAGAATCGGATGAGGTTTGCTTTATCTCTCCGGCAAAACCATTCTCTAAAGCAAAATTCTGAAGCCTCGGCTCGGCAAAATATCCTAAAATATCTTTTCTTTCAAGGCCAGAGACAAGGATGGCGAAAATTCTCACCCAGCCTTCTTTATCCAAATTTGAAAGTTTATCAAGGAATTTGGGAGCAAACTCCACCAAAATCTGCTTAGGTCTTCCATCGCTCTTGGTTCTTTGGTATTCAACTTCTTTTTGGACCTCTTTTATGAAATTCTCCGAGTCAAGAGTAAGGCCAAAGTCAGCCATCTCAAGGGGCCCGGTTATTTTCAAGATTTCAGGGATCAGATCAACATTCACCGCCAAAACTCCATCAACCAAAATGCCGGTATCTTTATAATAGAACTCGGCTGTTTTTTTTGCAGATGACTGAAAATCGACAAACCAATTGGCATCCCGCATCCCCCAGTTCGGAGTGATTTTTTGCAACGGTTTTGGAGGAATTATTTTCTCTTTCATCTGGCCATCGGGATTATAAATGTCGTCGACAACAAATTTCCCCATTACTCCCTTATTGAATTCGACTAAAGCGTACGAACCCGGAAAACCTCCGGTCGGCCTCAATTCAGAACTATTCTGAAACAAAATAATATATCTTTGACTTCCTGCCTGCCCCAATATGGCCATCAAAGCTTCCGAATAACGGATGGACTTATCCACGAATTTGTTGAATTCCGGAAGTTTTTTTCTAAATTCTTCGAATTTTTGTATTTCGGATTCGGAAATTAGATTTGTATCGGAATTTGCGATCAAAGCCTTGGCTTCATTCAAATTCCGGGAGGCCTGAATTAAATTCAATCGAAATTCAAAAAGAATAGTCAAAATATTGCTTGAAGAAGAATCTGTATGGGAATAAACAAGGGAAATAAGATTTGCTTCTGATAATTTTCCTAAAGCTTCGAATAAAGACACGGCCGCTCCCGAAATCAATCCGCCCGCTTTAAGAAGGCTGGAAACATCAGATGTTCCGCCTAAAGTGACCTTGTCTAAAACAGAAAAAACAGAATTAGCCTTTTTTAAATCTTCGTTCAATAACTCAAAATTTCTTGCGGCCAAAGCAAAACTGCTTGCCGCTTCAAAAAAATTGAATTGGGACAAATTTTCTTGGGCAAGATTCAAATTTATATAAGCTTGGTTGCTTTTTTGAAGAATCCGGTCTTTTAAATTAAAAGTTCCTACGGAAAAAAGAGTCAGTCCAAAAAAAATGAAGAGGCCGAGAGTGAAATAAATAAGGGTCTTAGAAGCTTTTTTCTCTGCCGCTTCTAAAATATAGGATGCAGAATTTTCTTCAATATCAGAATCAAAATAGCCTCTCTTAAATTCTTCGAGCGCAATATCAATATTTCTAGCCACAGGAGAAAGATTTATAACCTCGGCCGTTTTTAAAGAGTTGATTATTTCAGGCCCCCAAGGCAAATAAGGCGGCGGGGTGATTGATTTAGTCGGCAAAGCGATTGGAGCCTTAAATTCCTGATTAGAAAAGATTTTTGCAAATTCATTTCTGAACTGCTCGATATTTTCTGAAGGAGAGAAATCGAAATCTGAATTATTTTTAAGATCCAAAACAGGCTTGGGTTTTAAATTTAAATTAGAACTGACCAGCCTGCCTCCAAACAAACTTAACTCCTCTTTCAAATCTATGTTTTTGGAAAGATTTTCTTGGAGCTCTACTAAAATTTCGTCTTTGAAATTTGATTTAGCTTCAGCCTTAACCGGTAAAATTTTGGAATACGGAATTTCGGTTAAAACAATTTTTTGTTTTTGAGGCTTAAGATTGACTTCCGGCTTTAATTTTTCAATAAATTCAAAGTCAACCTTTTTGGTCGCAGGATTAATAGGCCTTATATCAAAAATGGCCTTAATTATCTGTTGCTTGGGCACTAATCTTATTCTAACAGATTTTCCAAACCAAATGGCTGTTAATATGTGACTGAAAACGAAAAGGCCCCTACTATTTGGTAGGAGCCGATGGTGGGCTGATCTTAGTTCCCGGATCTTCGAACAGCCGGCGAAGCAAAAACTCTTCGATTTCGCGGCCGGCAAAACCCAAAGCAGAAACCAGAGCAATGATCAAACCAGCCCAATTAGAAGATAAATCGCCAATTCTAAGTATCGCGAAAGTGGCTAAGGCCGTGAGCAACCACAGGCATATCCCGAATACCCTTTGCCAAAGATCATCACGCGGCCACCCCCGAATAAGCCAAGCGTATAAAAAAGTAAAGAACAAAGGAGCAATGGAGAGCAGCAAAAAAATTCTCATCTCCCACCTCCTCTTTAATAAATAACAGATTTTAACATTATTTCAAAGAAGATATAAAATTCGAGATTTTCTCTTTAAAAACTTCTTTACTGAATCTTTGGGCCTGTTTTTGCAGCTCTTTGGAATCAAATTTGAAATTATTGAAATTTTTTATTGCTTCAGCCAAACTAACCGGATCTTGCCGATCAAAAAAGACCCCTGTTTTGACCTCTTTTATTGTTTCCAGAGCGCCTCCGGCTTTAAAAGCAATCACCGGCCGGCCCGAAGCCATTGCTTCAACCGGGGCAATGCCAAAATCTTCTTCTTGAGGAAAAATCAAAGCCTTGCAATTAGCATAGTATTTCGATATCTCGCTATCTGAAATATGACTCAAAAAATTAATATTTTCAGCTCTTAATTCTTTAACCAGCCTTTCAAGCTTTCGTTTTTCAGGACCATTGCCTATTATAAAAAGTTTTTCTTGAGGCAGTTGAGAAAAAGCTCTAATTGCAATATCAAATCTTTTATAAGGCACCAAGCGGCCGACCATTAGAAAATAATCTTTGAGATCATGAGATATATGGAATTTTTCGGTTTCCACCGGGGGATAAATCACTTCCAATTCCAGGTTATAGTATTTTTTTATTCTCTGCCTCACATTTTCAGACGAAGCAATCATATAATCGGGCCTCTGGGCCGCCTGATAATCCCAGTTCCTCAAGTACGAAATAATAAACTGCGAGACCGGTCTGAAAGGAAGTCCGGAGTCAGACCAAAGATACCTTGTTGGTGTTAGACAATAACAGATATGTTTTGTATTTGGCTTGGTAATAATTCCCTTGCCGTAAGAATGAGAAACCGAGATCACAAGATCAAAATCAGAAAAATCAAACTGTTCAACAGCCAATGGCATCAGCCAGATAAAACCGCGGAAAAATTTCTTGGCGCCAGGAATTTTTTGAAGAAAAGAAGTGTAGATTTTGCAGTTTTTAAAAACCCTGTTTGTGGCCTTTTCGTCATAAATCAAAGTAAAAATCGGCGCTTCGGGAAACATTTCACAAAGTTCCAAAAGCACCCTCTCTCCCCCGCCAAATTGGGTTAGATAGTCATGAACTAGAGCTATACGCATCGCCACAAGCATAAAACAGAAACATTGCGCTCGCAATATCAATTTCTAATCATCAACGAAAAGATTTCCTCGGCATATATTTTCGAAAACCGCTCGCAAAACCCAACGAGTTTTGCTCGCTGTACTTGCGACCTCCTAAAGTCAAGACTAGCCCTCGCTTCGCCCAGCTAAGCTGGGCTTCGCTCGGTCTTCAGACAATCTTGACTTACCCTGCTAGTCGGTCTCCAGAACTTTTCGAGAAACATATGCCTCGCGCTTTTCGCTCAGAAATGGGAAGGGATCTACAGCCGTCACATCGTGGCGGCTTGTTCTTTTTCGACCTTCGGTGGCGAATCTTTGGGATGAGATGGAAGACGAGACGAAATCTAATGATTTAAATTGCAAGGAGTATGGCCAATTTCTGAACTGCAAGGGAACAGGAACAAATAATCGAAAGAGAGTGAAAATTTGCCGATGACAAATCTATGGCGGAGGTATCCTGATTTGTCGGCAAATTTTAGTGAGGTCAAGTTCTGACTTGCGAACGGTACTCTCTGAGGGTTATTTGTCTGTGAGGCTTGAGAGAAGAAATTGGCTATACTCTTTGCTTTACCCTTCAGGTCTGTCTTTGAATACCTTTAACAAAGTCTTAGTCAAAATTTTAAAATCAAATAAAAGAGACTGGCTCTCCAAATAATCGCGTTCAAGATTCATTTCCTCTTCAAAGGTCAGATGAGGGTTATAAAGTCTGGCCAAAGAAGTAATTCCAGCCTTGGCTAAAACCACATCAAGATAATCATTTTGATAAAAAGCCACTTCTTCCGGTTCGTGCGGCCGCGGACCGACCAAAGAAATATCGCCTCTCAAAACATTGATTAAAGACGGCAGTTCGTCTAAAAAATGGTGTCTTAAAAATTTGCCGGCTCGGGTAATCCGCGGGTCGTCTTTCATTTTGAAAAAAGGGGTATCTTTCCGGTTATTAAAACTGGCCAAACCGGCTTTAAGCAAATGAGCATCTCTCACCATTGACCTGAATTTATAAAAACCGAATTCTCTGCCTTTGGTGATTCTTGTTAATTTGACAAAAACCGGGCCTTCGGAATCTAACTTGATTAAAATAGCAACGACTAAAAAAAGAGGACTTAAAACGACTAGACCTACAATTGATAAAATAATATCTATAATCCGTTTGACTTTTTTATTCATTAGAGTATAATACAACTGTTCTTTGGTAAATCGGGCAGTCGCTCTTTGCTAATAATTTTAGCATAGGGAGGAAAGTCCGAACACTCCTTCGCTCCTCCTTCGCCAAAGGCTACGGGAGGACGCGGTAAAGGTAGCGGGTAACGCCCGCCGTCCGTAAGGATAGAGGTGCGACAAGAGACGTCCAAAGGCGAAAGCCCAAGGAAGGCAAACCCAAAGATTTGATCTGATCAAGTCAAGCCTAGTCCGACACGATGGGTTAAAAGTGTCGGGGTGAAACGGCTAAACCCTTACCCGGGTGCAAGGCCGTGCCCTGAACCCTACGTGGTTCAGGGAGTGCCGCTTGACCCCGAGAGTAATCGAGGGGCTAGATAAATGACTGCACAAAAACAGAATTCGGCTTATAGATTTGCCAAGGAACATAAAAATACCCGAGTCGTTAAAAATTCGGGTCTTTTTATTTACAAATCTAATTTTGACAACTCCTTGTCCAAAGCCTGATTAACCAGCTTGTCTGCTCCGCGATTGTCCTCTCTGGGAATATATTTAAAGCCTATTGATTTAAAATCCTGTTTTAAATTCCAGACTTCCAAAAACAACTTCTGCAATCCCTCTTCTTTTATCTTATACTCTCCATTCAACTGGTTGGCTAAAAGCTCGCTGTCTAAATGAACTTCTAAATCCGCTTCGGTTTTAGCTTTTTCCTTGCCGATCAGCTGTTTCAACTTTTTCAAGGCGAAAATAACGGCTTGATATTCGGCTTCGTTATTGGTGGCTTGGCCGATATATTCGCCGTATTTTTTAATTTCCAAAGGCCCGTTTATCACAACTCCAATCCCTGCCGGGCCCGGGTTTCCTCTCGCGCCTCCGTCTGTATAAATTATGTATTTAAGACTGCCCATCTTTAATTATTTTCCAAGGGAATCTACTTTCTACTTTAATTTCAAATCCAGCTGCTGCTTTATGACCTCCCCCTCCATATTTTTTAGCGATTTCAGAAACATCGACAGAACTGTCAGATCTTAAAGATACCGTGACTTGGCCATTTTCTTGCGACCAAATGATTGCCAAAGGGGGTCGCTTTTTAACTAACTCATTGCCTATTTTCGATGCCCAAAAATGAGGAGCATTAACTGCATAAACTTTAAATCTCTCAAATTCAACAAAATAGGCATTCTCCATTATCAACCCAATCATCTTTTCTTGAAAATTTAATAATAATTCCCCTTTCTTAAGATACTCAGACAACTTAACCGGGTCTTCAATTTCAACTGCAACCCTATCCCAAGTTTCCAAATCAAAGTTATAAAGCATTAAAGACGCTAAAAAACGGGCGGTTTCTGGATACTCCCACTTCCATAAGTCCATATCTTCGATTAAAAGCAAAAACTTCGGCACTGGCTTTTCTGAATGAAAATACTTCCAAGCTAAAATTGCGCCAGAATGATTCATATCAAATAAATATTCCTTAAATAGTTCCATCTTTGGTTCGCCTGTTTTATGGTGATCGATTGCAATGACTGATTTATTATTACTTATGACTTTCTTGATTGTAGTTTCATCGGGAATAATATCAACAAAAAAAATGTGCTTGTCATTTAATCCTTCTGGTAAAGGTAAGCCATGATGAAGCGGAACATAATCTGCATCATTGCCGAATTTCTTCCAAGCCGCCCAAGCGCCGCCAAAACCATCATTGCAATCGCCGTGATATAAAATAACTATGTCTTTTGTAATTTTTTCATTTTCCATTGTAGTATCCCAATGCTTCTAGCCCCGGCAGTCTGTTTCCGGCCAAAAATTCGAGCATTGCTCCGCCTCCGGTAGAAACATAGTTAAATTTATTTAACAAGCCGAGCTTTTCAATAAAAGCCAAAGTGTCCCCGCCGCCAATAACAGTAAAAGCGCTTGAATTAACCATAGAATCCAAGACTATCTTAGTTCCGGCTGAAAAAGCCTCGACTTCGACTAAGCCTAAGGGGCCATTAAAAATTATCATCTTGGAATTTCTTATTGTTCCGGAAAATTGTTTTATCGTTTCCGGACCGATATCTAAAATCATTTTATTTTCATTAATGTCTCCTGCGGCAACGACCTCTGAAATAACTTTGCCGCTTTGATCTTCAGACACGATAAAATCCTTCGGCAAAATTATTTTTGGATTATCCCAATCAATTTGAGTTTTAATATCTTCAGTCATTGATCTGCCCACTTTTATTCCTCTGGCTTTAAAAACCGTGTTAGCCAGAGCACCGGCAATCAAAATATGCTCGGCCTTATCGAGAAAATTTCTGATTACAGGCAATTTAGTCAAAACTTTAGCGCCGCCCAAAATTACTGTTTTGCCTTCTGCTGGAGCTTTTAAAACTTTTTCTAAATTGGCCGTCTCCTTTTCCATTAAAAATCCGGAATAAGCCGGTAAAAATTTTGTTATTGCCGAGACCGAAGCGTGATTCCGGTGAGAAACCGAAAAAGCATCGTTAACATAAATATCAAAATTTTTAGCCAGATCTTCAGCAAATCCTAAATCATTTATTTCTTCTCCTTCATATTTTCTAATGTTTTCAAAAAGCGTCAGTTGAGACTCTAATTTAGGATTTAATATGTCTTCTTCAAATGCAATATCATAATCCAAAACATTACTGATCTGTCCGACAACGTCTTTGAAACTAGCATCAATATGGCTAATTAATCCGATCCTTGTCCCGGCTGAAATCAAAAAATCAACTGTTTCTTTATGAGCAGAGATCCGATACTTTTCGCTAATTTCACTAGCTTGCCCTGAGCTTTGTCGAAGGGGCACATTAAAATCCACCCTTAAAAAAACTTTTTTATCCTTAAATTCACTGGCTGAGTTTCGAAGAAATTTCAATTATTTTCTGAATCTCAATTTTATCATTACTGGCGCCCCCGACCATCACTCCGTCAATTTCCGGCCTAGCCATAAAATCTGCAGCATTGAGCGAATTAACACTCCCACCGTAAAGAACACGACTTGAAGGCAATAATTTTTTTATCAGTTTTATTACTTCGGCTGCCCGCTTTGGGTCATCGGGCTCATTGCTGCCAATGGCCCAAGCCGGTTCATAGGCCACTAACAGTTTTTTCCTGCTTTTTGAATCGATTCCGGCAAGCCCGAGTTTTATCTGGCTTTTAACCGCTTTCTCGCTGTTTTCTTTTTTGGTTCGTTCGCCCACGCAAAATATCGGAGTAATATAGTTTTTCAAAGCAGCCTTTATCTTTTTGTTAATAATTCTGTCGTCTTCCATCATTATCCAACGTCTCTCTGAATGGCCTATGATCACATATTTAACATCCAGATTTTTCAACATCACTACGGAAATTTCGCCGGTAAAGGCTCTTCTTAATTTGTACTCCCAGTGGCAATTCTGGGCTCCGAGGAAAACCTTAAATGATATTTTTGAAAGAGGCTCTAAATATACAAAAGGAGGACAGACAATTGCGGTCAGTTTATTTCCTTGAGTATCTAAAACTTCGGAAATAAAAGAGTATAAATCTACCGCCTTTTTAGTAGTTTCAGGGTTCATCTTCCAATTAGCAACTAATATTTTTTTCATGCTCGTCGAAGGTTCCGCCGATTCGCGAAGCGAATCGTTGCGGAATCGCTATTAATTGTGGCTGAAATGCCTGTGTTTAAGATGCCGGTAAATATACCAAATGAGCGCCAATGCCAACAAAAATACTATAACATATTGGCTTTTTTGTAAAAAGTTGATGACTGCCGGCCAATTCTTTCCCAACTTAAAGCCTAAGAAGATTAAAATAAAATTCCTGGGCAAAGAACCTAAAATGGTATACATCGAAAACTTCCTGAAATTCATCTTGGCCAAGCCGGCCGGGATAGAGATCAAAGTTACCACTAGCGGCACAAACCTTCCCCAAAAAATAAACTTTCCTCCATGTTTTTCAAATAATTTTTCGATATGATCCAAATCATGAGGCGAAATTAAAAAATACCTGCCGAATCTATCAACCAACTTGCGGCCTCCTTTCATTGAAATTAAATAAATAGCGGCATCGCCCAAAAAATTTCCGGCCACAGTAATCAATAAACCCAGAGCAAAATTAAATCTGGCCTGGCTTATCAAGAAACCAAGTAAAGAAAATACCACCTCGCCCGGAATAAACTGGAAAGTGATCCTATCGGCAATAGATAATAAAAAAATGCCAAGATACCCGCCTTGGCTTAAAAAATTCAAGGACCACTGGCTTAATGCCCCTATAAAGTTAAGCATTTCTCAATACTTTGGCCGCTTCGTCAGGATTAATTACATTTATATCCATACCGGTGCCAAGCTCAAATCCTGCTAAAATAGAGAGTTTTGGGAAAATTTCTATATGCCAATGATAAAACTGGTGGAAATTTTTAAACCCGTTTTCTTTCACCGGCGCAGTATGGATGAAAAAGTTAAAGGGCGGGTTGCCTAAAGCCATTTTTATTTTTTTCAAGACTGCAAGCAAAGCATCAGCCAAATACCTATCCAGCTCATCGGGCATTTTTTCAAAATGAGCATGGCTGTCTTTCGAAAAAATCCTGACCTCGTAGGGAAGTTTGGAAACAAAAGGGCAGAAAGCCACAAAAAAATCGTTTTCATAGACAATTCTTTTGTCCTCTTCTCTCTCCCATTGAATAATAACGTCATAAACTTTCTTTCCGTTTTTCTCATAAAAAGAATGGGATCCGAAAATACTCCTTGAAACATCCGGCGGAAGAATCGGCATTGAAATTATCTGGGAATGAGGATGATACATACTGGCTCCGGCCTCGTGTCCGTAATTATGAAAAATCATCACATACTCCACGCACTCCGAGGTTTGAGCCATTTCCTGGTATCTTTTTTTATAGACTTTGATGGCGGCGGCGGCTTCTTCAACTGAAAAATCCGAGAACTGAAGATCATGATCCTTATAAACGATGACATCGTGGTCGCCGATGGCATCGTGAGAATTAAAAGATCCCTGAAGTTTATCGGGGCCGCAAATCCCCGGCCTGACCGCAGGAAATTTATTTTCTAAAACCATTATTTGCCAGTTATCATTATCCGGATAGCCCCAGACTACCTTATGTCCGGTGCCAGCAGGATCCTCAAAAGGGCAGCCGACTTTTGGCTGATAAGAATCCTCGAACTTTTTTACTGAATGGGTTCTGGCGGTCGAAAAAAGAACCCAATCGCCGGAAACCAGATCTTGGCGGAATTCATTCAATAATTTGTCCATAAATACCAGCGAACTTTAACAAGTTCTAAAAAAGTAGCGAGATAGCTTTTCAGATTGACTTTTGATTCGCCGGGATTCGACCATATAACCGGCACCTCTTTTATTTTATAGCCCTTTTTTCTGGCTAAAGCCAGAACTTCGAAATCAAAGCCGAAACGATCTATCTTTACTTTTTGGAAAATATCCAAAGCCGCCTTGGAAGAAAATAATTTAAAGCCTCTTTGGGTATCATGTATTTCCCAAAGTCCGGTAAGCAGACGAATCAAATATTTTGATACTCGGCCAAGCCATCTTCGATACCATTGGGCGTGTTCAAAAATTTGGGCCCCTTCGACTTCGATGGAACCGATAACAATATCATACCCCTCCTTGTCCTGAGCTTGTCGAAGGATATACGGCCAAAATTTCTCCAAGTGATCTATGGAAGTCGAGTTATCAGAATCGGTAAAAAGTCTGAAATCGCCTTTTGCTTCAAGTATGCCTTGTCTAACCACATAGCCCTTACCGTGATTTTTTTTGTTGTCTATTAGCCGGAAATTTGGATTTTGAGATACAAATTCATTAACCACATCGGCGGTATTGTCTTTTGAGCCGTCGTTCACGACCAAAACCTCCCAATCATAGGATTTCGAGGACAAATATTCTTTTATTGAAACCAGAGTTTCTGTAATCCGGTTGGCTTCGTTATAAGCCGGAATTATGACTGATAAATACATCTTAAAATGATAACAGCTTTATTCGGTCAAAACCAACGACCCTTTTTTGGTTATCGCGACCGTGTGTTCAAAATGAGCCGATAACGAACCATCTTTTGTCTTCCAGGCAAATGTTTTTTTATCTTCGATAACTTGATATGAACCGGCGCTTAACATCGGCTCAATCGCAATAACCATTCCTTCAATAAGTCTGGGGCCGGTTCCGCTTCTTCCGAAATTAGGAATTTCCGGATCTTCGTGAAGCTCTCGGCCTATCCCGTGGCCGACCAAATCCCTGATAACTGACAAATTATTTTTTTCTGCATGCTTTTGAATGACTGATGAAATGTCGCCAATCGAATTTCCGACTCTTGCCATTTCAATCCCTTTATCCAGACATTCTTTGGTTATCCGAATTAATTTTTGTTTTAGATCATATTCAGAGTCGAATTCCTGCCCTGCAATAACCGTTATCGCCGAATCAACATTAAATCCTTTGTATTTAAGGCCGAGATCCAAACTGACCAAATCCCCCAGCATTATTTTTCTTTCTGAAGGCAAAGAATGAACGACCTCCTCATTTATAGAAACACAGAGAACGGCCGGATAGCCGTTAAAACCTAAAAAAGCCGGTTCTGCTACAGCGATTCCCGGCTTCGCACGGGAACCTTCGACGAGACCGGCCTCTTTAATCAGCTCGCGGGCCTTCTCTTCCAAACTCCAAGTGGTGATTCCCGGTTTAACTTCCTCTGCCAATTCTTTCAAAATTTCTGCCAAAATCCTCCCGCCTTCCCGCATTATTTCTATTTCCTCTTTGGTCTTAATCGAAATCATATATCCGCTCTTTGATATCCTGAAAAACCTTTTCAATCGGCTGTTCGCCGTTAATCTCAAAAACCTTATACCCCGACTCTTTAAAATAATCAATCACCGGAGCCGTATCTCTAAGATAAACCTGATAGCGCTCTTTTATTATTTCAGGCTTATCCAATTCCCTGGTAATTATTGGCGAACCGTCTTCGGGACAAGTTTTAAGATCCGCAAGTTCCGGAAAATTCGGAATGGGATGCCGGTTTTTTTCGCAGATCCGGCGAGCGCTGTTTCTTTTTATTGATTCTGCTTCAGATAGTTTTATCTCAATCGCCGCAATATTTTCGGCGCCGTAAATTCCAGACAAATAATTGAGATTCTGTTTGGTTTCCTCAATAGTTCTGGCTGAACCTGAAAAAACAAAACCTCCGACCCTGTCTTTTAACAACTCCACTTCTTCAAAAAACCACTTTGAAACAATTTCCGGATGAATAAGCTCGCCTCTGATCCAATGCTCTTTTTGATGGATAAATTCTTTATCGTCCGGCCCGGCCTCTTTGAATTTTTTTTCGATTATCCTTGAAATCTCAAAATGAAAAAAAACAAGTTCCTTGGCTAAAAGCTCTGCCTGGGTCCCCTTTCCGGATCCCGGCGGCCCTATAAGAAATATGGCTTTATACATTATCTAAACGATAACCAGAATAAACAAAAAAAGAAAGCCTATTGATCAGAGCTCTCGGGTACAGCTAATCGCGAAAAGCTACCCTCGGCATATATTTTCGAAAACCGCTCACCTTTCGCTTTCTGGCGAAACCCCGGGCATTTTTACGGCTCGCCGATACGCTCGCCTAAAATGCCCGTCAAAGCAAAAAATCAATTTGCTTTGACCCCAGCGAGTTTTGCTCGCTGTACTTGCGACCTCCTAAAGTCAAGACTAGATTTT
>ERZ1292623.895-Hain-H51-01um-R1-895-length-30167-cov-22_pt1 | contig 25942 bp, 29 predicted proteins | sample MGYA00564398_ERZ1292623 | MGnify/ENA primary metagenome ERZ1292623 (study PRJEB36523, sample SAMEA6512633) | groundwater metagenome | collected 2019-01-07 | study: AquaDiva: Metagenomics assemblies of 32 groundwater samples | reverse complement strand
CATAGATGAGATTGATGCTATTGCGCCGAAGAGAGAGGAAGTTACGGGTGAAGTTGAGCGGCGTGTTGTCTCACAATTATTAACAATGATGGATGGTTTGAAATCGCGAGGAAAAGTTATTGTTATAGGCGCGACGAACCGAGTTAATTCAATTGATCCTGCTTTGCGTCGTCCAGGACGATTTGATAGGGAAATTGCAATCAACGTTCCTGGAAAAGAAGGGCGTTTGTCAGTTTTGAAAATTCACACTAGAGGAATGCCGTTGATGAAAAATGTAAAACTTGAAGAGATTGCTGCGGTGACTCACGGATTTGTCGGCGCGGATTTAGAGGCCTTGGCGAAAGAAGCCGCGATGGGTGTTTTGAGAAAAGTTTTGCCTGATATAAATTTGGACGCAGAGATTTCTATTCCTAAAGAAATGCTTGATAAGTTAGTTATAAATCAGAGGGATTTTTTGGATGCATTAAAAATTGTGCGGCCTTCGGCGATGAGAGAAGTTTTAGTTGAAACGCCTAATGTTGATTGGGGATCTGTTGGCGGACTTGATAGTATTAAAATGGATTTGAAAGAAGCAGTTGAATGGCCTATAAAATCGCCTGAAAGTTTTAAGAGAATGGGCATTCGTCCGTCGAGGGGAATTTTACTTTACGGTCCTCCCGGAACTGGTAAGACATTATTGGCAAAAGCAGTTGCAAAAGAATCCGAAGCGAATTTCATTCAAGTTAAAGGGCCGTCACTTTTAAGTATGTGGGTAGGAAAATCAGAAGAGGGTGTTAGGAAGATTTTTGAAAGAGCAAGACAAGTTGCACCATGTGTTATTTTCTTTGATGAAATAGATTCGTTGGCGTCGCGAAGAGGTTTGGATAATGGCGCGAAAGTTACAGAAAGAGTCTTGAATCAATTACTTGCAGAAATGGACGGCTTGGAAGATTTGAATGATGTTCTTGTCGTCGCTGCTACTAATAGACCTGATATGCTTGATCCTGCGCTGATGAGGCCGGGAAGATTTGACAAAATACTTTTAGTCAATGCGCCTGAAGAGGAAGGACGATTTAATATTTTGAAAATTCATGCAAAGAATGTTCCGATTGGAGATTCCAAAAAACTTTATGACGAGAAAGATAAGGAAGCGCTTTTGTCCGAGTTTGCAAAAAAGACAATAGGATATACTGGCGCGGATTTGGAAGCGCTTGTTCGTGAAGCGGCAATGCTTGCTTTGAGGGAAGATATTAATTCTAAATTTGTCAGAAGATTACATTTTGAAAAAGCTATAGACAAAGTAAGACCTTCAGTTACAAAGATGACAATTGAAACATACAAGAAAATTGAAGACAACTTCTTGAAGAGCGCAAAGGGCGCAATTCCTTTGGCAAATAGTTATTTGGGATAAATTAATTTATATTAACTTTTAGAAATTTTCTTATTCATCAATAACAATAACTTTGCCGTCATGAATTAGTATAGTATGTTCTGTTTGTGCAACTTTTGCTGACGAGACCTCGACGAGTTGAGCGTATTGATGCAGGATGTTCTCTTGTTCTAATTGTTTTAAGGCAATTAAGCAACGAGTGCCAAATTTTTTAATTAACCAGCGCGTACAAAAAGGCAAAGTTCCGTATTCATCGACGATAAAACTTAGAATTTCTCTTCCTAACTGACTGCGCGTGTTTTTTTGATTTACGACTTGGTAAATTCCGGACGGGCGACCGTCTTTTACTCTTCCATTTCCAGTTGTTGAGAATGGCTCTATTGCAAAAATTCCTTCGCCGATTTGAGAGTTAGAGGAATTAGTTACGTTTGGAATTGTTTTTCCTGCATGCAGGTCGTATGCCTCAATTGAATGGCCTGAAAGATTTGCTATTGGTGTTAATCCTTTATGTGATTCTATTTCTTCTTGAATTGTTCTTCCTATTTCAGACATAATTGTTTTTTCCTTGTTTTGTTTTATTAAATTAATTGCGGACTCTAAGGCCTTTTCTGATGCGGTAATGAGTTTTTTATTTTCTTCGGAGTTTTCTAAGTCAAGTGTAAAAGCATTGTCAGAAGTCCATCCATCAATATGAACTCCAAAGTCCACTTTCAAAAGTCCGCGTGCTTTTGTTTTGTCTTTGTAACTTGGCGTGTTGTGCGCTGCAATCTCGTTAATTGATAAGTTTGTTGGAAATGCAGGTTTTCCTCCCAATTCTATAATTTTATCTTCTATCTTTTCTGCTATTTCAATTAAAATCATATCATGTTTGATAGTTTTTCTTGCATGATCTCTGACTTCTTTTGTTATCTTGCCTGCCTTCAATATCTTTTCTATTTCGTTTTTGTTCATATATTTTGGATAAAAATAATGTTTAAATATGATTGGGTTATGGGATTTTTATGGGAAGAGTATTAGAACAGTATATGAATTACGTCACTAGGAAATTTTCACTTCCTACTTCGGAGAAGATCTTTTATGATGTTGTTTATACAGAAGGTGCTGAGACAGATTTTCGTTCGTGCGAGGAGGAAGGGAGAACTGTTTCTTTGGATAAAAACAGCATCGCTGGGAAAGTTTTATCAGAACAATATATCAGGCAACGTGTTAAGCAGTTGATTATTCGGGACAATCATAAGACATTAGGGGATTTGGCAATTAAATTTGCTGATAAGATTTTAGCTGACTTAAAAATTATTTGATTATAGATTTGTCTCGTAGACGCCGGGTTTTCGGAATGAAGTTTCCTATTTTTTCTGCGGAGGCCTTGCCGCATCCAAGGAAGTCATTTTTATATTTTATTGCAATAAAACCGCGCAAGGCGGTTTTTATGTTTAAGTCCTGCCCTTTCATCCACGAGTCCGCTTGTTCATCACTTTGAAGCTCGTAAATGTTTTTTGTTATTTGATCTTTCAAGAGTTGTATGCCTTCAATGCTTAATTTGATATATCTTTCTTTTGATTTTTGATCTTCAATTATTTTTGCAAAATAAACGCCAACACGTTCTATAGGAATTTCGTATTCTAGGTTTTTTATTTGTTTTTCTGTGAAAGAGCCCTTGTAAAGGAAGAGGCGTTCTTTTCCTCTCTGTAACATAATTCCTTCAATTTTCTTTATCCCAAAGTTATCTTCAAGAATTGCAATTATCTCGGATCTCTCGTGTTCATTTAATATTTTTAATGGGGTGAATTTTGGTTGTTCGTTGTTCATTCTTCAACCTCCTTTAGTTTTTTGAATTTGGCAAGGAAAAAGCCCTCTGTGTTGTTATCTTGAGGATAGATTCTGCACGCGTGCTTTACTTCCTCTTTGTAGTCCTCGTCTTTCCATTTAGTAATTCCTGGGCGTGATTTTACTGGAATTTCTATTTTTTCTATTTGAATTGCGTTTTCAAATTTATTTAGCGCCCAATTTACAACTTGTTCGTTTTCTTCTGGGGCGTGAGTGCAAGTGCTGTAAACCATTTCGCCGCCGACTTTTAAAATTCCGAAGGCCGATGCGAAGAGTTGTTTTTGTATTTGCGAGAGCGTGTGGACAGTTCTCATACTCCACATTTGATAAGTTATTGGTGAAGAACGAAGGGTTCCTTCACCAGAACAAGGTGCGTCGACAAGAATTTTATCAAACTTTATTTCTGGCAAGTTTTTTTTCAAGCGTTTGCATAATGCAATTCCGTCTTTCTTTGTTATTATAGCATTTGTGACTCCATTCTTTTCCAAATTTGATGCGAGAATTTTTATTCTTCCTAAAGATAATTCATTTGCTATTATTGTTCCAGTATTTAGCATTTCAGAAGCCGCTTGAGTTGTTTTACTTCCGGGAGCAGAGCATAAATCAAGATAAAGTTCGTTTGGCTTTGGTTTTAATGCAATTATAGGAAGCATACTTGCTAATTCTTGAATGTAGTAATAGCCCAACATATGTTCTAATGCACGGCCTAACTCGCCTGGTTCTAAGTCCACCACATCCCCAACCACCACCCCAAAATTGTCGTCTCCGACGGAAGTTGGTTGCTCAAAATCCTGCTTCGCTTGGATTTTTTGCTGATTATTAATTTTAATGTTAGAATCTTTTTCTTTTTGATTATTTCTTTTCTTGCCAATTATCTTGCCTTCTACAATCATTATCTCTTCATGATTTTTCCAGGGCTGTTTTACAATCCATGATTTTTCTTCCAACTTTTTCTTTAATTTGTCTGGAGAGATTTTTAAGGTGTTGCAACGGATGGATCTTACTGGAGGATAATTTAAAATTTCAACATAGTCATTGTAATCTTTTTCATCAGGGAGAAGAAGTTTTATCCGTTCAACGAACTCAGGTTTTGGTTCATACTTTCTTGACTTTGGCTGCGATTTTGATTTAAAGTTCATTAGAAGTCCCCCAAAGTCGTTTGAGTCTTACCTGAAATAATTTGTTTTATATCTATTTTAAGCACCTGAAAAATATTTTCAACTGCTGGAACTACTTGATTGTTTAGATAGTAATCAATATTATATTCGCCCTGCTCGTTTGGTAACTTTACACGGTCACGCACGAGTTTCTTCTTAGAACCTACTGGTAGTTCTGCGATGTAATATTCAATAAGATTTCCTGCTGAAGTGGGTATATGTGAGTCAATCATTTTTCTAGCGGCAATAACATGTGGAGAAATGTTCCTGTATTCTGAAATTGGTTTTTTCAACTGCGTTCTTATTATTAAGTCCTCTTTTGGAATGTCACGTGTTTTTATTTTGACGATTATTTCTTTTGTATAGGACAGCGCTTTTTCTGGTGTTCCGTCTGAGAGAATCATTTGAATAACTTTATTTTGCAAGTTACGCGCTAGTTTGCACCAATCACGGCGGACTGTTTCAAAGCCACGAATTTTTAATTTTCCTTCTTTGTTTATTAATGCGTATTTCTTTTTTGCCCCAGTTGTTCCTGCACGGGTGGTTACCCAAATTCCTCTTTTAAAGAATCCTTCAAGTTCTAGTTCCATTATTCCCGGGAGAGTTTTATTTATTTCTTTTAAAAATTCAAGGGTTTGTTTTTCGGTTTTTTTCTTTAATTCAAAGGCAATAGAATCGGTGTCGGAATAAATTGTTTTGAATCCGTTTTTGTCAATTTGTTCTATTGCTTTTTTTATTTCTTTTTTTGCAAAGGCCGCTGTCGCTGCAGCCGCCTCACGACAATAATAACGCGCTCCAAAGAAACCCTGATATCCATAATAAGCGTTTGCCAAAAGTTTGTAGGCGTTGCTTCTTGCTCTTTTTATAGGGTCGTCAGTTTTGGAGGCGGCTAATTCTTTTTTGTAGTGTTTTCGTGATTCAATTATTTGTTTTAGCATTTCTGGAATAAACCCGGGTTTTTTATCAAAATATATTGTTTCACCACCTGTTTCTATTGAATAGGAGGTTGCGTTGCTCGGTGGATTTTTTAATCCTTTATTGCTTCCGAGGAAAGTTGATTTTGATAAATTGTAAGAGACAATTACAGAGCCATAACTTGATGTAAAGTCGAACATTGCTAAATTTTCATACAGCCCGGGAGTTGGTTCGAGCACGAAAGCGCCCTCATATTTTTCAACGTGCCGTCTTTCAGCGACATCCGGATTGTTAGGTCTTTTTTCAGGAATCTCATTGAATCTTTCTAAGTTGTGCAAGATGTATGACTCTACATCTTTTGAAAGTCCGTTTCTTGTTATTTCATGAATCGGTTCTTGAATTACTCTTGAAAAACCAAGTATGTCAGGCCACATCTTTTCAAATAAGCCGGCAACGAGGTTTGAATCGTGCAAATTATATTCATAATATTCATTCCAATCAAGTCCTTTTAATTTGGAAGAGTGTTTATGTTTGAATTCTATTTTTTTATCTCCAAGAAATTCTCCAGCAACTTCATTCAATGAAAGTGTTTCTGATTGCATATATTGTGAGTAAGCTGTTCTTATGAATTTTAATAGATCTATATGGACTATTCCAGAAGTTCGCGCGGACAAATTTATTCCGCGTGTGAATTTTGGCTGTGAGTCGTCTAATCCTAAAGAAAGTTTTACTTTATGTTTTTCTGAACGTGACTTGAGGTAAGGCATGTCAAATCCATCTGAGTAATATCCAACAAGGAAATCAGGGGACTCTTTTCTAATTATTTTTACAAAGTGTTCAATTAATTCAGCTTCGTCTTTAACGTACTCGACAAATTTAGGCGCTTTTTCTGGTTGTTCGTCCTCGTTCTTTTTCCAAGTTATAACTTTTTTTAATCCGTAATTTGAAACTAATGAAATCATTAAAATTTCTCCTTCACCGATTTTGAATTCGTCGGTTTCTATATCATATGCAATTATTTTTGGAATGAATTTTTGCTCTTGAATTTCTTTATGGGAATTTAATTTTAAACAAAAATCAACATCGAGTGCAGAATCTATTCCGCCGAACTCGAGAGAATTATTTAATAAATTACCATCAATTTCATACCAAATTGACGGGCGGAATTTCTTTTCCATTATGTAATGGGTTATGAATCCCAAATCATAGCCTCTTCGTTTGTCAATTTCTATAAAATCAAGCTCGTCTGCAACGGGGTGCAAGTCCTTGTAGTTTGTCGCGAAGATTTTTAATGCATTTACATTTCTTCCAAGGAAATTTTTATTATGAATTTCTATTTTCTCAATTTTAGTTGTTCTTTCTTTCTTTTCAATTTCCAAATGTTTTATTCCATTTATTATTTTCTGAATTTCTTTTTCTTCGACTCCTGGTTTTAAGATTGCCCATAAATAAACGTCGCAATCGTCGATAACACAAACACGTTTACCTTTGTCATCGCGGCCTATTATTCTTATGTAATTTCTTCCTTCGAAGTCAAAATAGTCGTAATCCAATGGAATGAATTTCATTTTTACCATAATAATTTCAATAATAAGAGTTATTTAAAGATGGCGATGAATTATATAAGCGTCTCTTCTAAACTTGTATAATGTGCTGGAGATGGTTGAGGTGAAGGAGATAAACCTTTTATTGTATCTCTCATTTTTCTTCCATATTTTCTTTTTGCCCTTTGCCATGCATTTGTTTTTCTTGGTTTTTTATAGTCAGCACGCATGATATAATAAGAAAGTCCTCTTAGAGCATGTCCTGTTGCAATAAATGATTCAGAAAAGTAAGGAGAAAGAGTTGATGCCCCTATTCCTGCATGAAGAGTAGAAATACCTAACCATATTGGTCCTAGAAATTCGCGTGAACTATTTTTATAAATACAATTTATTTTTTGAGCAGATTCTTCAAGTTTTTCTTCATTACTATTTACTGTTTGTGAAAAGTGTGAAAGCCCTATTAATAAAGGAGCCATGGAGTAAGCTTTTCTATTAATAAATCCTACTGACTCAAAAATTGCAGCGCCTGAAAGTATTCTATTAGCTAACTTAGCATTTGTCCCGCCAGTTGTTCTATTGTATGCACGTACAGCTTTATTAGCTAGATACATCATCTCATCATCAAATTTTTGATATGCTCTAAAAATTGGGTTTTCCATCTTTTTATCTTGGATTTAAGATTTTTAAATCTTATCATTGTAATCATTAAGTAGTAGTTAAGGAAACGTAAGATTTATATAATATATTTTTATAATTATGTTATGATAAAGAAAGCGGATTATACAAGAGAAAATTATGATAGAGATAGAAGTATTGTTGACTTTGTTGAAAGGCAAGGAATTGATTTTAGTAATACTTACGAGGATGTTGATCTGAAAAGAGATTTGCTTAAAAAAGTTGTTGGTTTAAAAAATCTTAGAAGTGGTAAGGATAGTTCGAGAACTCCTTATTCTCCTGTTGATGATTGTGGGGATGCGCAAGTTGCTGAAGTTGCGCTTAAATATTATGATACTGCATTGAAAAGACTGGAGGAGTATAGACTTGGTGAAAGAGTTTTAAGGGACGTCACTATTAAAAATAAAAAAGATCTAACTTCAAGATTGCCTGTTATGGCATCAAGTGCTGTTCAAAATTCAAATACAGAACAACTTGTTTTGAATTTAGGAATGTCCGGCTATGCAAATGAAGAATTTTATACTGGAACAAGAAGAAGGTAAGTTTTTATATTTCTTTTGTATTAAATTAATATGGGATTAAGCATCAGGGAGATTGTGCCGCGGAAAGAAATTTCGTTTTCTGAATTAAAAGGAAAAATAATTTGCGTTGATGCGTTCAATACTTTGTATCAGTTCTTGACGACGATACGGCAGCAGGACGGGACGCCTTTAATGGATTCCAAAAAAAGAGTTACGTCTCATTTGTCGGGAATTCTTTATAGGAATGTTGCTTTGCTTTCTGAAGGAATAAAACTCGTTTATGTTTTTGACGGAATTCCGCCCGAGTTGAAAGCGAAGACGCATGAAATGCGAGGCGCGGCCAAGGATTTAGCTCGTGAAAGGTATAATGAAGCGGTTAAAGAAGAAGATATTGAAGGTATGAGAAAGTATAGCAGTTCTATGATTACTTTAACAGGGGAGATGATTGAAGAGAGCAAAGAACTTTTGAAAGCTATGGGAATTGCAGTTATTCAAGCGCCGGGTGAAGGTGAGGCGCAGGCGGCGCATTTTACTAGAAGAAGTTCTGTTTACGCTGTCGGAAGTCAGGATTATGATAGTTTGCTTTTCGGCGCAAAAAATTTAATTCAAAATTTAACTTTGTCGCGAAAGAAAAAGACATTTTCTGGATGGAGCGAGATAACGCCAGAGTTAATTGAGTTAGAAAGGGTCTTGAACACTTTGGAAATTAACCGAGATCAGTTAATTTGTTTGGGAATTTTAGTTGGAACGGATTACAATCCCAAAGGAGTTCCGGGTATAGGACCTAAGAAAGCGTTGCAATTAGTTAAAATGTATAAACAACCGGTTTTAATTTTTAAGGCGGTTGAAGAAAAACTTATGAGTTTGTCTGAGGAAGATAAATTTGATTGGCAAGAAATTTTTTCTTTGTTTTACAAGCCTGAAGTTAATGAAGATGAATTTGAATTTGGCGGCGTTGATGTTGATGTGATAAAAAAGATTTTAGTTGATAAGCATGAGTTTTCTGAAGAAAGAGTAGAAAAGCAGATTGAGAATCTTTTGAAATTGCAAGAAAAGAAAAAGCAAAAGAATTTAGAACGGTGGTTTTAGATATATCTTTTATTATATAATTCTTTAAAAAGTGGTTTAATTAGTTGTTTTTATGTCTGATAATTATATTGATGAATGTATAAAAAAAGGAGATTTGGGCTCAGGTGTTTTGAGAACTACTACTGCTCCAAGTTTAAGAAATAATTCTTATGTTGAAATTGTTGATTATGCAGGTAAAAAAATTCCTGGTTTAAGAATTCCGCAAGGCAAAATTGCGATTGTGCACTCTGCTTCGGGAGATTATTCTCAAAAGAGTGCTGTTCATCATACAGAGTCGATGGTTATGAATTTGGGTTTGCAAGCTCAGATTATGGGAGTTGAGCCGGCAGGTTTTGCAAATGTTGTTGATTCTAATAAAGGAGATTTGGATTTAATTGAAAGTATTGGTAGTACTATGGAAAAGGGTGCAAGGCATTATGGATTTGCAATTCTTAATGGGGAAAATGCAATTTTAGGAAATTTAATTAATCCAGTTTATGGTGCAAATGTTTTCGGAACTGCTGTTAGTGTTGCGAATGAAGGAGAATTTAAATTAGGTCATGGAAAAAGAAGGGGTATTGAATATTTTGCTTTTGATCCTAAAGGACAATTTATTTTTATGAATTCCGACGGTGTTGGAACGAAAACTTATCTATATGTTAGAAATGGTTATCTCTTACCTGCTTTAATAGATTCGTTTGAAATGAAAGCAAGTGATAGTGCAAAACTAGGTGCGGAAGTTAAAGTTTTATGGGACAATGTTGAATTTAACTTTTCTCCGAATAGACGTAGAAAACAATTCTTGTCTGCTGCAAAGGGTATTAGCAATCAATACGGTTTTAGTTATTTGTTAAATATTGAGAATGTTGGAGATAGGGTAGTTAGGGACAGAGATGGTTCGTTTGCTTACAATGTTAGTGGAAATGCTGTTTCTGTTATTTCTAATGAAAGATTAAGAAATCCTTTATTTCCAAAAGCTGGAGATTTTTTGATAGCTATAAAAGGAGAAGGACCAAGATCGAATGGAATAACTGCAAAAAGAGAGATTGTAGAAAAGTGGTTTGGAAGAAATTGGCATGAAACTAAAGGAGGGAAGGAATTTTTAAAATATCTGGCTGAACCTTCGATTGTATTTTACAAAGTATTTAAAGATTTAATTGACAGAGGTTTGGCTAGTAATGTTTATCATATGAGCGGCGGAGCGTTTAATGGAAAACTTGCAAAACCTATTGCTGAAAGAAATTTATTTGTTGAAGTTAAAGATTTATTTGAACCTGATTGGAGAGAAATAATTTTTGCTTATCATAAATTTGTTTGTATGAATGATGCTTATGCAAAATGGCCGATGGGAAATGAAGGATTTGTTTCAAGTTCTAAACCATTTGAAGCGGCTGAAGTTTTGAGCAGCTTTGATTTAGAATCAAGAATTGTTGGCAGATTGGAAGAAGCAAAAAATGGTAAAACTGGGATTGAATTAATTGCTTTCAACGGAGAAAATATTTATTTCTCAGGTAAGAATTGATTTTGTTATAATTTAAAAATATCTTATTATTTCTTTAGTTATGAAAACAAATTCAATTGGATATGATGTTATGGGGAATGTTGTGATTCTTAAATTTTCAAAGGACTGGTCTGCATCTAAGAGGAAAAAATTTGCTGCTGATTTCTTGAAGAAAAATTCTGTAACAACTGTTTTGGAAAAAGTTGGGAAGTTTAAAGGGCGCTTGAGGAAGATGAAGACGAATTTTTTGGTTGGAGAAAAAACGAAAGAGGTCTTATACAAAGAAAATGGATGCGTTTTCAGGTTTAATATTGATACAACTTATTTTTCTCCGCGTTTGTCAAATGAGCGGATTGAAATTGCAAGGGCGATTAAGAAAAATGAAAAAGTGCTAGTTATGTGCGCGGGTGTCGGGCCTTTTTCAATTGTAATAGCCAAGAATTGCAAAACGTGTGAAGTTTACTCTAATGAAATAAATAGAGAAGCGAATAAGTATGCAGAGTTGAATATTAAAAAGAATAATACAAAGAATGTAGAACTTATTCCAGGTGATATAAAGAAAGTTGCGCTGAAATTAAAAAAAGAAGGCAAGAAATTTGATGTTATTGTTATGGCTAGGCCGCAACTTAAGGATATGTTTTTGAAAGAGGCCTTTATGCTTTCTAAAAAAGGAACGAGAATTTATTATTATGATTTTTGCGGGGTTGATGAAGTGAATTCAGTTTTGGAGAAAGTTAAAAGTGAGGCAAGAAAGGCAGGAAAGAAAATTAAAATTAAAAAGCATAAAATTGCAGGGGAGATTGCTCCTTATCGCGCGAGAGTAAGAGTTGATTTTGTTATTGACTAATTTCCTGTTCTTTCATTATTATAAAAAGCGGACTCGTGAGGTTTTCTTCCTTGAACTTTTCTTATTAATTCACAAAAGGCGCCCCCGGTTTCACACAACAAACTTCTAAATATTCCTTTGACTCCTTCACCAGGTGTTTGAAATTCTACAGTATAAATTCTTACTTGATAGTCCTTCATTATGTCATCAATTAATTCACTTGTTCTGTAAGAATGGACTAAATCATCAACGACTCCAACTTTAGGATGTTCTGTTTCTAATATTTGCCTGCTGTCTAATACTCTCTTAAGGTTTTGAAGATTTTCTGAAGTATTTCTGGCGTCCTTATCTAGATAAATTTGGTGTGGAGGAATTCCTTTTGAAGTTAATATTTCATACATTAAGTCTGCTTCGGTCTTTCCTTTTGTATTTTGCAATCCCCATATTCTTATTGGAACGTTTCCCGACAATATTACTGGGGTTTTAGGGTTAATTCCTTTTTTATCTAATTTTAATATATATGCAGTATATATTGCTCTTCTTATACTTCCTAATTCTCCAGCTCCAAGAGTAAGTAAAACGTCTGGATTAAAGCATGTTGTTTCTAACATGTTGCTACTCAAGAATTACTATATATAAAGTTTATCATAGTTCTTTCTTTATTTTGACTGCGCTTGGCGCTTCGCCTCCATGCCAGGTGAATCTTGGACGGACCCGCATTGGGTAGATTCTTTCAGAGTTATCGTCGAGAATTATTGCGGCCCCTCTTTCTGAAGGCAATTCGTCCATGTATCGTTTTACTGATTCTAGCAAGTATGACTGCATTATATTATTTAGTGATTCCACATCTATTTTAGACGTTACTCGGTGGGCTATAACCAAGTCGGATTGGGTCATGACGTCCCTGTGAATTTGCCCGGGCTGCTGCGTTGCAAGAACAATTGAAATTCCGGGTTGACGGCCTTCACGCAAGATCTGAACGAGCGCGTCAGTTGCAACTGTTTTTCCCTCCATTGGAAGAAATTCGTGCGCCTCGTCTATAAATATCCAAACTAAAGGGATTTCTTTTTTTTCAGTTCTTGTCATTAAATCAAGCCCCCTGCTGATTGATTTTATTTCTTCGGATTTTCTAGCATCCATTCTTTCATTGAAAATTTTTTTTGATAAAAGTGAAATTGCGAGTGCGCGGACATTGAAGGCACCGACCGAATTGTAAACACTTAAGTCAAGAATTGTTGTTTCTCCGGCGCTGATTAAGTCCTTTACTTGTGTTACTTCCGTACTTGATTTTGCAAAAATCCCCCAAGTGTCGGCAGCTTCAAACAAACCTATAGCTGCATTTTTTGTCTCCAAAGAATTAAGTTTATCTTGTTCAAGTTCTTTGATTATATCTTGAATTATTATTCTATTTTTTTCTTGCATGAGTTTTGATATTGTTCTTTGAATTAGAACTGCAACAGGACTTATTATCTCGAGAGAAAACATTAAAATCCAATCCTCTGGTTTCATTTCTGTTGCGTCGAGCGCGAATTGTTTGTCTACTGGGATTCCTTTTTCAATATAACTTTTATAATGTCCGTACGGAACAAAAATTTTTACAGGAAGATTTTTTGTCTTCAAGTTCCAGTCCTCAAGAAGTTTCTTATCTTTTTCATTTTTGTATTTCATTGTCCAGTAAATTCCCATAGTGTCAAAGATTAATGAAGAAATATTTTGCGCAACTTCTTTTGGAAGATTTGAAAGCTCTTCTGCCAGGACGCCCAAAGAATAGGATTTTCCAGATCCTCTCTTTCCTGCAACTAAAATTACGTGAGAGCGGGCTATGTCCATATAAATAGGATTACTTAATGAAGTGTACTGCCCCATTTTTACATAACTTTTTCCTATACTAATTAATCCGTTCTTTCCCAAGTCCTTTTTGTCTGATTCATTTCGCCCGATGATTATATCGTAAGCCATTGTAAGACACCTCCGGTTTCTTGACACTCAACTTCCCTTAAATTAGGATATATCATTTTCCCTCTTTTGATTAATTAAAAATGAGAAGTATATTTTTATAGTTAGTGGTGTTAGTTTTTTATAAGATACTCGCGTTCTTCTTCTGAGAGTTTTAGTTCGTCCTGGACTTCTGGTTTTTTTAATATAGGTTTGAGAATATTAAATTCATTTAAGGCACGTTTGACGCCAACGTGATTATATTTGGCGTATTTTTCTGCTATTGATTTCTTTTTCATTGTTCTTTGATTATGCATCCATATCTTTAGAATTCTTGATGGTTTTTTGTAACTTGTGAAGCCAATTTTTGGCTCTTTTTTCGATGCTGAAATACCATAGCTTAATAAAATATTTTCATAAACCAAAAATCTCCAGTATTGCTGCTTGTGTATTCTCCCTTTGAACACATCTGTTCTTGAAAGAGCGTCAAATGCCTTTGCAAGCTCTTCCCCTTTGTATTCTTGAGGAATATTTTCTTCAACCCATAATATTATTTCGTCGAGAGGCATGTTAACTTCATCATAGACGCTGAGAAGTTCTGTTGACGGGCGGCTTTTGAAGACCTCTTTTAATGCATTGAAAATATCAGTTTCTTTGTTTCTCTCGTCGAAGATTACAGATGATGGATCTTTTAATTTAGAAATTGTCTGCAAGTCGTTTATAGCTGCTCTCAAGTCGCCGCGGGCTTTTACTGATATTGCAGTAAGTATTTCATTTTTTATAAAGAGATTCTCACGACGCAAAATGTAAATCAAGACGTCCTTGATTGTTTTGTAATCAACTTGTTTTACCTGCACCATTTCTGCTTTTTTTCTTAAAGGCGCCAATTTCTTATCCCATATATCATTTGCAGTTATTATTATTGGTACTGTAGTCATATCTATTAATTTTAATAATTCTTGCAGACCTCCTCGGTCAACTGCAGAAATTCCATCAGCTTCATCTACGAGAATTATTTTGTTTGTTTTTGTCAAGGACTTTTGTTGAATTGCTGGTTTTAGGATTTCGTCAAGTTTTCCTTTGTTTCTTAAATCAGATGCATTCAGTTCAAAAATCTCGGCGGAACTTTCGAGGGCAATTGCATGTGCCAGAGTTGTTTTGCCAATTCCCGGTGGGCCATATAATATCAATGCTTTTTTAGAAGAGTTTGGAGAGAATGACTCAATAAATTTTCTTATTTTCTCAAGTGCTTCTGGTTGGCCTTTTACATCAGTGATTCTTTTAGGACGGTACTTTTCAACCCAAGACGAGGAAACCCTCTGATTTTCCAACTCTGTCATTTGAAAACCTCGATTATTTTTATTTTTCGTTTTCCAATAACTTCGCGTGCTCTATTCCTCGAATCGCTGAACGGTGACATCTTTTAATTGCCTCCGTTCGATGTCACATTTAAATTATTTTTTTCAATCATTTTTAGTTGTTTTATGCTGATAAATTTCTTTTGTATAAATCTTCTCGTTCTTTGAACTTTTGTAAAGTTTCTTCTGCATATTTTGGAAAATCGTTTGGATTAAGACCAATTATTGATGCAATGCAAATTAAGTTGAAGTAAACATCTCCTAATTCTTCTTTTATATGGTCCAAATTCTCGGATTTTTGCTTGCAGAATCGCCCGCGATATTTTTGAATAGCGTCGTTAAATTCTCCAACTTCTTGAGTTAATTTATTTAATATGTCATCAATTGTTAGACCAATTCTTTCTCCAATAATCTTTCCCTCGATTCCTATATGTTCTGTATCTGTCATTTTTATTCAACTTCTTTTTATTTTCCAAGGCCTGCTAAAACAAAGCTGGCAAGAAGAGCTTGAAGCTGTATAAAAGGATCGGAGCCCTCAACAATTCTGAATTCTGCCTCACCTGTTTTTTCTGTAAGTTTTACTTTTATTTCCGGCTCTACTGGAAGATTCCATATTTCTTTTTGAATTGATTTGATTACATCCTGCCCGGAAATTGATTCTTTTAACATTACATCAAGCAGTTTTTCTCTGGCTTTAGGGAAATCACCAGCTAGCGCATATTCTAAAACAACTTTGATATCTTTTGGCTTTGCATTTGAAATTATTGTTGAGACGAGTTCGGGGGTTATGTTCATCGAAATTGAGGCAGTTCCTTGCAAAAGGTTTGTTGCTCTTCGGCAATCACCTTCAGAACCTTCATAAATTATTTCTATTGAGGCAGGATTGACTGAAAGTTTTTCAGCGTCGGCGATTCTCATTAAGTATTTTTCAATTTCTTTTTTTTCAAGCAGTTTGAATCTGAAGATTGAACAACGCGACTGAATTGGGTCTATAATCTTTGAAGAGTAATTGCATGAAAGAATGAAACGGCAAGTTGCAGAGTAATTTTCCATTGTTCTTCTAAGGGCCTGTTGCGCTTCTGGCGTTAAAGCATCGGCCTCATCTAAGAAGATTATTTTGAAAGGAACATTGCCTATCGATTTTGTTCGCGCAAAGTTTTTGACCTTTTCTCTTACTATTTGTATTCCCCTTTCATCTGAAGCGTTTAATTCCAGATAGTTATCTCTCCAGCTTTTTCCGTATAATTGTTTTACAACGATTAAGGCCATTGTCGATTTTCCAGTTCCTGCAGGTCCTGCAAAAAGCAAGTGAGGAATGTTTAGCGAATCAGTAAGCGATTTTGTTCTTTTAACTATGTCTTCCTGTCCGACTATTTCTTCAAATTTTTGCGGCCTGTATTTTTCTGTCCAGATTTCACTTGTCATTGTAAGACACCTCCGGTTTCTTGACAATCAACTTCCCGCTAAATTTCTGCTGATGGCTCATTTTTATAAAAGAAGGTTTTTACTTTTAAAGATTTGTGTGGTTTTAGAAATGAAATTATCGACTTCTTGCACGTCTAGCTTTACGCTTGTGCTTTTCTTTCTTCAGCCTTTTACGTTGCCATTTCCATCGCATTTGGCCTTTCTTTTTCCATCTTCGTGACGAACGCTTCATAAAATTGTTTAGAAAAAGTTTGTTTAAAAAGGTTGCTATAGAAATGCTTAAATAATCTTATATTTGGATATTTTTATGGCAGAAGCGATTGTTGATTTGGAAGCGCACTTGACCGATACCCAAGATATTGTCTGGTCTAGAAGTGGCAAGCATGTTCAAGATTGGGATAAAAAAGATTTTGTACCAAGAGTTATTAATGCTAGTTATAATACTTCTAGAATTTATAATGTACCCCCTGTTTTGAGCGTTACGGGTTTTGATGATAGAAGGGCGAGAAAATTCAGGGATTTAGTGGAAAAAGAATCTTCTGATATTGGACATTTCGAATTAGACAAAAATTTGAGTGATGATAGAATGTTAAAGGTTATAATTCCCAATTCATCATTGAGGATTTATTTTTTAGCAGGGCAGGAAATTGCAAGTGATATTGGACATATAACTTTGGCTGGTTTGCCTTTTGATTATTATTTGGATACTTCTGACAGAAGGAATCTTGATCCTGAAAAGATATTTAGTGAAGCCGAAAAATATAATGCAATAGTCCTTATTGAAGCAGGAAGGGTTGGAATGCTAGAAAAAATATTTGGCAAGACATTTAATAAATTAGTTGACAAGCAAGGTGCTGAAATTTCTGCTTATGATGAAAACTTGAAGAAATTCAAAAACTATATTGATGCAGTTAAGTCCGATAACTATGTTGCAGGTTTTCCTACAATTGCTGTTTCTGATAGCCATGTTCCTGACGGAAGAAACGGGCCTTTTAGTTCTTATGTGCTTTTTAATGATGTTGATTTTTCAAGTGGAGAAAAATTAGTTGCCTCTTTGAAAAGAGGTTTGGCTTCTTCACATGATTCTAATATAAGAAATGAAAAAAGCGTTTATGAAAATTTAAGGCACGCTGGTATTTGTTTTGGGGTTGGCGCTGTTGGAATGAGATACGGACTTATGAAAAGAGATCATTAGATAATTTTATAACTTGTTTTTGTTTGTTTTTTTAAGGTAAATAAAAACATAAATGTTTTAGAGGTTGATATGGACGCAGTAGCACACTTTTTAGTTCCGGCATTTTTGGTTGCTTTGTATAGAGATTTTCTTGTGAAGAAGAAATTCTCATTGCATTATGTTTTTCTCGCAGGAATTGGCGGGCTTATGCCTGATTTTGATATTGGTGTTTATTTTATTATGAAAATTCTTGGCTCTGATGTTGCTTATGGTCAAGTGCACCAAGTTTATACTCATATATTTTTAATTCCTTTAATTTTGTTTTTATTATTTTTAATCTTTAGTTACGAGAAATTTAATATAAGAATATGTTTAATTAGGAATCATAAACTTAAATTGAATTATGTATTTTTAGTTTTGGCTATTGGATGGCTAAGTCATTTACTTTTGGATGCAATAGGTGATCCAATTTATCCTTTCCTTCCGTTTTCTTTAAATTCTTTCGGGATAAATTATAATCTTGGGGTTTTGTTTCAAGCAACTGTCGATGGAGTTCTGTTTTTGCTTTGGATGATTTATTTAGAATTTAAGCATAAGATAAGCGATTTTATTTAATTTTTAGTTAGTAATTTTATCTATTTATTACAATTATCTTGCAGTTCTTTACTTCATAAGGTTTATAAATCATTTAGGTAATTTTTATTTATGGAAAAAAATGTTCATAAGACAAAAGAAGAAAAGGACTACACTGAACTTCAGGAAACTTTGATTCAAGTCGGCTTGCGAATTGCAAAGCGAGGAGAGGGAGCGCTTTTTGTAGTCGGCAAAGTCAGTTATAAACCACTAGTTGAACAGAGAGTCCCATCATTTAAAATAATTGAAAATCCAAAACTTTTAGAAAGTTTGGCTTTGATGGATGGTGCTGTTGTAATTGATGAAGATGGAATGATGGAAGCTTATGGCGTCAGAATAAAATCTACGAAAATTTTCAAAAATTTTGGTACAAGACATAGCGCCGGAATTTCTGCAGCGACGGGAAATAATCTTGTTGTTCTTATTTCTGAAGAAGACAAAAAAGTAAGAATTTTGAAGCAAGGAAAAATGGTTATGCAAATTGACGCTCTTCAGAAAGATGTTGAAAAGTCGGTAACACAGACGGTAAGAGTTCTTGAGTCAGTAGGCGCAGGAACTTTGGGAGCTATCGGAACAAGCATTTTAGCGCCGACAATAGGTCTTGCTTTGTTGCCGGGCGTCGTTCTGTTTGGGAGCGCGTATTACTTAACAAGATTTATTTCTGACAGATTTAATAGAAACAAATAATTAATTTATTTTTTATAGATAGCCCAACCTTCCACCTAAGAAATTTTAATCACTTTTTGAATTGACTATTATTTTATCTAAGATTTTTTGAAATTCTTTCTTAAGATTAAACTTTTAAACATAGAAATTATTTAATTATGTGGGAGTTATTGTCCAGAAACAAAGAGGAGTTGTAGGTTTTACGCGAATTGCTAAACTTTCTGTAGTTGGTTTTATTGTCGCTATGGCGACGGCAATGATTGACACAGTCTGGGCTGTCTATCTCGATGGATTTTTTCACAATGTTTCTTATGTTGGTTTTTTTTCGGGATTTTTAACTTTAATTGCATTTGTCTCGCTTTTTGCATTTGTGCCGGTGGTTGAAAGTCACAATAAATCACGGCTTTATCTTCTGGCGCTGTTTGTTTTTTTATTATCTTATTTTTTGTTTTCAGTAACTAAAAACGTCTGGGTTTTTGTTTTTGTCAGCATTGTTTATAGTATTTTTGCGTCTTTAAAATTAAATACTTATGGGATTATTATAAGGGATATTTCTACAGAACACCAACTCTCAAGGAATGAAGGGGTGGTTTACAGCTTTTTGAATACGGCATGGGTTCTTGGGCCTTTAGTTGCGGGCTATGTCTTGGGAGCTCAAGGAGTAAGCAAGGTCTTCATTATGTCTTGCATTTTTATCTTTTCTGCAATTGTTCTTTTCAAATTTTCACGAATTAACGATTCAAATATTTCAAAGAAACCAGACGAGAATGTTATAAAAAATTTCTTGGACTTTTTTAAGAACAGGAAAAGAGCAGTGGCTTATTTTGTAGGCGGTGGAATGAGTTTGTGGTGGAGCTTGATTTATTTGTATATCCCTTTAATGATTGAAAGAAGTTCTTTGGGTGTTGAATGGATTGGGTATTTCTTGTTTGCTATTGCCTTTCCTTTGATTTTATGCGAGTATTTATTTTCCAAAATTGCGGCAAAGAGGGGCTACAAAAAAATGTTTATTTTAGGTTATTCAATTTTGGCTTTGTGCGCTTTGATTAGTTTCTTCTTTACAAATATTTATTTTATTCTTGGAATGTTGGCGCTTGCAAGTTTTGGGGCTGCAATGATAGAACCGACGGCAGAAGCGTATTTCTTCACGGTCTTGAAAAATAAAAGAGAAGAGGCAAAATATTACGGGTCTTACAATACATCTCTTGATTTAAATTTGTTTGTTGGAAAAGTAATTCCTGCAGGATTCTTATTGTTCTTCCCTTTCAAAAGCATTTTTTTAATTTTTGGATTTATGATGATTGCAATGGCGTTTGTTTCTTTGAAGGTTAGGGAATAGCCCCACCAGTGCTCGCAATCTCATTTTGTAATTCGTTGCTTTGCGTTAATTTGTCAAGATGAAATTGCTCGTCGAACCTATAGGTTCTCATCCTGGAGAAATTAGGATAATCCAATTTGTTTCACAAATTTGGTTATTAATAGCCCCACCAGGATTCGAACCTGGGTCACCGCCTTCAGAGGGCAGTATACTTGACCAACTATACGACAGGGCTGTAAAATCTTTTTATTCTATCAATATGTTTATTGTTGGAAAATCCAATGTCTTTTAAATATTTGTTTATTTCTGATTGTCGTGAGATAAAAAATTGTTTGTTGTTGATTATCTTAGATGGATTGAATTTAAGGGTGATGAATGCCTTTCTAGTATCTTCTAGTAATTTTTTATTATAATTTGTAAAACTTATTCTAATAAGATGTGGATCTTTTTGTGACATTCTAAATACTGATCCATCTGTGTCTATAAGTCCCCTAATACATGATTTTAAAAAATTATTGTCTTCCCATATCCATAGGGGGATAGTTGATTGATTATTCATTTTATGGCCTGGATTTATTCCCATTTCTTTAATAAATTCTACTATTCTTTTACTGTACAAAACCAGAAATCGTTCATTATTTTTTAGATTTAATATTTCATTTGCTTTTACTTTAAAAATTTCTTCGCATAGTTTTTTTAAGTAGTTTATGTGATAATCTTTATCTTGTTTGTAATCCCCTGCTATTTTTATTTGATAGACCCCAATTTTTTTACCTTTAGTATAATTTATATTTCCATCCCCTAAAACTGCTCCAATAAATTCTGCTAGTTTTTCATCTTTTTTTGGTTTTATTATTTCTATAAGAGATCCTGGAGAATTTTTGCCCCCCTTAATTTGGCCCCAATTATCTTCTAGTTTTTCTATTATATAATCATCAAAATTTTTGTTAGCTATTTTACATAGTTTATAATAAATGTCTTCTTTAATTATTATCTTTTCTCTTCTTATGTCGTTACTAAGATAATTTTGAGGAATATTAATTTTTTGGGATAATTCTTTCCATTTAAGATTACTTTTAGCAAGAAGAATTAGTTCTTTTTGTTTGCCTTCTTTTAATTTTATTTTCATTTAAAAAGATATAATTCAAACTTTTTATACTTTTTGACCACTATACTATAGGGCTTTATGAAATTAAATAAAAATGATAGTTTAAAAGATTAATTGATTGTTAAAGAATTAAAAAATAAAAATAAAATAAACGAATTAACTTAGTTAATATCGTCTTGGTTTTTTCTTAGCGTAACAATCCTTGCAAAAAACCGGTCTTGGTTTTCCTTCAGAATCATTGCTAGGTTTGAAAGGCACTTCACATTCTTTCTTACATTCAGAACATATTGCCTTATGCATTTCTCTAGGTTCGCTGTTAAAGTTATTCCTAAAGTCGCCTTGTCTATCGTTGAATCCCATATTTGTATTCCTCCGTGTTCATTTAATTAAATCTAGAAATCCTTAACCGAAGTCTACAAATTCTAAATATAGATTTATGACAAAATATCTCTATATAAAACTATGTTAAAGCAAAAAACGCCCCGACCGAGAGCGAGGAGAGACTTATTTGTCTACAACTTTAAGGGGTTGTAGTCATATCATTCTTTTCTTATGAATTGTAAGATATCTTCTTATATAATACTGAACAAAATCATCTTCCTCTTTTCTAAGTGCCCTATAATAAGATTTTCTTTTTTTGTATTCTATAATAAGCATTGGAAAATTAGCATACCACAATATATAATTCATTAATAATCTCCCAATTCTACCGTTTCCATCACCAAATGGGTGAATCTTCTCAAATTTATAATGTGTTCTGGCAGATAGTTCAACAGCATTCATTTTTTCTTTATTTTTATTAATAAATTTTATAAGATCTTTCATCAATTTCTCAACATCTTGCCAATCTGGAGCTAAATGTGGACCCACTTTTACCAAATAATCTCTATATCGTCCAGCAATATCTGATTTTGTTTCTCCGAATATTTCTTTATGCCATTCTAATAATAATTTATTTGTTATTTTTTCTTCTTTTTTTAACATTTGTAAGAAAACTTTACTGTGTGCCTCTGTTTCTTTAACATCTCTAAGAGGTTTATTTGGAGCAATTTTGTCGTGTATAATTTCTCTTGACTCTTCTAATGTAATCGTAGAACCTTCAATAGCATTTGTGTTATAAGTGAAGGCAATGGCAATTTCCTCCAATTCTTTTTCTTTTATGCTTTCTGGAAATCTTTTCCATTCTTCTTGAAAATGCCTTTTTATTTTATTCAGTTTTTCGTGCAGATCATTCTGAATGTCTTTTGAGAATTCTTTTTCAATCTTATCGATATCTTTTGGAATTTCTATGCCAAGATATTTCTCTTTCTTAATTACTTTGTTTCCTTTTCTTATACTTCTTTCTAGGTAATAGTAAACTTTATTCCCTTTTTTTCTTTCGCGTATTTTCATAGAATAATATACCCCTACATATTTATATATCTTTCTATTTTATAAAAATTGTAGTGGTACGCCCCGACCGAGATTCGAACTCGGGTTACGGCCGTTCTCCCGCATTCCGAAAGGAATGCGAGCGTCTGCCTTAGAGAAGGCGCGAAGTTATTATCTCATCGACTAAACTTCTCAACGTTGAGGGCAATACAATTGACAAATGCAACTGCGTTGCCTTTGAGAGGGCCGAGTACTTGGCCACTATACTATCGGGGCTTCCGATTATTTCCGATTGTATTGAACGTAGTTCTTTATACTATCGGGGCATGTTATTCCTTGTTTTACATCTATTTTAAATTTTGGGTTTCAGTTAAATTTATATTCAAGAATTCTTTTTTGTATTCATGTTAAGAAAGACACATTTAGCAATTGGCTTGGCTGCCGCAATTTATTTTTTACCTCATGTTACTGATAAGACCATTTTCTTTATTGGGGTTGTAATATCGACGCTGCTTCCTGATCTTGACAGGATGTTTGGTTTTTTGCGTTTTCCTAGACAAGATAAATCGGGGACCCCCAATCATAGGGGGTTTATGCATAGCTACACTTTTTGCATTTTAATTGCTGTTTTATTGGCAATGTTTTATCCTATCTTGGCGTTGTCCTTTTTTTTAGGATACTCGCTTCATTTGTTTGCTGACAGCTTTACGGTTAAAGGAATAAAGCCGTTTTGGCCTATAAATTTTGTTTCTTCAGGGAAGATTACTACTGGGAGCAAAGTCGAAGATGTTGTGTTTTGGATTTTTGTGATGATAGATGTTTTTTTATTGGTTTTTTTGTTCTTTTAGAAAGATTTATATATAAATTATAAATTATAAATTATATGAAAACTATTGCTTTGAAAGAAAAGACCTTTGAGTTAATTAAGGATCTGAAAAATAAATCCAGAAAGAACTCCTTTGATGAATTAGTAATGGATTTAATCTTAAAAGAAAAGGGCATTAAAGATTCTATGTTTGGAAGCTTGAAAAATAAAACAAAAGGTTTTACTTCTAAAGAGAGAAAAGAGATATGGAGAGATAGAGATATATGAAAATTGTTTTTGATACTTATGCTTGGATAGAGTATTTCATTGGTTCCAAAAAAGGCAAGGTGGTTGCGGATTATCTTGAAAATAATGAAATTTTTACACCTTTGGTCGTTCTTTTAGAACTAAGCTATAAATCTGATAAAGAAGGATGGGATTTAAGTAATTATTTGGATTTCATTAAACATAGATCAAATATTGTTGGAATCAATGAGGATTTTGTTTTATCTTTTGGCAGAACTTATAATAAGATGAAGAAGAAAGTTAGAGATATAGGTTTTGTTGATGTCGTTATTCTGGTTACTTCTTTAAAAGGAGGGGCAAAGATTCTTACGGGTGATAGTCATTTCTCTGGGGTGGAAAATGCCATTATTTTATAGTTTTTAGCAAGTTTTTTATATTAGGCTAAACTAATTAATTTATGATAAATATTATATTAATTATCTTTGTGATTATAGCAGTTATTTATTTGTTTAATAGTTATCAAAACAAGTATCAAAATTTTCAAGGGGTTCTTTTTAATTTTGTTATTATAATGCTGCTTGTTTTTTTGCTCTTTACGGTTAGTTATGTTTACAGCAACACAAATCCAGATTTAAGCAATTTTTCAGGCGTTGTAAATTTTATTAAAGTTTATTTCTCGTGGCTGGGAAGTTTTTTCGGCAACACTAAAAATATAGCAGGTTACGCAACTAAACAAAATTGGGTTGGGAATTTGACTGGAAAATGAAATGGCTTTTAGTAATTGTAAAATTTCTTTTTGTGGGGGCCCTGTTTATAGTAAGCAATAATCATCTTTATTTGAGCAATCCGCATGATTTTGAAATATTCAAGCAATATTATTATGTTTGGTTAGGTAATGTTTTTGATTATGGAAAAGGAATTACTTCTTACGTCGTTCAGTCCCAATGGCTGCCGAGCTAGTATCTTTAATCTTCTTGACCTTTGATAAGCTCAGAGACCTTTTCATCGATAATTATTACTTCACCAACACTCTTAACTTGCTTGTAATTGACAACTATACCTTTTGCCTTGAGCTTATATTTTTTGTCCATCTTAATCATCAAACTGTCTATCCTACCAATTCCTAATATAATATCATTTATCTTTCCTAAATAATTTCCTTCCTCTGAATAGACTTTCTTGTTTATCAAGCCCTTAACGCTGTCTTTTGGATAGTTGTCGGAATTATCTTTCGTTCTGGATAAAAATTCAACAACTTTGTTGTAAGTTGGGAAGATATTTTTTCTTAATGCAATTAATAAACCAAAAATAGAAAGCAGTACTAATAATATCAACAAACTTCCATTAGAGTAAGATAATACGTTATTAATAACTAACCCAGTTATATTTGTTTTAGTAATTATTGTCAAGAATGCAACAATTATTCCAGCAAAAATTAAGGAAGCAAAAACTTTATTTTTCTTGATAAATTCTACAAATCTTGACAAAAGTATTTTTCTTTCATGGACATATTCTTTTTTGCTTATACTGCCTGATTTTCTAAGCTCATCAAGCTGCATTAGCTTTGATTTTAAAGGAATTACTTTGAGTTTTGCTCTTTGTTTTTTCTCTTTATGCATAAATTCTTTATATATAAAAATTAGGACTGTTAGAAGAATTAAAATTCCTAAACCGATAGGTAACAAATATCTAATTATGAAATTATTTTTTATAAAATTGTCCTCTCTGATTTCAAAGGTTGTTTCAGCCTGGACTTTTTCATTTCCGTAAACTGCTTCAGTTTTAATTAAGTATTCTCCTGGCTTTGTGTTTTGTGATATCAAAAATTCTTTAACTAACTGAAGTTTAGTGTATACTGCAAGAGTTTCTTTAAGGCATTTTACTGTTGTTCTATTACTAGTTTCTATACAATATTTTAGTTTAACATCTTTTATTTCTTCTGTTCCGAAGTTATATAATGTTATTTCTACTAAAACTTTATTTCCTGGAGTAATAATTTTATAATCATCTAAGATTCTTGTTGAAATATCCATCAAATTTTCAGGGCGTTTTATTAGTTCTCCTGTTATTGAAGGATGTTGGACTGTTATCTGCCGGATTATTAAATCTGCTTTTCCATTATTTATTTCTTTTAATTTAAAATAAACGTCCTTTTTCCAATCACCATCAACATCAACTTCTATTTCTTCTCCTGTTGTTAAGTCAAAAGTTATAGGGTTTGAAGAAATTATTATTGTTACACTATCTTCTCCTATGTCTGACATAGTAATTGTGTGGGACTCTATAGATGTGGCGCCTGATGGCTGGAAATTAATTGTTATTTTCTCATTTTGTTCAAATTTGGCAGTTACCCCATTTACAAATTGCGGTTCTAAAATTGTTGTGCCTTCTTTAATATCTACTGTGCCTGAAATTGACTCTCCACCACCTTGCGATTGGGTAGAAGATGCTTCTGTCAAATCAAAATGGTCTACAGCGCTCGCAATTGATCCAGAAGAAC
>ERZ1292623.770-Hain-H51-01um-R1-770-length-32777-cov-9_pt1 | contig 25955 bp, 35 predicted proteins | sample MGYA00564398_ERZ1292623 | MGnify/ENA primary metagenome ERZ1292623 (study PRJEB36523, sample SAMEA6512633) | groundwater metagenome | collected 2019-01-07 | study: AquaDiva: Metagenomics assemblies of 32 groundwater samples | reverse complement strand
GTACAAGGGTGCCAGCGCCCCTGCCGTGGCGAGCGTGGGCGGCGACCTGATCCTGCGTGAGGGCGCCAGCGCCCCTGCCGTGGCGAGCGTGGGCGGCGACCTGATCCTGCGTGAGGGCGCCAGCGCCCCTGCCGTGACGAGAGTAGGCGGCAACCTGTGGCTGTACGAAGGCGCCAGCGCCCCTGCGCTGACCAGCGTGGGCGGCAGCCTGTACTTGGACGAGGGCGCCAGTGCCCCTGCGCTGACCACGGTGGGCGGCGACCTGTACTTGGGCGAGGGCACCAGCGCCCCTGCGCTGACCAGCGTGGGCGGAGACCTGACCCTGTACAAGGGCGCCAGCGCCCCAGCAGTGACACACTTAGGGGGCCGCCTGACCCTGTACAAGGGCGCCAGCGCCCCAGCAGTGACACACTTAGGGGGCCGCCTGACCCTGTACGAAGGCGCCAGTGCCCCTCCTGGGTTAGTAGCAAAACCCGGAGGGGAATTCAATCAATTCGCGGGTATCTACTCGAAGACCGCTAACCCCAATTCGCTCGCTTCAGCTACCTCTCGCCTGCAGGCAGGGGAAGACGCCGAACTTGTGCGCCAAGAAACAGGCTGGTTCAAAGGCCCTGACGACATGTGGCGGTACGAGATCGACGACAGCACGGCAGAGCTTGTCGCTTCCGACACTTGGGCTAAGATGAAGGCGAGCGTGGCTCGTGGCGAGAGCAGCCGCAGCCACAAGCTCGCCGACGTACTAGACCACCCCCACTTGTTCGCGGCATACCCTTCGCTGCGCAAAGCGCGGGTGAGGTTGTCTACTGACGAAAAAGGGGGTTCGTACGATCCGGACACTATGAACATCACGCTCGGGGGCAAGGCGTCGTTAGACGAGATCCGAGGCACACTGCTGCACGAGATTCAGCACGCGATCCAGACCAAGGAGGGCTTCGCGCGCGGAGGTAGCCCGGCGGAGTTCCGGGGCGTGTACGTCCGGTTGCTGCTCGATCTGAATGATACGATTGGTGCGATCAACCACAAGCTCAAGGCTACCCCAGGGGGTACGCCTGCGTACGATGAACTGCTTGAAGAACGTGCGCGACTTGCGAAAGAGGTTCAGAAGATTGAAGGCGAGGAGGGGATGGGGGTCGCCGAAAAAGCCTACGATGAGTACCGCCGCTTGGCCGGGGAGGTCGAAGCCCGGAACACCGAGATTCGCGGCAGGCTGGGTTTGCCTGAACGGCAGGCGCAAAGTCCTGCTTCCACCGCCGACACCCCGGCAGCGAATATGATCTTGTCGTACAACGGGCGCGACATAGCGATAAGCGCGGATGTTATTGATTCGGACGCCGCGTATGAGCTGTATGTCGAATACTTCGAGAGCACGAAGACTGAGATGCTGCAGGAATTCGCTGGCAAAGCGCTTGGCGCAACCCAGCCGTGGGAAGTTGTATCTAACAAAAAGATACAAAAGATATGGGATGCCTTTGTCGCTACAGGCAGGGTCGATAATGTCACAGGGATGCAAGCTATCTCAGCCAAGATCGTGGAGAACATTACACGGCTTGCGGTAAACACAGAGCTATTAGGTCACACGCAAATCGATCCGAAAGACTCGTTTAGCGAAATCGCCGAGCCTGGTGCGGATTTAGAGGCTTTGGCGGAGCGTTATGCCGAGTATGCGGTAGACGAAAAAGGAGCTCTGCGAATATCCGATTACGGGTTGGGTAAGTTATGGAAAATCGCAGAGCGTCTGGTCAGAGCACGCGGCAACCCTGAGCTACAACTCAAACTGGTAGACGCTGTGCTCCACGTAATCCACGAGCGAAGCGATTTACCTTCCTGGTTCATAGAAGGAGGTAGAGCTTCGCTAGATGACATAAGCACGTTCACGGGCGGCAGCACCTCGATAAGCGCGTCTGTTGCGCCAACGCCCTTGCCAGAAACTATCGAAATAAACGGGGCTAAGCGCCCCACTCGGAACAGCAAAGGGCAGTTAATCCACCCTACAGAAGAAGGCACCCGCAACTTCTGGGAATGGTTTGGCGACAGCAAAGTAGTGGACGAGCAGGGTAGACCGAAGGTGGTGTACCATGGGGGGCTCAAGTTTGACGCTTTCCGGGGGGCTCCAGATTCGGGCGCGCACTACGTTAGTGAAGACTTAGACGTGGCGCAAGGTTTCGCTTCACAATATCCGAAAGAAGAAGCGGAGATAAAACCTCTGTACTTAAAGGCGGAGAACATTCTCGATCTACGCGACCCCGAAGTGTTCAAGAAGTGGACGGGGTACGAACCCCGAGAAGGATTCTCTGAACTCGGTATAAAATTTGACATGGCGCGCAATAACACAGCGTTGCGCAGTGGTGGAGCAGTTCTGGAAAAGGCCAAGGCCTCTGGTTACGACTCCGTTCGGTTCTACGACACCGATGTAATGAATAAGGGGTTTAGCACCAGCTACACCTTCCTGGCCCCTGCGCAAGTGAAAGCCGCCCCAGCAGAAGAGAGGACATGGTGGGGCTACAGCGTGCGGCAAGAGGGGAACACCGGCGATTTCGACCGTGGGCGAGGCAGCATCTTGGAGCAAGGCGACGAACCCGGCACGCCAGGAGATTTGCCCCCAGGCCGCACGCCGGAAGAAGTATGGAATTCGATGACCGTGGAGCAGCAGCGCCCCTATCATGAGATGTGGGCGCAATCGTGGGAACAGTTCGCGCTCGAAGGCAAAGCGCCTAACTTGGAGATGCAGCCGATCTTTGCTCGATTCCGTGCGTGGATGATTTCGGTTTACACGTCCATGCAGGAATTCCTGCGGAAGAACCCGCTCGCCGGGAAGCTAAACGATGAGCTACGGCAAGTGTTCGACCGCCTCATCGCGTCCGCAGAATCTATCCAAGAAGCGGAGACTGCTCGTTCGTTCGCACCACTGTTCGCTACGGCAGAGGAGGCGGGGCTTACCGCCGTGCAATATGCCGAATACATGCAGCAAGGAGCGGATGCCACCGAACGCGCGATCGACGAACTTTCGTCCCGCAGTCTGCGTGACATGAAATGGTTAAGTAACGCCAAGAACGCGGCGCTAAAAGCCCTGCAAGACGAAGCTAAAACCAAGCGCGACGCCGTGCGCGCCGAAGTGGTCGCCGAAGTTATGGCGGAGCCGGTCAACCAAGCCCGGCGCTGGCTGCGCACTGGCGAGGTGATTAACGCCAATGGCGACTTAGTTAAAGCTACCACCGGGTTCAAGCTCGATCTCGAAGAAGTCAAGGCGCTGTTTCCTGCCGCCGACATGCCTGACCTGTCCGCGCTTCGCGGGATGACAGGGCCGAACTCACTGCCCCTTGATACTTCTGCCGCGCTCTTCGGCTTCGGCAGCGGCCATGCGCTTGTCATGGAGTTGCTGCACGCGGAGAAAGCCAAAACCAAAATCGACGGCATTACCGACCAACGTATGCTCGAACGCTACGGCGAGTTGTCTTCGCCTGCTGATTTAGAGCGAGCTGCAGAGGCGGCGATCCACAACGCCGCCCGCGCGCGCTTTATGGCGACCGGGTTGAAGATACTCACAAAGTCCCCGGCGTCGGTAGCACAAATAGTGAAGGCTTCCAAACAGGCTGCGCAGAACGCCATTGCCGGTAAAAAGGTAAGAGACCTGCGCCCCGCGCAATACGAGCAGGCTGAGGCGCGCGCCAATAAAGAGGCTATCAAATTCGCGCCTAAAGAGCCCGCCAAAGCGATCGGAGCACAACGAAGCGCTTTGCTAAACCACCAACTCGCCAGGGCTACGCAAGAAGCTCAGGCGGAGGTAGAAGCCTTTCTCAAGTATGTTAAAAAATTCCAGAAGCCTGGTACCCGCAAGGCGCTGGAAGCGGGGTACTTGGAGCAGATCGACGACTTGCTGCAAGGCTTCGATTTCGACAAAGCCAAAACCCTCACCACCATTGACAAGAGCAAATCCCTCACGGCCTGGATTGCGGAGCAGGAAGCCCTCGGGTTCGAGCCTGCTATCGACCCTGAGGTTATGGACGAACTGAAACGTAAGCACTATAAGGAAATGACAATAGAGGAGCTGCGGGGCCTGATAGACTCAGTCAAGCAGATCGAACACCTTGCGCGTGCATTGAAAAAGCTGATGACCGCCCAGGATGCGCGCGACTTCGCGGCACGGGTAGCTGAAGCTGACGCCTCAATCCGCGCTAACGCCAATCGCACGGTAGAAGAGAGAGGCACCCCGAATGATGTAGCCGGTAAAACTGCGCAGTTTACGCGCCAATTCGTTGCTTCGCACCGCAAATTTAGCTCGATTATGCGCGAGCAGGATGGGGGCAAGGACAACGGCGTGATGTGGAACCTACTGTCGCGCGGCATGAACGAAGCGGGCGACAACGAAACGGAAATGAAGTTCATGGCTTCACAGGCCCTCGCAGTTCTATTCAAGGCTTTGCCGAAGATGGACGTAGTTCCTGGCAATCTGTACGCCAAGAAAACGCTCGCCCCAGGCACAACCGTGAGCATGACCCACGAGCAACGGATTATGTTCGGCATAAATTGGGGCACCGAAGGCAACCGCCAACGCCTGCTTGACGGCGGCATGACCGGCCAGCGTGCGATCTCGTCAGTAACCGCTGACAAGATACTCGACACCCTCACTAAAGAGGAGTGGGATTTCATTCAAGGGGTGCTGAAATTTATTGGCAAGTATAAGGATCAAATCGGGGCGCTTGAAAAACAACTCACCGGAATCGAGCCGAAGTGGATAGACGCAACTCCCATCCATACTAAATTCGGTACGTACGAAGGCGGATATTTCCCCGCCAAGTACGACGCTGAATTGTCCTCCCGCAGCGAGTCACTAGAAGCTGCTGCTAACCTGCGGCTAGGAATGCGCGGGGCCTTCGGTGCGGCGGCAACCCGCAGCAGCTACATACAGGAGCGCTCAAAACAGGTCATCGGGCGCCCTCTGCTACTGAGCTTCAACGCGATCTCACAACACGTCAGCGAAGTCACCCACCGGCTGGCTTGGCAGCCGTGGATTGTTGATGCCAACCGGCTGCTACGCGCGTTAGACGCGCCGATCCGCGAGCACTACGGCCCGGAGATATTGCGCGAACTCAAGGGTACCGTCATCGACATCGCCGAAGGCGACGCGCCCGCCAAAAACACAACCGAAGCCGCAATCAACCGGCTACGCATCGGATACACAATCGTGGCCTTGGGGTGGAGTGCTACTACCGCGTTGATACAACCGGCGGGCTTGGCGCAAAGCTGGGTGCGTATCGGCGGTAAGTGGGTAGCGAGAGGAGTGGGGCACTACTTGAGCCACCCGCTGGAAGCGCTCGACTTCATCAACGAACGCTCGCTTTTAATGCGCTCGCGGGGGCGCACCATGCAGCGCGAGATCAATGAAGTGCTCAACACAGTGCGTGCCGGGGAGGGGCTTTCGGCAGTAAAAGCCTCCTTCTTTGTGTTTATAAGCAAGATGCAGCGTGTGGTGGACGTCCCGACGTGGTTGGGCGCGTACGACAAAGGGCTGCACGAGCTAGACTACGAGAAGGGTGCCGACGAAAGCGCACGAAAAGCCATCGAAGAGACCGCCTCTGCCCTTGCCGACCAGGCAGTTCTCGACTCACAATCTGGGGGCCAACTAAAAGACTTGGCGGGGGTGCAGAGGGGTTCCCCTCTGAAGAAAGCATACACTAACTTCTACAGCTTTTTCTCAGCAACCTACAACCTGAACGCAGAGGCCTACCGCCGCACCGACTTCAAATCCCCGGTATCAGTGATTATGTTGGCGGCGGACGCAGTGATGTTGAATACGGTACCGGTGCTGTTCTCGCTGGCGTTGATGGAGATGCTCAAGGGCGACTGCGGCGACGACCTCGAGTGCCTGGCGAAGAAGCTCAAGGCTCAACAGCTCAGTTTCCTGTTTGGGCAGATGATCTTGTTGAGGGAAGTGGGCGTGGCGGTGAGCGCCGCTACAGGAGGTAGCTCTTACGGGTACGGCGGCCCCGCGGGATTGAGCTTCTTCGCAGACCTCGTTAAGACCGGGCAGCAGGTACAGCAAGGCGAGGTAGACGCTGCCCTTCTTAAGTCTGCGAATAAAGCAGCGGGCGCGATCTTGCACTACCCGGCAGCACAGATAAATCGCACGGTCGAAGGCATCATCGCAGTGGAGGAAGGCCGGGTGGAAGGCGTCTCAATCCTACCGGCCTTGGTGGCCGGGCCGCCACGCAAGCCTTGATGTCTGGCTGCCGCGCGGGTATATTACTTCCTCTCGAGGGGACGACGGTATGCTGTTGGAATTAACCGAATACGGCGTGGGGCTACTAGGGCTCGTGGGCTACCTCGGGGTCAACCAGCCTCTGCTTGACGCGCGCGCAAGCGAGCGCTGCCCCTGCACAGGCAACTGCACCGGAGGTGTAATTGGCCCGGTCTGGCCCCCCACGCAAATCTCTAGCTATCTTGCGATAACGCACATCCAAACCCCCTACGTAGTGGCGTACAACTGGTCTTTCGCGGGGTTCGGGACTAAATACTCCGACCCCGCGACCCTCCCAACAGGCAACAGCCAGCGGGTCAAGTTCTGCCCCGGCAGCGGGGAGGTAGCCGTCGGGCATCTGGTCAGCCCTTACATTTCGGCGTACCCTTGGAGCGCGGCGGGGTTCGGGGCTAAGTTCGCAAACCCCGCAACTCTCCCAGCAGGGGACGTCTTCGATCTTGATTTCAATCTGAGCGGGAACGTACTCATAGCCTCCCATGTGGCCGCCCCTTACGCGTCCGCTTACGCTTGGTCTGCCGCTGGGTTCGGAGCTAAATTCGCAGACCCCGCAACGCCGGTAATTTCCATCTATGTCGCCCAAGGCGTTTCTTTCAACTTCCAAGAAAACGTGGTTTGCGTATGCACTAGTGGCGCCCCTTGGGTACAGGCGTATGTTTGGAACAATTCCACAGGTTTCGGCGCGAGATTCGCCAATCCGAGCAGCGCGCTACCTAACGCTACCCACCGGGCCGCTTTTACCCCTGTGGGCGACGCCCTCGCTCTGGTTGTCGCGGCACCTCCTTTTATCACGGTCTACCAGTGGGATAACTCCACAGGCTTCGGCGCCAAATTTGCCAACCCGAGCACAATACCTACCGTGACTTCGACGGGAGTAAAGTTCAGCCCTTCCGGTACCTCGGTCATAATAACAGCGGGCGCCCCTTACATACTCGCTTATCCATGGAACAGCGCTTCCGGTTTCGGCACCAAGTTCGCTGACCCGAGCACGCCGCCACCTAATAGGCCCAGTGGCCTGGATTTCACAGCGGCGGGTGACGCGGTCGCCATTCCCCACGCCAGCAGCCCTTTCACTTCCGTATACGCATGGTCAGATGCTAGCGGATTCGGTGCAAAGATCGCAAACCCAGCAACCCCCCTTAGTTACGAGGGCACTGACGCCAGTTTTGGCAACACGTGGATTACTTAGGAGAACCGCAAATGTTTTACACACAACTGTCGCAGGAGTACCAGGACGATACCTTAGCTGAGGCGCTATACGCCCGAGAGGTGGAACACTTCCACTACGAATTCGACCGGGCCAATTTCGAGACCATGCTGTTGCAGTTGGAGGAAGGTGACCCTTACCGAATCGAGCTCACGACCAGGCTGGCTGCGACCGAAGCCGCGCTGCGGGTGGTCGAAGTTGTCTACGCGGCGCTCACCGCACGCATCGGCGATCCCGTTGCGCACGCGGCAGCAGTCGAACGCGCGAAGACCAAGCGGCAGAAAGCCGTCTTTGACGCCTAGCCCTTTAACACATACAATGTTGGTCACACAGGAGGTAAGATTATGACTCGATTCTCACGCGCGCGCTGTGCCCGAACACGTCACCCTCGGGGCCGTCTGTGCTCTTTCTTGCGGCGAATTTTCCGCCTAAGCCCCAAGTGAGCGAAACGCCCGCCTCAGAAACTCTTGGCCCTGTATCCCGGCTCGCCCCGGAGGACATCAATCGTATAGCCCGGCGCATTCTTGACGAGATACACGAAGAGCGCCATAATTTTGCAGTGCCGCCACAACAACATTACGACGAGCACGCCGACATGCGCACGATGCTGAACGACTATAAGATGGCTAAGGGCTTGTTCTGGAAAGCCTTCATCGGCCTCGCAGTTATCGGCGCCTCGGCGCTGGCGTTGCTCGGGCTAACCGGCGTTAAATTCCACTAGAAGGTAAAAATGAAAAAATCTGAAATTGAACGCAAGGTTGAGAGCCTGCTATGGCGTATCGCTAATTGGCGTAACTCGCACGTCGTAGTGGCTGCGGCGCTTGCTGGGGCCTTTCTGCTTGGTATGCTGGCTGCATGGGCGGGCGTAACATCGTGCCAATGATAAAACCTAAACGCCAGTCAAGGACACTGCGATTTAATATCGGCTTGATGATCGCTTTTGGCCTATTGGAAGCTGGCGCGATTCTGTTTCAGGCTGCACTCCCGGAAATTACTTATGCCGTCATCATTGCCGTGTCAGGGATTGGAAATATCATATTACGATTCTTTACCGTGGGGCCGATACGATGAAAACAGAATTTAATTTATGTTGGGAAAAATCCAGATACCATGTTCAGGGTAATAGTTATCTACGCGATATTGCAAAATCAATCTGGGATGAACGCGGCAAATTGGATATAAGCATTGCCCGGCAAATGAATTCCCCGCGAGTAGCTGGTGCCATCGCCGCGCTGGACGCGGGACTAGCTGGACATGCCATGACGCATGAGGTAGGACAAGTGCATGATTAAACCAACTGCCATTCGATAGAATACGATAAATAGTTATTGCGATTAAATATGATTAGACCAAGCGGACGGCAGGCTGTAGCGGGGCTAGTCATAACCGGGGCGGTGCTCGTGTCCGTCTGGGTATCAGAAGACTTTATAAGCCCGGCGTACCAGGATGTTGGCGGTGTCATAACCATTGGGCCAGGACGAACTGGCCCGGATGTGAAAATGGGAGATACGACGACTCCCGTCCGGGAGCTAGTACTTTCGCTGCACAGCTTGGAGAACAAATACGCAGAACCACTGCGCCGGTGTATTAAAGTCCCGTTGCACCAGCATGAGTTCGATGGGCTGGTGGAAACCGCATACAACGCCGGTGCAGGGGCAGTATGCCGGGAAGTGGCGCCGCGTTTTAACGCGGCTGTGACAGATGCGGATTACGCCACTGCATGTGAATTTATCAAGACCTGGCGCGTCACGGTAAAAGGCAAAAACTGTTTTGACCGAAAGAATAATTGCTACGGTTTGGTAAATCGCAGAATGAAGGATGCTACTACATGTTTGGGATAAAGATAAAAACATGACTGTTATCTGTTGGGACGGCACAAGCCTTGCCGCTGATAAATTGGCCACCTACGGGAATATTTCCTGTACCATTACTAAAATATTCCGTATCAAAGGCTCGTTAATTGGCTTCGCAGGAAGCGTGGCTTTCGGCGAACAAATGTTGGCATGGATCGAGGGTGGAGAAAACCCTTCGGATTTCCCCGCCGGTCAGAGAGATAAAGACGATTGGGCGGAGTTACTGATAATCCGGCCAGATAAAAAAATACAAGCCTATTCCAGAACCGCTTATCCAATCACTTATGAGGATACTCAGTTCGCAATCGGCAGCGGCGGAGACCTTGCCCTTGCCGCCATGTACTGCGGGAAAAATGCTGCCGAGGCGGTTCTGGTGGCCAGCGCATTAAGCGCTCATTGCGGAAACGGTGTCGATACTTTGGAGTATGACAAATGCCTGGGATAAAAGATTTTGCAGAAGATGAGGTCAGGAATCTCAGAGCAAAACTTAAAAGCAGGCGTGGAGTATTTCTATGGTTGGTTATGCACTGGCAATCGCTCGCCATAGGCGCCGCTGTACTGTTTTTTAGTGCTTGGTTATGGCATTGGTACAGCCAGAAACCCGAAGCCTCCGTAGGCGTTGCTGTGGTGGCCACCGAGGCACCGGCTTTGAAACATGCGCCAGTCGAATACGTTATTCCCAAAAAACCGATGAAGGTGCGTACCGGTGAGAAACTGAAAAAGAAATTGAACCTATCCGAAGTGAATATTAAGAATCCTGACTGGACTGTTGCTGCGGCTAGCACGTTGCCACCATCAGAGCACGAGCGCGATGTGATTACTGGACTGAATACTACTACCGGCGAACTGGAAACGGATGTGGTTACCAAGCCTTTGCCGTGGATTGCGTTTACGACTAAGGGGGACGTGATGCTGGCCGGCGGGGTCAATGCCTCCGGTGAACAGGCCGGCATGGTTCAGGTTCGGCAGGGGGTTCTCAGGATTAAGGACGTCACGCTTGGCGTTGTAGGAACAGTATCACATGCAAATAATGGTGCTGGTGGGCATTCAGATGCCGCCGGTATGTTTGCAGCATGGTATGGGTATGGGCGGTAAGGTTTGTTGTTGGTGCAGGAGCGCCCAGTACACGCTAACGCCCAATACGCGCGACTGCGGCCACGAACCCGCGCGCGAAGGCTTATGCTTTTTCTTGATCTTGCACCTCGGCCATCTGCCCTGGCAAAAATGCGCACTTTAGCAACAGCGCGCTTTCCTCGTCGCAGGTAAAAAGTATTAAATGGGTCTGCCCCTTGCGAATGAATCGCTCCGCGCGGATACCCACTGTCCGTATAGTTACGGTTGTTGCTGCTTGTGCGATGGTTAACGAGGGCAGCGCTAAAGGTACTACCAACCTCGCGTACCCTTTTTCTTTCAGGTAGCTTTCAGCTAGCCTTGGCAGCTCGATAACTGTTATCGGCTCCATGTCATCTGCGTACAAAACAACTCTCATCATGACCTCCTTAAAATATTGAGCGAACTTATAACACCCCGAGCCGTTTTTCTGTTTCTTTGTCGCGAGCGACTCTCGCTGGTTGGGGCTAACGCATCGGCATGACGACCGCCGAAAAATCGTCATCGACGACCAGTAAGGCTTCGCCCTCTTCACCGAAAAACCAGATAGCCTCGCAGCCTACCGCATTGATGACATCGAGCAGGTATCGACTGCCAAACTTGGCCTCATTCCTTGCCGATCTGCCGCTTAGAATTCCGGCGGGTAGCACAATTTCTTCATATACGATCGTACCTGCGTTAAAATCGAACAATGCTGAGGGCCATTTAGCTTTCTGAATGCGCGCGATTTCGACCAGCTTCTTGACCGACTCCGCCAGAACAGAACGATCAAATGATATTGGTGAACGGTCTTTTATTTCCGGTATCACACGTTGATAGTCTGGGTATTCGCTGTCGATCAATTTGCCCACGGCCCGTCCGCCCGCGAACGCGATTTTAACGGATCGCTCCGAAAACGACATCGTTACATTCTTACGTGTGAGCATGTGGTATATAAAAGCATGAGGTACGTGAAGTTGACTACTACCCGCGTTCTCCGGCAAAACCCCGGCGTAGGCATAGAGCCGGTACCCGTCGGTCGCCATCAGCGTTCGGTTGGTAAAATCAAAGCACAGGGCATTCAGCCACTGGCGAATATCGGCTTTGGGCACGATTGGTGCTAGGCGCTTGATTACGCCCATGTCCAGCGCGAATGGCTCCGTGAAGACTTCATCGCGCATGTCCGGCGCAGGCAGTCCTCCGCCCGCCCACGCGTCCTCGAACGACAAGCCGTTTACCCGGTTGCCGTCGAAAGTGAGCGTTGGTGACAAAGCGAACGCGGCCTTGATGGTGTTGGCATCGACCGTTACGCGCCGTCCGAGTAGGGCGGGTTGTGGGCAGTCCGCATAAACCCATGACGCCATGTCAGTAGTTATCGCGCTGCTACCGTCGAACTCGACTCTCTCTTTATTGCTTAGTGCTAATTTTAATAGTTGTTTCATTTTCGTTCTCCAACCCCTGACCCCGAGGTGCGGTGTGGTCTCACTTATGCTTGTACAGCAGCTCCTATCACCTTTAAATAAGCAGCGAGCCAGACTGCATGAGCGCCCTTATATTTTTCGCGTAAATCATCAAGAATTTTAGCAGACATGCCTAGAGCTTTTGCTTGATGGTATCGCTCCAGTAAATTGTCAGCCTCAATGAACAAAATGTGAGCAGCTTTCATTTTTGACCCCTTAGTTGATTAACCGAGTCGTCAATGTCTCACAAGCCGCAGCGCCTGTCAACATCTATTTTATCACAGGATAAGTTACAACTTGAGCTGCTCTTCCAATTCTTTATCCCGCTTAGGCAGCGGGCACCAGGCGATCACGCTCGCGCCATCGCCCCACTTGCCAAGAGTGGCGATCCGCCCTTCGGTGAGTAGTAGCACTTTCGCGTTCACGTCAGGCGGCGCGCCGTAACGCCACGAGGCTTCGTTGGATACGAGGACTTTCATCTTTTCCCCTTTTTGCCCACGCGTGCTCTGAGCTCGGTTTTCGCTGGGATTAGCGTCTCGGTTAAACCTAGATGCTCAAGCAAGAGGTCGTGCTTGTGGTAGAGTTGCCAGTATCTCTGGGTTAGCATTGCGATTTCTCTATTCTGCTCGGCTATCACTACAGCCAGTTTTTTATCTGTTACGAACATATCTCTTCTCCTTTGTGTTGTAGAATTTCATAATCATAATGGTACCCGGTTCGCTCATTTTCTCCTTTTAGTCATGGCTTCCAGCAGTAAATCCTGCACTTCTCTTTTAGTCTCAACGCGGGCGATCACCAGCTCGTCTATCGTGTCGCGTGCCACAATGTTATAGACAAATACCGGCCTGTCATATCCTGCTTGCATCTGCCGGACAGGGCCTATACGTTCGAGTATCTGCAGCCGGTGTTCCAGATTCCACGTATGCCCGAAAAACACCAGGATGTTGCCCCCGTGCTGCAGGTTCAGCCCGTGCCCCGCGCTTTGCGGGTGGGCAAACATCACAGGTATGCCGCCGGTATTCCACGTCGCCATCACTTCGGCTGCGTTGCCTCGGGTAAGCGCGCGCCCCTTCGGGAACGCTTTCTGCAGGCGCGCAAGGTCAGACTGGAACTGGTACGCCACCAGCACCGGCATCCCGGCGGACTCTTCAATAATACTCTGCAGTGCTTGCAGTTTAGCATCATGCAGTTCCTTGAACATGCGCGCCTTCGGGTCGTGGTCGTCCTCCACCAACGGGTCTACGTAGCAGGCGCCGTTAGCCACCTGTAGCAGCTTCTGGCTGCGGGCGGCGGCGTTGAACGCTTCCACCTCGTGCCCGCTCTCTAGCTCGAAAAAGAACTTGGCCTCCATCTCGTCATACAGCCGACGCGCCCGAACGGGCAGCTCGACATATCGGCTGGATACGATCGGTTCTTTCAGATCGAACCAGTCTTTGGCATTGACTGTTAAGCAAATGTCATCGAGGGCTTGGTAGATTTCCGCCGAACTGTGCTCGTGCGGAAGATAGCCGTAGCCATCGTATCCCGCACGAAACCACCGGTCGCGGAACCCCGTGAAGGTGCGTCCTAGCCGCTGCCCGGCGTCCAGCATCCATGTCTGGCCCCATAGGTCGAGCAGGCCGTTCGGTGCTGGGGTGCCCGTCAGGTTAGTAAACCTCTGGGTTTTGGTATGCGCGACTTTGCCAAGCGCACGCGCGCGCTCGCCGCCTTGCTTCAAGCGGAACCCTTTCAACCTGGTAGATTCGTCCGCGACTACGTGAACGAAAGGCCAGCGGTCGCCTAGATAATTCTGCAGCCACGGCAGGTTATCGTAGTTCATCGTGTATATGTCGGCGTCATGCCGCAGCGCGCGGCGGCGATCCGCTTCCGAACCGATAATAGGCATAACGCTCAGGTGGGCCAGGTGCGCCCATTTACGCGCTTCGTCAGGCCAGGTGTGCTCTGCTACCAGCAGGGGTGCCAACACCAGCGTCGGCGAACTTTCCCCCAAGAGTTGCAGGTCGGAGATAGCTGTTAATGTACAAACGGTTTTACCCATACCCATACCCGCCCATATGCTCGCGCGCGGGTTGGCAATGATGTGCTCAGTGATTAACTGGCCGTAAGGGCGCGGGACGTAAAGCTCACGAGCCACTACACCCGCCTTTGCCGCGCGATCTTTTCGCGGATTGATATTTGAGATGGTACATGTGATTAAGCTCTTTGAGGCACGCTTTGCAATACCCTTTGTACTCGTAAGAATTGGTGACGGGTATGCGCGGCGCGATTTTACATTTCGGGCAGGTCGGAGCCTGCTGATCAGAAATACCAGGGGTTCTAATGCTCGGCCCGATCGGGCGCCCCCGATTCTCTTTCGGGCCTCTCCGGGGGGTCGCCAGTTTTTCTGGGGGCTCAAATATAAGTGTCGCCCACGAGCTCATGCTTTTTATTTCTTCTTCGGGGGTCATAGCGTTCTCAAGACCGCAGCATGTATAAAAAGCCGTACTCGGTCGTACGAATCCAGGACGCGTACCTCTACCCCGACAGCTCGCAGGCGGGCCTGTTCTCGTTTTTGCTCAGGACGTAACCCTTCTCCTGGGGCTTTTAACTCAACCAAGTGGAACCCGTTCAGAAAAACGGCCCGATCTGGAGCTCCTCGTCGCCCGATCCATTTCAGTTTGCGCACCTCCCCGTGATGCGCTTTAACTAGCTCGACCAAGTATTTCTCGACATCCCGCTCGCGTACCACCTTAGTCCTCGCCTTAGCCGCTGTCTTGCGGTTAGTGTCAAGATGTTTCCCAATTCCTTTTTGTACTGCCTTGATCTCTGCTTTGGTCACTGCCATGTTTTCACCTTTTGCCTGACGGGCGCCACGGGTTCGTGGCTGAAATACCCCTCATCCCATAGTGCCGCGTTAGCCAAGTTCGTGTCTGATACCGGCAAGCGGTCATACGGGTTGCTTTCGACTTTCTCCCCTTCTCTTGCCGCCTGCCTGCCTTGCTTGAATGCGCCTTGCATATTAAAGTGCTCCTGTTCTGTGCCAATGGTTAAAAAGACGACGAATGTAATACGACCGGACGAGGCTGATGCCTGTAAAAAATCCCGCCAAGATAAGGTTGTCCGCCAGTGAAACATCAAAACCAAACCACGGGTAGAGCACTGTTTGCGCAGCGACCGTGTACCCTATCGCCACGCTCAGGCACGCCTCAAGCAGCGAATGCTGACGCGACTGGCTCACTAAGCGTTCATCATCTCCACTGCAGATATCGCGTTTCTCCTATCTGTTGAACTCTCTCCAGGTCTACTTCGTAAACTAATCGCTCGTTTTCGGCAAGCGCTGCCGCAAGACGTCTGATCGCCTCCGGCAGGAGTTGTTCTGGTGTTAACGGGCGGGCCTCCGTATCCCGGCACCAGTTAACGAATTCTCTGTCAGTCAAAAATGCTAACATCATATAGCTCCTTTATAGTTTAGACATTAAAATCTCGTACGAATCCAGCTTTCTTTTTCAACGCCGCCCAGGCGCGCGGGCTCACGTACATCGTGGCTCCCGAGTACATCGTAGCCCCCGAGAACCACGCCCGCTCTTCTCTCCCAAAAGTCTCTAGCAAGTAGTCGTTGACCTCCTTACGCACTTTGTCAGAACAGATCACGTTTTCTCGTATTTGCAACACGGGCGTGGGCTGGATAAAAGGGCTGACCTCCACACGAAACCCATTAAAGAACATATTTTCTTACCCCTTTCTGTAGCGATATGCTTCAAATCCCGCTGCAGCCAACGGGAGTCCTTCGCTCCAACTTAAAGGTGCCGCCAGTAGCATGCTCAAGGCCTCAGCACTATACTCTGGCATGTCGGGCGCCTCGACTACCAGCTCGTCATATACATGCAGAACGATGCCATATCCTGTCGCTTCAACTAGCGGCATCTGCGCGTACAGAATGTCTCGCGCGATTGCTTGGCACACGTTCTCGAATAGCTTTCCTCCGTACGTTTTAATCGGCCCCCATTTATGGGTAAAAATGTCAGGCCCTTTATAAGTTATGCCTTCGGCATTTAGCGCCGGTTCCGGGTAGCAGATGTACCGGCCCGAGGGGAGTTGAATGCGCAGCCACGCGCCGTCCACGCGCACCCGCAGCCTGCCGCAAGGCAATGTCCTGCCTGGCCTGGCTATCGCGGCCTTTACTGCCTCTTCTAGCCGAGACCAGAGAGCAGTTATTGCCGGGTGCGATTCACGCCACAATCTTTTTAGAGTATCGCACGCAACGAACGCCTTCTCGCTCAACCCGTAAGTGCTGTTGCCTTTATCCAAAACCCAGCCATAATAACTGGTGGCTTCGTCGCGTACGGCCACAGGCAGCGTATCCCACACGGTGTCCGCGAGTTCTTCAAGATCGAACCCGTAGCTGGCGGCACCTTTGACAAAAGCTCCTACGCCGCCCGCGTATTGCAGCATCAATTCCTGTACCTTGCCTATTTGTCTTTGGGCGTGGGTGACGGTACTCGGATCGACCTTGAACGAGTTAGCATACGCAAGCACGTAGAGGTCGTGCCCGGTGCCTGCATCAAAAGCCCGGAAGGCGCCTACCTTCCACGTCTCATCAGAGACCCAGGCCGCTACCCGCCCTTCGATGTTAGAGAGATCAGATATTACAAATTTGCAACCAGGTTTCGGCACCAGGCAGCCGCGTACAGCAGAGACCGCGAGGTGCGTGACGTTATCATAGATTAACGGAGCAACCCCCAACTTCATGGCCTCGATCCCGAGGTCTACTTCTTCGGGGGGCAGCAGCCCCTTCGACGGAAGATTTTGTGGCTGGAAGGTGCGCCCTGCCGGCCGCATTGTGCGCGCGGCCCCCGCGAACTGAATCGTACCTCGGCAGCGCCCGTCCGCCGACACCGCTTTAGCGAGAGCGTTGTATTTAGCCGTACTGGTCGCACTCGCCTGCAGGCGAAGTAGTAGTAGCTCGCGCAGATCGGGGTCGAGATTAGACTCCCCGAGCAGGCGTTTTAGGGTATCTTTTTGCAGATTAGGCAAGTGAACCCCGTAGGCTTCGAGTACATGCGCGAGCATGGCGGCCCCTTGGCTGGCGCTAACCACGTCGCCTTCGGTGCTCTTGGCTACTTCGGTTTTGAGTCTTGCTTGCTCAAGTTTTACAGTTTCGATTGCTGCCGAAACGAGCTCCCTGTCAACTCGGAAACCCCGGTCGTTGATAGTCTGATCGAGGTGCCAAGTAGCGAGTTCTCGATCCGGGTAGTTCCACGTCGGCAGCCGTTTGTGTACCTCTCGCGCGGCTTCAACGTCGGCGATGGCGTACTCTATGAATTTCTGCCACTGCTCCGGGTGCGTCTCGCGCGTCGCTCTCCGTATCTTGGAACTTTTGAAGCGAGGTTTGCAGAACAATAGCACCAGCTCGCGCCCACCGGCGTGCTTGATCTGACCATCAGGCAAACCCATAACTCGCCCAAGGAAATCGAGCCCCCCAGGCAGGCCGTGGCACAGCGCTTGCACCATCGAACAGCGCCAGCGTGATATTTCAGGGCAGGCGACGCCGAAGCAACCAGCGTTCTTGCCCAGCCGCAGCACCGCCCGGTCGAACATGGCGTTGTGCGCCCACACCTCCGGGGTCGTAACAAGGGCCTCCGCCAGGTCGGCGGGGCAAGCCCCGCCTAACGTCAAGTCCCAACACTGCACCGGGCTGTCGTCGATAGCGTAAGAGACTAGCATGATCTCCGCGTCAGCGGCATAGCGGTACGTGCCGTTTGAGATAGGCGTAGCGGAGTACGTCTCGCAGTCGTAAAAAAGCTTTTGCATTATTTGCGCTTTTTGCCTTGCGAAAGCCGCGAGGGGTCTATGCCCAACATAAATAACACTCCTTCCCCAACGCGAGTTAACCACGGGTTACTCTGTTTAAACTTAACCTTCTTCCGCCCTGCGGCCAAGGCTTGTGCTACGCGTTCGTCATACGTGCCACGATTTCGTGCTTGTCCCATGATTTAAGCCTCTTCTTGTGCGTTGAATTTCCTCACCGCTCGGTTGTATTCATCCATTAAAGTTTTGATCGGGTTGTTTTCCGAAAAAGGGAGGTGTTGTATTGCCTTAAGCTCTTGTATAAGATGCGAAGGCCCATTGAACGCCTCAAGCACTTGCCTCAAGGCGGTCGCGCTCACTGTTACTGTTTCCATGATGCTCCTTTTTTTTAGAGTTAATACAGAACTAGGTTGTTGGCGACCGGTACTGATCTCCGGCTTTGCTCTCGAACTAAGACGCTGAACATCCCTTGTAAGGGCAGCCGCGAGAAATTCGTCCATGCTCTCGCCACACATTGCGTATCAGTCTACGCATTCACCAACAGCGGTGGGCCCTTACCTGAGAGGGGCTCCTACGCCTCAGGCTAACTTGGGGCGTAAGGAGAGCCTCTAAAGGCCCACCGCTGTTGGCACTCGCGGGAGGAATCGAACCCCCATCCAGGGCGACCTCTAAGTTAGGCAAACCCTGTTCTACCATTGAGCTACGCGAGTGTTCCAAGCCTCTTACTTTGCTTTCCGCATGATCTTTAAGCGCTCCGGTTTATGCACCCGCTGCCGCAAGAAGACTCGGGCATGGCGGCGGTAGCAAGCAAAGCCCTACACGGGGGCTAGTCCGTGTTTAACTGAGCGGCACCCCCTATGCGTTCAATCCAGCGCGTCGAATTCGTCCGCACCAGCTCCCTCGGCTAGTGAGCTGAAATCGCTAGCCGTGGCCGGGGCCCCCGCGAAGGCTTCACCGTCCGCTACGAATTGCACCCCGCACAGCGTGGCGCGCACGCCGGGGTACTTCCCACTCTGGATGTAGATGTCCACGCTCGCATTCACATAGCAGCCGCTGTACGGGCGCCCGTTGGCCTCCGTTAGCTTGGTCATGTCGGCATCGACCACTACCGGGGGCCCTGCCGTTTCGTTGCGATGGGTCGAGAGCACACAAGACCCCTCGTACTCGTCGCGTGTGACCTCATCTTCGAGCAGGTAGCAGTGTTTCTGTTTGTTGCCTTGCAGCCGCTTTAACTCGGCAGGAGCTTTGGCCCCCCATTTCTCGGTAGCCGCTTTGCTGATCGCCTCGCGGATAGCTAGATCGTTTGCGCTGCCAGGTTCCACCATGAAACTCGCATCATACCGCGCCACTTGTGCGTTCTCATCGTATAGCTCAGGGGTGAACAATCTGGGAAATGACAAGCGCACGGTAGCTAATTTTATCTTCATTTTACTTTACTCCTATAGTTGTGAAAGGGTGGTACAGTTTTACAGCAATGTGCTACTCAAACAAATTATGAAATTCACCTCCTGGTCTGATGTCCTCGAACATTCCTGCGGCAGCCGCGGTCAAGTCCAGTGCAGGTCTTTTGTCGCTGTCAGGCACGACGGTGGGCTTTCCTTCCGACTGTGTGACGCAGGCTTTCAAGAAGTCCCACTGATACTTTGTTAAACCTTTTTCGACCTTGTTCTCAACAGCCGCCGGGGATAACAACGCCGCAGGAGCGTACATGACATCGGGGTCGATGCCCTCGGCCATTGCGTATAGCTCCACAAACTCTTTGTCGCCCCATGCCCGATTGCCTTTTTTGCCTGTCACTGCTTTGAAACCAGGCACTACATGGCCGGATAACACTTCTGTCTGCAGTTTAGCTTCGACCTCGTCGCACCAGTCGCGTATCATCGGCAGTTTAGAGGCCCTGTCGCCCAACTCTTGCCCCGTGAGCTCCTTCGTGGCAGGCAGGGCTTCTACCGCCTCGATCACCGCGCTCGCCAGCGCCGGGCAAGTAGCGCGAGCCTTGCAATACCCCTTCTGGCACCACTCTCCTGGGATCAGATTCTCGCCTACTTTGCTCGGTCGGTTAAATAGGTAGACAGCAGCAGCGGCAGCCGCCTTGAGAGACTCCCCCCAATCCAGCATTTCCTTCACGGTTATCGACCACTCAGGGTAATGCCCGAGGCGAGGCTGGTGTATTACCATCACCACGTCTCGTATCGTCGCTTGGGCGGCGGGGGGCAGGGCGTGGTATGCGCCCAGCGCGTACAACAGCAACTGCGTGTTATCTGTCGCTTCGACCTGCTTCATGCCGTACTTGAGATCGTGCACCCGCAGGGTATGCGCGCTGAAAAGCACCGCGTCCGCCGTACCGGTTGCGCCGCCCTCGCCGGTGATGTGCGCAATCGGCACCTGCTGCTCGACCAGCAGAACCGAGGGCACCAGGTACTGGTATTCCCTCACCTTGTCGAGGTACGACTGCACATGACGCACCATCGTGTCGTCAACCTCGAACGTCCGGCGTACTGTGTATTCCTCGGCCTCTGGTTGGTCGGCCCATTCCGCCCAATCGCCATCAGCTTTTGTGCGGACTTCGATTGTTTGCCCAAGGAACCCGGAGGCGTCACATACCAGCTCTAGGCAGGTTGAAGCTAGGAAGTGTGCAGCGGTGCCCTCGTCGGCAGCTTCGCTGCTGCTGTCCTCGTGGCCGCGCTCCATCGCGGGGGCCCCTGCGCAGTTGACCCATTTGGTCGAGCCGCTAGGGCTCAGAACCGCGTGTGTGTTAGGCATTTGCTTCCACCAGTCGTTTGAGCGCGTTGAGAAAAGCGGGGGCTTGCGCTGCCGACACCTCAGTAACCGTGTTGACGCCAGCTTCGTTTAGTACTTGCTTGCCGATGGCCTTTACCTTGTCGAGTTGTGTTGCGTACGCGGCAGTACCCGACTCGGCGGTGACTAGCTTGGCTTTGATTATCTTCAATCCTGCTAGCAATACTCCGGCCAGCGCCGCCGGAGCATCCGAGGTGTGTCCGACTTGTGCCAAGAATTCGGCTTTAGGAGAAGCTGCTTCTGCTTCTGCGACCTTGGGCGCTGCGGTCTTTTTCTTGGCGGCGGCAGGGGCTTCTTTGTTTTTAGCCGCGAGGGTTTCAGCCGACGGTAGCGGAAAGCCGCCCACGACCGCCACGGCGGGGGCAGCCCCCGCTATTGGGTGCTCATCCAGCAGGTTGCGGCGTTCCAGCGCGACCGCGAGGCGCAGAATGGTGGCGTTCAATGCTTCCAGATGTTGTTCGATAGACATGATGTGTTGCCTCCTGTTTGTGCGACGTTTAACTACAAAGTGTTGCGGTTACTAGTATGTTGCCTTACTTCCCTGGCGCGCCAGTATTTGCAACAATCGACTATCGTGTGGGCGTCTACATGCCAGCGGGCGAGTATTTTACTGACGGCGTCGATCGCGTCCTGCCGATGGATCGGCACGCCTGCTCTGCCGAGCAAGCCTATCGTCCATGTCGTTTTCAAATCATCCATTTTTATTTCTCCTAAGGTTGTTTAGCTACGAGTTCGCATCTTATCCTGAGATAACTCAGGATGTAAACAACTATTTTCGTAACGGCAACCCTGACCGGCGGAAACGGCTGTGCAGAGCGCTGACAGAAGCGAACGCCGTTCCTGTTATCAATTCCTGAAGCGTTTCGCCTGCCAGATACCTCACATGCAGAGTTTGTACTACCTCTGCATGCACCTTCCGGCGTGCCGCCTGCCCTTTGGCGCGCGCTGCGTCAAACGTCGTCTTGTGCTGTGCGGCGAACAGCGCATGAGGCCCCCCTGGGCGGGGGCAGGTAGGATCGCCCATTATTCTCGCCGTGCCTAAACGGGCGTATGCCCTCAATCTGGCCGGGTCTAATTTGTAGCTAGCCGCGCGTCTCAGACGTGAAGCCTCGGAGATCAACGCGAACGCCCGAGGAATGCCGAAGCGTTCGCGGTATGCCGCAGGGGTAACGCCCTCTTTGAAGCGTAAATGCAGGTCGAGTGTCTGAAACTGTTTGTGGCAGATGAGGCATTCGATCCTGTCTCCGCCCACGTATTCTCGAATTTGGTCGAGGCTGGTGAATGCTGTCATTTCTGTTCTCTTTTTCGTTGTCGGTGAGCAGAATAGCGTCACCGAGCATTTCGGTTACGCTATCGTTATTCGTTTTTACGCCTCACAATAAATTGTAGCTCCGTCGTGTGGATCAATGTGTAGAACCCACCGAGTCACCAGCGACGCCCATCCATCTGGCGAGAACGGATGATTGCGGTTAATATGGTGTATCGTAAAAGTTACAAAATACTCGCCCTTGTACAGCTTGTGCGGTATCGCCCAAAAATAGCTGTAGCGTTCCGGCGCGTCCTGACGACTCAGTTTTCCGAAACGCGCACCCTCCTCGGCATACTTTTTCTGGATGGCACCTATCTTGGCGCCTTCTCCGACGCCTACCCAATCGCCCTCGCTCTCGTCCAATTTTAACGCCTCTGCGCATTCTGCGAGTATCGCGCGCGCGGCATCAGTTTCTGTTTTCCCAAAGCCGAGTATCATTTCTATCTCCCGAAAATTAGAACTGCCAAAATTCCAATGCCGCAAATAACTGCGCCTATCCAAGCCCGCGCTATCTGCCGGTCATGCTCGCAGGGTCAATCCAACCCAGTCTCAGAAGGAGCTGTTCTGAAGATTCGCGCTATCTGCTCAAAAGCCTGTGCCATTTCCTCGCGGCGGGGCTGTGACTTCGGTAGCCAAAACGTCACGGCACTCCGATCATCATCCTCTGGCGGGTGGTGCAGCATCGGCGAGGAGTGCAGCACCAATTGGGCTGCGTGGTACACCACTTCGGTATTACTCTCCTTCGCCACCATAATCACTTCGCTGGTCATTTCTTGGCTGTAAATATTAACTCGCATTTTTTATCTCCTTTAAAAAATCAAAATTGTCAAAATTCCAAGGGTACAAATCCCTGCGCCTACCCAAGCTGCTGCTATGCGCCGGTCGTCCTTTCTCCAATTCACGGAATGGTATCCGCGCGACGCTGGGGCGCGGCCAGTTAGATGCGCCGAACGGATGAGGAGTTGTTCCGCTTCGCGCAATGATCTTGGTGTTCTCATTTAACACCCCCTTCTAATCTAGCTTCGCGTTTTTCGGCACGGCGCAAGGCTTGATACTCACGACGGATACAGGCGAGCAGGTATCCACGGCGAGAGTCACAAATTAACGGAGCTCCGTGGCTGAGGAGTTTGACGCACGGGTATTGCCACCCCCATTCTCCGAAGAGCCGTTCCATGACGCGCCCACCAGGCGCCGGGCAGGTGAACCACCGTATTACACGTTGCGTTGTCCCGTTGTAGCCTACGTCGTCGTAGGCAAGTAGGACGTTCCCGTCCCCATCAGTTGTGAATTGTGCTCTCATGGTTTTTCCTTCTAAAGTTGTTTAGAGTTCGCATCTTATCCTGAGAAAATATAAAGTGTCAACCTCCTTTCTATTTTATTTTGCCTGTGATAACTTCGATGCTCTTTTAACAACCCGGAGGGCCTCTCTTATGAAACGAAAACACGACATAACGCAACTGATGGTATGGCTGCGGCAAGCCACCGTAGACGAGCGGGCGCGCCTTGCCGATGCGGCTGGGGTATCCGTAGAATACCTCTACCAACTCGCCGGCATTCACAAGGAAAACCCCAAGGTGAGACTGGCCCTCGGCTTGCGCGACGGGGCGCAAATACTTCGGCGCATCAACCGGCGCCTGCCAAAGCTGACCGTCGAAGACTTGGCCGCACCTACCCGCAGAGGCAGATATGACAAATGAGCAACAGCCCTGGGGCGCCACCCCGGACGAGTGGTTCACCCTTGAAATGCTCGGGCTCACCGCCGACCTGCTGCCGGTGGTCAGCAACCCGCTCGCTAGGATCGCAGAGTCCAGCAAGATCACGGCCAAGACGCTAGGCAAGGTGCCTAGTTGGTACAGCGGCTCATTGAAGTTCGTTGCCGGTATCCCAGACTGGAATAATCGCGTGACCACTGCGGCAGAAGTCGCGGCCTGGTCGCGGCAGCCGGACTATGGCGCTTGCTTGATCGGCAGAACCGTGAAGGCGCTCGATTGCGACCTCGCCGATTCTTTGTTCGCACTGCGAGTCAGAGAGGTTATCTGGAAGCTGGCGGGGACTGTCTTGCCGTGTCGCTTTCGCGCCAACTCCCCCAAGTTCCTGTTGGCCTTCCGTCTTGAAGGGGTCTATGTCAAGCGCGTAATCAAAACGGCGCACGGGATTATCGAGTTTCTGGCCGACAACCAGCAGTTTCTCGTGGCCGGTACCCATTCGTCTGGCGCACGTTACGAGTGGAATCGGCTAGACAGCGGTATCCCAACCTTAACACCTGAGCAGTTCGAGGCGTTGTGGCTTGCGCTGCAAGGGGAGTTTAGTGTCGAGCCCAGTGTCGAGCCTTCCGCCCATGGCCGGGCGCCGCAGCTCAGCGGTCTTGAGCGGGCGTGTCTCATGTCCGAGGTGTCCGCCGCTACCATGGCGGAACTGGCGAGCGCGGTGGCCGCACTCAAGGCGGAACGGTCGGTGGGGTATGCCGATTGGATGCCGGTCATCATGTCTCTGGCGAGCTTGAAGAGCACCGAGTTCGCGGATCAAGCGCTTGAGCTCGCGCACGAGTTCAGCGCCAGGTGCGAGGCCAAGTACGCTCCCGATGCCCTTAATGACTGGTGGGACTGCCTTGAGGCGGGTCGGATCACCTACAAGTCGATCTTCAAATGGGCTCAAGACGACGGGTGGGCTAACCCGGCGCAAGCTCCGGCCCCGCTTCCGACTGACGCGCTGTTCGAGGCGCTCCCTGACGCCCCGGCGCAGCCGGTAGCTGGCGGCAAAACCCCGGCAACGTGGGCGTTCGTTGGGGACAGCGCGTACATGGCTCGCCCAAAACCTAAGTGGCTCGTCAAGGGGTTTCTGCCTCAAGCGCAATTGGCTGTACTGTACGGTGCGAGTGGTAGCGGGAAAACCTTCCTGATGCTTGACCTCGTGTACGCTATTGCTCGCGGGGAGCCGTGGCGGGGGGCGATGGGGGTTAAGCAAGGGAGAGTTGCCTACATCGCTGGGGAGGGGGCGGGTTTTTTGCGCAACCGGTTGCACGCATACCATGCGTATAACGGCACCGAGGCCACCGACGACTTGCGAATATTGGACGGCCAGCCCAATCTGATGGACGCCGGGCATGTCATAGGTCTTATCCATGCGATCCGGGACATCGGGGGAGTGAGCGTAGTGGTAGTGGACACGTATGCCAGTTGCATGGTTGGTGACGAGAACTCCTCGAAGGATGCCACGCTAGTGCTTACCCACTGCAGGCGCATCCACCAGCACACCGGCGCCATGGTGATATTGGTGCACCACAGCGGCAAGGATGCCGGTCGCGGGGCACGCGGGTCGTCGGCGTTGCGGGCCGGGATCGACTGCGAGCTGGAGGTGTTGCGCGATAGTAGCGACCGGCGCTCAGTCTCGTCCAGCAAGCAACGGGACGGGCGGGACGGGGAAGACTTGGCATTCACGCTGAAGGAAGTGGCTATTGACGATGATGACGATGGCGTGCCGATGAGCAGTTGTGTCGTGGTGCATGAAGGGGCGTTGCCGGTGTTTGAGAAGCTCAAAAAGGAGGAGCCCAAAACTTCTCCGATATTAGAGGTGGTGCAGGATTTCTACACCAACAAAGGCGAGTGGCCTGACCGGGAACTGGCGATCAAGGGGTTGCGGGCGCTTATTGGCGCCACAAGCAGTAACGCGCATCGCGCCCTTAGGACGGCGGTAGAGAAAGGCGACCTGGTGGAGGCGGGAGGCAAGATTTCTGTCAAAGAGGAGTTGCGAGTTCTACTGGCGGCGGAGTAAATCAGGAGTTTGGATCACTGAATCATTTGATTCGATTCTGATTCAATTTGATGGCGAAACTGGGTGGATCAACTACTGAATCATTGAATCACGAGAGTTGAATCTGAGTTAAATCACGGCAAAACTAGATGAATCACAGAATCAAAAAAACCCCTTTAGGGGTTTTGATTCGGATTCAGATGCCCGATTCAGATTTTTGGATTCAAACCGACTTCCGACGTTAACCGTCAAAAGAGGATTCCAATGCAATACCAGAAAATAGCGCTTGATGTCTGACGCCGATCGCGCTAGCCTTTGCCGATGAATACTCAAACTTTCGATCCTGAGTTCGGTGAGCTGTTCGGCGTTTCGCCAAAAAGCGAGGGGCTGAACATGCAGCAAGCGATCTTCGTCACGGAGTACGCGAAGTCGGGGAGCGCGACCCAGG
>ERZ1292623.1164-Hain-H51-01um-R1-1164-length-25957-cov-6_pt1 | contig 25957 bp, 20 predicted proteins | sample MGYA00564398_ERZ1292623 | MGnify/ENA primary metagenome ERZ1292623 (study PRJEB36523, sample SAMEA6512633) | groundwater metagenome | collected 2019-01-07 | study: AquaDiva: Metagenomics assemblies of 32 groundwater samples | reverse complement strand
TCGCGTCCACGTGCAATGACGATTGTGCGCCCACCAACTGTAAAAGATGATGGAAGACGCGCGCGGATTCTCTCGTATCTCGGTGTGCACCCATGGGCGAGCAGAGGTGACGTTGCTGCAATTTTTGGAAGAGAGATCAGCGAAAAAACACTGCAGCGAGAGCTCTCGTCGCTTGTAGAAAGTGGCGCGATTGTGAAGACAGGGGAGAAGCGGTGGTGCAGGTATGCCATTCAAGGACAGAAGTGAAGTGACTCTTACAATATAAAGGTCATCGTTTCATGTGCTCGCTACTTTTCCACAGGAAAAAGCAACGGTTTTATTTCCAACGTTAGCGATCTTGCTTGGGGCTGTGTGCCAGTGTTGTTGCGAGAAAATCGTCAAAACCATCGGAACCATCGAAATTGACGCCTGGTTATAGAAACTTGACTTTTTGTCTTCATAGTTTCTTATACTGTTTTTTGTGAGTGGACTCACGCCAAAGGAGGTCCTACTCACTCTTGCCCTTGTAAAATCATGATTTTTCTGACAAAATGCTTCCGTGTTATCCACATAGCGTTATTTGATGGCCCTTTCGGCGTCACCATATAATGGAACTACTCACTGTTTGAGACGGGAAGCCATGTAATGGCTTGCTTGCTGTATTCTGTTGAACGTTGAAAACATAAAAGGTCGTGATAGCAAGTGTGTCATTGATTCGCTTTCTTGAAGGAGCGAGCCGATCGCACTCCCTCGCCTCTGTCCGTTGATGGAGGACGTCTTCATTATATTGGTGGAGGCGAGGGGGTGACCGCAAACTCCTTCCGAAAATTATTAGGTTGAAATCGCTGAAATATGCGAGTGTGCGAAGCGTATTGAGTCCTTCGGTCGAGGAGCAGTACAAATTGCATACAATGAAGCGCACGTCGCTTCTTAATTAATAGTGAAATACTTTATGAGTAATACGATAAGAAAGACCGGGAGAAAAACACTCTCTGTTTTCTTAAGCGCAACCACCACGTTGTGGCTCGCAGGAGGAGCATTCCTCATGCCAGTAGCCGCACAAGCGCAAACTACGCCAGAAATACAGGCGTTGATCGATAGCTTCACGCTACAGATCGCGCAGCTTACTGCGCAGTTGAACGCTTTGACCGGTGGAAGCGTAGGAGGTTCAACTGCAAACTGTAACTTCACTCGTTCACTAGCCGTATCACTCGGCTCGGTGGGTGATGATGTGATGTGTTTGCAGAAATACCTCAACAGTGCAGGTTTTCAAGTATCTGCCACGGGGGCAGGTTCTCCAGGAAATGAAACAACCTTCTTCGGAAGCCGCACCCAAGCAGCAGTTGTCGCATGGCAAAGTGCAAACGGAGTAGCACCAGCAGCTGGATACTTCGGTCCAATTTCCCGGGCAAAATACAATGCCATGATGGCATCGGCACCTGGCACACCGGGAACACCTGGAACACCGGGAACCCCTGGTACTCCAGCAACTGGTACGGTCACTGTTTCCGCAGGCACCCAGCCAGCAGCAACCGTAGTACCTGGGAGCGCTGCTCGCGTTCCATTTACCCGCATTGTTGTCACCAACGGTTCGGGGAGTGAGGTGACGGTAAATTCAGTACTCGTTGAGCGCACAGGGATTTCACAAAATAGTGATCTTTCCGGAGTGGTGCTCCTCGATGAAAACGGAACTCAAATTGGAGACAGCAAAACCTTGGGTTCAAATAACACCGCAAATGTTGGTTCAGCTACCGCTATTGGCGCAGGGCAAACAAAGACCTTCACAATCGCAGGTAACATCTCAAGTACCGCAGGAGCAAGTAACGTCATGTTCCTTTCAGTACAAGGTGTAAGTCTTTCAGGTGGAGCAACAGTATCTGGTACCTTCCCAATCATTGGAGCGGGACATCAGTTTACTGCAACCTCTCTCATCGGAACGATCACCAACGCTCGTGGGTCACTTGATCCGAATGGAGCCCAAAGTAAGCCAGTTGGCACTGCCGGGTACACGTTTACTTCAATTCGTGTCACCGCAGGTTCAGCTGAAAAAGTACGCTTGAATTCTATTCGTTGGAATCAATCGGGTTCAGCAGGTGCTTCAGATCTTGCAAATATCAAGACCATCGTGGAGGGAACTGAATATGCAACGACGGTTTCGACGGACGGCAAGTACTACACCGCAGTATTCCCAGGAGGCATCCTTATTGAGAAGGGTCTTTCCAAGGAAATCTCCGTCAAGGGAGATATTATTGGTGGAACAAGCCGAACAGTTGCATTTGATCTCTACAAAACCACCGACCTGAACGTCAGTGGTGAGACCTACGGATACGGCATTACCCCTCCAACATCTGGAACGGGATTTGCTTCAACCAATCCATGGTATGACGCTTCTGTAGTAACTATTACTGCAGGAACGGCAAACACAATTGCGAAGTCGAATGCATCACCGAACAACGCGCAGAACATTGCAGTTCTTGCGGCAAATCAGCCACTCGGCGGGTTTGAAGTTGATATCAAGGGTGAGGCAATGTCGGTGACGCAAATAGTGTTCAATATCCAGGCAACTACAGATGAGGCTGAAAACATCACAAACATCAGTCTCGTAGATCAGAACGGAGCAATCCTCGCAGGTCCAGTGGACGGCGCAAGCACCGCAACTGACTCTGCACACGGAACGGTCACCTTCACTGACACTGTCGAATTTCCAGTTGGAAAGACGGTAATTACCTTGAAGGGACAACTCGGTTCAGCATTTGTCACGAACGACACGGTACAGGCGTCAACAACGCCTTCAACACAGTGGTCAAATCCAAAGGGTGTGAACACTGGCGATACCGTTTCGCTCTCATCGTTCAGTTCAGCAATTACCGGTAACTTGATGACGGTAAAGGCGGGAGCACTCGCAATCAGCGTTTCTACCCAACCTACCGCTCGCACCGTGATTGCAGGAGCGCAAGGATTTACCTTCGCAAACTACATTCTCGACGCTGGTCAGTCAGGGGAAGACGTGAAGCTCTCATCGTTTATTGCAAGTACTTCGATCGCCACCGTGACGGCATCACAATTGCAAAATTGTGATCTGTATGACGGCACAACGAATGTAACCAATAATACGAGCGTTACACTCGCAGCTGGAGATAACACCTTCACGTTTAACAATGGCGGACTTACTGTTCCAAAGGGAACGCAGAAAACGGTTGCCATGAAATGTGATCTCTCCGGTGGTGCAACATCGGGTAGCGTGCATTGGGGTTTGGCGGATAATACTACCGCATACACCGGTGCGACCGCTGTAGGATCCGGCCAGACGGTTACCGAAACCATGACTGCGGCACTTGGTCAAGCAATGACCGTTGCAACGGGTGGTTCATACACCGTCACTGAAGACACATCACTCTTGTATGCAGCTGCACAAGCAGGATCCACGGGCACCACGCTCGGGAAGTTCCGCTTCACCGCTGGTGCGTCAGAAGCTGTGGATATTCAACAGATTGCACTTCAGCTCACGAATACTGCGTCCAACTCCCCAGCAGACCTTCAGAACTTGCAGGTGTCGCTGTGGAATGGATCGCAGTCGATTGGTACCGCACAATTCGGTGGCGCCAATGCTGACAACGCAACATCCACAATTCTCTCACCAGCACCTCGTATTGAGTCAGGAGAATCGCTTGTCATTACCGTCAAGGGTGATCTCGCCGCTCATAATGTGAACGAGGGAACACCAGGTGCATTCCTCGTTGTTTCTTACGACGGCGATAACACCACTGGCACTCAAGGTAACTACGCAAAGGGCGTTGCTTCACAATCAAATATCGCAGGTGGAACTACCTCCGATGTCACTCCAGACGGATTAAGAATCTTCCGCACCGTGCCTTCAGTCGCAGTCACAAGCAACGGTGGAACAGGAACATTGCAAGCTGGAGCAGACCTGTATAAGTTCACAGTGAAAAACGACAACCTTAGTAGAGATGTTGTCTTCCAGAAGTTTACTTTCTCTATTGCCACCTCTGGCGCAGCGGTAAACGGATTTACGTTGTATGGCGACGGAGTCGCGTTTAACACCACGGCAGTAACACACAATAGTACCGAAGGAGATGTTCTGGAAGTACCAGCAAGTGGAATTTCAAACGCGCAGATTATACCTGCCAATAGTACAAAGACCTTTGTACTGAAGGCCGCTACAGTTCCAAATGGCAGTACAAGTGTTATTGACTCTGTTACCCTTGCTCTTCTCGCCGATACCTCATTCCCTTCACTCGCAAACTTGATGGGAACGAAAACTACGGTAGAGGCGGGTGGGGCGAATACAGATAACATTGTCTGGTCACCATTCTCCACAACAACGCCTGTTGCAACGGCGGCTACTCAAGACAACCTCGACTGGGTAAACGGATACGGTCTCCCTGGATTCCCATCCAATACCGACTTCCCAGTCCAAGTCTGGACACGTGCAAACTAGTAATCACCTTGTGTTTCTCTAGATTCGTTTAGAGAAATGATTACCAAAACCCCCCCGCAGAGCGGGGGGGTTTTGTGTTGCGATCAAAATATGGTGAGCAAATTCGGTGTCGCGTGGTGAAATAATCTTGTACTATTGTTGTTGCGACACCAACGCTCCCGGGTTGTTTGGGCGGGGTCCACGAGATATAATCGGAATATGAAAATCGATCAGAAAAAAATCATTGGATATCTCATTATCGCAGGAGTATTGTGCGTTGCGGTCATTGTATTTTGGAATACGTCGCCACGCGACGATGTATCCCCAGCATCAGAAACTGCGCGGAGTACTTCAACTTCAGATGCGCTCCAGCCGTCAATTATTGAGATTGCATCTTCCACGTCCAGCGGTGCGATACCGCTCCCCATTCCAGTATTGAATCGACCACTCATATTTCCGTCCAGTATTACTGATGCACAGCGCGAAAAAACACAGACAAGAATTGCGGAATTGAACGCACTTCTTGAGAAAAATCCAAGAGCGTTCGATACATGGATGGAGCTTGGCCTCCTGCGGAAGTCAATCAACGATTTTGAAGGGGCCCGGCAGGCGTGGGAATATGCAGGACTACTCCTCCCATTAAATACGCAATCGTTCTTAAATTTACACGACCTCTATGCGTATTATTTACATGACAACACGCTGGCGTTGAAAAACATTGAAATAGCGATTCAGAATGATCCAAAAAGTGGAATGGGGTATGCACAGCTCTACGCGTTTTATACGGATGTTACGAAAGAGCGAGAGAAAGCGATTGCGGTGCTCGAGCGCGCGATAGCTGCGCATGTCGGTGATGAAGAGCAATTTCAGCAGGAACTTAATCGGGTCACCGCGGGAAACTAATACTATATTTACTTACACATACCGCCATGCTTCGCCGTGCACTTCTTGCCACACTGTTTAGTACGATGAGTCTTGTACCCATCGTGGCGTTGGCGAGCGTGCAAATTTCTGAAGTGCAGTTTAATCCGGTCGGGACGGATACAGGCACGGAGTATATCATATTACGCAACACTGGGAGTGCATCTGTATCACTCAAAGATTGGCAGCTCTACCTCGATGAGGCAGGGTATTTTATTTTTGGGGATGTTGCTCTTGCTGGTGGCGTAAAACTAATTGTTAGATTGCGCGCGACGGGTGTCGATACCAACTCTGAAGTATTCCATTCGACTGCGACAAGCAATATGGGCAACACATCTGGTTCCGTTGCTCTTTTTAATGCGGCCGATCGTTCCGCAAGCACTATTGTGGACTTTGCAGAGTGGGGGAGATCTCCGAAAACATGGGAAAGTGCGGCGGACACAGTAGGTCTTTGGACAAAAGGGAGCTTTATTGACGTTGCAAGTGCGACCGAAGGGCAAGCACTTTTACGAAACGGAACGGGGAGCGGAATGAATGCATGGTCAATTGGGAACGCAACATCGGCAGTAACTCCTCCCGCAGGCACCGATGGAACATCTGGGGACACGAATACTACTACATCGAATGAATCTTCAACGTCCGCCGCCAGTGAAGCGAGCGCCACCTCTGGGAGTTCAAGCACGAGCGCGGCAAGTGATACGACCAGTTATCGTGCGAAGATATCAGCTGATACAACCGCATCGATTGGTGGGGTTGCAACATTTGCTGGAACTTTACTTTCGCCCAAGGGTGAGGTAGTGACACTAAACTCCTCGCAATATGTATGGAACTTTGGTGATGGTACAACGGGCAATGGGAGTAGAGTGGAACATATCTATCAGTATCCCGGAACATACACCATTTCGCTTACGGTTCCGTACGACAAGCAGGCACTCTCTGATTATCTTCGTATCACGGTGAGTGCAGCGAATGCGCGCATTACCGAGGTACTACCGGGAGTACAGGGATGGGTTGAAGTTTCAAATTTTTCAAATACCACACTCAATATTTCTCGCTGGATACTTTCTGTGGGGAACATGTCATTTATGTTTCCCGCAGGCACCATCATTGCGCCGTCATCTGCGGTTGTATTTCCCGCGTCTTCCACAAAACTTGTCATTCCCGCGGCGTCGCCAACGGTGCAACTTCAGCTTGCAAATGGTGCTTCTGCGGATCAATTTTCTTCAATCGCACTGATTCCCACCGGTTCGAGTGCCGCACGTTCAGGAGACGCAATAGTATTTGGTGTGCCAACCCCAGGTACGCACTCTCCGGTCGGCACATCAATGACTGCGTCGGCATCCGCCGCGACAAAGTCAGCAAGTGTAGTAACGAAAGTGACGAACGTGGCGTCCGCCGCGGCGCGAACGGTAGAGACAACGATTGAGCGCCTGGGCACGACATCAGTTCCCAGTAGTATAAATTCGGAGGCACGCAGTGAGGTACAAACAGCGAATGCGCTGTTTGGAATCAAGAAAGAATATGTGTGGCTCGTTGCAAGCGTGCTCGGGGGATTGTTACTGGGGACACTATTGTACCGTGTTCGTACTAGGAAGTTGCGGGTGGGCGCGCAAGCGTAGTGTATAGGCGCTCTGTGGTTTGGCGCATGATATGGAATGAAAACGCGCGATGGACATGTTGAAACGCGCGCTCCCCGTAGGCGTCCCGTAATTTTTCGTCGCGCAGAAACGTTTGCATGGTTTCAACTAGGCGTGGCACGTTATGCGCGGGAACGAGAGATCCAGTATCTCGATGAATCACCACTTCCGGGGACCCTCCCACTGCGGTGGCGATCATGGGTACTTTCGCGAGTGCCGCCTCCAGGAGCACATACGGCAGTCCTTCTTTCATCGCCGAAAGCACGAACGTATCAAATGCTTTCATGTATCGTGCGTCGGTATTGGTGCTTGCGAGTACATGCGCGATGTCAGTGAGCTGGAGCAGACGGATTTCATTAAGGAGTACATCTTCGGTATCGCCCCAACCAATCAGTACCAGTCGCACATGTTGGCGCTCTGCGGGATTTTTTTCAACAATCCCCGCCACCGCGCGGATGAGATCAATCTGATTTTTATTGGCAACAAACTCGCCGATACATCCAAATAAGAATTTTCCGGTAAACGCACTGTGGGTGAGACCCGCGCGGCGAGCGAGCTCTTCTCGCGCAGTCTTTTTTGGAAGGAATGTGTAGTCACGGGGCTGAATACTAATAGGGATAAAGATGAGTTGTTTCGGTGTTGCAATACCCGCGTTCAGTGTGGTCTGGTAGTCTTTGCGTGATATGGCAACCACCGAGTCAAGAAGGAGCCCAGCGGCGCGGAGACTATATAAAATGAGCCTTTTTTGCCATTTTGGGCGTTCTTCTAGCACCGGAATGCCATGCGTGCTGTATACGAGTTTTGCATGTCTTGCGCCCAATTTAGCGGCAAAAGCACCCATAGTTCCAGCCTTGGAACCATTAAAATGAATAATATCCGGCCGTTCGGTACGGATCACGCGTCGGAGCGCCCAAAAAGCGTTCCATTCATCGGTGATATTCACGTCCCTGGCAATGTGGGGGATTGAAATAAAGCGAACCCCTGCCGCATCGAGGCGTGTTTTCAGCGCTCCGTCTCCGCCCGCCGCCACCGCCACATCAAATTTGGATCGATCAAGGCCGGTTGCGAGGTCATAGACATATTTTTGTGCGCCGCCCCAGACGGACTTAGTGCTGACGTAGAGTATTCGGATTTTTTCCGACATTGTGCCACTATAATATAGTATTTCTAATGACTCCTCAACGAGATGTAATTGTACTGACGACCGCATATGACCCCTTTATTGGAGGGGCTGAACTTGCCGCGCGCGAAGTGATGCGTCGTATTCCGGACGTTCAGTTTACGGTGCTGACCGCGCGGTTTCGTAGGAACCTTCCCGCGTACGAATTGCAGGGCAATATTGTGATTTACAGACTTGGCATTGGAAGTGCCGTTGATAAATATCTACTCCCGGTGCTTGCATACCGAACAGGGAAGCGGTTGCTGCGCCCCAGTACTGCCGTGTGGTGCGTCATGGTGTCATATGCGTCTATTGCGGGATATTACTTAAAACGCACGCGTCCCGATCTTCGGCTCATTCTCACCTTGCAGGAAGGGGACGTGATTGAGGGGAGAAAATTTGGTCTCGTGCCATTGTGGTGGAAGAGACTTCTGTCGGTTGCAAATGAGGTACACGCGATTAGTAATTATCTTGCGGATCTTGCGCGTCATTTTGGATACCAAAAAGAAATCCACATTATTCCAAATGGCGTAGACGTTGAGCTCTTTGCGCGCCGCGACGAAACGCGCATTGCGAAAATTCAAGAGCGATATGCACTTTCACGTTTTCCATTTGTGCTCATTTCCGTTTCACGCCTCGTTGAAAAAAACGGACTTGCCGATGTGATTCGCGCGCTCCCAGGAATGCCTGATGTCGGATTTATGATGGTGGGGGAGGGACCACTCCGCGCGTCGCTTATTACACTTTCAAAATCACTTGGTGTATCCGACCGCGTTATTTTTGTGGGATCCGTTCCGCTTGAAGAAGTGCCGCCCTATCTTCATGCTTCTGATGCGTTTATCCGTTTATCAAAATCCGAGGGTCTGGGCACTGCATTTCTTGAAGCCATGGCTGCTGGACTTCCTATAATCGCTACGCGCGTTGGCGGTATTCCGGACTTTCTAAAAGATGGAGATACCGGCATTTCGGTTATGCCTGACGATACCGCGGCTGTGATACGCGCAGTATCTACGATCAGACAAAAAGAGCAGGGAAAACAATTTATTGCGAATTCGATGTTGTTGGTCCGAGATCGGTACGCGTGGGATTCCATAGCACAGAAAATTAGTGCAGTATTGCAGGCATCTCACATATGAGGATATTTATTGCAACACCGCTATTTCCTCCGGATATTGGAGGCCCCGCACAATACGCAGTGAATCTGGAGAAGGAATTTTCTCAATTAGGACATGAGGTACGCGTCTTAAGTTTTAGCAGTGTGCTGTATTTACCTACCGGTGTGCGGCATATTATGTACTTACTTCGCGCAAGCGTTGCATTGTTCCGGTCAGACGTGTGTATCATTCTCGACACATTCAGCGTAGCACTACCGACGGTTCTTGCAGGGAAGCTGCTGAGAAAAAAAATGATTATTCGCACCGGAGGGGATTTTTTGTGGGAAAGTTATGTGGAGCGCACGGGGGATATGGCGCTACTTCTAAATTTTTATGCAGGAAATACTTCGCGTTGGAATCTCAAAGAGCGGGTAGTGTTTCGACTAACACGGTGGCTACTCCATGCTGTCAATATTGTGGTATTTAGCACGGAGTGGCAGCGAAGTATTTGGTTGGGCCCGTACGCTCTCGCTCAAGTAAAAACCGCTATCATAGAAAATTTTTATGGAGAAAAAGAACACGCAGGAGACTTTACCAGTAAAACATATATCGGCGGAGTGCGGGATCTTAAATGGAAGAATGTAGCGCAGCTAAAGAAAAGCTTTGCGCTTGCAAAACAGACGTGCCCAGAGATAACGCTCGACATCACCCATGCCTCGTATGAACAGTTTATAGAAAAAATGCGGACGTGCTACGCGGTTGTTTTAGTGTCGCTTGGTGATATTAGTCCCAACATAATTTTAGACGCCGTGCGTCTTGGAAAGCCATTTATTCTTACGCGCGAAACAGGACTGTATGAAATCTTAAAAGACGTTGGTGTGTTTGTAGATCCTACATCAGAAAAAGATATTGCGGAAAAAATTATATGGCTTTCGGACGGAGCCCATTACCGAGAAGCACAAATAAAAATACATAATTTCTACAAGGTGCATAGTTGGAAAAAGATTGCACAAGAATTTCTCGCACTAACGTAGCTATGAACGTCACCAGTATCAGCACGGATAGAAACATATTTATACAAGGGAGCGACGTAGCGCGGCGCCAAATTGAGTATGCGTCTCGGTTTGATTCGCTCAACATTATTGTATTTACAAAAAAAGGATTTTCAGTAAAGAAAATTAATGAAAATATTTCGGTATATCCAACAAACTCCATCTCACGGTGGTTCTATGTGTTTGATGCCATACGCATTGGGAAAAAGTTGCCGATTCCTGACTCCGTGACTGCACAAGATCCCTTTGAATGTGGTCTTGCAGGGTACCGATTGGCGAAACGCGTTGGCGCTAACCTTGAACTACAGATCCACACAGACATTGGGAGTCGATATTTTCGCGCAGAATCATTACTCAATCGCGTTCGTTTTATTATTGCAAAATATCTTCTTCCGCGAGCGGAGCACATTCGCGTTGTTTCGGATCGTATTCGCACATTTCTTGTGGAGTGTTGGAATATTTCCCAAGGCCGCATTGAAGTGCGTCCCGTGTTTGTTGACACTGAGGCCATCAAGAACGCTCCTATCCTCACGGATTTGCACAAAAAATACCCCATGTTTTCCCATATTGTACTTATGGCTTCGCGCCTCACGCGCGAAAAAAATATTGAACTTGCTCTGCGCGCTTTTGCGCTTGCGCGCAAGAGTGTGCTGGAAGCTGGATTGGTCGTTGTGGGGGATGGTGATGAAAAAAAACGATTACTTAACGTGGTACGGTCGCTTGGTATTTCTAAGGCAGTGATATTTGAACCATGGACGGATGATCTTGCGTCATACTACAAGACCGCAGATGTATTTCTCAATACGTCACTCTATGAGGGATATGGAAGAACGCTTGTGGAGGCGCGAACCGCGGGCATACCGGTAATTTCAACAGACGTTGGAGTTGCGTATGAAGTAGGCGCCGATGTGGTTGATCTGTATCCACACGCAGTTGCGAAAGCAATTTTAAAATACGCGGCATGAAACTATTAGTGATTACACAAAAAGTTGATCAGAACGACGATGTGCTTGGTTTCGCGCATGAGTGGATTCGTGGGCTTAGTCACGAGTTCAGTGAGGTGCGCGTTATCTGTTTAGCGCAAGGTCAAAGTGGCTGGAAAGAACAAAATATTCACGTTCATTCGCTGGGAAAAGAACGTGGAGGATCACGCATCGTCTATATATTTCGTTTACTGTACTACGTGCACACGCAACGACATGTGTATGACGCTGTGCTTGTACATATGAATCCAGAATATATTGTAGTCGCTGGGTGGTTATGGAAATTATATAAGAAATACATTGTACTTTGGTATGCGCATGGAACAGTGAATACAAAATTACGAGTAGCTGCTTGGTTTGCAGATCTTGTACTCACCTCAACGCCCAGCGGATTTCGTATCGCGCACCCGCGCATTCGAGTTATAGGACAGGGAATTGACACGTCGCTGTTTACTCCCTCATATACTGCCACGACGCACGCCACGCAAGGAATATTTCGCTTCATATATGTTGGAAGAATCTCTCCAATAAAAAATGTTTCATTACTGATTGAAGCAACACATCTGCTTAATAAAAAGGGGAGACATTGTGCGCTCGATATTATTGGTAGTGCAGCCACTTCCTCGGATGTTAAATACCTTCATCGCGTTCGTCAGCAGATTGACGCGCTGAAGCTCACTGATGCAGTGCGTATGTATGGCTCTGTGCCAAATAGATTATTACCTCCATATCTCAACGCAGCACAGTGTTTTATCAATGCTGGCGCTACGGGAAGTCTTGATAAAACCATGGTAGAGGCGATGGCATCGGGTCTTCCAGTGATTACCTCCAATCAAAGCTTCTCGGAAATAGTTGGTGGTTCCTTCGGCTCATATATGTTTAGCCCTGGGAATCTCACAGAGTGTACGGCCGCAATGATACGTGTTATGGATATGGACAGCAACGAGCGTAACAAGGTAGGTGAAGCGCTGCGCGCAATTGCAGTGAGAGATCACAGTATTGATCAGTTTGTGCGCAAGATACGATTACAGTTGGAGCAACTAGAAAACGCATGAGCGTAAAAGTGTATTACATTCTCAATGCACGTATGCCCACCGAGCGTGCGCATGGTATTCAAGTTGCAAAAATGTATGAAGCAATGCGAGCATCTGGCATGGACGTCACCGTGATCATTCCACGGAGGAAAAATGCTATCCAAGAATCTTGGCGCGCCTACTATGGGCTATCCATAGATGTGTCGGTTGTGTCTCTTCGTGTGTGGGATTTGTATACACGTGGGCGCATTGGATTTTTAGTAGGATCATCCTCGTTTATGGTTGCATACGTATGGTATTTATTGCGAAAAAAACTTCGCGGTGAGCGTTTCGTGGTGTATACGATAGACATGGATCAATTTTCCTTTGCGGGCGTACCATTGTTGCGGACCACATTTTTTGTTGAAATTCACGATGCAAAGAAACGGTCCTTGATGTATCGATGGTTGTTTCGATTTGTACGCGGTGTCGTTACCATCAATCAGCCCATTAAGCAGGTGTTAATGGAGGAGTTTGGGTTATCCTCAGATCGTATTATTGTGCACCCAAACGGCATTGATTTATCTTGGATTCGGAACGATATTTCCGCTGAAGTTGCGCGGGAGTCACTCGGCATTCCTGTGGATGCTTATCTCGTGCTCTACAGCGGGAAGTTTTATCTTTGGAAGGGGCTTGATATTTTACTGTCGGCAGCGCGCTCACTTGGGAGTAGAGCCGATATCTATATCATTGGGGGTACCTTCGATGAACTACAACGCATCACAGAAGAAACGTTGCCAAAGAATATCCATTGCATGGGACAGGTGGCATATGCCGACGTGCCAATGTGGCTTGCCGCCGCTGACACGTTGTTGCTTTTGGGAACGAAAAAAAATACATATTCTTATCACTACACATCGCCCATGAAATTATTCGAATATATGGCAGCGAAACGCATTATCGTCGCGAGTGGCACTCCTGCGGTAAAAGAAATTGTAGGAGAATCGGACGTGCTTCTCTATGCCCCCGACGACACTGCGGATCTTGTAAAAAAACTTCTTCATGCACAATCTTTGTCTACCGATGAACGTAATCAACTCATTATGTCTGCATACCGACGTGCCACGACATTTACCTGGAGTGATCGCGCACTACACGTTAGAAATTTTATTGAGCACGCATGACCATTGGAATTATCGTACATCCATACGGAGAAGCACATCCCGCTGGGCTTGAGCGGTTTGTGCGCGCGGCGACGCATGCGCTAATTAACGCGTCGCCCGAACACTCATTTGTAATCTATTCGAAACGTCCTATTGCTGATGTCGCACGGTATCCTTCTCATCAATGTCAATTTATTTCATTTAATTATGATTGGCTCTGGGTAGATCGTACGTTACGCAGATCACCTCAAGCAGATTGCTATATTTATTGGACTCCGGTGATGCCGATAGTATATGCTCGCAAAAAAAACATTGTATTTGTGTTGGACTTCAGTTATCAGACAATGCCAGCACATGGATTCAAAAATACTTTTGTGCGCACGATGCTCCATTTTGTGCATCAGCGTTCCATACGGAAAGCCGACCGCGTGATTGCAATTTCGCGCGCGACAAAAGATGAAATTATTCGTCTGGGGATTCGACCAACCAGCGAAATATCAGTGATTTATCCAGGATACACCGAGCCCTCTATTAGCGTGGGGACGCACGCGCTTACGCGCAGTCCTTACATTCTTTTCGTTGGCGCGTTGAAGGAGAGAAAAAATGTACACGGAATTATTCAGGGGTATGCCCGCATCGCTAAAGAATTTCCTGAGCTCTCGCTCCTTTTAGTTGGGCACGGCGGCGGAACATACGCTGAGAAATGTAAGAACATAGCGCAATCCCTCGGCATCGCTGATAAAATACAGTTTCTTGGACAGGTGGGAGATGAGGAGCTCGGACTGCTTTACCGCAATGCAACGATGCTTGCGTATCCAAGTTTTGTGGAAGGGTTTGGTTTTCCTATTTTGGAGGCGATGTCACTTGGTGTGCCGGTACTTACATCCTCAGTTGGAGCGCTCAAAGAAGTAGCCGAAGGTAGCGCGGTACTTGTGGATCCGCTTGATGTTGCGTCGATCGCATCAGGTATGCGCTCGTTACTTACTGATACTCAGTTGAGAATGAGTCTGGTGAAATCTGGGAAGGCGCGCGTGCAGAATTTCTCATGGGAACATTTTGCGAGGGCACTACGGGATGTAATATCGACGCTGTAAGTATATGAAGGTCTGCATACTCGCACTGAATGTACAAGATGATAATGGCGCTGGGGTATTCACGCGTCATTTAGTGCACGGAATAAAAGAACAGATAGATACTGTAGTACTCACCAGTGTTCCCGGTGGAGATATGTCTCATTTTGCATATCTTGGACCTCATAAGCGCGATCTTGTAAAAAACGCGTTACGTATACGGGCATGTTTTCGTGAAGCAGATATTATCCATGCGCTCGACTTATATCCATTCGGTCTCATTGCCTACATACTTTCCTTTGGACTTGGCAGACCTATTATTATCACCGCGGTCGGTAGTGGCACACTCATTTCTCTATACTCAGGGATAACCAGATATATAGCGCGTCATGTATTTCGGTCCGTCCGCGCGGTTACAGCAATCAGTACATATACAAAACGAAAGGCACAAACAGCAAGCGGGAGAGGCAATATTGAGGTCATTACTCCTGGGGTGGACGCTGAGGCAATCCGTGCAGTTGCGTCTGATATATCCCCTCTTCCGTACCGGTATATGTTGAGTGTGGGAGCCATTCGGTGGCGTAAAGGGTATCAATATAGCATCGAGGCATTTGCAAAAATTGCCGAGTACGTTCCAGATTTGCACTACGTAATTGTAGGTCGTCCGTACTCCAAGGAAATGCTCAGTCGCCTTGAACAAAAAATAGAGCAGCTTCATGTGAAAGATCGCGTACATCTACTGACCGATGTGAATACCGAATCGGCGTTGATGTCGTGGTATCGTCATGCAGAACTCTTTGTCCTCCTTTCTCAAAATGTAGGGCACGATGTCGAAGGATTTGGTCTCGTATTTCTTGAAGCAGCAGCGTTCGGTATCCCGGTGATTGGCAGCACAGAGTGCGGTGTTGAAGACGCGGTGGTAGACGGCTATAATGGGTTTCTTATACCAGAGCGCGACGTGGAAGCATGTGCCAAAATTATTCGCAACATTTGTGTAAATCATACACTTCACACACAACTTTCCGGTGCATCACGAGAGTGGGCTGAGCGGAATGGTTGGAATGGTAAAATTGCAGCGTATATGAATATATATCGCTCAGTGTGCGCCAACATATGAATAATCCGATAAAAATAAATTTTGGGTGTGGGTATGACATCAAGCCTGGTTGGGTGAATGTGGACTCGTCGCAACTTCCCGGAGTGGATATAGTGCACGATGTGCAACAGGTACCACTACCATTTGCAAGTGGGAGTATTTCCGAAGTGGTGTGCCAAGATATATTCGAGCACATTGAGTACATTCCTGTACTCAAAGATATCTTTCGCATATTGCAGCCGGGAGGCACTATTACTATTCGCGTTCCGCATTTTACCTCTAAGAATAGTTATACAGACCCCACACATAAAAAAATATTTGCTATTCGAACGTTCGATTTCTTTACTACGCATCCTCCAAAGGGGAGAGGATATTATCACAATTTTTCGTTTACAAAGATGGTGAAAAAGATTATTACGTTCGAGCGCAGTTCAAGATGGTTTTTATATAATGCGATTGTTTCAAGGATAGTAAACTACAGCGCGCGGAACCAGTATATATATGAATCAACAGGATGGTCACGGATATTTCCCGCAGAAAACATTGAAATAACACTCCGCAAATGAATATTGCGATGATTGTGCGCCGACTCAATATTCGCGGTGGCACGCAACGACAAGCACTGACACTTGCCGAACACCTGACGCAACTTGGACATTCGGTGGAGATCTTCACTTTTTACTTCGAGCCACATGATACCTTTCAGATATCCGCTGCGGTGAAGGTGACCACACTCGAAGAGAATGTAGTGCACGCTACCCAGGGCTCGTGGAGAGCATGGAAGGTTGTTGCGTTTTTAAGAAATGAATTTCTTAATCCGGCGCGACTTGCCCGAAAAATACCCGCGGGCTTTAATCTGCTCAATCCACACGATCAGGTGAGCTACCGCGTTGCTGCAGTGGCAAAAAAACGGCTGCATATTCCTTCGGTATGGATCATGAATGATCCCGCAACACGTGCCCTATCGGTGGAACGATGTCGCATGCAAGGAATCATTGATGAAAGGTCGCGACTCAAAAAAATGATTGATTGGATGATTGACGCATACGATATCCGTACACATATCGTTCCGCAGGATGCAGTTGTTGTATTAGACGAGCGGGACGCAATGTGGGCACGTAGTGAGTACCGTATTCCCGTGCATATATTGCGTCCAGGGGTGACAATCGAGTCGTTCCCATTTCGAGAACGCAACATTAGTCGCACGGCACCGAAGTTATTACTGTTTGGTATTTTCTTTCCACATCGGCGATTCGAAGATGGAATTCGTGCGCTCCAATTGTTGCGACATCGTGGCATTCAGGCAACGCTGACTATTGCAGGCGAGTATGCGCAGCAACGTGCGTATGAACAGTCACTGAGACAATTAGTGCATGAGCTGGGACTCGACGAGTGCGTGACGTTTTACGGTGCGGTATCGGACGAGCAACTTGCTGACATGTATCTTTCTCATGATGTGTTTTTGTTTCCGAGTCATATTCAGTCGTGGGGAATCGCAGTGTGTGAGGCGCTCTCGACAGGGATGCCCGTCATAGTTTCTCGAACTGCAGGGGCAAGCGAAGTCTTAACACATGGAGTGCACGCATTGCTACATGCTCCATTTGATACCGAGGCTATTGCAGCGCATGTGACATTTCTTACGACGCATCCAGATGTTGCGCGCGCACTTGGCAAAGAAGGAAGAGCCCTTATTGAGCGTAGTTTGACGTCCACCGCACAAGCGAAAGCATTGAACGACGTATTTACAACATACATTACATGACAATTTTGACGGCAATACACGACGGATTTTTTGTAAGAAATTTTCTGCGCACTGACGCAGCTAGGATTATCATTGAGCAACCGGGGGATCGATTAGTGGTGTTAGTGCCAAAGGAAAAAGTAGAGTATTACGCTTTGGAATTTCCCGAGTCATCGATCACCTTCGATGTATTGCCAGAATTGCAACGACCCGTGGTGGAGACATTCTTTCAATTCATTGAACGCGCAAGTATTCATAGTAGAACAGCGCGCATGCAACGCACTTATCTATTTCAAAGTAATTTTTCTTTTTCGTGGAATGGGATTCGTACGTTGCTCTTGTATCCCGTGGAAGTGATGTGTGGTTGTTTAGGCCAATTTTCATGGTGGAGAAGAATGATTCGTTGGAGTTATGCTCGCTTCTCCGATCATACATTTGATTCGCTGCTGGATCGCTACAATCCTGATGTCGTGTATTGTTCCAATGTCATTCATAGCGAAGATCATATTCTTGCCAAAGTTGCGCGGAGGAGAGGCGTGAGAGTAGTGGGTATGATATTAAGCTGGGATAATCTATATAGTAAGACGATCATTCGTGTGCATCCGGATACGCTGCTCGTACATACACCGGAAATTCTTGAACTTGCTGCAACATACGGCGATTTTCCAAGGAATCGCGTGTGTATCACGGGCATTCCCCAATATGATCGGTATTTTTCGGGCCGAGTGACAATGTCGCGAGAAGAATTTCTCAACAGTATCGGCGCAGATCCAAGTAAAAAAACCATTTTGTACGCATTTTCAGGGAAAGCAGCGCTTGATATCGAGTTTGATATTTTGCGCATCTTACATGAATCTCTTGAGGCGCACGCACTCAGCGAGTCCGTCAACGTACTTATTCGTCCATATCCTCGCTACGATTTCTCTGAAAAACGCATGGAACGCATGCGGTCCGCATATCGATTTTTTGTTGTATCAGCTGTTGGGCACGTTGCTGACACTGTGCATAATTGGGAATTTACAGACGAGGCAGTAAATTTTTTGCATCATAGTCTTATCTACGCCGATGTCGTTGTCACCATGTATTCCACATTTTTTATTGAAGCAGCAATATTGGATAAGCCGATTGTCGGCGTTGCGTTTGATGGCGCTTTGCGGCGGCCATACTGGAATTCTGCGCGACGTTTTTTTGACTGGAATCATCTTGCAAAGATCCGTACACTGAATGGTATTGCTATTGTGCATTCTGCCGACGAAATGGTTACTGCGCTCAACGATGCATTGCAGGTTCCTGCAATGCTGCGTGAGGGGAGGGCGCGTATTGTTCAAGAGCAATGTTATATGACAGACGGCAAGTCCGCCGAACGTGTTGCACGTGCAATCATACATACTCTATGAAAACAATTTTTATCCCTATTGCGTCTTCTGCAGCGTTTCGTAACCTTTGTTTTTTCCCGGGGAGCTTTCTTGATTTACTTGTAGTGCATGTGAAGGAGCATTCCCAGCAGGTGCGCGTAGTGTTTCTCCTTGAGGAGGGCAGAAAAGGAAAGTATGAACAATTTTTTACCACAGCTACAGCGGCGGGATGTATCGTCACGTACGCTGAAGTAAAATATCCCAAGCGGTTGCGCGAAAAACTATTTCATTTTTTTTATTCTTACCTGCTTTACACCCATACGACGGCGCTCATGGCCACAATGGGGACTCGACCAGATGAACCGGCCGCAGGAGGCAAGCGATATCTTGCTCCCATCAAGCAGTGTATTGCGTTGACGTTTGGAAAATCTCAATGGATTCGGAATATTTTTGTGCCACAGATGTTTATTCGCGTTAATGCGGCGCGACCCTTTCAAGAATTGTTTGATACGTATCGACCAGATCTCGTTTTTTCCACTCATATTTATGGGCTATTCGATATACACATACTTGCAGAAGCGTATAGACGAGGCGTGCGTACCATCGGTATGCCCGCAGGTTGGGATCATCTCGATAAATATTATTTACCATTTCATGTCGACGAATTATTAGTGCCGAGTGCGCAAGTGGGCAGAGCTGCGATAAAACACCAATCATACGATCAGTCAGCAATACGGGTTGTGGGATACCCACACTTCGATTTTATGCTTAACGAATCGTATGCGGTACCGCGTGCTTCACTGATTCAACAATTAGGTTTGCCCGACGGGTCGAAATATATTCTCTACATATCGGGGAGCGCATATTGTCCACACGAACCAGACATTATTGAGACGATGCTGAGATGGATTGATGAAGGGAAATTAGGGGAGAAGATGCACATTGTCATTCGACCGTATATCAGCGGGAGGACAAAAGATCGCACAATTGATGAGATTAAATTTTCTACCTTTAAAGATCACCCTCGAGTACGTATTTATGAGAAAGAATTTTGGGGAGATCTTGACAGGAGCATCTATTTTACGAATATCCTGCGCCACGCGGATGTTGTGCTCGCGGTATATACGACCATGGTGCTTGAAGCGGCGCTCTACGATCGTCCAATCATTGCAACTCCATTTGATGGGTATCATGCGCTTCCGTATCGCAAATCAATTCGGCGCTTTGAACAAATGGATCACTTTAAAGAAGTATTACTTTCTGGGGCAATGCACCGTGCTCTAAACTTTGATGATTTGCTCGTCGCGCTTCAAACCTATGTACGCGATGGTAGTAGTGACGGCGATAAACGGAAGGAATTAAGAGATACGGTCTGCGGTCCATTAGATCGCCACAGCGGAAAGCGTATCGTTGATATCTTATTTTCTGCGGTATGAATGTGGCACGACACACTCAGAGGTTCGTTTTACTTCACAAGTACATCGATGAAATCATTATCATCGTAGCAAGCGCAGTGCTGATGATTGAGTCTGCAGTGCTCCTCGTCTATCGCGAAACATGGATAGATGAAATACTCGCGTCGTTCAAGAGCTATCTCATACTGACAGGGGAGTTTGTGCCATATGTGGACAGTATTATGTCATACCCTCCGTTTGTGATTCCGACGTTTGGGTATGTGCAGTATTTGTTTGGTCCAAGCATCTACGCGGGGCGCATACTGGCTGCTTGTTTTTTTGTGATGCTGTATGCAGTGATGTTGTGGGTAGCTGCCCGGCTTTCTGGTAAACGCGCGGCCGCGGCTGCTGCTGCGCTACTTGTTTCGAATGTACTACTTGTATCCAATTACATCACTGTCACGATGTATGCGCTCGCAACATTGCTACTCATGCTCACTGTCGTAGTGGAACTGATTGATATTCGTCGTAACTACAAAGCACTGCTCAACGGATTACTCTTCGGACTCCTATTGCTTTCGCGTATCAATTTTTTACCCGCACTCCTAGCATATTTGTTGTTTCAGATAGTGGCTAGGTACCACGCCCGCAGCGTTGCTTTGTGGGCAGCCATAGTTATCGTTGTTGTTGTGCTCGGATATATTCCCATAATTCGTTATAACCCCACCGTTGCGCTGAGCGACGTAGTGAGTCCGATTGTCAGCGTAGGCATCATGAGTCAGTTGCAAGCTTCCACACTCGCGCAGACCTTTGATTCGTTTATCACTAACCTAAGTGATTTTGTGCGTGAGTATTATGGATTTTTGCTGCTGTTCTTCGTCGCAACGGTGTTGATAATTCGTGAACATGGCATGCGCCGGAGCGCATATACGCGGGATCACAAGATCCCGTTGCTCATTTGGATGTACGCAATGAGCATGATGGGCGCACATTATTTTTATTGGAAGCTCGAAGGGAATGTGTATTATGCGAATTACTTCATGCCGTTTGTGATCTTGTTCATTGTAGTGAGCTACCGAGCAATACGGATTGAACGTAGCGTCGCGATGATATTGTTGTGCGCGGTGATTCTGTTAAATGGAACATTGCAGTACCGAAAGGATATTATCGCGAACCCACATGATATTTCAGATCTTGAGCGTGTACGTATTGGTGCGGAGCATGTTGCTGCGCTAACGGAAAAAGAAGATAATATTTTAACATTTGATGACTCGCTTTACCACGCTTTTCTCGCTGATCGGAGAGTGTTTGCGCCGCTGCTGCAGCGGAACTTCCTTTTCGTAAATTCTGAAGACACCGCTTATATCCGCAGCATTGGGTTTTATAACTGGGACATACTGAATAACTGGCTCGCACATGACGCCGATGTGGTGTTAATACATAAAGAAACCGGGTTCGAGGGACTGCGCAGGAACCCATTTTGGGGGGAGGGGGAAGATACCGATGCGCGCATTGCTACGTTTCGTGCTATGCTCAATAATCAATTCCAGCTTGTTGAGACAGTTAAAAATGTATACCCAAGAAAATACACTGAGGGCAATGATGGAGGTACCCTCCTTATATACAAGCGTAAGCCATGATTTCCATTATCTTCCCCGTATATAACGAAGAGAAAAATCTCGAACAACTCTATCGAGAGTTGGTTTCGGTATCCGGACATTTCGGAGATGCGGTTGAATTTGTTGCGGTTGATGACGGATCACGTGACGGAAGTCTTACAACGTTGCGACATATTGCTACCGCAGACAGTCGTGTGAAGGTGATTGTATTTACGCGCAATTTTGGACAAACTGCCGCATTGTCAGCTGGGATCACTCATTCGTCAGGGGACATTGTGGTTACGATCGACAGTGACTTGGAAAATGATCCTTCAGATATTCCAAAATTACTTGCGCTTATTACAGAGGGGTATGATGTCGTTTCCGGCTGGCGCCGGTACCGCTGGAGAAATAAATGGATAACACGCAAACTCCCGTCGCTTATTGCAAATGAAATTATCTCTCGCATTGCGGGGCTCAAGTTGCACGATTATGGGTGCACACTCAAAGCATATCGGAGATCCATCGTTGGAGGTATTGGTCTCTACGGAGAGATGCATCGATTTATTCCCGCGTACGCATTTTGGCAGGGAGCAAAAGTGACCGAAGTGCCTGTACATTATAGAGAGCGCATGAGCGGATCGAGTAATTATGGTGTTGGGCGCACCTATCGGGTGATTTTGGATTTATTGTTGATTAAATTTCTCACGCGGTATCTGAATCGTCCTATGCACTTTTTTGGTGGTATTGGATTTGTGTCGTTACTACTTGGGGGAATCGCAGGGAGTGTAGCTATTTATTTTAGACTTTCGGGACTGCACACGTTTGTTTCAACTCCGTTGCCGATTTTATCTGCACTACTTGTGATCGTCGGTGTGCAACTCGTGGTTATGGGCGTGCTTGCTGAAATTATGATGCGCACCTATTATGAGTCGCAACGGAAAGCACCGTACCAAATCGCTCACATCATTCATGATCAACGACCTCACCCATAAATCAGTGCAGAAGCACGAAGATGCGCGTGGTTTTTTTGCCGAGCTGATCAAGGAGGGGGAGCCCACGTTCCACGAGATCAAACAAACGAGCTACAGCGAAACTCATCCCGGGGTGGTTAAGGGATTTCACATACACGACACGTACTGGGAAATGTGGGTAGTCATCAAAGGTACCGCGCGATTGGTTTTTTATGATGCGCGCAAGAACTCTTCAACATTTGGAGAGCAGTATGAGTGTCAGGTGAGTGGAAGTGTACTCGAAGCGTATGCTATTCCTCCCGGTGTCGCGCACGGGTATCAGTCATTAGGAGATACTCCAATGGGTATTTTATATCACGCAGGAAAAGCATATGATCCTGCGCGTCCCCCTATTGAACATATTCCATACGATGATCCTATGATTAATTTTCCTTGGTAGCATATGACGGATATGCTAAAGTCTCGTCGAATTTTAGTCATCGGGGGTGCCGGTTTTTTTGGGACAAATTTAGTTGAACATCTTCTGATGCATACGCCGGAAAAGTTGACGGTGTTGGATTCGCTTGATCCAAAATTCCAAAGTGACGCTACCCGCGTTCGAGGACTCTCTACTCGTGTGGAGTTTGTGCAAGGGGATTATTGTGACGCAGAAGTCATACGTCCATTGGTGCGCGACCACGATAGCATCATCAATCTTGCAGCGCAGACATCGCATCCTTTTTCTATGCAAGAGCCACTACTCGACGCGCGCATTAATGCACTTGGGCACTTGCAATTACTGCAGTTGGTGCGCGAAGTGCATCCCACCGCGCAGGTGATCTATCCTTCCTCCAGCACGTTGATTGGCCGCGCACAGTATGAGCCAATCGACGAGGCACATCCGGAACATCCGCTTGATATTTATTCGGCGCATAAGGGTATCGCCGAAAAATACAGCTATATTTATTCGAATGCGTTTGATATTCCAACCACCACTATTCGATTCGCGAATTTGTTTGGACCATATGGAAAGAAAGATCCGGCGTTTGGATTTATGAACTATTTCATTGAAGAAGCACGCGCGGGAAAACGACTTCGCGTATTCGGTGACGGAGCTCAGTTGCGTAACGTGCTCTATATTGTAGACGCGTGCGATATACTCATCCGTACCATTGGCAACCCGCTATTTTATGGAAAAACATTCTTTGCCGTGCACCAAGAACATTATGCTGTGGCCAACATTGCCGCTGCTATCGCGGAAATATTTGATACGACTGTAGAATTTGTAGCGTGGCCGGAACTTCGTAAAAAAATTGATGTACATAGTGTACGGATATCCTCAACACTTTTACCACAGCTGACAGAGTGGGCTCCTGCATTTGGAATGCGCGAGGGACTTTTACACACAAAGCACAAGTATGCATCGCAATAATAATAGAAAAAAAAACGCCATTGTAGTGACAGGCGCGTTGGGACACATCGGGTCCGCACTCATTCGTACGCTGGGCACACATACCTCCGATCCTATTATTCTCATCGACAATTTGGCTACCCAGCGATTCGCTTCGCTGTTTGATCTACCCTCTGAGGGAAACTACGAGTTTGTCTACGGAGATATTTGTGAGATGGAGCTTCAACATATTCTTTCGCGTGCTCGTGTGCTCATTCATCTTGCGGCGCGAACGGATGCAGAATCGAGCGCTGAACATAATGAAGAAACTGAACGCGTCAATACATTTGGATTTCGTCGCATTGCTGACGCATGCCTCGAACATGATGCAGCGCTTATTTTTCCTTCTACCACGAGCATTTATGGTTCGCAGAATGCCCGTGTTGATGAAACGTGTAAGGAACTACAACCACAGAGTCCATACGCAGCGACAAAATTGTCCGGCGAGGAATATGTGCGCGCACTCCACGTCAAAGGATTACGCGTGATCATTCTGCGACTTGGCACCATATTTGGATGGTCTATTGGCATGCGATTTCATACTGCGGTCAATAAATTTATCTGGCAGTCTGCATTCGGACATCCGCTGACGGTGTGGGAAACAGCATGGGAGCAACGCCGCCCGTATGTAGATTTAGAAGACGCCATTCATGCAATTATGATGATTATAGATAACGCACTTTACGATGGTGAGACGTACAATGTCATCACGAGTAATTTAACGGTGCGCCAGGTGGTAGAGACGATTCAGCGACACATGCCAACTGCGGAAGTAAAATTTGTCGCATCAAAAATAATGAATCAGCTTTCATATGAAATTGACGGGAGCAAATTTGAGCGTCACGGCTTTAAACCACACGGAGATCTCGATCGTGCGGTACGCGATACGCTGGCGCATCTGTCAGGGAAGCGCGCATTGTAATATTCCACTGTGCACGGGGCGCACAATCTGATAGAATGCCGTGTATGAAGATTTCATTGAGTGAAGTATTGGACTTTGGAAACATGCCCATTGCGAACGCATTTTTGAGTCCAGCGGAGTTTCCGCAGGAGTTTTTTTATCGCATGGTGCTTGGGTATGATCCAAGCAACGCCGCGATTGGTCTCATACACACCGTCCCACGTGAAAAAATGTTCCATGATCAATACGCATTTTTTTCCTCCACGTCACGGTACATGATTAAGCATTTTTCTGAAACGGCAAGCCACCTACGCTCCTTTGTGCGCGGCGGTATTGTCGTGGAGATTGGATCAAACGATGGCGTGATGCTTGAAGCATGGGAAGCGCTTGGAGTAACCGCAGTAGGAGTGGAGCCGTCTGGTAACGTTGCAAACGTTTCGCGATCAAAAGGGCATCGTGTGATCAGTGAGTTTTTAAGTCCCGCCGTGGTCACAGAAATCACTGATATTGGAAACGTAGACGTGGTATTTGCTGCAAATGTCAGTTGTCACGTTGAAAATATTGAAGAGTATGCAGAACTTATTGCGAGCATGATCGGCACCAATGGGGTATTTGTGTTTGAAGATCCCTATTTTATTGATATCTATGAAAAGACATCCTATGACCAGATTTATGATGAACATATTTGGTACTTTACCGTTGCGTTCATTAATAATCTTTTTCGTCCCCTGGGATATCATGTGTTCCATGCAGAGCATATTTCAGTGCATGGAGGGGAGCTCCGCATGTATGTTGGGCACCAGTCTACGCATCCAGTACAGCAGACTGTTGATCCATGGGTGCAGAAAGAACAACACCTTGATCAAAAATTGCGTGAATTTGTTGAAAATGTGGAGCGCTCAAAGAGTGAGCTCGTTCGCATGTTAACCGCTCTGAAATCAGAGAATAAAAAAATGTGTG
>ERZ1292623.1159-Hain-H51-01um-R1-1159-length-26028-cov-18_pt1 | contig 26028 bp, 21 predicted proteins | sample MGYA00564398_ERZ1292623 | MGnify/ENA primary metagenome ERZ1292623 (study PRJEB36523, sample SAMEA6512633) | groundwater metagenome | collected 2019-01-07 | study: AquaDiva: Metagenomics assemblies of 32 groundwater samples | reverse complement strand
AGAGTAATGGGTTTGCCGAAGCCGATGCTTTCGAAATCCGCCACTACGAAAACATTTAAAGAAAATGTTTGAATATGTCCCTAATTTCACATATTATAATGGGTAGTCTAATCAATTAGACTACCAGATGGTATAGCATGTCGAACTATTTATATATGCTAGAATAAAAAGAAATCAATATGACACGGGTGAACAAAAAGAATATAAGTCAGGAATTAAGAGAAAAGGCTTGGAAACGCTTCGATCCGGAGAAATTCTTAACTTCTTCTGAAAAAGTAGCCGTCGAGAAAAGAATGCTTATTGTGCTTTTGCTTGAGCAGGGTTTCAGCTACACGAAAATAGGAGAGACACTCGATGTAACCCGAACCACCATCAGCTTCGTGAAACATGGCCTCAAAAGAACTCCGCGTGTCCATTTTGATCGCGAATCCATTAAATCGCATAAAGGAAAAATGGGCGGTGAGTCCCCTTTGATGTCTCCAGCAGAACACATGCGCCGCATGCGCAGAAAAGGCCTGCTTTAAAATAGAATTACTCAAGGATTAATTACCAGGTGGTATAGTCAATTATACTACCAGGTTGGCTGTATAACCTATGAGTCTAGTTATTGGTGGTATTTCCCAGTGAAATCCGGGGCTTGATTATTTTTGAAGCAGTAGTATGATTAACGACGTAATCCGCTCCTCGAGAGCGGTAAAATTTTAAACAAACATGATGGATTTAAAGACATTGGCGAGCGCGGCGGAACAAATTGCCGCGGAAAAAGGAATACCGGCGGAAAAAGTTTTGGGCGCAATCGAAGCGGCCATCGCCGCCGCCTATAAAAAAGAATACCGGAAGCGTTCGGAAATAATCCGCGCCAAATTCAACCTGAAAACGGGGGATGTGGATTTCTCGCAGGTAAAGGCAGTGGTTGATCCCGCTCAAGTGCGCATTGTGAGCGAATCGGAGGAGGAAGAACAGATTCAGAATCAGCCGCCCGCGGCTCAGGGAGCGGAGGAAAAAGAAGAGTTCCCGCGATATAATCCCGACCGGCACATATTCCTCGAGGATGCCAAAAAAATAAAATCGGATGTCCAGATAGAAGAGGAATTGGAATTTCCGCTCGAGGTACAGGCCGATTTCGGCCGCATCGCGGCGCAGACGGCCAAGCAGGTGATTTTGCAGAATCTCCGCGAGGCGGAACGCTCCTCTATTAAAGACGAATTTGCGGACAAAGAGGGAATGATTATGAGCGGAGTAGTCCAGCGCTTCGATCGGGGCAATGTTTTCGTGAATCTCGGGCGCGCGGTGGGCATTATGTATCCGAACGAAAGCATTCCGGGTGAGCACTATCGCGTGGGCGACCGGATGCGCTTTTATGTTTTGGCCGTTCAGGACGATCCGCGCCGGCCGGGTATCGTGCTTTCGCGTTCGCACCCGAATTTCGTGAAAAAGCTTTTCGAACTTGAGGTGCCCGAGATTGCCGAAGGCACGGTGGAGGTAAAAGAAATCGCGCGGGAAGCGGGCAGCCGCACCAAAATCGCGGTCGCTTCGAAAGAGGATGGCGTGGACCCCGTCGGCTCGGCGGTCGGCCAGCGCGGAACGCGCGTGATGGCGGTGACGAACGAGCTCGGCAACGAAAAAATAGACATTATAGAGTGGTCCGATGACCCGGCGAAGTTCATCGGCAATTCCGTTTCGCCCGCCAAGGCGAAGCTCGTGGAAATATTGGAACGGCGCGAAGCGCGGGTGCTCGTTTCCGAAGACCAGTTGAGCCTCGCAATCGGCAAAGGCGGACAGAATGTGCGGCTCGCGGCTAAACTTACGGGTTGGAAGATAGATGTGCGCTCGCAATCCAATCCGGACGAGGTGCAGGAAGGCGGTGTAGCCGTGGCGGCGGCGGTAGAGGAAGGTCAGAATGATTTCGGAGAGGAAGAAAAACAAGTCGAGAAATAAATAAAATTTAATTTTTTAAAACATTCAATAATATGTTGTATTTAATTTTTGGTTCCGTAGTGGTCGCAGTCGCCTACACAGCCTATCTGGCTTTATGGCTCAAAAAGCAGCCGGCAGGAAACGAAAAAATGGTGGAGATTTCGAAGGCTATTCAGGAGGGTTCTTCGGCATATCTCAGCCGGCAGTATCGGACGGTGGCCGTCGTCGCGTCGGTTCTTTTTTTGATAATTTATTTTGCCTTGGGTTATTTAATGGCTTTGGGATTTCTGGTAGGGGCGGCCGCTTCGGCGCTCGCCGGCTATCTAGGAATGAATGTAGCCGTCCGTTCCAATTCAAAAACAGCGGAGGCGGCCGGCAAGGGTTTGGGCCCCGCTCTTTCTTTGGCTTTCAGGGCCGGTTCGGTTACCGGATTTTTGGTGGTGGCTCTGGGATTGTTGTCGGTCGCCGGTTTCTATCTTTTGACGAATGATGCGAACGCACTCATCGGCCTCGGCTTCGGTGCGAGCTTGATTTCGGTCTTTGCCCGTTTGGGTGGCGGTATCTTCACAAAGGCGGCCGACGTGGGCACCGATCTCGTCGGCAAGGTTGAGGCGGGCATTCCGGAGGACGATCCGAGGAATCCCGGCGTCATTGCCGACAATGTGGGCGATAATGTCGGCGACTGCGCCGGCATGGCCGCCGATCTTTTCGAAACTTACGCTGTGACGCTCACGGCGGCGATGCTTCTTGGGGCGCTCACAATGTCCGGTCTCGTGCTTTTATTCCCGCTGGTTTTGGGAGCGCTCGCTATTATTGCCTCAATCATCGGCAGTCTTTTTGTTCGACTCGGAAAAGACCCCAATGATCAAGGAATAATGAAGGCGCTTTACAAAGGGCTCATCGCTTCGCTTGTCGTCTCCGCAATCCTCTTTTATTTCGCCGCCAAGTATTTTTTCCCGACGGAATTCGGCGGTATTTTTGCTTCGAGTCTTATCGGACTCGCGGTTACGGCCCTGATGGTCGTCATTACCGATTACTACACGGCGAAGGGCTACCGGCCGGTGCAAAGCATTTCGGACGCGTCTAATTCCGGCCACGGCACGAATATTATTATGGGCCTTTCGGTCGGAATGGAGGCGACCTTCCTGCCGATTATCGTGATTGTGGCGGGGATACTCGGCGCTTTTCTTCTTTCCGGAATTTATGGCGTGGCAATCGCGGCGGTTTCGATGCTTTCGGTTGCTGGGATTATTGTGGCGATAGATTCGTTCGGGCCGATTACCGATAACGCGGGCGGTATTGCCGAAATGTCGGGCGCGTCCGAAAGCGTTCGGCAGATAACCGACTCGCTGGACGCGGTGGGGAACACCACGAAGGCGGTCACAAAAGGCTATGCTATTGCTTCGGCCGGCCTCGCGGCGCTCGTGCTTTTCGCCGGCTATACCGAAGAGCTTTTGAAATCTTATTCTTCCATTTCGTTCGATCTTCAGAATCCTTATGTTTTAATTGGGCTCCTGTTGGGTGCGGCCATTCCGAATTTATTCGCCGCCATCGCGATGAAATCCGTCGGCAAGGCGGCGGGCGCGATTGTGGACGAAATCCGCCGGCAATTCCGCGAAATCAAGGGATTAATGGAAGGCACGGCCAGGCCCGAATATCAAAAGGCGGTGGATATTGTGACGAAGGCGGCTTTGCAGGAAATGATTGTGCCGGCGCTTCTGCCTATCGTGGCGGTCTTGGCGGTGGGATTTGGTCTCGGCAAAGAATCTCTGGGCGGATTCCTGATAGGCACGATTATTTCGGGGCTTTTCATTGGTATTTCAATGACTTCGGGCGGCGCGGCCTGGGATAATGCAAAGAAGCATATTGAGGAAGGGAATCACGGCGGCAAAGGTTCGGACGCGCACTTGGCGGCGGTCACGGGCGACACGGTGGGTGATCCCTACAAAGATACCGCCGGTCCGGCCATCAATCCGCTTATCAAGGTGATAAACATTGTGGCGCTCCTCATCGTTCCGTTTCTTTAACTTAATATATTGAAAATTCCTCACAAAATGAGTTTTTTGTTTGTGAAAAATCTGTAAACAGGGAATAATGTTTCTAAATGGCCATTGAGTTAAAAAACAAAAAAGTACTGGTAATGGGCCTGGGTCTGCTCGGCGGGGGGGTTGCGACCACGAAGTGGCTCGTTCTGCACGGCGCGAATGTGACCGTGACGGATTTGCGTTCGCGCGGGGAATTAAAAGACTCGATAAATAAATTGGGCGCGGCGGCGAAAAAAATTATTTTCGTTTTGGGCAAACACCGCAGAGCTGATTTCAAGACCAATAAAATTATCGTGGTGAATCCAGCCGTGCCGCGCGAGAGCAAGTATCTCGCCATTGCCAAAAAACACGGTGCGCGTTTGGAGAATGAAGCGAGCTTGTTCTTCCGATACTGCAAAAATCCGATTATCGCCGTGACCGGCACCCGGGGGAAGACGACAACCGTGAATTGGATCTATTTTTTGCTCAAACAGAGATTTCCCAAGGCGAGATTGACCGGCAATTCCTCGGATCAGCCCATGCTCGGTATTTTGGATGGCTTGGACGGCAAATCGCCCGTAGTTGCGGAACTCTCTTCCTGGCATTTGGAACTCTTGAATCAATCAAATCGTCCGCCCGAGATAGCTGTCATTACCAATATCTACCGCGACCACATGAACCGCTATAAATCCGTCAAAGATTACGCTTCCGCGAAGGCCAATATATTCAAAAACCAGAAGAAGGGGGATTTTTTGATTCTTAACAAAAAGAATGAATGGACGAAATTTTTCCTGAAGAAATTCTCCGGCTGGAAAATAAGCTCAAAAATAATCTATTCATCCGCAAAAACCGGCATAAACGAAAAGAAATTTTCCGAAATATACGGTCCGCATAACCTGGAGAATCTTAAAACCGCATATCTCGCCGCCAAGCTCGCCGGCGCATCCGTTTCAAAACTCCGCCGGGCGGCCTGGCATTTGCCGCAGATAAAATATCGGCAGGAACTGATTTTTGAATCTCCCAAATTAAAAATAATAAACGACACGACGGCCACCTCGCCGGATGGGACGATGGCCGCGCTTCGGAGATTCGGGAAAGAAAACATTATTCTCATTGCCGGCGGAACGGATAAGAATCTGGAATATGCTCCGCCAGCCGGCGGATGGGCGAAAACAGTAAAGCGTTTTGTGAAGCCGGAACAGTTGTATTTGCTGAACGGCAGCGCCACCAAAAAAATGATCGCGGCGCTCGAGAAAATCGGATATTCTAAAAACAAAAAAATAAACTTCTACGAAGATCTAGGTGGTATACTTAAGTATACCACCCAAGTGATTTATGAAAAAAAAGAGAAAAAGACGAAATGGATGATTATTTTTTCGCCGGGGGCGGCCAGCTTTGAGAAGTTCAAGAACGAGTTCGATAGGGGAGAAAAATTCAATCTCTATTGCAAGAAAATTTTCAAGCGCCGTTAGCCGGGCGGGGGCCGCTTTGACTTTATAAGAAAGGAGGCATATTTTATAGACAGTTATTATTCACGTTTTTGCTTAACAATTAAAAATATTGGAGGAAATATGGGCTCAAAAGATTTTCAAGAAAAACTGGATGAATTAAGCATCCATGAGTTAGGAAGCGAGCAGTATCTAAAAAGTTTATGCAAGTTGGGAATGAATTTTGCCCCCAATAGTCCAAGAGATACGACTGAAGCATTTCGTTTTTTTGATTCCCTGCGTGATAAAATAGCGAATGTATTAGGGCTTGATCTTGACATAGAATTCCGCCGCGAAGAATTTAAGGAGATAATAGCTTCGCTTGATTCCGGATGCGACTGCGAGGTTATTTCCGACATGTTCAGATCCGCTCCATACATAAGAGAATAATTCAATAAAAAATCCCGCCAATTGCTTTTGGCGGGACTTCTTTTTAATCTAAGCCCACTCTTAGTTTTTTTGATCTTTGCCTGTTCATTTTCGGCATCCTTATCGTGAGAATGCCGTTTTTCAAAGCGGCGGTGGAATTTTCGGGATCCACTTCCTGGGGGAGGATAATGGAGCGGGAAAAAGCGCCCCAGAAGAGTTCCTGATAGAAATAATCTTTTTCTTTCACCTCTTCCTTGCGTTCGCGCCGGCCCCGAATAGAAACCGATTCGTTCGTAATATTTATTTCCAAGTCCTCGTCTTTCGCGCCGGCAATAGTGGATTCGACGATGAAGTAGTCGCCGTCTTCAAAGACATCCACGGTCAAAGTGCCTTCGTCTTTTTCCGGTCCTTTTCCGTCCCCGGTTCTTACTTTGATAAGCGGCGCCGGCTCGGTTTTTATTTTGGCGAGCTCCGCGAAAATATCTCTCCTGGGCTCATTTTTTTTATTTCCATTTTTTTCTTGGAACATAAGTTTATTATACCAATTGCGGAGAGGTTAGTCCGATGAATTTTGTTGCCTGTCCAATTTTGAAAAATCATTGAAGATGAAGATTGCGAGAAAAACGAGGAAGATGGAGGGATAAAGCAGACTCACGCTTTCGAATCGATAAACGAGATAATTGAAGATGAAATGAGAGAGTGTGGCCGCCGCGAGACCGAGGAAAATTTTCCGCCTGGCCCAATAGTAGCCAGCGAAGGCCGAGGCGAGAGTATGGAGCAGGGTAGCACCCACGAAGCGGAAACCGAGCGTGCTCACGCTCACGATTAGGCTGTTTACGGTCAAATATTGCATCTTGTCCCCCATAATGAACAAATTTTCTATCGTGGCGAAGCCCAGGGCGGCGACGATGGAATAAATCATCGCGTCCACCGGCTCGTTGAAGGCCGGCTCTTTTCGGACGCTGAAATAAGCCGCGGAAAACTTGAAAATCTCCTCAATGAGCGCCAGTCCGAGAATGGTAACGATAAAAAGGTGAAGAGGGTTGCTCACAAATCTCTGGAATCCGAATTGAAAGACAATCGCCGGAACGCTCGCGAGCGCGCCCGCGCAGAAGACCAAAAATATCAATTTCTTCGGTTCGGGATGGCGGTCTTCCTTGAGAAAGAAAATGAGCCAGACGATGGAAGGCAGGAAGGCGAGCGCAAGGATAACGGCTAAGTTGAGTGCGGCTACCATTTTTCAATCATTAAAAGCCCATTTTTTTCGGCCATGTTTCCGTAGATCGCTTCCGTGATGAATGGCATGAATGGATGGAGCATTTTAAGGGATTCTTTTAATACATACATCAATATTTCTGCCGAATTTCCTCCTGCCCCGTTAGAAATCTCGCCCGCGCGGCGCGCGCCCTCCGGGCCTTGGGGCGGGCTATTTCTAACGGGGTGAATTTTTTTCGTCTCCTCGATGTAAATGTCGCAGAACTCATGCCAGAAGAAATCGTAAATATCGTGGAGCGCTTTCGAGAACTCGAATTTTTCTATGTTTTTTCCGGTTTGTTTTTTCACCGCCGCGAGCTTCTTAAGAATCTTTTTATCAGCGGCGGTTTTCCCGCCTAAAGCTCGCGAGGGCATTGTGGCGGGTCCGCCCGAATGCTTGCTTTCGGCGGATGGGTTTGTATTCTCAGTCTGTGCCAGAACAAATCGGCTGGCGTTCCAGATTTTATTGCAGAATTTCCGGCCGGCCATGACGGCCGCCTCGTCCCAGCGGATATCCTGGCCGGAGGCCTGCCAGATGATAGCGAAACGTGTCGCGTCCGCTCCATGCAGTCCGATGTAATTCAGCGGGTCAATGCCAGTGCCGAGGCTTTTGGACATTCGCCGGCCGTCCTTGGCAAGGATGGTGCCGTTAATGAAGACATCAGTGAAGGGAACCTTTTTCTTGAATTCTAAGCCGGAGAAGATCATCCGCGCGACCCATAAATTAATGATGTCGCGGGCGGTTACGAGGACGTTTCCGGGATAATATTTTTCTGCATCTTCTTTAGAAAGCCCGGCAAATGGCCAAAGAGCGGAGGAAAACCAGGTATCAAGCACGTCTTCCGATTGTTTCATGTCGCAATCTTTGCAAAATGGACAGGTTTTAGGTTTTTCAAGGGCAACGATAAAATTTTCTTTAGCGTCATTTAGAATTTGAAATTTAGAATTTGAAATTTCTTCATGTTTTTTCGTACAGAAAAAAACAGGAAGCTGGTGTCCCCACCAAATTTGGCGGGAGACTGACCAGTCGCGGACGTTTTCAAGCCAATTCAAGTAGGTTTTCTCGAAGTTTTTCGGCTGAATTCTCACTTTTTTGGATTTCACGGCCTGCTTCGCCATCGCTCCCAATTTATCCATCTTCAAAAACCATTGATTGGATGGGATAGGCTCAATAATCGTGCCGCAACGGTAGCACTTCGCGACGCGGGTTTGATATTTTTCTTCTTTTACCAGAAGCCCCATTTCTTTGAGGTCGTTCACGATTTTTTCGCGGGCTTCAACGGCTTTTAGTCCGGCATACTTTCCGGCTATCACCGTCATTTTGGCCCGTTCGTCTATTACCTGAATCGTTTCCAGTTTGTGCCGTTGGCCGATTTCGAAATCGAGAATATCGTGGGCCGGCGTCACCTTGACCGCGCCCGTGCCGAACTTAGGGTCTATCGCGATATCGCCCACAATCGGTATCTCTCGATTTTGAATCGGAAGGACGACGGTCTTTCCGATAAGATGCTTGTATCTCTTGTCGGCGGGATTCACGGCAATCGCGGTGTCGCCCAGCATCGTTTCGGGGCGAGTGGTCGCGACCGTTATCTCCGGCGAATATTTTATGTACCAGAGTTTGGTTTCGGTATCCTCGTATTCCAGTTCCAGCTCGGAGAGGCTTGTGCCATCCTTCGGGCACCAGTTCACGGTGCGGAGTCCGCGATAAAGCCAGCCCTTCTCGTAGTAATGAACGAAGACTTTTAAAACATCTTGGCTATAGGCTTCGTCCATCGTGAAGCGCGTGCGGGACCAATCGGCCGAGATGCCAATTTTTTTGAGCTGGTTTAAGATCGCGTCGCCGTATTTCTGCTTCCATTCCCAGACCTTCTCCACGAATTTTTCCCGGCCGAGTTCGAAACGGGAAATATTTTGTTTTCGCAGGTCTTTTTCCACCACATATTGCGTCGCGATGCCGGCGTGGTCTGTGCCGGGGAGCCAGAGCGTTTTATATCCCTTCATCCGATGATAACGGATGAGAATATCCTGAATGGTGTTGTTCAAGGCGTGACCCATATGGAGCGTGCCCGTCACGTTCGGGAGGGGCATATATACCACGTAATTTTTAATTTTTGAATTTTTGATTTTTGCGACAGGCAGGCCTGCCTGCGCAGGCAGGTTGTCCGGATTGAAATAGCCGGAATCAAGCCAAAGCTGGTATATTTTTTCTTCGGTTATCTTCGGGTCATAGGGCTTTGAAAAATCAGCGTTCATATTCCAATTATAAATTCAAATTCCCTTGGGCGCGAATGGCGTATTTCTTTTTGCGCAGATTTTGGATATAGGCCGCGGCCGCGATCATCACGGCGTTATCGGTATTGAAATCCATCGGCGGCACCAGGAAATTTACACCCATCTTGTCGCTTGCCTCTCGCAGTCTGTCTCTAAGATACGCGTTGGCCGCGACGCCGCCCGAAAGCATTACCGATTTCGCCTTAAATTCCCGAACGGCGCGGGCGGTTTTCGATATCAGAACGTCCACCGCAGCTTTCTGGAATGAGGCGGCTACATTCGCTTTGTCGGCTTTCGGATTATCCCGCAGATAATAAAGGACGGAAGTTTTCAAACCAGAGAAACTGAATTCATATTTGCCAGTCGGCGAATTGTCGTAAATCATCGGACGAGGGAAGGCGACGGCTTCGGGATTGCCGTTAGCTGCGAGCTTCTGAATTTCCGGTCCGCCAGGGTAGGGAAGGCCGAGTATTCTTGCCGCTTTATCGAAAGCCTCGCCCACCGCGTCATCCCGCGTTTCACCCAATTTTTTCCATTTTATGAGCGAATCCATGCGCAATAATATCGTGTGCCCACCACTCACAATTAAGGCGATGGCCGGGAAAATCTTCGTTTTTGGAAATTCAGTTTTCTTTGCGAGAAGAAAACTGTAAAGGTGTCCCTCCAAATGGTTTGCGCCGATTAGCGGAACTTTCGGAAAAATATTCTTTTTCAATTCTTTTGCGAATTCGACGCCGGTCCAAAGTGCCGGCTCCAGTCCCGGTCCCACTGTTACGGCCAGCAGATCAATTTTTATTTTCGATTTTTGAAATTCAGAAATTTGGTTGAATACTATCGGCAAATTTTTAATGTGTTCTCGTTTGGCGAGGTTCGGCACGACGCCACCCCAGGGCCGATGCACTTCTATCTGGGAAGAGACCAGATTCTTAATGACTTTAAATTTCGGAGCGCGCAAGCCCCCGCTTGCTTCGAGAAGCGCGAGCGCGGTTTCATCGCAGGACGTTTCGATGGCCAGAATACGCATAAACTTAACTTACAACAGTTAACCGATAACTTACAACCTGCCAGCGTGTTGTTAGTTATTAGTTTTTTGTTTATAGTTAATTCATGATTCAGCCTTTATTCGTATTCGGGGGCATCGGGATAGCTTTTTTAAGGGTGATATTGGGCATCATTTTAATCGCCCATGGCTGGCCGAAGATAAAAAACATCAAAGGAACGGCGGAGTGGATGGGACAGATATTCAAGCCGGGAATCTTTTGGGCGGCCGTCGTTTCAATATTGGAGTTCGTCGGCGGAATATTTTTGCTGGCCGGATTTCTCGTCCAGCTCGTCGCGGTATTAATCGCGATTCAATTTGCCGTCATAATTTTGAAGATGAAAATGAAGAAAGGATTGGCGGACGGCTATGAATTCGACCTCATTATTTTCGCCGCGGCAATCGCGCTTGCGGTTCTCGGCGGCGGAGCTTACAGTTTGGAGAATTTCCTCGGTATCCTCATATACTAAATAGCCTCTTTTTATGATTCGATTTTGGGAAATAATGCCTGGCGCCCTGGCCTGGCTTACTCTTTTCGGTCTCGCATTTCTTTCTTGGCGCGCGCCCGTCGCCGTGGTCGTTTTCATCCTTCTTTACGATCTTTATTGGTTTTTAAAGCTAATCTATCTCTTTTTTCACCTCCGTTCGTCGTTCACCAAGATGAATGCCAATCTGAAGATGGATTGGCTCGCGAAGTTGAAAAAAGATAATCCGGAAAATTGGGAGAAAATCCGCCACTTGGTGATATTGCCGGTCTATCGGGAAAGCTATGGAATAATAAAACAGGCATTTTCAAATCTCATAGAAGCCAATTATCCGAAAGAAAAAATTTTCGTCGTTCTTGCGACCGAAGAAAGGGGAGGAGAAACCGACCGGGAAACCGCTTTGAAAATCGAAGAAGAGTTCGGCGCCGCTTTCAAGGGTTTTCTAATAACCCGCCATCCGGCCGATTTGCCGGGTGAGCTGGCCGGCAAGGGATCGAATCAGGCTTGGGCGGCCAAAGAAGCGCTTTCAAAACTCATTAACCCTTTAAGTATTTCTTACGACGACGTTCTGGTCTCGGTTTTCGATATCGATACGCGCACCGATCAGGATTATTTCGGAATACTCGCCTATAAATTCCTGAATTCGTCCCATCCATATCGCTCGAGTTTCCAGCCAATTCCGCTTTTTATCAATAACGTCCATGAAGCCCCGTTTTTCGCCCGCTTGGTCGGATTTTCCGGCTCTTTCTGGCAATTAATGCAGGAGTCGCGGCCGGAGCAATTGGTATCATTCTCTTCCCATAGTATGCCGCTCAAGGCCTTGGTCGAAGTCGGGTTTTGGGAGACCGATATCGTTTCCGAAGATTCGAGAATATTTTTCCAATGCCTCGCGCATTATAAGGGCGATTGGCGGGCCGAACCGCTTCTTTATCCCGTTTACATGGACGCGGTGGCCGGCGAAACTTTTTTCGCGGCGCTCAAGAATCTTTATAAACAACAGAGGCGCTGGGCCTGGGGTGCCGAGAATTTGGCCCGGGCGGCGAATGATTTTTCGAAAGATAAATCTTTTCCGGCCAAAGTCGGGCGTTTTTGGAAATGGACGCTTTTTGACGGCGTATATTCCTGGTCCACAAGCTCTTTTATCATCTTTCTTTTCGGCTGGTTCCCGAATTTATTGGGAGACGAGGCGTTTCGGACCTCAGTCATCTCGTACAATCTTCCCCGCCTGACCGGCTGGATATTGAATTTGAGCTCCATCGGCATTATTACCTCGGCTTTTTTGAGCATTATCATTCTTTATCCGCGGCTCAAAGGCTTCAAGCGGTGGTATTTGATCTGGTATTTTCTCGAGTGGCTGCTCACTCCGCTGGTTTTCATAGTTTTCTCGGCGTTTCCGGCATTGGACGCCCAAACGCGGCTAATGCTCGGCGGCCGATTCCGTTTGGGGTATTGGCGGACCCCGAAAGACAATCTGCCCGCATCCCGATGACGGAATATCTCACTCAAGCGGTGGTTCTTGGGCTTCGTCCGCATAAAGAAAGCGACCGAGTAGTCGATCTTTATACCAGAGATTTCGGCCGTTTGGAATCGAATGTCGTGGGCGGGCGGCGGATTCTTTCGAAACTCTCCCCGCATTTGAATTTATTCAATGTAATAATAGTGCGTTTGGCGGAAAAAAATCGCATTATTCTCACGGATGCTTTGACTGATGAAAGTTTTCGGAAAAATCGGCGAGATCCGAAATTCTATCCCTCGGCTTTCAGGATAATATCCCTGGTGCGGGCGCTCACTCCCAAAGGAGTGCCCGATTTGCGCCTATGGCATTTGATTGTGAAGGGTCTGGCTTCGGCGGATGGAGACGTCAAAGTTTTTCTCAAGGCGCTCGGCTACGATCCGCAGGAGGCGGAGTGCGATATTTGCGCGGGAAGACCTGCCGCTTTTTTCCGTGCGAAAGACCAGTCATTTTTTTGCCGGAATTGCGGTTTAAAAACGAAGAGTGATGAGTTAATATATCTCTAATGGCCCTGAATAACCTCGAGAAAAGGCTCAAAACTTTCCAAAAAAAGTTTCCCACCGCAAAAAAAGCCGGGATCGAGCCTTTCGCCGAAAAAATCCGCGAATTTGAGGATGATATCGAAGATCATCACAAGTGGCTCAAAAAAATACTTCTTATCGGCAGTATTATTGCACTCCTCATAGTCGGCGCCGGCTTATTTTTCATCTTTTCCTATACTTCCGTTTCCCGGGATGTGACACTAGAGGTATCCGTTCCCAAGAGCGTTTCACGGGGTACCCCTTTTTCCGTTGAAGTTAGTATGGCGAATAATTCAGGCGGGGTTATTAATAAAGCCGTGATTACCCTCAATCTTCCCGAGGGCATCGCCGTGCCTGGTTTTCCCGCAGGCCGTAATTTGGCGACGGAAAGCGCGGGTGACATCGCTTCGGGAAACCTGGTTAAAAAAACTTTTTCCCTCTTGGCAACAGGCGAAGACAATTCGGTCGGGAAAATATCGGCCTCGGTATCCTACTCGATCGGGACAGGCACCCGTTTCGAAGTTCGATCGGCCGGAGAAGTGAAAATAAAAGGCTCGGCCGTATCGATGGAAATAAAAAATCCCGGCCAAATATTGAGCGGTTCGGGCTTTCAGCTGGAAGTGAATTACAAAAATGAGAGCGATTTCAGCTTTTCGGAATTAATCTTGCAGGCGGAGTATCCCAACTCGTTCAAATTCGATTCGGCGAGCGTTCCGCCGGCTTCGCTCAATAATTATTGGAAGTTGGGCGTTTTGGCTCCCGGGGCGAAGGGTAAACTTGTTATTTCCGGTCGGCTTGATTTGACCTATGGGGCGACTGCCGTCATTCCCGTTAAAATTTCGGCCGAACTGGGTGGGAACGAATATCCAATCGCGGAAGGAACGGTAAATCTCTCGCCTTCCGCTTCGCCGATTTTTCTGGAAGTTTCGGTGAACGGTCGGGAAGATTACACCGCGAAAGTCGGCGAAACCCTCAATTATTCCATCCGTTATCGGAATGACAGCGGCATTGTTTTGGCCGACGTGAAATTGAACGCGTCTTTGACCGGAGAAATGCTCGATCCGGCGGCGGCCAAATCTTTTTATTGGAATTCCTCGAATTTGCCGGCTTTGAAGATGCTTGATCCGGGCGCGAACGGCGAGGTGAATTTCCAGGCGAAGATAAGAAGCTCGTTCAATCTTACGAGGCTGAACGACCGCAATTTTTCCGTTCGGATGAACGCGATTGTGACTTCGCCTTCGGTGCCTTACTATCTTTCGGCCGGCCAGACATCGGTGAGCGTGGCGTCGGATACGAAGATTTCCGGCTTGGTGCTCCTAACCGCCCAAACTTTCCATAATAACAAAGAAAGCGGAATAACGGATGCGGGCAATCTGCCGCCCAAAGTGGGCGAATCCACCCAATACTCCGTCCATTGGGTGATAAAGAATTTTTCCAATGATTTGAATAATGTCGAGGTAAGGGCGGCGCTCGCCGCCGGGGTGAAATGGAGTGGCGCGGTCAAGGCCAATTTGGGCGAATCGCCCGTCTTCGACGAGAAGGAGAACGAGGTGGTTTGGAGAATCGACCGAGTGGCGGCGACCAAGGGGGTTTTGAGCGAGCCGGCCGAGGCGGTCTTTCAAATCGAAGGAACGCCGAATGACGATATGTTGGGTGCCCCTCAGCTTCTCCTGAGAGCGGCCCGCCTCAAGGCCTTGGACAATTTTACCGGACTCGATTTGCAAAGCGTTGCGGGCTCCGTCACGAGCGCAGTAGTAGGAGCAATCTCAGGGGAATCCGATGTGGTTAAATAGTTTTTGATAACTTGAGTGAAGAGTTGTTTACGGTTTACAATAGGTTCATATATGAAGAAGGAAGAAAAGAAGGATATTTTCGAGAAGATTACTTCTCTGGCCAAGCGGCGCGGCTTTATTTATCCGGGCTCCGAAATCTACGGCGGCCTCGCGGGTACTTGGGATTACGGCCCGCTGGGGACGGAACTGAAGCGGAATATCAAGAACGAGTTTTGGAAGAATATGACGCAGGAGCACGAGAATATCGTGGGCCTGGATGCCGCCATAATAATGAATCCGAAGGTTTGGGAGGCATCGGGCCATCTGGATTCTTTTTCCGACCCGCTCGTCGAGTGCAAAAAATGCCACCATCGTTTTCGCGCCGACCAATTGGAGAAAAATCCGCCGGCTGGCGGATGTCCCGATTGCGGCGGAGAAATAACCGAACCGAAGCAATTCAATCTGATGGTCGAGACCTATCTCGGCTCAATAGAGGGAGAGAAGCTCAAGACATATCTCCGCGGCGAAATCACCCAGGGCGTGCACGTGAATTTCAAAAATGTTCTGGATTCCACCCGCGTTAAAATCCCGTTCGGCGTCGTCCAGGTCGGCAAGGCCTTCCGGAACGAGATAACGCCCGGCGGACTCACTTTCCGCTCCCGTGAATTCGAGCAGATGGAATTGCAGTTCTATGCGAAACCGGACAAAAAAGAATCGATGAAGTGGATGGAATATTGGAAAGAAGAGCGGATGAAGTGGTATCTGTCCCTCGGAATGACGAAGAAAAATCTCCGTTTCAAGGAACACGAGCAGTTGGCGCACTACGCCCAGGCGGCATTCGATATCGAGTATAACGCGGAAGGCGACTGGAAGGAGATGGAGGGAATCCACCATCGGGGCGATTGGGATGTGCGGCGCCATCAGGAATTTTCCAAACAGGATCTGACCTATTTCGACGAGGAATCCAAGGAACGCTTTCTGCCTTATATCATCGAGACCTCGGGCGGCGTAGACCGCGCAACCCTTTTCTTTCTAATGGATGCGTATACGGAAGAAATCCTAAATCCGAAATCCGAAATCCTAAACAAGCCCCAAAATTCAAATAAAGAAAACAACGAAATGGAAAAACGGATTGTATTGAAATTACATCCCAAATTAGCGCCCTACAAAGCCGCGGTTTTTCCGCTTCTGGCTAATAAGCTGGAGCTGGTAAAACTGGCACGGACAATCTACGAAGAATTGAGGAAAGAGTACACGGTGGCGTGGGACGACAGGGGAAATGTGGGCAAGCGCTATCGGGCGCAGGACGAAGCTGGCACGCCTTACTGCATCACGGTGGATTTCGAAAGCCTGGAAACTGAAGACGTGACGGTGCGGGACCGCGATACGATGAAACAGGAACGCGTAAAAATCAAAGAACTAAAAAATTACATATATGAAAAATATCAGAAGAATTAAATTAAAAAACGGTCTGCGGATTATTCTCGCGCCCCAATCGGGCAGTCTGGCGGCGACCGTAATGGTGTCGGTGGAGGCCGGCTCGAAATACGAAACGAAAGACATAAGCGGCATCTCGCATTTTCTGGAGCATATGTGCTTCAAAGGTACGGCAAAGCGGCCGAAGCCGATTGATATTGCGGCGGAGATGGACGGGCTTGGGGCGCAATCCAATGCTTTCACGAGTCAAGAATCCACGAGCTATTATGCAAAAGCGAAAAAAGAGAATGTGAACGAGATATTGGACGTGGTGGCCGATATGTATCTGAATCCGACATTTGATTCCCGGGAAATCGAAAAAGAAAAAGGCGTCATTATCCAGGAGTTCAATATGTACGAGGATACGCCTTCTCGGAAGGTTCAGAGCCTTTTTATGAATCTCGTCTACGGCAATCAGCCGGCGGGTTGGGATATTCTCGGCCGTAAAGAAGTTATTCGGAGCATCACCCGGAACGACTTCATGAAATATCGGGCGAAACACTACGTGCCTCAAGCCACGATTGTGACGGTCGCGGGCGCTTTCGGCGAGAAAGACATCGCGAAAAGAATCGAAAAATATTTTTCGGTTTTGAAGCCCGGACCCAAAAGCAAAAAACTCAAAGTTAAAGAGATTCAGGCCAGGCCGCGGGAACTCATTCAATTCAAAAAATCGGACCAGACCCACTTGGTTCTCGGGTTCCGCGCTTTCGGCGTCCACGACGAGCGGCGAATCGCCCTCCAGGTCGCGGCCGAAATCCTGGGCGGGGGAATGAGCTCGCGCTTTTTTCAAAGAATTCGGGAAGAGCTCGGCGCCGCCTATTATGTGCGGGCCGATGCCGACCTTTATTCCGATCACGGCCTTTTGACGATGGCGGCGGGAATCGAGCATACAAAAATCGAAACGGTTATTAGGGCCGGTTTGGAAGAATTCAACCGTTTGCGGAACGAATTGGTGAGCGAAAAAGATCTCAAAAAAGCCAAAGAACATCTGATAGGCAATCTTTATCTCTCGCTCGAAACCTCGGATGAATTGGCTTATTTCTACGGCGGCCAGGAAATGCTGGGACTGAAGCTCACCTCGCCTCAGGAGCTGGCTCGGAAGGTAAACGGAATAACCGCGAATGATGTAAGAAAAGTTATGCGGGAAGTGGTAAGAAACGACGGCTTGAATCTGGCGCTCATCGGGCCCTTTAAGAAGAGGAGTTTTCTTGATATAGTGAAGATATGAAAACGGAAGTGGCTTGGGGGACTTTATGGAGGATTTTTATCTTTCTGGCGGGCATCGCGCTCGTTTATTTCGCCTGGGATGCTTTCACCGTTCTTCTTGTGGGTGTTGTGATTTCGATGGGAATAGACCCATTCGTCACTTTTCTCGCCGAGAAAGCCAGAATCGGTCGGGTCTTCGCCTCCATCATCGTGATTCTCGCCATTATTTCCGTTTTTGCCGGCGGAATATACATCATAGCGCCGGTTATCTTCGAGGAACTGGCCGGCTTCCTTTTCCATTTTACTCAATTCGTTACTTCGGTTTTTCGTTTCGGCAATTTCAGCTTGAGTTTGGAAAGTTTGAATATCGGAGCGGATCAGATATTGAATTTGATTTCGGGCGCGGGCAATTCCGTTCCCGGCGCGATTACTAAACTCTTCGGAAACGCCATTCTTTTCTTCTCCTCGATTTTTGTCACACTTTATTTGAGTATTGAAAAAGACGGAGCGGAAAAAATGATACGGGTTATCATCCCGGATGATTACGAACGGCCGATTCTATCCATTTTCGACGGATTCAAGATAAAAATGCGCCGCTGGCTCGGCACTCAGCTGGTATTGAGTCTATTCGTCGGTTTCGCGGTGGGATTGGGAATGTGGTTTATTGGCGTTCGCTACGCTCTGATTTTGGGTATTCTCGCCGCCATATTCGAGGTGGTGCCGATCATCGGTCCTATAATGATTGGGCTTATTGCCTTCGTTATCGCTATCGCCGATTCCACGGCGTTGGGTATGTATGCTTTAGCATTCTTTTTTGTTGTCCAGCAATTTGAGAATCATATACTCATTCCGATCATAATGGGTAAGAGTATGAGAGTACACCCGGTAATCGTGGTTGTTTCCCTTTTGGCTGGGGCCCAAATCGCCGGTTTTGTGGGGATAATCTTAAGTGTTCCGCTTGCTGTCTTAGTCCAAGAAATCTTCAATTATCTGACCGAAAGGAAAGAGCGCCGCCCGGTGCTCGATATGTAAGGGCTTGATACCACGCCTATAGTTTCAATAAATATATGGATAGTAATGAAAAAGGAAAGATAATAATATGCTCTGTTCAATTCCTCAGTCGTGAGTTGAAACTATGGGCGGGCTCATGAATAAAATTGGCAAATTCTATATTACTACCACCCTGCCTTATGTGAATGCGGATCCGCATATCGGCTTTGCGCTCGAAGTCGTCCAGGCGGATATTATTGCCCGTCATCATAAGTTTCTCGGCGAAGAAGTTGTTTTTAATACGGGTACCGATGAGCACGGGTTAAAAATTTATCGGAAAGCCTTGGAAGAGGGCAAAGAAACTCAAAAATATGCGGACGAGAATGCCGCCAAATTCGGCAAATTGAAAAAATCTTTGAATTTGGACTTCACAAATTTTATCCGTACGACCGATCCGCATCATATGGCGGCGGCGCAAGAATTCTGGCGGCGATGCGAGAACAGCGGCGATATTTACAAAAAGAATTACCGGGTGAAATATTGCGTCGGCTGCGAACTCGAAAAAACCGATTCCGAGCTTGCGGACGGCAAGTGTCCGATTCATCCCAATCTTGAATTGGAACTTATCGACGAGGAAAATTACTTCTTCCGTTTTTCGAAATATCAAAAACCGCTTTTGGAACTTTACGAAAAATATCCGGATTTTGTGGTACCGGCCCATCGACTGACTGAAATAAGAAACTTCGTTGCGAGCGGGCTTCAAGATTTCAGCGTTTCGCGCCTAAAAAGCAAGATGCCGTGGGGCGTGCCGGTGCCCGGAGACGATACGCAAATAATGTATGTTTGGTTCGATGCCTTGACGAATTATATTTCGACCTTGGGCTGGCCCGAAGACGATAAAAAATTCGGTGATTTTTGGGGTACGAAAGAAAAACCGAACGCGCTCCAGATTGCCGGCAAGGACAATCTGCGCCAGCAGTCCGCAATGTGGCAGGCGATGCTCCTATCCGCCGGCTTGCCACCTTCCCGGCAGATAATCATCCATGGTTTTATCATAAGCGACGGGCAGAAGATGAGCAAGAGTTTGGGGAATGTGGTGAATCCGTTTGAAATCGTGGAAAAATACGGAACGGATGCGCTCCGATTTTTTCTGGCACATAACATGAGCCCGTTTGAAGACAGTGATTTTTTTTGGGATAGATTCAAAGAAGCCTACAATGCCAATTTGGCGAACGGCATCGGAAACTTGGCCGCCCGCGTGATGAAGCTGGCCGAGGATAATCTCGAGAAGGCCGTTCGGCCGGAGGCCGCGGAATTGCCCCCTGAATACAGAGAAGCGATGGGAAAATTCGAATTCAACCGGGCGACGGGCTATATTTTAGCGCGTGCGCGGGCCATGGACCAGAAGATAAATGAGAAGGAACCATTCCGGCTGGTGAAAACCGATCCGGAGGCCGGCAAAAAGATTATTGCCGAACTCGCGGAGGAACTGTATTTCATCGCCCGTTTGCTTGAGCCTTTTATGCCCGATACGGGCGCGAAGATAAAAAAAGCCGTGCTTGCGAATAAAAAAAGCGCGATTTTGTTTCCGCGCCTTTCTTAAGATCCACATATAATAAAAAATTATGCTCAAGTTTTTCGACGCCCATACGCATGCCAATCTCTCGGCATTCAAAGAGGATTATAAGGAAGTCGTGAACCGCGCGCTTTCCGCCGGCGTGGGAATGGTGAATGTCGGCACACAGAAAGACACTTCTTTGCGGGCTGTGGAAATCGCCCTGGAATTCGCGAGTGAGCCGGTCTTCGCCGCTATCGGTCTGCATCCCGTGCATACGGACAAATCTTTTCACGACGTGAACGAACTTGGCGGAGGCGAAGCGGCCAAGGAATTCACGAGCCGAGGCGAGGTATTTGATTACGGGTACTACAAGAAATTGGCACTGGACTCGAAAGTAGTTGCGATTGGCGAATGCGGCTTGGATTATGCCGCTTTTGATCGCAAGCGAAGCGAGCGATTGCAAAAGCGAGCACTCGCGACTCCGGCGGAGCTGGCGTCGGAGTTTCCAGAAGAGAAGATTGAAGAAAAAAAAGCAAAACAAAAAGAAGCGCTTGTCGGACAGATGAAATTGTCCAACGAGATAAAAAAGCCGCTTATGATTCATTGCCGGAATGCTTTTCCGGATTTAATAGAATTGCTCGGCAAAAACAGGGGATTTTTGAACGAAAAACCGGGTATTATTCATTTTTTTACCGGCACGGAAAACGAAGCCGAGAAGCTTCTGGAGTTGGGTTTTTATTTCACTTTCGGCGGTGTTATCACTTTCGTTCGAGATTATGATGAAGTGATCAAATTAATCCCGATAAACAGGATATTGAGCGAGACAGATGCGCCCTATGTCGCGCCCGTGCCTTATCGCGGTAAGCGCAATGAGCCGGCCTATGTGGTGGAGACGATTAAAAAACTTGCGGAGATAAAATTGCTGTCAATCGAAGCAATGGCAAGCCAAATTTTGAAAAATACCTCGGAGTGCTTTAATCTTAAGCTAACCCAATGAAAAATATGAAAAAATATAATTTCAATAAAATAGAGCAATATTGGCAAAGGGTCTGGAAGGAATCGGGCACCTACGAACCGAATTTAAAAAAAGCCAAGAAACCATTCTATAATCTGATGATGTTCCCATACCCTTCAGCCGAGGGATTGCATGTCGGGAATATGTATGCTTTTACGGGCGCGGATATCTACGGCCGGAAGAAGCGGATGGAGGGTTATGATGTTTTCGAGCCGATCGGGCTGGACGGCTTCGGAATCCATTCGGAGAACTACGCGTTGAAGATCGGCGCGCATCCGATGGATCAGGCGAAAATATCCGAGAAGCGGTTTTATAAGCAACTGGAGGCAATCGGAAACGGTTTTGCCTGGGATGAACGGGTAGAAACCTATGATCCCAATTATTATAAATGGACCCAATGGGTTTTCACGGAGATGTGGCGGCGCGGTTTGGCTTATCGCAAAAAACAATTTGTGAATTGGTGCCCGTCATGCAAGACCGTGCTTGCCGATGAACAGGTGATTGCCGGCAAATGCGAGCGATGCTCTTCGATAGTCGTTAAAAAGGACATGGAACAATGGTTTTTCAGGATTACCAAATATGCGGAGAAGCTCCTGGGTAATCTGGAAAAAATCGACTGGTCGGAGAAGGTAAAAATTGCGCAAAGGAATTGGATCGGAAGATCCGAGGGGGCAGAGTTGAAATTCTCAATTCTCAATTCTCAATTCTCAATCAAAGTATTTACAACCCGGCCCGATACGCTTTTCGGCGCGACTTATATGGTTTTGGCGCCGGAGCACCCGTTAATTTCAAATTTCAAATTTCAAATTTCAAATTATGACGATGTAGAAAAATACATCAAAAATGCAGCTCATAAGTCCGAAATGGAAAGAATAGAAGAAGGTAGAGAAAAGACCGGCGTGGAGCTAAAAGGCATCAAAGCGGTAAATCCGGCAAATAATGAAAAAATCCCGGTGTTTGTCGCGGATTACGTACTATCTTCTTACGGCACGGGCGCCATTATGGCCGTGCCAAATCATGATTCCAGAGACTTCGATTTTGCTCAGAAGTATGGAATACCCATTCGTCGGGTGATAATCCCTCGGGGATCAAATTTCCAATTTCCAATTTCCAATTTCCAAATAAATCCCAATGACCAAAATTCAAAAACTACGGAATTATATGAAGGAGAGGGGATATTGGTAAATTCTGGGAAGTTCGACGGAATGGATTCCAAAAAAGCAGGCTGGGAAATTACGAAGCTCGCGGGCGGAGAGAGAAAAATCCAATATCGTCTCCGTGATTGGCTGATTTCCCGCCAGCGTTATTGGGGCGCGCCGATACCGATGATTTATTGCGGAGTCTGCGCTTCGAAAAATGAAGGCGAGCAAAAAGAAATGCCCGGCTGGTACGCCGTACCCGAGAAAGATCTGCCGGTAAAACTTCCCTACGTTAAAGATTTCCGTCCGCAGGGCAAGGGAGAATCGCCGCTCGCTTCGGTCAAAAAATTTTGCGAAACAAAATGCCCGCATTGCGGAGGCAAGGCGCGCCGGGAAACCGACGTTTCGGATACTTTTCTGGATTCGGCCTGGTACTATCTTCGTTACCCGAGCGTGAAAGAAAAAAATAAAGCTTGGAATCCCGAAATAACGAAAAAATGGTTTCCGGTTAATTTATACACCGGCGGAGCGGAGCATTCCGTTCTCCATCTTCTCTATGTGCGTTTCGTCGCTATGGCTCTCCATGAGGCCGGCAAACTTCATTTTGAAGAGCCCTTCCCGAAGTTTCGCGCGCACGGACTTCTCATAAAAGAAGGGGCGAAGATGTCCAAATCCAAAGGGAATGTGATAAATCCGGACGAGTATATCAAGAATTTTGGCGCCGATTCTTTGAGAATGTACCTGATGTTTCTCGCGCCCTTCGAGCAAGGCGGAGACTTCCGAGATGAAGCGGTTCTCGGCATCGTTCGTTTTTTGGATCGGGTCTGGAATTTGTGTGTGAAAGAAATTAAAAAATCGAACAAGGCGAGCGAGGAGACTCTTCGCCTTACGCACCGCACGATAAAAAAGATAACAAATGATATCGAATCGCTCCATTATAATACCGCCATTAGCGCTTTAATGATTTTTCTGAACGAATTTGAAAAGAAAGGCGTCGACAAAGAAAATAAAGAAGTATTTTTGAAGCTTCTTGCTCCTTTCGCGCCCCATATAACGGAGGAGCTTTGGTCCGAGTTGGGTAAAAAAACATCGATCCATAAATCATCTTGGCCGATAGCCAATTCCAAATTTTTAAAAGAAGAAGATTTTGATCTCGTGATTCAGGTCAATGGAAAATTGCGGGCAACGATTAAAATGCCCCGAGGCGCTTCTCAAAGAGACGCCGAAAAAGCGGCTTTCGGAAACGAGAATGTCAATAATTCCATTGCCGGCCAAAAACCCAAGAAAACGATTTTTGTACCCAATCGCTTAATAAATTTCGTGATTTAAACTACCATTAGATTGATGGGAAAAATATTCTGGCTTATCGTTATCATTATTATGGCAGTCGCCCTTCATGGCGCTTTCACCGGATTGAAAGGCGGAGTGAAATTCGAAAATTTGTCCGCCATATTCAAACTTCCTTCGGGTTTGAGAATAACGACGACGACCGTGAATGTTTCGGTTGGCGTCGGCGGAAAAAATTATGCGAACGGGGATAAGCCGATTTCCGTTTCTCCTTCGAATCAGCCGCCGAAACCGGTTATTATACCGCCTGTCGGTTTCGATCTCGGTCAGCTCTCCCTCTATTACGGACAGGTGGAACTGACCTCATTCTCTTTGGGTAACTCAATAAATCCAAGCAGACTTGATATGCGATCGGCCGCATCAATAGCCGCATCAATAGATATTCGTGGGTGGAGTGTTGAAGGGAATCGAAATGTAAGAATTCTGATTCCCGGAGCTGTTGGCGACTATATTCCGTCGGGTCTAGTGTCAGATAACAATCTTCTTTTGAATAAAAGCGAGACAGTTAGTTTTTACAGCAACTATAGTCCTATTGGCGTCGGTTTAAAATTGAACGAATGTACGGGATATCTGAACAATACCGCGAAATTCATTCCGGAGTTACCGGAGAATTGTCCGGCAATATACGATAAATCGGAGATAATCAATTTTTCCGGAACCTGTCAAAACCTCATCACTTCTGTTCGGAGTTGCGGCGTTCCGACTTCGGACCAGATAAATTCCGTTCCCAAGCCCGATGAAAGCCAATGTCGGAGTATTTTGACAGGAAGAACCAATTACCAAAGCTGTTATAACCGCCATCGAAATGACATTAATTTCTTCGCTAAAGAATGGCAGGTTTGGATTCAATCTGCGATGAATTTCGATTCTGGCCACGACCGGCTGCTCTTACTCGATAAAGACGGGTTTTTGGTAGACGAATACGTCTATTAGCTTATTTTCTTTCGGTAAGAAGCACTTTTATATCCCGTTCCTTACCGGCGCGGAGGATTTTTAGCGAAATTTTCTCTCCAACTTCGCAATTTTCCAAAAAATCTTGAAGGGCGCTTTCGGGCGATATCTTTCGGCCATTCCATTCAAGAACAATATCTTGTTCCAAAATACCGGCCTTATCGGCCGGACTTTTCGGAATGACGGCGGTTTCCCCCGAGTGTTCTCGAATAATGTAAGCGCCATAATCCACAGGCAAGCCCATCTTTTCGCTCAAATCATGGTTTAAGATAAGATAGCGGAGACCAAGAAGCGGCCGGCGGATACGGCCGTACTTTTTCAAATCCTCTAAATCGCGTTCCGCCGCTTTGATGGGAATCGCGAAATTTATATTTTGTGCGCCGACGACGACCGCGGCGTTGATGCCGATTGCCCGGCCGCAAATATCCACGAGCGGACCGCCGGAATTACCCGGATTGATGGCTGCATCCGTTTGAATAAGCCCCCGAAGTTCCTGAAGCGGGGCATTCTCATCGGATTTGGCCCGCACCGAGCGCGACAATCCCGAAACTATTCCCATAGAAACCGTATTTTTAAAAAGTCCGAGCGCGTTCCCGATTGCGAGTACCGTCTGACCCAGCTCCGCTTTTTCGGAATCGCCGAGTTTCACTGCGGCCAGATTTTTTTTTGGATTAATTTTTAATATCGCAACATCGTTTACCGGATCGCGGGCGAGCACTTCCGCTTCATAAACCTCATCATTATCGGTAAAGACGGTGTAGCTCACGCCGGATTCGGCAATAACATGCTTGTTGGTCAGAATTATTCCTTTTTTATCCACAATGAATCCCGAACCGCCGCCCACCTGAACCATGCCGTGCGCGTCTATTTTATCGGGCGGAATTTGGAACGAGCTTGGCTTGCCTTTGGCTGAGGCCGGCATGTCTTTTTTCAATTCTTCGAAGCTCTTAGAGAGGACAATTGAAACGACGGCTGGCATTACCCGCTTAATTGTCTTTATTATTTTTCGATTTTCATTCCACATAAGGTTTATTGTAGCAAAAACCGCCCCTTTCGAGGCGGTTTCAGAGGACTATTTCCTCTTACTCTTCTTAGCCTTCTTCTTCGTAACTTTTTTCTTAGCCATTTGTTTTTGGGTTTACGCCCTTGTTATTTTTAAAATTAACGTTGGGTTGTCGACCAGCAATCTCGTTAATTCTCTAGCAACCTGCTTCTTTGTTAATTATATACTTTTTTTTTAAAAAAAACTGTGGATAACTCGCAATTTCCTAAAAAATTCGCAAAAATAAAAAACAGAATAATTTTTCATTCTGTTTTTTCTGCGGAGGGTACAGGATTTGAACCTGTGAGGGGATTTCTCCCCAACCGCATTTCGAGTGCGGCGCGTTAGACCACTCTGCCAACCCTCCATGAACCTCGCTTTTACCGCTCGGTTCTGTGTGTTTATTGTACCAAGCTCGAACCTATTTCCAAAATCGGTAATGTGCCACGCGCGGAGCGCGTGGTGGCTTGAAACTGAATCGTACGCTCGTATCGTTCCGCCACTGCCTCGCTTCACTCGGCAACCCCCCCCCAAAAAAAATGTTCCTTGCTTTTCGGATTTGCGCGCGACCAATTTTTTCTAAAAATTGAAAGGACATTTTTCCTTTCGGGGTTGCTGGCGTACTCGCCAGTGCGTGGGGCTTTCTCCGAGC
>ERZ1292623.1039-Hain-H51-01um-R1-1039-length-27732-cov-4_pt2 | contig 26048 bp, 28 predicted proteins | sample MGYA00564398_ERZ1292623 | MGnify/ENA primary metagenome ERZ1292623 (study PRJEB36523, sample SAMEA6512633) | groundwater metagenome | collected 2019-01-07 | study: AquaDiva: Metagenomics assemblies of 32 groundwater samples | reverse complement strand
GGTGCAATCACCACACCCGCAGCATGAACGCCGTGAGAACGAATTGTACCTTCTAGCCTGGATGCAAAATCTATAACCTCGTGCGCACGCTCGTTAGATTCGTATTCTTTTTTTAAATCAGGGTCGTCTTCGATACTTTTTGCAAGTGGTATGTGCCGTCCCTGCACCGGTGGAGGAATCATTTTGGCTAAATGATCAGCCTCGGAATATGGCACCTCTAACACGCGGGCAACATCGCGCACCGCAGCCCTGGCTGCCATTGTTCCAAATGTCACGATATTAGCAACGCGGTCTTTACCGTATTTATCAATACAATACTGGATGACTTCGTCGCGCCTGGTATCTTGGATATCGATATCGATATCGGGCATAGATATTCGATCGGGGTTTAGAAACCTCTCAAACAGCAAATCATAATGAATTGGGTCTAGGTCAGTTGTATTCAGGGCATATGAAATAATTGAACCAGCCGCACTGCCGCGACCTGGCCCAAAAATAATACCGCGGTCTTTGCCCCAGTTTATAAAATCTTGAACAATCAAAAAATAACCATTAAAGCCCATATTATCTATAACACTCAGCTCGAACTTGGCGCGTTCCAGCACATCGTCGGGCAACTTCTTTTTTGCATCGCTAACACTTAAATCTCTGGTTTTTTCACGATCCATTTTGCCATAACGCCAGGCAAGACCTTGATATACAAGCTTTTGCAAATAACTTTTTTCAGTTTCGCGTGGAGGTGTAGAGAAGGTAGGAATTAATATGCTGCCTAGCTCGATCTGAACATCGCAACGGTCTGCTATGTCTTTGCTAGTAGTGATAAGCTCTGGCTGATCACCCCATTTTTCAATAACTTCATTAGGGTCACGCACATGCAGATGGAAACCCTCTAAAGACATACGATTTTTGTCGGAAAGATAGGCGTTAGTGCCTACGCACAACAGAATTTCATGCGCTGGTGCGTCGTCTTTGTTCAGATAATGCGCATCGCCGGTTAAGACCCGCGGGATTGCTAGCTCGGCAGAAAGCTTTTCAACGCCTTTGTTGATCTTGAGCTGGTCTGACCAATCACCATGATCTTGTATCTCTAGGTAATATCTATCACCAAAAACTTTTTTGTACCAGCTAGCTGTTTTTTTAGCGGTTGCATAGTCGCCATTTTTTAGCGCCTCGCCCAACTCGCCGCTAGCGCAGCCGCTAAGAATAATTAAACCTTCGTTGTATTGTTCTAACAGATCGCGATCGATGCGTGGTTTGTAGTATAAACCGTCGAGGTTGGCTATGGTTGAAAGACGCATCAAGTTTTCATAGCCCTTATTGTTCATAGCGAGAATGATCAAGTGGAAACGAGCTTTGTCGTGCTGGATTTCTTTGTCGGTGTGCTTGCGGGCAGCTATATAAGCCTCCATACCGATAATTGGCTTTATGCCCTCGCCCTTGCAAGCTTTGTAAAAATCAATAGTGCCGGATAGAGTACCGTGGTCAGTCATTGCCACGGCTTCCATTCCCATCATTTTGACGCGTTCGACCAAGGCCTCAATTTTGGTCATACCGTCTAGTAGGCTGTGGTGTGTGTGGTTATGCAAATGCACATAATCAGACGGCTGTAACGACGTTGTTTGCTTACTCACACCTATCCCTTCTCACACCCTACTTATTGCTTATGTTTCTTGTGTCTGTGTTCTATCCAGTTGATTTAATATACTGTCCGGCAGACCAAAAAAGGCTAAAGTCCATATCAACAATGATACTATTATTGTTGCCCCTATTACAGAGCCAAGACCGAAGAAAATACCACGCACAAAGTTCATCTTGTACACGCGCCAGCGATATTTATAATGGTCGTTAAACAGCTGCTCTAAGAGCTCGCTCTGAGCGCCCCTTGTTGCATCTTTAGAAACCTTCTCTTTTATTTTTGAAATCTGCGAACGTATCATGACCTAGTTAAGGTTTCTTGTTGAATTCTTTTTTAGCTGCGTCAGCTGCTTTTTCAGCACGAGTTTTAATATCCTTGGCTTTTGCTTTGGCTTCTTTTGCTTTGGTTTCGGCTTGTTTCTTGGCATCGGCTGTCTGCTTGCTCACTTCTGTCTTGGTGGCCTCATATGCGTCGACTGTGTCTTGCTTTGCTTCGTCGGCTTTCTTTTTGATTTCCTCGCGGGTTTCTTTACCGCTCTTTGGAGCTGCTAGTACACCAGCAACGGCTCCTGCTATTGCTCCCAAGAATGCTCCTACTGCGAATTTTTTACTCATTTTATTTCCCCTTTCCTTTGGCTGCTTGGTTAAACTGCTTCATGATTAATTTTGCGATTATCATCGGTGAGGTGACCTTGCTGACACCACTAACTACTGATTCTACATTTTCTGCAGTTGCTTGGACCGCAGCTGCAACAGAATTGACCCGCTTGAAAAATGTGATGACCATGATTAGTAAGATGATTGATAACAGTAATGATACCGCCAAAAATACGCTCAAGATTATGACTAAAATGTATGCTGGATCTGACATGTACCTCTCCTATAGTGCACTATTCTTTTGTTCTATAACTATTATACCACCACAGGCTAGTCTGCGCAGTGTATTTTGTTGAGGTTACAGACGTTCGCGGATGAGTTTTTGGGCCAAGGCTGGGTTAGCCTTACCTTGTGAAAGTTTCATGACCTGCCCGACGAGGAATCCGATAGCCTTGTCATTGCCAGATTTTATATCTTCTACGGCTTTTTGTGCCGCTGGGTCTGCCAGGACTTGTTCGACTATTTTGATAATTTCGCCTTCGTCGCTGACTTGGATGATATTGTTCTCGGTTGCAAACTTCTCAGGGTCTATGTTCGGGTTTTTTTCAACCTGAATTCCTGCTATAACTCGTTTAAACCCTGTTGAGCTTAATTTGTTAGCTTCAACAAGTTCTGAAGCCTTAATGAACTGCTCATCTGTAACATTCGAAGCCCAGCCAATCTCAACCGCTACATCTTCGGGTCTTTCTTGGAGTAACGAGAAGGCAACGCGACGAGCATGCTCGGACTTGCTTTTAACTAACACGCTAGCTACCTGTCGTGCAACTTCTGGAATGGCGATTATGTCTTCTACAACTTCGCTATCTATTCCAATATTTCCGAGCTTCTGGCGATAATCATTTGGTAAATCAGGCAACTCTCTTTTCGCAGCTTCTATCTGCTCTGGATTCAAAACAATTGGCGGTAAATCCGGGTCTGGCATATAGCGATAGTCTGGAGCATTTTCTTTTGAACGTTGGCTAAAGGTCTTTTGCTTGTCGTCATCCCAACCACGCGTTTCTTGCTCGATTTCTTTACCTTTTTCTAGCAGCTCACTTTGTCGTTTAAACTCATACTCGACTACTTTTTCAACTGCCCTAAAGGAGTTAAGGTTTTTTACCTCAGCACGTTTGCCAAGCTCTTTTGCACCTTCTTCGGCAATCGAAATATTAACGTCAAAACGCATATTGCCGTGATACAAATCACCATGCGTTGCGCCGACGTAGGTCATCAACAGATATAGTTCCTGTGCGTATGCCCTGGCCTGCTGCGCACTGTGAATATCGGGTTCGGATACAATTTCAATCAGCGGCGTACCTACACGGTTCAGATCAACCAAACTATAGTCATCATAATGAGTTAACTTACCCGCATCAGCTTCTAGGTGGGCGTGGTGTATACGTACATCGAAACTCTCATCGCCCAGCGGTACATTAACCTTACCAGCCAAAATTATCGGTTCGTACAACTGAGTAATCTGATAGCCGTTCGGCAAATCTGGATAAAAATAATTTTTACGATCGAAACGGCTAATTAGCGCAATCTCACTACCCAGCGCCAACCCAGCCTTTATCGCTAGATCTACTGCGCCGCGATTGAGTACAGGCAGCATACCGGGCAAACCGTAGTCGATTGGCGACACTACACTGTTTGGAGATTCATCGCGTGCATCGTTATTTGCACCACTGAATAACTTGGTTTTTGTTGCTAGCTGCACATGGCACTCTATGCCGATGGTAGGAATATATTTTGTCATAGCGCCCCCAAATCTTTCAGACCTTTTTTAAAGGCCTTTAATGCATAACGAGCAGTTTTTGACTTTATAGAAACATCTGACTCATGGGCTATTTGATTGCGAAGTTTGTGCGCTGCCCAAACGGCATTGTTATTGCTGAACGAACTACGGGCACTTTTCATACGCTCGCCCATAGTCTCGCCAGCAAAGCCACGGGCTTTTAAGGCTTCGTCTAGCAATTTGTCGGCGTTCAAAATAGCCAAGTGACTGGAGCCTTCATCGTCGATCATGCTGCCTTCGATTTTTAGCCATTTTGTGCAAAAAACTTCCTTATCTAAACCAGGTACATTTTTACGAGTCGTGGCAATAACTGCCAGCATAATAATGCCAATCATTATAATGACGATAACCATGATAATAATCAGACTACTCATGGTAGCCCTCCATAGATTTGGCTAATGCTAACAGATCTGCGTCTGACTTCATCGGGCCAATTAACTGAACGCCAACCGGCAATCCGTCACTGGTATTGCCAGCTGGAACACTAATAGCCGGAACGCCTGCCAAGTTCGCAGGGGTTGTCATAACGTCTGTCATGTACATTTTTAGAGGTTCGTCGGTATTTTCACCCAACTTAAAAGCTACTGTTGGCGTAACCGGTCCGATCAAAACATCGTATTTTTTGAACAATGCATCAAATTGCTGAACCAAAAGCGTGCGAGCCTTAGCGGCTTTGTTGTAATATGCGTCGTAGTAGCCACTAGACAAGACGTAACTACCTATCAAAATACGCCGCTTGTTCTCTGCTTCAAAGCCTTCATCACGGCTGCGGCCGTACAACTCGGCCAGGTCGGATGCATCGGAACGTACACCATAGCGAACACCGTCATACCTGGCCAAGTTAGAACTGACTTCAGCAGGAACAATGATGTAATACATTGCCAAACACATAGGCGCAAGCGGCAAGCTGACTTCCTCTAACATGTGCCCGGCCGATCGTAGTTTATCTATATAATCGTTAGTTACTTTCAGCACCTCTGGCTCGACACCTTCGCCCATTAGCTCTTTTACTATGCCGATTTTTTGCTTTTTAACTTCGCCGATGCGAGGCTTGAAAAAGTTAGGCAGGGTAGTTGCGTCATATTCATCTTTACCAGCCAAAACATCCATCACTAGCTCGGCATCGGCAATATTTTTAGTAATTGGGCCTATGACGTCAGTACTGCTGGCCATTGCGACTACGCCAAAACGGCTAACTGTTCCGTAAGTTGGTTTAACACCAACGACACCGTTAAAGCTAGCTGGTTGACGTATAGAACCTCCGGTATCGCTACCGAGCGTAAATGGCACGATACCTAAAGCTACGGCGACAGCTGAGCCGCCAGAAGAACCGCCAGCTACTCGAGTTTGATCAACGGCATTTTTAGTTGGACCGTAGGCAGAGTTCTCGGTGCTACCACCATGCGCAAATGCATCTAGGTTGGCCTTGCCGATACAAATTGCGCCTTCAAGCTCTAGTTTCTCTATGGCTGTAGCCTGAATGGGTGTTTTAAAATTGCCTAAAATTTTACTGGCTGCGGTTGTTGGTGCGCCAAATGTTAAAAAGTTGTCTTTGGCGATGAATGGCACACCGGCTAATTTGCCAACTTTTTCACCGTTTTTGATTTTTTGATCTATTTCATCGGCCCGTTTTAAAGCCCGTTCGCTGGTTAAACTTAGGACTGCATTGTAATCTTTTTTGTCCTCAGCCTTTTTAATAGCATCTTGAACTTGTTGTTTGGCGGTTGAGCTGCCATTCATGACTGCGTCGACAATTTGCTGAATGTTTGTCATTTAGATAACCTCTGGTACCTTTATTTGATCATCTAACTTTTCCGGTACAACCTCTAGCAACTGTTCACGGGTCACGCCGTAATCAATAATTTCATCTGCTCGGTCGATGTTTTGCAAGCCATTAACCTGATAGGTCGGCTCGACCCCGTCAGTATCAATACTTTCGAGCTGACTAACATAATTTAGTATATTTTCCAGATCAGCCTGCATAGACGCGACTTCTTCGTCGGTCAAACTGATGTTGCTGAGGCTTGCTAGGTGCATTACCTCGTCTTTTGAGATTCTCGCCATTGGTGACTATTATACCAAAGATTACCGAGGTGTAACTACTTGACAAATAGTGATTATATTTTTATAATTATAACTAATCTTCATACTTTTTGAACTCTATCGAAAGGTGGTGTGAGGATGGGATGGCTGATAGGTGCAGTAATCTCAACGATTGTCTTGGCCTGGGTCTTGTTTTGCCTGAATCTTTCTGCAGACCCTGCCGAAAGCCAGGCAGCTCGTCAGAGTGACCAGTCCATTATGGAGCACATGATGATCCTGTGCGTCATCGCCCTAGTCATATGTCTTTGCGGAGTAATCGCGTGACAGGCTGCGGCCCAGACCTGCCCCGGTCTTTCCGCGATCCGCGGAGAGGCCGGGCTATTTTTTTACATTTTTGCTTTTATCTCAGCGATTGAATCACGCAGTTCGGCGGCTTTTTCAAACTCTAGATTGGCACTGGCGAGTTCCATTTGTCCAGTTAAATCTTTGAGTAGATGTGGGTATTCATCTTTTGGTATCTTGTTTAGTTTCAGTGTTGGACCTTTGTCTTTTTCAGGTATGATCGCCCTTAGGCCCTCACTGATTTCTTTGGCAATGCTTTCAGGCGTAATATTGTGCTTGATATTATAATCTTCTTGGATCTTGCGACGGCGATTTGTTTCGCCAATTGCCTTTTTCATAGAATCAGTTTCGTGATCGGCGTACATTATGACTGTGCCGTCCAGGTGCCTGGCTGCACGACCAATTGTTTGTATCAAGGCACTGGCACTGCGTAGGAAACCTTCTTTGTCAGCATCGATAATTGCTACTAGACTGACTTCTGGCAAATCCAAACCTTCACGCAGCAAGTTAATACCGACCAAAACGTCGAACTCTCCCACGCGCAGTGATTTCAGAATATCGCCGCGCTCGAGCGTATCGATATCACTGTGAATATATGCAACCTTGATACCGAGTTCCTCTAGGTGAGTTGTAAGGTCTTCGGCCATACGTTTTGTCAGAGTCGTCACCAACACACGTTGATGATTCGCTGTGCGATCACGAATTTCGGCTATCAGATCATCGACTTGACCCTCTGATGTGCGGACATCAATCACGGGGTCTAGTAGGCCTGTTGGACGAATAACCTGCTGTGCAGGTGGTGGTGAATGTTCTAGCTCGTAATCACCGGGGGTTGCTGATACATAGATAACTTGATTTATATGTTTATCAAATTCTTCGAACCTTAGCGGACGATTGTCCAGCGCACTAGGCATTCGAAATCCATGCTCGACTAAAGTTTCTTTGCGAGCACGGTCGCCGTTGTACATTCCACGAACTTGTGGCAAGCTCATATGAGATTCGTCGACTAGTAGCAGCCAATCATCTGGAAAATAATCTATCAAAGTTGCAGGTTGCGCACCTGGTTCGCGATCGGTCAGATACCTTGAGTAGTTTTCGATGCCTTTTACAAAACCTGTTTCCTCTAACATTTCTATATCATATTTTGTACGCTGGGTCAGCCGTTGCGCCTCCAAAAATTTGCCAGCTTTTTCGTAGTATTGCACCCGTTGTTCAAATTCTTTTTTGATACCGATCAGTGCATGACCAAGTTTTTCCTTTGGTGTAACATAGTGCGAGCTTGGGAAAATATGAACTTCGGCAGGTTTTCGCACAATTTCACCAGTTAGCGGGTTGATCTCGCTTAGGTTTTCAATCTCGTCACCAAAAAACTCTATACGATATGCATTGTCACCACCAGCTGGAAAGACATCTATAATATCGCCACGCTGACGGAATGTACCGCGGGAAAAGTCTATATCATTTCGTTGATATTGAATGTCAGTTAAATGTCGTATGAATTTGTCGAGAGATCTTTTCTCTCCTTTTTTGACCATTACTGACATTTGCCCGTAATCTTCGGGCGAACCAATGCCATAAATGCAACTGACGCTAGCTACGATTATAACGTCACAGTGGGTGAGTAGGGCAGATGTGGCTGCATGTCGTAATTTATCAATCTCTTCGTTTATCTTGCTGTCTTTTTCAATGTAAACATCGCGGCTAGCAATATAAGCTTCGGGCTGATAATAGTCAAAGTAGCTGACAAAATAATGTACTTCGTTTTCTGGAAAATAACTTTTAAATTCGCTGTATAACTGCGCCGCAAGTGTTTTGTTGTGCGCCAAAACCAGCGTCGGCGTCTGACGATTGGCTATTATATTAGCCATAGTAAAAGTCTTGCCACTACCGGTCACACCTAGCAATGTTTGTTCTCGCTCGCCCTTTTCTAACCCATCAATCAATTGAGCAATAGCCGTTGGCTGATCGCCAGTTGGCTGATAATCGGTTTTTAGTTTGAACTTTGTCACTATACTATTGTAACAACTTGCAATACTTCTACTCGAAACTCGGTCCTTGGCATTTAGAAATTAACTCGCTAGGGAATTCCTCGGCCTGTAATTTCTCACATTCTAAATCACCATTACCGCTAGTTATCTCAACCCATGACCCATCTTTCTTTTTTAGAAAGGCGATTCCTCCCCCAATGGCATCTTCTTCGTCTGGTTCATAGCAACCCCCGCCGTACGTGGCAAATATTTCACTATATATATTGACGTTTTGCACTGCATAGTCTATGGCTTTTTGACTTGTGCCCCCACAAACTACCTCAGCCACTAGCTGCTCATCTGATTTGGAAGAATTTTCATTTTCAGATTCTTTTGTAGATTCAGCCTTGCTTTGGCTTTGCTTCTTTAGACTATCAATATCTTGTTGCGCTTCCCATAGACGCCATCCTAGAAATCCAATTAAACTAACAAAAACTACAACTAAAACAATTTCAACTGCTCCAAAGCCGCGCTGCCTGTTCATATTAAGCCCCTTTCTCTGTGCTTATATTTGATGTATAAATTTTAACATAAGCTTTTAGGATTAACCATCGGAGCTTTTCTTTGGTCTTTCTTCTAAATTTTTAATCATATCTTTAAAGTCAGCATACTTTTCGTCTAATTCTTTTATAACCCTAGCTACTAAACGCTCGGGGTCGGTGTCGTAAATGATATCTTTGCTGTTTGGCGTTGGTATTTTTTCAACCAGCGCAGGTAAAAAATCCGCCAAACCACCACTGCCCAGCAGGACCGCGCATATTTTATGGCTTTCAATGGCAGTAGAAAATTCATGCAGACTGCCCATACGCCCGCCCACGGTTATTACGGCATCGGAGCTACGCACCAAATAAACATCACGGCCAACATAATCCATATTAGTAAAATTCACATAGTCGAATTCTTCTACTGGCAAGCGATACGACTTTAGGTGTTCGCGTATGCTGGCGGCTGGACTAAAGCCAATCGATAGACCTCCGTGATCTTTAGCGCCACGTGCAGCGTACTGTGGCAATCCAATCGTCGCGCCAGTTGTTAGGGTGTGCCCTTTTTTGGCGATTGCCGCGCCTAGCTGATACGCCAAATGCTGCGAAGAATTAACGGTTTCGCCCGCCGCAGAACCACTGACACAAATCTGATATTTACTCATACTTTTAGTTTCTCCGGTGCAATCATATCGTTATCGAGCTGGCGCAAAATCTGATGTTCGAGATTTGGCATACCCATATAGCGAGCAAACAGCTCGTTCCACAGGCTTTCACGGAAATGATAGACATAACTGGCTTCGTAAGCAATATCGTTAGAATAACCCAGCGCGATGTCGACAAAGTTCAGAGTTACTGGTGCGCCGTCAAAGTCCATGCCGACCCAATCACGGTCTTTGTAAAATTCCATACCCGAATCTAATTCATATAGCAGACTCTCGGCTCGTCGCCAGTGTAAATCTTCTGGTTGGACGTGTGGCTCAAACGCCTCCAAATGAGATTCGTCTTTCAGTTTGCCAAAATAGCGCTGCACAACACGCCAATGCACATGTTGACCTGCCATTTGCGCAGCTTTGGACGGGTCGGCGATTAGTGTTTCCATAACCGTCTGACCAAAATGATCAGCCGTTTTAGACTTTAGCTTAAAGAACGTTGAGTATAGCTTTACCTCATTTAAATAATGGAACAAAAGCGGCAGAGTTTTAAGCGTCAAGCCCTTCACGCGCTCGGCTTTCATAGGAACCACAACAATAACACCCAGCTCTTTTGTGTGGGTAACATTGTGAAGCTTTTTCTCGACAAAGTGCTCGGCTAGATCAACATATTTGTCGTGATCCATGACTACTATTTCAATATCCCGCTCTTCGTAATCTTCAGCAGTCACGGCCTTGAATAGCTCGTTATATTGGTTCAGCCATTCGGGACCTTCAGAAAACCGGAGGGCGGTATAAATTTCCGAAAAGTTTTCGCTCGCTAACATGCTGTCGATATTGTCGTAGCCCAAGCACTTTATTAACTTTTCTGGTGGCATTTGTCTTAGTAGATCTTTTGCCTTGTCGTGTTTTAACACGAAGACCTTGCGGTTAAATTTTACCTTGTTTGCCGCTGCTACTAGGTAGGGCACCATATGTCGAACGTCTGCAGAATCTTGGCCACCGACTAGGCGTGTGACGCGTTCGTTATCTTTAGCCATACGAGCCAGTAAAGCCTGGTAAAATTCACGACCAGTAGTATTTTTGTGATCTAGCCCTAACTGCCGCATTCCCTCGTGTGTTTCACGGGTGATATCAGCAATTAATCTTGCGTCAACACCGCCTTGTCCGCTAGCTTTTTCTAGGTCGCGCAAGCTTAGACTGAATAATGGTTCTTCGGCATCTAGCAGGTCCCGTAAAAGTTTTGACATTTTTCTATTTCTCCACCATGTTTATGCTTAAGATTATACCAGATCAAAAGGGTTTAGTATCTATTGGCATATGGTGCAGTTTTACCCCTTTATGTAAAATACCTTCTTTGGCGCCAATTTTTGTCACAACAGAGGTAGAATTGGCGCTTGCAAAAATAATTGAATCAGCCAAGCTCTTGCCTTGTGACCATTGACTTAAAAAACCAGAACCAAAAGCGTCACCCGCACCAGTCCTATCGATTACCGGCACGTCTTCGTACATGCCAGCCCTAACAATTTCTTTGCCATCTGTCGCCGCCACGCCCTTTGGACCATCCGAGACTATAACTACTGGGCAATAATGCGAGCCATGACGAACCAATTCTTCTAGGGTTTGACCGCTGACAATCTGTTGAGCTTCTTCTTTATTCACAGACAAGACTTCAACATCATCCAGCAGGGCTTTTAGTTTACTTTTTTCCTTTAATTCGGCACCGGCAGGATTTAGCATGACTTTTGTGTCGTGCCTAACGGCAGTACTGATAATTTTTTCTAATAGCTTCATGTCGCCTAGCGCCGCCAAGTACACCCAGTCAGCCTGTTCAATTGCATCAAGATTTAGTGGATGACCATCGCTGGCCAATTTTGTTCCACGAAAATTCAAAATTGTACGCTCGCCGTTGTTGGCCAGTAGTATCGTAGAATAGCTGGCACGGTATTTGTCGTCCTGAACTACCCCACCCGTTTCAACACCTTCTTTGTCTAGGTCATTTAAAATAGCTTCCGAAGCGACTTCTTTGCCAAGCGCCCAAATGTACCGGCTATTCAGGCCCTGCCTAGCAAAGGTAACTGCGGCGTTGGTAACGTTACCGCCTGTGGCAAAAATAACTTCGTCTAGGTCAAGTTTTTTACCTAGTGGAAGCTGCTCGTATTGAACACCTTTGTGTTCGTGAGCAATAAAGTTCTTCGAGCTTTTCAAAAAGACGTCCTGGGTCGCCTTGCCAATTGTTAGAATTGTCGGAAGCTTAGACAACAGCATTTCCTTCACTGCCAAATGCTTTTATTTTTTCTTCTACGACGACCTGCACTGCGTCCTTCACTTCGTCCATTAGTTTCACCAGGGCAAATTCTTCTGGATGCTCTTGCAGCACTTTTTCAACGGCTTTACGATACGCATAACGCATATCACTATTGATGTTGACTTTGCTTACCCCTATTTGCGCCGCACGTTCAAAGAAGTTAAGAGGCGTGCCTGAGCCTCCATGAAGAGATATCTGACAATCAATACTGTCTCGGATACTTTGCAATAAATCTAGATCAAGTACTTTTGGCACAGGATATTTACCATGCAGGTTGCCAATAGCTGCGGCATATGTATCTATACCGGTCGCCTCAACGAAAGACTTCGTGCCTTCGGGAGTTGAAAAGGTTTTCTTAATTTCTTCATAGTCAATTTCTTCCTCGTGTACGTTCGAGCTACCGCCAAAATAGTGCGGCTCGCTTTCAACCAAAGCGCCCGTAAACTTGGCATACTCGACCACCTCTTTGGTTGCATCTATAATTTCTTGATCAGTCGCACTGTGATTAGCTTGCGATATATCTATGTGAATAAACTCGAACCCAGCATCAATACCCCTTTTTGCAGCCTCAACGGTCGGGGCGTGGTCGAGGTTGATATACATCTCGATCCCAAATTCAGCTCGATAATTGTCGACCATATCACGGACATTGTCTAAACCGAGCGCCTTTACTTCACCATCACTTAACTCAACCATTAGAGGCGCATTGAGCTTTTGCGCAGCACGTGCAACAGCGATCAAGGTTTCTTGGTTATCAACATTAAACGCACCAACTGCAAATTTTTGCTGGCGCGAACGCTGCATCAAATGCCTAGCACGAATACAGTTGTCTCTAATTTCTTTAATACTTAGTGACATACGCCCCCCATTAATAGTTCGTTATTTACATTTATTATACCATTTATGTTTATGCTTTAACTACTAATAAAAAATACCACAATTCGCTAAAAAAATTTTTAAAGGTTCAACCCTTAACAGTTTTAATGTGAGATATCTGCTTTTGTGATTTTTAGAAGCCTTGTTTGTACTGTGGTATTGAATGCACAAACGTGCGGGCTTTGTAGACTATATTATCGCTAGTGAGCTCGAACTTTCTTAGTAGCTCGGCTGGGTCACCACTTTCGCCAAATCTGTCTTTTACACCCACACGCTTCAGCGGCATTGGTAGCTTCGCACTCAAAAGCTCTGCGACAGCACTGCCAAATCCTCCTGATTTCTGAGCTTCCTCTGCAGTTAAGGCCCTGCCTGTTTTTCGTAGGGATGTTAAAATTGCCGCCTCATCCAGGGGTTTGATGGTTGGAACATGCAGCACCTCGGCCTCTATACCTTCTTGAGACAGCACATTGGCTGCTTGCAACAACTGATATGTCATGGTGCCCGTTCCCATTAATGTAATGTCGCGGCCATCGCGTAAAACATAGGCTTTGCCAATTTCAAATGGTGATTCGTTAGTGCTAAATATCGGTGTTTTCTCGCGCGCCAAGCGTAAATATGCCGGTCGGCTATCGCCCGCTAAGGCAATGGTGGCTTTTTCGGCTTCTATAGAATCGCCAGGTGCTACAACAACCATGTTTGGTAAAACGCGCATCAATGCAATGTCTTCGAGCATTTGGTGCGTGGCGCCGTCTGGGCCTACGCTGACACCAGCGTGCGAACCAACGACTCGGACTGGCTGGTTATTTAGACAGATCGTAGTTCGAATTTGCTCCCAGTTGCGACCCGGGCTAAAGGCAGCGTAGCTGCTGGTGAACGGAATTTTGCCCATTGCAGCCATGCCACTGGCAACAGTTACTAGATTTTGTTCGGCTACGCCTATTTCAATGAATCTTTCCGGAAAAGCGTCACGAAAATGATTCATCTGAGTACTGTCCGTCAAATCAGCACACAAGGCGACGACCCGTTCGTCTTGCTCACCCGCAGCCTTTAAACCACGTCCGAACCCAGTACGGATTGGCTCTTGCTCGACATCTTGGTCGTATATTTTGGGATTAATTGCATAGCTGCTCATTCGTGTTCTCCTGTAATTTTGCCATTTAGACTGCGTAGTTTCTGCAAAGCCTTTTTGGCCTGTTCGTGATTCGGCGGTTTACCGTGCCAAGTATAGTCATACTCCATAAAATCAACACCTTTGCCTGGAACAGTATGCGCAATAATCACACTAGGTCTGTTCGTAACCGACCGAGCCATTGCTACCCCGTCTATGATACTCTCTATATTATTGCCATCAATTTCTTGTACGTGCCAGCCAAATGATTCCCATTTTCCTTTTAAATCTTCGAGCGGCATAACAGATTCTGTCGGACCATCAATTTGAATGTTGTTGCGATCGATAATACCAACTAGATTATGTAGCTTGTATTTGCCAGCAAACATTGCGGCTTCCCAAATATTGCCTTCGTCTAGCTCACCGTCGCCCATGACGACGTAAACCCACCTGTTCTTTATTTTGTCTATTTTTTCAATGACATATGCCATGCCGGCAGCCTGGGAAAGCCCGGAACCCAACGGACCAGAGGTTGTTTCTAGCCCAGGCAATTTTTCGCGTTCTGGATGACCTTGCAAACGAGAGCCTAGCTTGCGCAAAGTCAGCAGCTCGTCACGCTCGAAAAAGCCAGCTTCGGCCATGGCAGCATATTGCACTGGCACACAGTGTCCGTTCGACAGCAACAGCATGTCTCGCTCTTCCCATGTAGGATTGCTGGGGTCGATATTTAAAATATCGAAATAAAGTGCCGCAAATATGTCGGCAAGCCCCAATGGGCCAGCGCTATGGCCAGAGCCAGCGGCTTCAAGCATGGTAATAATATCTTCGCGAATTACTTCGGCCTTTTCTTCTAACTGTTTTGTAGTTAATTTACCACCCATGACCAACCTATGCCTCTTTCTCTTCTTTTTTCTTTAGCATGTCTTTGCGATGTATTTCAAAATCGAATTTTCGGTATACTTCCTCGGGATCCTGTACATCTGCAAGGGCATGACCAACATTAATTACATCTATGCCACCTAGTGCTAATGTATAGGCATTGTCGACGTTGGCGCCACCGTCCCAGCCTATCTCGACTTCTTCATTAATCTTATGAATCAGTTGTACTTTTTCTAGCTGCAGCATATTCGCCTTGCCACCGTGCTTGCCTAGATCACCACTGAATATCAATACGTGATCAACAGCAGATATCAGGTCGGCTTTGTCGCTGGGTACAGTAGATCGCATTAACGCAAGCCCCGCTTTTATGTCAGCGTCTTTTAGGCCTTTGACAAACGCCGATAAATCACCTTCGGCCTCGGCATGAAAAACAACCAGGCTTGGCTTTGGATTCATTGCAGTCAGCGCTGCCAATTGCTCCATTGGCTGTTGATACATCAGGTGCATATCAACATCCCAACCTTCCGACCATGACAAACTGCTGATTGGAATCGGCGTACCAGGTGCAAATTGGCCGTCCATTAAATCTAGGTGCACACGGCTGGCAAAAGACTGCACTTTCAACCACTCGGCGTTAACATCCTCGACGTTTTGCTCGGTGATCGCCGGAACTACTATACTCATCGCAAATTATCCAATTGATGATTACGTCGACGGTATCGCTCGGCATTTGCAAAAGGTGTCGTTAGCCACGTATCAATTATGTTTTTCCATTGCTCGGGGTCATCGTCTAGCGCTCTAGCAGGCAGGCAAAGGATATTGCTGTCGTTGTCGTTACGTGTCATCTTGGCCTCGGTTGCGTCCCAGACAACACTGGCACGAATACCGTCGAATCTATTTGCAGCCATTCCCATACCTTGCGCACCGCCACATAACAATATTGCACGCGGGTCTTTGTCTTCACTGCCGATAACTTTTATAGCAGCTTTAGCCGCAAACTGCGGAAAGTCGTCTTCTTTATCTAGCACTTCATCGCCAACGTCTTCAGTATCGTATCCATGCTTTGCTAAATACGCAAAAACATCTTCTTTAAGATGAAAGCCGTTGTGGTCACTGCCTAAATATATCTTCATAATCTGCCTTTTAGTATAAGCGTTTTGGCTTAACTCTGCAACGTTCGACCGATGTCGGCTGTTAGCTCGACCAATCTGTTACTGTAGCCCCATTCATTGTCATACCAGGCAACTACTTTTATGAGGTTGCCACCTATGACATTTGTAAGGTTGAGATCGACAATTGCACTGTGTGAATTTCCCTTAAAGTCGCTTGAAACAAGCTCTTCTTCTGTTACTGCTAATATGCCTTGATAAAATGGCTGCCTTGCAGCACTACGAAAGACTTCTTTAATTTCATCTACAGTTGTATCACGTTTTATAAGTACTACAAAGTCACTCATGCTTACCACTGGAGTTGGTACGCGTACACTCATGCCGCCGAATTTGCCCTGGATAGCTGGTAGAGCCAATCCAGCTGCGATACTAGCGCCAGTAGTTGTAGGTACGATGTTTTCTGCTGCAGCCCTGGCTTCACGTAAATCTTTAGCTGGAGCATCTTGCAATTTTTGCGAGGCAGTATAGCTATGCACAGTCGTCATCATAGCCTTATCTATACCGAAGTTGTTTTCAAGTACGGCCATTACAGGAGTTATGCAGTTGGTTGTACAACTAGCGTTACTCACGACATCAGTTGACGTGGCGATTTTGTCCTCGTTTACACCAAGCACTATCGTATCTGCTCCGTCACCCTTTGCAGGAGCCGAGATAATTACTTTTTTGGCGCCTGCGCCGTCAATATGAGCTCGCGCCAGCTCTGGTTTTACGAAAAATCCGGTACATTCGATCACAACATCAACGCCAAGATCAGACCATGGCAATGCGCTTGGTTCTTTTTCGGCTAAAATTTTGATGCTTTGTCCGTTAACGGTTATTCCGTCGTCATTAAAACTAACCTCGTGTTCATATGTTCCATACGAGCTGTCATGTTTTAACAGATGCGCCAAAGTCTTGTTATCTGTCAGGTCATTTATAGCAACGATTTCGATATCTGTGCGGTCAAAGGCAATTTTAAAAGCATTGCGCCCGATCCTGCCAAAACCATTAATTGCTACTTTTGTTTTCGCCAAGTTCCCACTCCTATAAGCATTAGTATTATTTACAAATATTGTATCATATACATAGCTATTCCAATACTTGACAATTGATTATATTTGTACTAATATAGTACAAGTTCTTAGCAGTTATTTTTTATCACGATTGCTTTAAGAAAGGAGTGGACTATGTCCACTGCAAGTAAAAAAAGGGTTGAATTCGACCAGCGAGAAATGTTCGTTATTGGGCGTGAGATCATGGTTGGCGGCCAAAGCGCAGAGCAGGCACGCATAAAAGTTGCATTCCCCGTTATTGGCGAAGTTGTTGGAGCGCCATCGCATTGGACTCTCAGCGGCGATGGCCAGCTCGAAAGTTTCGTGCTCAAGTTCCCGCACCGCTTCGAAACCCCGGCAAACATGCAGTGCATCTACCTCGCGGTTATGTTGAACTCCGAGAGTTGGTGGATCACCCCCAGCGGCGAAGGAGTCCTGTGGGAGGAAGAGCTTGCGGGACCTGCCACATACACACAACTGGTACAGCTCGGACTTTTTTCCAGAGCCTGACCAACACAAGAGCGGTAAGCGGGGCTTCGGCCCCGCAACATCCGCTCTTTTTTCATGCACGTGAATTGAGATGACAGATTTAGTAGCTCACTCTTTTTTGACTCGATCGGGTCAAAAAAGAGTGATGGATTATATTCGTTCTATGTAGGTATCTGGCGTATAATTGAACTATGAAGAAGCGAGATATCCTAAAAAACGCCGAGCCCCACTATAGCGAGAACGAAGTATTAGAGCTAGATCTTGCTATCGATACTGCCACCGAAGCCCACAAAGAACAAAAACGCCTCAGTGGTGAGGATTATATTATTCACCCACTGCATGTTGCTGATACTTTGATAGATTGGGGAATGGATATTGATACAGTTATCGCGGGGGTGCTGCACGACACAGTTGAAGACACCGAGCTAACCCTGGCAAAGATTGAAACTGCTTTTGGGCACGATGTTGCCTTTTTGGTTGATGGCGTGACAAAAGTTGGTCAGGCCAGGGCCGGTATGCGCGATATTGGCAGTTATTTGCCAGGCACGCGCGACAACCTGTCAAAGCTGCTAATCGCGATTGGTCAAGATATCCGCGTCATTATTATCAAACTGGCTGATCGTCTGCATAATTTGCAAACACTAGAGCACATGCCCCGTGACAAGCAATTAAAGATCGCTCGTGAAAGCCTGGAAGTTTTCGCGCCAATGGCTGATCGCCTAGGTATGGGACGCCTGCGCATGCAGATGGAAGAGCTAGCTTTTAGCTTTTTAGAACCGCGCGAATTTAAACGTTTGCGCAAAATTATGAAAGACCGCCTGGGTAAATCTCATCGCAAGTTAGCGATTGTTCGTAAAGAATTTTCCGAAGAGCTGACTAAACAGGGTATCAAGCATGAAATGGACGGACGGGTAAAAAGCATCTACAGCCTGAAACGTAAATTGGAAAAAGCTGACGATAATATAGACGATATTTACGACCTGATCGCTCTGCGAATTATCGTCGATGACCAGAACACATGTTACAAAGTACTAGGGCTACTGCACAGCATGTACCAACCTATGCTGGGCCGTATCAAAGATTACATTGCCGCACCAAAGCCGAATGGCTATCAAAGCCTGCATACTACCGTCATTACGCCCACAAAACAGGTTGTTGAATTTCAGGTCAGAACACGGCAAATGCATGAATACGCCGAACGCGGTTTGGCCGCCAGTTTTCATTATCACGAACAAAAGCAAGCAAAAGATTACCGTAAAAAACGAGGCACGTCTACTCTGCCGGCACAGTTGCAGTGGATCTCACAAATGCAAGAGGTCGCTGACAAACTGAGCGAGGGTGACGAAGTTGCGTTTGATGAGCTGAAGGTAGATTTGTTTGACCAACGAATATTTGTATATTCGCCAAAAGGCGATATTTATAACCTGCCGCAAGACGCTCTGCCATTAGATTTTGCCTATTTGGTTCACAGCGACATCGGCAAGCACGCCTATAGCTTTCGGGTAAATGGCAATATAGTGCCGTTTGATAGAAAGCTGCATAATGGCGATGTTGTAGAAGTCGTAACCCGCAAACTATCGACACCTAAACAAGCCTGGATGGACCTAGTGACAACAGTTCACGCCCGAAACAAATTGCGTGCTCAGTTAAAACAATTGGGAATTATAGAGACAATCACAAACGCCAGTGCTATTATTCGCGACAAAGCGGTTCGAAAGGCTAAAAGAGGCCTTAAGCCTGGCTCTTCCAACGCTCGATCGAAGTCTTGATAACCTCCCTGGCTTCGTTTGCGTCGCCCCAACCTTGAACTTTTGTGCTGCCAGGTTTTTTAAGGTCTTTGTAGTGGTTGAAGTGATGTTCGATTTTTTGCTTCCACTGTTGGTGAATATCTTCAATTGACCTTATTTCGTCGCCAGTGTTACGATCATCGGCAGGCACTACGATAATCTTGTCGTCTACCTCGTTGTCATCAACAAAATGCATAACGCCAATTACACGCGCTTTCAAATACACACCCGTTGGAATTGGGTCGTTGGTAATTATCAAAGTGTCTAGTTCGTCACCATCTTCGTCCAATGTCTGTGGTATAAATCCGTAATTAACTGGCTTTGCAAAAATACTTGGCTCGACGCGGTCTAGCTCGAATATGCCTAGATCGCGATGCCACTCGATTTTTAGTGTTGACCATTTTGGAATTTCAACAACTGTGTTTATGATACCGGTCTCGACATCGCCTGCGTCAAGTATTTTGTTAAAGTCTGCCATCTGAGTATTTCTCCGTTTAAGTTATAATCGTTATTAGTACAATTTTACCATGAAACTACTGACAACATCAGAATACATAGCCGACGCGTCAAAGGCCATTGCACGCAGCAAAAAGCGTGTTATTGTGATGACCTTGTGTATTTCGAAAGAGCGTGAGACTGCCCAGTTCATCGATAGCCTAATAGTTGCGTCCAAAAATGGTGTCGATGTCAGTGTTGCTGCCGACACCTTCACCTTTAGTGAGTTTGGTGGCTACTTTAACCCATTTAAAAGATGGGCAAAATATAGCCGTGAAGCAAAAAAACTATCCAAAACGCTGAAAAAAAATGGTGTTAGCTTTCGCTGGCTGGGTGGCAATCACCTCATTAATCCGTTTGCCGGCGTCACGCACGTTAAATGGACAGTCGTGGATGACACTCTGTATTGTTTTGGTGGAGTCAACCTATATGGAAGGGGCGCCAGAAATACAGATTACATGTTCAAGGTGAAAGACAGCAAACTAGCTGATCTACTAGCTAGCGAGCATCAAAAGATTGTGCAAACTGACCGCGCCCCGGCAAATTATTCAGGTTTTTACAAACAACTTGGCTACGGCACGCTACTAATTGATAGTGGCGAAAAAAATGAGTCGATGATTTATGAACGCGCAGTAGAACTAGCCAAACAATCAAAATCAATCCTGTTCGTATCTCAGTACTGCCCAACTGGCAAGCTGGCAAAGATATTGCGCAGCAAAAAAGCTGTAATTTATTACAACCAACCTAAAAATACTCACCGATGGACGAAATTGATGTTGCGATTTTCACGACTGACAACTGGCCTAAAATCCAAATACAAAAAGCCAACATACCTACACGCAAAGTTTATCGTATTCACGATGGAAAGTGGCTCAAAAGTTGCACTGACAGGTAGTCACAACTTTAGCTATACTGGCGTAAGATTTGGCACACGCGAAGTTGAGCTGGAAACAAAAGACAAACATGTCATCTCGCAGCTTGAGGAGTTCTTTAAAACTGACATTGAGAGTTTGACAAAATAACTATTTTTTGTTAGAATATATATAACAGTATTCTTCAATCTAAGGAGTTGTGGTGTACTTGTATATTTTGTTCGGAGGTATTGTCGCACTCGGAATCGTGGCACTAAGTCTAGCGACCGTTTGGCGCAAAAGGTTCAAGGTTTCACTCTCTGGCTCTGCAGGACTCTTCGCAGGAGGAGTTTTCATGTGCGCCGTCGGAGGAATCTGGCTCAATGCTTTACTTTCGATATAAACCCCGCCACCCGTCGCAGACACCTCCCTGGTGCCTCCGGGTATCAGGCGGGGTGTTTGCTTTCTAAATATTCACGAATATTAAGGGCGGCGGTTGCGCCTTCGCCAACTGCACTGGCTATTTGCATGGTTGCGCCGCTGCGGACATCGCCACTGGCAAAAACACCAGGAATTGCTGTCTGCAGCTTGCTATCTGTCTTTATAAAACCTTGTTCGTCTAGCTCGATCTTTGAATCAGCTAGAAACTGAGTATTTGGTAGCAACCCGACAAATACGAACACTCCATCAGTTTCAATCTCGATCTTTTCACCGTCTTTTGTAACCAGTACTTTATCAACATTCGATCCGTCAGTAGCGACTATTTCGTCGGTTGCAGTATTTAAATGTACTGTTATTTTGCCTTCATTTGCGGCTTTTTCTAGATCGTGCTGTAAAATTTCGCTGGCTTTGACGGTTGATCGAACTAGCAGGTCGATATGAGTCGTAAATCTGGTCAAAAACAGAGCTTCTTGCACGGCAGAGTTACCACCACCTATCACGACCAGCTTTTTGTCACGATAAAATGCGCCGTCGCATGTGGCACAATAGTGTACGCCTCGTCCGAAAAATTCTGCTTCGCCCGGGACACCAATTTTTTTATAGTCGCTACCGGTTGCAATCAGCACTGCTTTGGCTTTTAGCTCACCAGTGTCAGTTTTTATCAGTTTGTAGTCGCCCTTGTCTTCGATATTTTGGACTTCTCCAAAATCTATCTTGGCGCCGAATCTTTCGGCCTGGGCTTGCAATTGCTCGGCCAGTTTTAGGCCTTCGATACCATCGGCAAATCCGGGATAGTTATCGACCTTGTCGGTAATTGCTGCCAATCCGCCAATAACGCCTTTTTCTAGCAAAAGAGTGTCTATGTCTTCACGACATGTATAAACAGCCGCCGCCAAAGCACTGGGGCCAGCACCTACTATTACAAGCGACTTTATGTCGTTTTCCGACATTAGGCGCTCAGTGCCTGTGAAATTTTACCTGGGTTCCAGCCAACAGTGACGATTGGCTCAGAAGATTCATTTTCGATAACTGTAACTGGGACTGTCTGAACACCGCTAATTTGACGCAGAGTTTCACGTTGGTCTGGCTGTTCATCGAGGTTGATCGTCTTGTAATCTTCACCTCTGCTTTCGAGATATTTCTTTACCATCAAGCAGTATGCACAAGCGCTAGTAGTATAAACCGTGATATTTTTCGACATTTTCCCTCCTATGTCTGTTTTTGTTATTCTTTGCTAACTATTATATATAGCGTTAGCATGTTGGGTCAATACGCTATATGTTGTAGTTTTGTACTATTTTACAGAGATTACCTGAACAACAAATGCTATAGGGCCGGCTGGCGCACCCGCTTGCGGGTTGTCACCATAGGCTTTATCGGCGGGTATTGTTAGCTTGCGTACACCGCCAGCTTTAACGCCGTCCAAACCCTCAGTCCAACCTAGAATAACTTGGTTTAGAGGAAACTCGACTGGGCTTAGTGTTCCGTCTTTTTTAGATGAATCAAATATTTTGCCGTCTGCAGTCCAACCGAAGTAATTAACTTTTACAGTTGATGTTTTTGATGCTGTTTTGCCTTCACCGACTTTTATGTCTTTTATTACTAGCTTGCTAACGCTAGCTTTGTCGAAAGGTTCTGCACTGTACCCGTCTAATGGCTCTTTCACTTTTTTATCCTCCTGCTCTTGCTGTTTCTTTATTTGCTCTTGTATTTTGGTTTGCTGGGCTGCGTCGCGCTTTTGGTTTTCGGTGTCTACGATAACTATAAAATACGCGCCAATCGAGCCTACTGTCATCGCGACGATGATAAACCAAATTCCAATTTTTTGTGCTTTGCTAGTTGATGATTTTTCCATTTTCTGCCTCTCTTTATTCTAGGTATTATATCAGATTACTTTTGCGTCAATTTTCTTTGCCAGCGCCGTGCCAATATTGGCTATCGCCAGGTTGGCTTTGTCGCGAGTAATAGTCTTTTTATGGTCAGTTAGCTTTATGTGAAATGTAATGTTTTTCATAGTACCTTTTTCTGGCTGATATACGCCAACGGGATTTACGGACCATTCCAGATCGACATTTTGCAGTGCTTGCTCGATTAGCCCTTGAACCTCGGCAAAAGTTGTTTTTTTACTAACCTGCAACGTGATATCTTGTGAAGTTCCGGGGTATTTGCTAATAGGCTTGTAGCTTGACGAGCTACTTGTCTGCACTGCCTTTAGGATATCCTCTGTCCCCAGCTCGCACCCAGCTATGTTTTGCGGTAGCTTCAAGTTCTTTTTAACCTGTTGGCGATATTCACCAACTATACCAATGAAAACACCAGACTTTTTCTCGGTAATATATGCACTGCGTTGCCAATCAAATGGCGAAGTCACTGGATAATCTGGCTTTTTATCTATGGGCATGTATTGAAAATCCAAGCCTAGTTGCTGGGCCACAAAGTCAAGGTGTCGCCGAACCTTATAATATGGCGACCCGCCAGATGATGTGCTGGCAGATTTCTTGTTGGCGTAAACTAGTGCCGTCATTTCTAGCTCTCCCGGTAAACCTTCTTTGTCTTTTCCGTGCACTTTGTTGTGAGTCCTGTTTATTTCATACAAAATAAACTCGCCGTCACCCGCCTTGATGTTAGGGTGAACTAGTTCTAGCAAGCTAGGCGTTAGCGTTTGGCGATAGTATTGCAATTTCGGGCTGATGGCATTTGTGATAGCGAATGAATTAGTAGTTTTTTGGCCGACAGCGGTTAGTAAATCACCATGCACGAAGCTATAGGTCAAAATATCATTTGCGCCGGCTCGCGCTAAGACCGATCGTAATTTTTGTTTTAAGGCCTCTAAGTCTGTTTGCTGTGTGGCCTTAAACGACCTAGTCGGCAAGCTTGGCGTGATGTTGTCGTAACCGTTGATACGCCCGACTTCCTCGACAATGTCCTCGGCGATATTAATATCAGCCCGCCAATATGGCACAGACACGCTGAGCTGATTGCCTTTTGCGCTGACGACAAATTCTGCAGCCTTAAAGCCGGCAATTATTTTTTCCTTGGTAAAGCTTGATCCCAATATGTCGTTTATGTCATCAACAGACGTGCTGACAGAAACTGCTTTTTGTTTTACGGGATATTCCTCAACTACAGAGCTAGAAACTTGTGCATCAGTCATTTCACCCAGCATTTTGGCAGCCTGCGAAAGTACTGGCGCTGTTTGCTGAGGTGATTGGCCTTTTGTAAACCTAGTAATAGCATCGGTGAATATTCCGTGTCGCATTTGCGTGCCTCGCAAGTTGTACAAATTAAAGCTAGCACTTTCTAGCAAAACGTTCTGAGTGCTGTCGTCTATTGCTGTCGAGCTGCCTCCCATTGCGCCAGCCAGCGCAACTGGCGTAGTGCCACTGGCGATCACTATGTCATCCTCGGCCAGTACGATGTCTCTACCATCTAGCAACTTTAGCTTTTCGCCCTTTTTGCCCGCACGCACAACTACCTCGGCCTTGCCGCCGTTTAATTTGGTAAATTTGTCGTAATCAAATGCATGAAGGGGCTGACCAGTTAATACCATAAGGTAATTTGTGACATCGACAACTGCGTTAATTGGCTTTATGCCGACCCTTGCTAGCCATGTTTGAACTTCTACTGGCGAGAGGGCTGTTGGCTTTGCTTCACCCAAAACAACCGCTTGGTAACGTGAAGAAAGTTCAGGGTTTTTTATCGTGACTTTTAGCGGGGTCGCGCTGGATGGTGTGCGGGCAATGTCAGTTTTCGTATTTATCAACCAGGCCGGAGTTTTGAATTGCTTGCCGGTAATAGCAGCAACTTCCCTGGCAAAGCCAATAACCCCAAAGCAATCTGGGCGGTGAGTCAGCGATTTGTTTTCGATATCTAATAAATAATCATTTAGCTGATATACATCTGCAAAATCGTCACCCGGCTTGGCCTTTACATCGATCTCTAGTAACCCATCATGGTTATCGCCAAAATCTAGCTCGGCGGCGCTGGCTAACATGCCGTTACTGACAACTCCTCGCAGCTCACGCGATCCTACGACAAACGGTTCGTCATCGTTAAAACTAGCTGGAACAGTACTGCCAGGTGGTAGCCACGCTGTGACCAAACCTTTACGAACGTTTGGTGCTCCACAAACAATCTGCACCAATCCATCTTTGTTGCGATCAAGACCTTTTGTTTTTTTACCATCATCTACCAAGCAGATATGCAGACTATCTGCATTCGGATGTTTTTCAACCGAAACGACATTGACCACCTTGATCCCTTGGTATTTTTTACCTAGATCTATTATTTCTTCGATCTCGACCAGCCGCGCACCAATCAAGGTCGCAAGCTCATCAACCGGTAGCTTGATATCGACATATTGCTTTAACCAATTTAGTGAAATTATCATAGCGGGTTCTCTCCGAGATAATCTAGAGCCACGCCCATACTTGGAACATACTTATCGGGATTCTGCTCTACATCTTTATGCAAATCACTAATATCGATCCACTGCAGCTGTTCAACCTCTTCCTCCTGCGCAGTAAAGTACTCTAACGGTTCATCCACTAAAACCTTATACCATTGCACAAACTGACTCCTAGGTGCGTATAGTCTTTCCATGCCGCCTTTTTGAAATTTGTAGCCAGTCAGACCGATTTCTTCCTCAGCCTCTTTGTACACATTAATATCATAGTCTTCGCCCTCATCTACGGTACCTGCTACCGAGGGACCCCACTTACCAGGATCTTTGTCTTTTGTTAATTTTCTTTGCGCTACTAATGCTTCTCCCTGAGTATTAACAACCCATAGCGCAGAGGATTGATAAATATCTTTTTCGTAGTCTATATCGCTCTGACTCTTCACCCCTATATAATTATTCTTGTCATCCACTATAATGATTTTACTCATACGAACTTCCTTAAGAAAGATAATTTACCAGATTCGAAATGGCGCAGATCTTCGATGCCGTATTTGAGCATGACTAGTCGTTCGACACCACCGCCCCAGGCACAACCACGA
>ERZ1292623.132-Hain-H51-01um-R1-132-length-81918-cov-8_pt1 | contig 26069 bp, 26 predicted proteins | sample MGYA00564398_ERZ1292623 | MGnify/ENA primary metagenome ERZ1292623 (study PRJEB36523, sample SAMEA6512633) | groundwater metagenome | collected 2019-01-07 | study: AquaDiva: Metagenomics assemblies of 32 groundwater samples | reverse complement strand
TCAAAGTCACTCTCCGCCCGGTCATGAGCAGTGAATCAAGTCGGGTAATTGTCTGGACCCTACTCTTCCCAGCCATATATTTTGTCCGTCTCTCCCTCAAGAAGTCGTTATATGAAAAATAAGCCGGTCCTTTCCGTCATTATCGTCAGCTTCAACACCAAGGAGATTATCAAGCGCTGTCTGGATTCCCTCTACCAGTTCACTTCCGGCCTTGACTACGAAGTCGTTGTCGTCGATAACAGTAGTCGCGACAGTTCGGCCGAGATGCTCTCCATATTTGAACCGGGGCACAAAAATTTTAAGCTAATTCGTAGTGCAACCAATATTGGCTTCGGCCCGGCCAATAACCTGGGGGCAAAAGAAGCGGTGGGGGAATATCTCCTCTTTCTTAACTCCGACACCCTCTTTATCGAAAACAATCTCCCGCATTGTATCGCCGAAATCGAAAAAAACAAAAATATCGGTGTCTACAGCTGTAACCTGACCAACAAAGACGGCAGTCATCAACCTTCGGGCGGCTATTTCCCCAATCTTGGCCGTCTCTTCGCCTGGCAATTTTTTATCGATGACATACCACCCTTTTCTAATCTCATCAACTCGATTCATCCCCACACATCAAGGAAACAACCCGACTGGGTCACCGGCGCCTTCATGATGATCCCCAGCAAGATTTTTTGGGCAGCCGGGGGTTTCGATGAAAAGATCTTTATGTATACCGAGGAAATGGAGCTTTGCTACCGAATCAAAAAACTGGGCCGGATTGTAATTCATGATTCCCAGACCAGTATCATTCATCTCGGCGGCGCTTCCGGGGGAAATTATCTGGCCATCACCGCCGAGGTAGCCGGTCTGCTTTATTTTTGGCGCAAACACTTACCCCGCTGGCAGCTGCCCCTGGTAAAACTATTCTTTTTTGTCGGTTCATTGCTAAGGTATGTCATTTTTGGGATAATCAAAGCCAATGCCACCGCACGACAAGCCTATAGCCAGATTCTTCGCCTCCTTGTCCGCCAAATCGGCGGGCTTGCTTAAATACCTGACCGCGGCCATCTTTATCTTCATCCCTCTTTACCCAAAGTTTCCCCTGTTTTTTTTGCCCGGTTCTGCCGTCGCCATTCGGGCTGAAGATTTTCTAATCGGTTTCACCACTGTTATCCTCGTTGTTCACCTATTATTAACCAGAAAGTTCAAGTTGCCACCCCTTGGCTTCCAGGTACTTGTTTATCTTGCCATCGGCGCCCTTTCGGTCTTGTCGGCGCTTCTGATCACCAAGAATGTCAACCCGCTACTGACTATCTTTCATTGGGCCAGACGCCTGGAATACCTACTGGTTTTTTTCTTTGCCTATTACGTTGGCCGGGAAAGTTGGAGTTCACGCCGTTTTCTATTTCAGTTGATTCTTCTTCCCGCCATCGGCGTCTTTCTCTATGGTATCGCCCAGCTCTATTTTCAGGCACCGGTGATCTCCACCATGAACACCGAGTTTGCCAAAGGGATCGCCCTGACGCTTCAACCAGGCGTGATGCTCTCCAGTACCTTCGCCGGTCACTACGATCTGGCCATCTACCTCATCATGATCATGGCCTATATTTCATCGCTACTCACTTTCACCAAAAAGAAAATCCACCTTACCGGTTTGCTCCTTGGTTTTATCACCTTGCTGTGGATTCTGACCCAAACTGGTTCTCGCATCGCCATTTTTGGGCTGGTTTTTTCCATTAGTTTAATTTGTTTCTTACGAAAACGTCTGGCTCTGGGTATTATTCTGGTTTTCTTGGTCGGTGCCAGTATTCTAACCAGTCCGAATTTAATGGCGCGTCTGGGCAATCTTTTCCGCGTTTTTCAATCGAAGGTCCAGACTAGTTTAGTCATTCGGCCGGTTTTCGCCGCCGAAACGCTCCGGCCAATCCAACAAGACCGCTCGACCAGCATCAGGTTCGACATTGAGTGGCCCCGTGCCCTGCGCTCATTCTATAAAAATCCTATCTTGGGTACCGGCTACTCCTCAATTACTCTGGCAACCGATAACGAATACCTTCGTGCGCTCGGTGAAACTGGGTTACTCGGTTTCGCCGCCTTCATCGCCGTCCTTATTGCCCTTGGTCGTGGTCTCTACTATCGTTATCTCAAGGCGGGGAGCAATCTCGACAAGATTATTGCCTTAGGTACTTTGGGGGCCTTTTCCGCCTTTCTCATCTCCGCTATCTTCCTGGACGTTTTTGAAGCCAGCAAAATCGCCATCCTTTTCTGGGCCTTTACCGGCTTAGCCATGAGCACAAAATCATGAAAAACATCACCCCCCGACTGGAATTTTTTTTCGTAGCCGCGATTCTCGTTCTCGCCCTGGTCTTGCGGCTTTACAAAATTGACAACCCCGTCGCCGACTGGCACTCCTTTCGCCAAGCCGACACCGCCTCAGTCACCCGGGAGTACCTCAAACATGGTCTAAATTGGCTTGTCCCAAAGTATCACGACCTCTCTAATATTCAGTCGGGAAAAGAAAACCCCGCCGGTTACCGCATGGTTGAGTTCCCTATCATCAATGGCGCCACCGCCGCTCTAATCCAAATCCTTCATCTTCAAGCCCAGGAGGTTTTGGTCGGTAGGTTGGTCTCGGTCCTCTTCTCTCTGATCACCATCGTCTCCATTTACTTATTGGGCCGATCTCTTAGTGGACCCCTGACCGGACTGGTCGGCGCCGTAGTTTTTAGTATTTTTCCTTATTCGGTTTACTTCAGTCGAACTATTCTTCCCGAGCCGGCTCTTCTGGCTTTTTCCACTCTTTCCCTGGCCCTCTTTTCTCTTTGGCTCGAGAAGAAAGACCCATCTTTCTATCTTTTTTCACTTCTTAGTTTGACTCTGGCCCTCCTGGTCAAACCCTATGCCATTTTTCTTACCCCTCTCTACTTGGTTCTCTGTTTTGTCAAGCAGGCCAAACTCAAAGACTATTTTTTCTCCCTGGCCCTCATTGGCGTTAGCGGCCTGCCGCTTATACTTTGGCGCAATTGGATTCTTCGTTTTCCTGAAGGCATTCCGGTTTCCGACTGGCTTTACAACAAAGATAACATCCGTTTCAAGGGCGCCTTCTTTCGCTGGCTGTTCGAGGTTCGCCTGGGCGTCTTGATCTTGGGCGTTGCCGGTATCCTGCCTCTGATCTTGGGGATTTTCAAGAAAGATAAATCGCGCCTCTTTTATATCACCTGGGCAGTTTGTCTTTTCGCTTATTTATCAATTTTTGCCGGCGGCAATGTTCAACACGATTATTACCAGTTTTTTCTAATGCCTTTTGTCGCTCTGGCCATTGGTCGGGGGATCGCTTTTCTCATCGACCTTCCGGGAAATTATTTGGGCAAGAAAACGGTTGTTTTTATGATCAGCGGTCTCACGATTTATTCGCTGTTTGTCTCCTGGTACACCATCCGCGGTTACTATCAAGTCAACAACTGGCCGATTGTCGAGGCGGGCCGAAAGGCCGATCAAATTCTTCCAAAAGACGCGAAGGTGATTGCCCCTTATAACGGTGACACCGCCTTTCTTTTCCAAACCAACCGGACGGGTTGGCCCATCGGCTTTTATATCGACGAAAAAATCAAGGCGGGGGCGACTGCTTATGTTTCGGTCGTTTACGATGACGAAGCGAGAAATCTAGAAAAACAATATTCCACTTTAGCAAAGACCGATCGCTACATCATTATCGACCTAACCGCCAAAAAGAAATGAAAATCCTAATGTTCACCCCCTATCTGCCTTATCCGGATTCCTCCGGTGGTCAGATTCGGACCCAGAACCTATTGAAACATCTCAAGAAAAAGCACGAAATTACTCTCTTCTCCTTGATTAAATACAAAAAAGAAGAACAATATATTCCGATTCTGGAAAAAAGCTTCTGTAAAAAAGTCCGGGTCTTTTATCGTCCCGAGAAACCCTGGATGCTTTCAAATATTCTGCGGACGGGCTTCTCGATGAACCCCTTCCTGGTCGTCAGGAATTTCTCCCCGGAGGCAAAAAAAGCGGTTGAAGCAGAACTTAAAACCGGCCACTATGACCTCATCCACGCTGAAACTTTTTATGCCATGCCTCATATCCCCAAAACCAATTTACCAGTAGTGCTCGTCGACCAGACAATCGAGTACCAAGTTTATGATCATTACGTCAAACATACCGCTCCTTTCTTCCTTCGGCCCCTCCTCGCCGTCGATGTCGCCAAACTGAAATACTGGGAGAGATATTATTGGCGCCAGGCAGACAAAGTCATCGCCGTTTCCGAGAAAGACAAAGAAGAAATGCTCAAGGTCGAACCTAACATTGATGTGGAAATTGTTCCCAACGGTGTCAATTTGGATTTTTTCAAAAAAACCGAAAACTGGAACAAGCAACCTCCAATTATTCTCATCTCGAACAACTTCAAATGGTTACAAAACATCGAAGCCGCCAAAATTCTTTTAGACGAGATCTTCCCACTGGTAAAAAATGACGTTCCCGAAGCCAAGGTTTTGATTGTCGGCCAACATATTCCCGAAAGTATCAAAAAATATGCCAGTCAAGATATCGAAGTCCGCTCGCTCCAAGAGGACGACATTGCGGGGACGGCGGAAGCTTACGCCGAGGCAACCGTTTTCGCCTCACCCGTTAAGGGTCCCGGTGGTACCAGACTTAAAAACCTAGCTGCCATGGCTAGTCAGCTGCCCATGGTGACCACCTCTGTCGGTATCTCCGGCTTGGGGGCGGTTGAGGATAGAGACGTCCTTATCGGTGATGACCCGATAACCTTCAGTAAACAGCTGGTCAGAATAATGAAATCCCCGAAGTTGGGCAAGCAATTGGGGATGAATTCTAGGAAAATAGTGGTAGAAAAGTTCGATTATGAGAAAATAGCCGAAAAGCTGTCTCAGATTTATTTGTCGCTTGCCAAAAAGAAATGATCCAACCCAATCTTTCGATCATCGTTGTTAACTACAATACCAAGGACTTATTGGCCGACTGCCTCCGCTCGGTTTTCGCCGCCGCCGCTCCGAAGAACGACCTGGAGGTCATTGTTGTCGACAACAATAGCTCAGACGGTAGCAGCCAGATGGTGGCCAAGGAGTTTAAGCAAGTCAAATTAGTCAGGAACAAAGCCAACCTCGGTTTTGCCCGGGCCAACAACGAAGGCTACAAAGTTACCAGGGGGAAATATCTTCTCTTCCTAAACTCCGACACCGTGGTCAAACGCTACAGTTTGGTCAAACCCCTGAAGTTTCTCAAAAACCACCCCAAAGTTGGCGCCATCACCATCAAATTGGTGACCGCCGGCGGCTCGCTCGATATTGACAATCACCGCGGTTACCCCACTCCCTGGGCTTCGTTTACCCACTTTACCTATCTAGCCAAACTTTTTCCCCACTCGATTATTTTTAACCCCTATTATTTGGGCCTCGCCAAACTCAACCGCATCCACTCCATCCCCGTCGCCGCCGGCTCGTTTTTGATGATGCCCGCCAAGGTCTTTGACCAAATCGGCCGCTGGGACGAAGCTTACTATTTCTACGGCGAGGACATTGATCTTTGCTATCGCCTCAACGAAGCCGGCTATAAAATCATTTATTACCCCAAAGTCAGCGCCCTCCACCTCAAAGGGGCCTCATCGGGACTACGCCAAGAAACCGCCAAAACCGTTTCCGTCGATCGGGCCACCCGGATCAGGGTGGCCAAATCATCAGTCGAAGCGATGAAAATTTTCTACAAAAAATTCTATTCTAAAAAATATCCCGCCATTGTCACCTGGTTGGTCCTCTCTGCCATCACCCTGAAAGGTTGGCTCCGGGTCATTAAACATCACTTAACCTAAAAGATATGCGGATTGGCATCGACGCGCGCTACTGGGGCACAAGAGATACCGGCATCGGCCGCTATGTCCAAAACCTCGTTTTAAGTTTGGCTAAAATTGACAAGAAAAACGAGTATGTCATTTTTGGTCGGGAAGAGATAAAAATCGAAATTGAAAAGTACCCCAACTTTAAATGGGTAAAGTTGTCAACCAGGCCCTATTCACTCGCCGAACAGATAAAAAATCCCGGTATATTTCTTTCTGAAAAACTCGACCTGCTCCACGTGCCCCACTTTAATGCCCCGATTTTTTATCCGGGCCCGTTGGTAATCACTCTTCACGATTTGATCAAACACTTATCCGTCGGTCGGGCGACCACCACTCTACCGTTTTATCAATACTGGCTCAAACACCTCCTCTATCGGCTGGTGGTTCGGGTTAATTTAGCCCGCGCTGGCGCCATTATTACCCCCGCCTTTTTCTGGAAAGATTACCTCATCAAACATTTTGCGATTGCACCCGCCAAAATCTTTGTCACTTACGAGGCGGCGACAAAAACCCTCACCTCCTCTCCGAAAGGTTTGCCCGCTGAAGTCTTAAGTCGTTACGGTCTGTCCAAACCTTTCGTTATTTATACCGGCAATCTTTATCCCCACAAAAATGTGCCCTTTCTGGTCGAGGCGGTCAAGCGCTTTAACCTCTCCCACGAACACAAACTCCAACTAGCTCTCGCCTGTGGTCGTGATGACGCTTTCAAAAAAATCATCACCCCGGACGAAACAGTCAAGTATCTTGGTTTCGTTGCCGACAGCGACTTGGCCCTTCTTTACTCTCAAGCCCTGGCTCTGGTCCAGCCCTCACTAATAGAAGGCTTCGGTTTGACCGGCTTGGAGGCGATGTCCGTCGGTTTACCGGTTTTAGCCAGTAATGCCACCGTTCTACCCGAGATTTATGGCGACGCCGCCCTCTACTTTGATCCTCGAAACGAAGATGAGTTGGTCGGGGCCCTTTCCCGATTAATCTCTGATCAGGAGTTGCTGATCTCCCTTATTGCCGCCGGCAGAAAAAGAGTCAAACAGTTTAGTTGGGCCAAGTGTGCCCGCCAAACACTAACCGTCTACCGGCAATGAAAGTCGCCTTAGTCTATGACCGGGTCAACAAATTCGGCGGCGCCGAGAGAGTCCTTTTGGCCTTAAAAAAACTTTACCCCGACGCCCCTCTTTACACCCTCGTCTATAATAAACCAACCGCTCCCTGGGCCAAAGGATTTAGGGTCATTCCAACTTTCTTTAATAAAATAAAGTTCCTCCGCCGCCGCCACGAAATCCTGGCACCGTTCTCCGCACTTGCCTTTGAGACTTTCAATCTCAAGGAATTTGATGTCGTCATTTCGGTCACCAGCGATCAACAAGCTAAAGCCGTGATTACCCGGCCGGAGACGCTCCATCTTTGCTATTGTCTTACCCCGACTCGCCATCTTTACAGTAGCGCCGCCCTCTACCGTCGCCATTTTCCACTGAAATGGCTGTTTGATAAATACTTGCCGGGCGCCAAAGTCGCCGATCAGATTTACGCCAGTCGGCCTGACGCCTACCTGTCGATTAGCCGGGAAGTCGCCGGGCGGGTCAAAGAATATTACGGCCGCCCCTCTACGGTAATATATCCTCCCATCAACTACGATTTTTTTAGCGCCCCCCATCGCCACAAGAAAAGTAATTTCTATTTGCTGGTCAGTCGCTTGGTCCCTTACAAAAAAGTCGATCTGGTGATCGAGGCCTTTAATCGATTGAAACTGCCCCTGATCATTGCCGGCACCGGCTCGGAAGAAAAAAAGCTAAAAAAAATGGCCGGCGACACCATTGAGTTTGTTGGGCAGGTCAATGACGTTAAACTCAGACGTTTGTACGCCCTCGCCCGCGCCCTCATTTTTCCCCAGGTTGAAGATTTCGGTTTGGTCCCGCTCGAAGCCGCCACCGCCGGCACCCCAACCTTGGCTTTCCGGGCGGGTGGTGCCCTGGAGACCATCATCGACAAATACACCGGCTTGTTTTTTGACGAACAGACACCAGCCAGCATCGAAAACGTCGTCCACCGTTTCGAGAGCCATCGTCATCAGATCAGCGCCAAGCGTTGCCGCGAAAAAGCGGCGGAATTCTCGGAAGCTGGATTTAGCGCCGCCTTTTCTGCTAAAGTTAATGCGTTATGGCAAGAGCACGCGAAGAATATGTCATTATTGTAGCCGGCGGTACCGGCACCAGACTTTGGCCGCTTTCCCGCCAAAAAAGACCGAAACAATTTTTAAGCATCTTTGATGATCAGTCATTTATTCAGACGGTTTACCGCCGGGCTCTGAAAGTTGCCCCCCAAAAACGGGTTTTTATTGTCGCTCCGGAAGAATACGGGCAGTATTTGAAACACTACCTGCCCGAGTTTCCCCAGCAGAACTTCATGGGCGAACCGGCCAAAAAGGGGACCACCGCCGCCTATGGTTACACTGCCACCTACATCAAACAACTAAACCCCGAAGCGGTCCTCCACATTATCGCTGCTGACGATTACCTCAAAGACGAGACCAAATACGCCAAAGCTCTCAAGGAAGCCGCCAAAATTGCGCTTGCCCGGGACGCGCTCGTTATCTATGGCGTCAAACCGGCCGACCCCAATACCGGCTATGGCTATGTCCAGGTAGATAAAGAGAGCCGGACCAAAAACGGGGCCGACTCGTATCTGGTCAAGTCCTTCCACGAAAAACCACCGCTTGAAACCGCCGAGCAATATTTGGAATCCGGCGATTATTTTTGGCATGTCTTCGGTTTTACGACTACCGTCGCCAAAATGCTGTCTCTCATCGCCCTCTACGACCCCGCTACTAGTCGGGTCTTGGAACAAATTGAAAGCGACCTCAGACTACCGGCCCGTTTAGAGGCAGAAAAACTGAGAGAACATTATCAAAAGCTTGTCGAGAGCAGTATCGACAACCAGGTTCTGGAAAAAACGACCGGCGCGACTTACATGGTCGTCCTTGAGGAAACTTGGAGCGACGTCGGTACTTGGGACCACGTTTATGCCCTGAAGCAGAAAGACGATTGCGGCAATGTCGTCATCGGCGACAAGAACAAAATCCTTTGCCTCGGGGCGACGAATAGTCTCTTGATCCCCGGCAAAAACCCTCTTGCTCTGGTCGGGGTCAACAACCTCGTCGTTATCGACGCTGGCGATATCATGCTTATCTGTGATAAAACCAAGACCCAGGACGTCAAGAAGCTGGTAAACTTACTCAAAGAAAAAAAGCTTAACCAATATCTGTAAATGTTTTACGAAATCAGCAAACGCGTCATCGACATTCTCGCCGCCCTTATTTTGATCATTCTTTTTCTTCCCATCTGGCTGATTGTTCCTATTCTGATCAAACTTGAATCCAGGGGCACCGTTTTTTATTCTCCCGAGCGCGTTGGCCGCTACGGTCTACCCTTCAAAATGCTCAAATTCCGCTCGATGAAGATGTTTGAGATTAACGGCCAGGAAGTTCACGCCGTCGAGTTTTGGAAATACAACCGGGAACTTTTCGAAAAATACAAAACAGCCGGTTGGAAGTTAACCCTCGAGGAAGACCCGCGCATCACCCGCTTGGGGAAAATACTGCGGCAAACCAGCATTGACGAATTCCCTCAAGTTTTTAACATTCTCAAAGGCGACATGAGTTTAATTGGGCCGCGGGCCTATGTCAAACCGGAAATCGACGATGCCGTCAAACGCTACGGCCAAAAAATCACCCCCCTCATCAAGGAAAGCCTGATGGCTAAGCCCGGCCTGACTGGTCCCTGGCAGGTTTCGGGTCGAAATGTCATCCCCTGGGACCAGCGCGTTGCTCTCGACGCCGACTATGCCCACCGCCGCTCACTAGTGTATGATTTTTATATCGCCCTCAAAACACCACTGGCGATGATCTCAAAATGGTAGAACCATGGAACTAAAAAAAATCGATCCCCAACCGGAAAAAGTTAAAACGAGAAAACTCGGCTTTTTAAAGTGGGTTTTTCTTTCCGTCTTGGTTTTAGTACTTCTCCTCGGCGGCACCGGCCTTTATGCTTATGTTTTCGCTAAATCACTCCAACCCCTATTAACTGAAGCCGCCGGCAACGGCAATGAAATCGTCACTGCCTTTCAGGGACAGGACTTGATCAAGGCCAAGGAAGCGTCGGCCAAACTCCGGGAAAAATTAACCGAAATTCAGGGGAAGTATAACCAGGTCAAGTTACTTACCGCCGTTCCCTTCTTGGGCGCTTACGTTAGCGACGGCAACCACGGCTTGAATGCCGCTTCCGCCGGTATCGACGCCCTCGATAAACTGATCCTCGCCATCGAGCCTTACTCCGACCTGATCGGTTTCAAGACCGAAGCCAAAAATCTAACCGCCGTCCAGTCCATCGAAGACCGGATTGTCTTCCTGGTTAATACCCTCGGCAAGATTTCGCCCCAACTTGAGTCCATTTCCGGCGATATCGAGAAAGTCAAAAGTGAACTGGGCCAGATTAACCCTGCCCGCTATCCCGAAGAATTCATGGGCAAGGCCGTCCGGGCCAAAATCGTCGGCATCCAAGACAGCGTCACTAGCTTTGCCGTCATCATTTCCCAGGCCAAACCCCTGATCGATCTTCTGCCCACCCTCCTCGGCGACCCCAATGAAAAAACCTACCTGCTCCTCTTCCAAAACGACGGCGAACTCCGCCCCACCGGCGGCTTTTTAACCGCCTATGCCTACCTGAAAGTGAGCAAGGGCAAAATCACCCCCCTCAACTCATTCAACATCTACGATCTTGACGCCAGATTTAACAAAAACGTCACCCCCCCCGATCCGATCAAAAAATACCTCAACGAAAATCGCTGGTACCTAAGGAATATGAACTTTTCCCCGGACTACAAAATCTCCATGGATACTTTTTCCAAATATGTCCGCGACCTCGGTTTGTCCACCATCGACGGCATCATCGCCCTCGATACCTATTTACCGGTCGCTCTTCTCAAAGAACTGGGCCCCATCGGCGTCGGCGGCTGGGGTAACTTCTCGGCGGCAAATGACCCCCGCTGTGACTGTCCCCAGGTCGTTTACATTCTCGAAGATATCATCAGTAAGCCCGTTCCCGGCGTCCGCGTCGACCGCAAGGCCGTTCTCGGTCCCCTGATGCACTCGATTTTGGCTAACGCCATGGGTAGCCCCAAGGCCAAGTGGCCAAAGTTTCTGAACATTGTCCTCGAAGCGATCAACCAGAAGCACGTCCTCTTCTACTTCTTTGAAGAGGCCAACCAAAAAGCGGCCGAAAGCTTCAATGCCGCCGGCCGGATCAGGGACTACGATTACGACTATCTGCACGTCAACGACAGCAACTTCGGCGGCGCCAAGTCCGACCTCTTTATCAAACGCGAGGTCGAACAGGAAATCGAAACCGCAGGCGATAAAGTGACGAAAAAAGTGACCATCACCTACACCAACCCCAGAAAGGGCAGTAACTGCAATCTCGAAGCCGGTCAACTCTGCTTAAATGGTGTTTATCGTGACTATGTTCGTCTCTATGTTCCTAAGGGCAGTAAATTAGTCAGCGTCATCGGCAGTGAAGTCAAAGAAAGCACCTTCGAGGACCTCGGCAAGACCGTCTTTGACGCTTTCTTTACCATGCGCCCGGAAAGCAGCAGCAAACTCGTCTTTACCTATGAACTGCCATCTCTTAACCTCTCTCCTTATCGGATCTTAATCCAAAAACAGCCGGGTTTAAGTAGCGTCAAACACGCGATCACCCTCGACGGCAGGCCGACCACCATTGATCTCACCCGCGACATCGAGCTTGTTCTAGAATAGGGGAGTATGACCGCTTCCATTTCCGATTTGGGTATCATTATTCACCAGGTCCGTTTTGGTGAGGCCGATAAATTTGTCTTTATCTTTAGTTGGCACCACGGCCTTATTAAAGTTGTCGGCAAAGGCGCCCGCCGCCTGACCTCGAAAAAATCACCCCACCTGGACAATCTTAATCTGATCAAATTTCAGACCAACAGAGGCGACATCCCTCAATATCTCTCTCAAGTGGAAACCGTTAACGCCTTCTCCGAAATCAAAGCCGACCTCAAAAAAACCCGGACCTGTTTTTACCTGACCGAGATTCTTCATCGGACCCTGGCCGAAGGCGAACCCGATGAAGCGCTTTTCTCCGCCTTGAAAAAATTTCTTGAGGATCTAAATCTGTCCGCCGAGTCGGCCTGCCGCCACCTGGCGATTGAGTTTCAGCATTACCTGATCAACCGCCTCGGTTTCCCCCCACCCAAAAGTAACGAGCCCTCCGCTCTCGTTTCCTACTTCGAGTCCCTGATCGATCGTCCGCTGGTGTCCGCCCGGATAAAAATAGGCTAAAATAACCTCATGGCCGACCAAGAACTCCTTGATAAAGTCATCTCTCTCGCCAAAAGGCGTGGTTTTGTCTACCCATCATCTGAAATCTATGGCGGCTTTGCCGCGGTTTATGATTTTGGACCTTACGGTGTAGAACTTGAAAACGCGATCAAGCGTTTTTGGTGGCTCCATATGGTCCAAGCTCGCGAGGATATCGTTGGTTTAGATTCAGCCATTTTTATGCACCCAAGGATTTGGGAAGCCAGTGGTCATGTGGGCGGTTTTTCAGATCCACTTGTCGAATGCAAAAAATGTCACACTCGTTCAAGAGCCGATAAAATGCTTAATGAGATAGGAGTCGAAGCAGACGAGAAAATTAGTATCGAAGAAATTAATCGCCTAATTGTCCAAAACAAAGACAAAATTAAGTGTCCGCAGTGCGGGACCAATGACTTTTCCCACGCCAAAAAATTTAACCTACTTGTTAAATCAAACTTCGGCAACTTTACTGAGGACATGACCGAAAATCCGGTTTATTTGAGAGGCGAAACCTGTCAGGGAATCTACGTCAACTTTAAGTCCGTTTTAGACTCAAGTCGTGTCAAAATTCCTTTCGGTATTGCCCAAATTGGCAAAGCTTTCAGGAACGAGATTACAGCCAGACGCTTTATTTTCCGTACCAGGGAATTTGAACAGATGGAAATGCAGTTTTTTACTTCTCCTGAAGAGGAGATGATCCAATACGAAAAGCTCAGACAGGAACGCTGGGAGTATTACAAAGCTCTCGGTTTTAATATGACAAACCTCCGTTGGAAAAAACACGAAAATCTCGTTTTTTATGCCAAAGAGGCATACGACATTGAATATGATTTCCCGTGGGGTTTCGACGAACTTGAAGGAGTTCATGCCCGAGGTGACTACGACCTATCACAACATAGTAAATTCTCCGGAACCGATCTGTCGTATGTCGACCCGAACTCAGGTCAAAAATTCATGCCACACATTATTGAATCTTCTTCCGGGGTAGGTAGATTGGTTCTGGCCATTCTATGTGACGCTTACTCTGAAGATGAGAAAAATAGCGAAAAAAGAATCTTCCTCAAATTACAGAAAACTCTTGCCCCAGTGCAGGTGGCCGTCATCCCATTGGCCAGAAATAAGCCGGAATTGACACAAAAGGCCAAACAGATTTTTGATTCACTCAAGTGGGCTTTCCGAGCTGAATACGACAATTCGGGCAATATTGGTAAATGCTATCGACGTCAGGATGAAATCGGCACCCCGGCCTGTGTCACGATCGATTTCCAAACCCTTCAGGACGACACCGTCACCGTCCGCGATCGCGATACCGCCATTCAGGAGCGCGTCAGTGTTGACAAACTAATCTCATTTCTAAATACTTAAAACTAATGTTTAAAAAATTTGGTCTTATCCTTGGCGCCGCCCTGCTGTTATCCGCCTGCGGAGCAAAAAAAGCTGGTCCTAGTCAGACCACCAAACAGCCCCGCCAACTAATCAACGCTCTGCCGGTGGGGGAGCGCCCCTTTCTGGTTGTCTTTCCCCACACTACCGGTAAACTCCTGACCATCTATCTCGATCGGGTTGACACCAAGTACAAACAGTCATCCGTTGATCTCGAATATCTCTCCGGCAACTCCCTCAAGGGGGGTCGGACCACCATCGATTTTCCTAAAAGCCTTCCCTACGCTCAAGCTTTTCTGCTCGGCAGTTGCTCTTCCGGAGGTAAATGTTCCTTTGATACCGACCTCATTTCCGGCACCATCAAGAACAAACTCGATGACGGCAGTGATGTCATGAACGTCCTCAAAAGCGATTTTGTTTTCGTCGTCAAGGGCGAGGTAACTACTACCGATGGGCGGGTCACTTATACCCCAAGTAGTGCCAAACAAAAAGACCAAATTCTTTTGGACACTCAAGGACTACCCAAGGCGATCGAAGGCGAGTTGGCCTATGCCCCGATTGCCATCACTGCCGTTAGTAATGCGAAAATTAGCGGCCAGCTGACTTTTAGAGTCTCGGGAGTTAAATCGGTCCTGATCTACGACGGGGCCAACTTCCAACCGCTCAAGGTCAATATCACGGCTGACTCAGTTGAAGTCAGCCTCAACCAACTTCCCTGGAACAAAGCCGCCAACATTGTTCGCGACGACCTCAAAGGGGAAGCCGAAACGGCCCAGCTCTACCTTCTCGGCCCCATCGTCCTCATCAAATAAACTCCTTTTTAGCCTCGGGTTACCCCTTGACAGGGCAGTTTCTTCCCGACTTACCCAAACTACCAACACTGAAAACTAGGTAATTGATATATCCCATGTAAATTGACCACGAGTAATCGTTTCCCCGTACTAATTGGGTAAGTTGGGGAAAAAGACCATGTCATCCCGACCGAGCGTACTCGCGAGTGGAGGGATCTTCGGGGTCTAAACAAGGGTTGGATAAAGATCCTTTAGTGTTGGATTTTGTTTTGCGATGAGCACATTTTTCTTTCTTCTGGACCATTTCTTAATTTGTTTTTCTCTGGCGATAGCTGTTTGAGGATCATCGTATGTTTCAAAGTAGAGGAGGTCGTGAACTTGATAATCATTTGTAAATCCTTCCACAACCCCCTCCTTATGTTCCCAAACACGACGGAGCAAGTTGCTGGTGATGCCTGTATAAAGGACGTTTCGTTTGAAATTACTTAAGATATATACGAAGAAGTATCTCTGACTTCGAATCATCTAATGTTAATTGTAGGCTATGCAGTCTAGGAAGATCCCTCCACTCGCGAGTACGCTTGGTCGGGATGACAAAGAAGGACGTATCCCATGTAAATTGACCACGAGTAATCGTTTTCCCGTACTAATTGGGTAAGTCGGGAGGGGAAGCCGAAACGGCCCAGCTCTACCTTCTCGGCCCCATCGTCCTCATCAAATAAACTCCTTTTTAGCCTCGGGTTACCCCTTGACAGGGCAGTTTCTTTTCACGATACTGGGGGGTGGTGACAAGTGGTGAATTACCATTATAATAGTAACTAGTTACCAAACCTGTCCTATGCACTATGTTTATCTCTCGCCATTATCACAACCTCGAAGCCAAGGGGAGGTTGGCGATTCCGGCGGTATTCCGCGAAAAACTAACATCTGGTGGCGTCATCACCATCGGGCTGGATGGCTGCCTATTTCTTTTCCCCAACTCATATTGGCAAGAGCTCTGCAGCAAGCTGGCGTCCCTACCCCTGACGAACCGGACCGGCCGTCAATTTACCAGGGTCTTGGTTCAATCAGCCGTGGATCTGGTTCTCGACTCACAGGGGAGGACCTTAATCCCGGACTACTTAAAGGAAAGCGCTTCACTAAAAAAACAAGTGGTGATCGCCGGCGCCCTAACCAGAATTGAAATCTGGGATCGTGACCGCTATCACCAGCACCTTAACTTAGTAACGCAGGAAAATCCCGATTGGGAATCGGGACTAAAAGATTTAAACATATGAGACATCTACCCGCCTTTGCCGGTCAAATAAAGGACCTTTTTCACCTCCAGCCCGGGGATCTGTTCCTAGATCTCACCCTTGGTGACGGGGGACACACCCAGGAAGCCCTTGATGCCGGCGCCCGGGTCGTCAGCTTTGATGTCGATGAGCAGGCAATCAGTCGGGCCACCAACTTCCTCTCCGGCAAATACACGCCCATCATTGTCCGCCCGGAAATGGCCATTGCACCACCGGCCGACTTCACCTGGCTCATCGTTCACACCAATTTTGCCAAAGCGGGAGAAGTAGCGGCCCAACTCAACCTGCCCCTCTTCAAGGCCATTCTTGCCGATCTGGGGACTTCCCAATATCAGTTAGCAGAGGCGCCAAGAGGCTTCAGTTTCAACCTGGAGGGCCCGCTCGATATGCGCCTCGATCAACGCCTTGGTCTGTCCGCCGCCGACCTGGTCAATGCCCTTTCTGAAAGAGAATTGGCAGAGTTGTTCCTTTTGGCCGATGAATACCAAGCCAAAATAATCGCTCGGGCTATCGCTCGGGCCAGAAAAAATGCTCCAGTCACAACCACAAGTGAACTGGCCGAAATCGTGAGTCAGGCAAAGCGGCCGACGGCCAAAAAAATTCACCCCGCCACCAAGACTTTCATGGCTTTGCGTATGGCCGTCAATCTCGAACGGGAAGCCCTTCGGGACATGCTCGCCGCGACGCCGAATTTACTCGCCCAAGGCGGCATCTTGGGGGTAATCAGTTTCCACTCCGGCGAAGACCGACTCGTCAAGCGCTTCATCAAAGAAAAGAAAAAGACAAGCATCCTCCGCGTTATTAACGTTAAACCACTAAAACCAAATGAAAAAGAATTACAAATTAATCCAAAAGTCAGAAGTGCCAAACTCCGTCTGGCTCAAAAAATTTAGCTTAGTCAACAACCTCGTCGGTCTGGTCTTCGGCTTGGTGGCTGTTTTGGCCCTCGCTAACCTCATTGGTACTAACGCCCTGGCCACCCAAGGTGTTGTTCTCGACTACGTACTATCCGAAACAGGAAAATTAAACAAAGAAAACCAAATCCTGACGGTCGAAATTGGCAAAAAAGCCAACTTGAGCAATATTCAATCTGCGGCTTCCGACCTGGGTTTCGTCAGGGTGAAGACCAATTTAATAATTTCGGGAGACGAGGCGTTGGCGGCAGTTAGATAACGATGATTACCCATTTTCGCTTGCGGGTTATTTTTTTCCTGATTCCTTTTTTTGCTCTTGTCATCGTCAGCCGCCTTTTTTATTGGCAGATCATTCGGGGACCGGGACTAGCCGAGCGCGCCGACCGCCAGCATCAGGACGTCGTCATTTTGGCTAGCCAGCGAGGCGATATTTTGGATTCTTCGGGCCAGCTTTTAGCGGGCAGTCAGAACCTCTATCACCTTTTTGTCTACAAACCTCAACTGGAGAAGTCCAAAGCCGAAGTTATCGATCTTCTCGCGCCCGTTCTCGCCACTACCGCGGGCGTGCTCGATCAAACTCGCTCCCAGCTTCTCGACCGCTTTAACCTTACCAGCAACTGGGTCTCATTGAAGCACTACCTAACCCCCGATCAAAAGAAAAAAATTGAGGCCCTAAACCTCAAAGGCCTGGGTTTCGAGGACGAATTCACCCGTTTCTATCCCGAAGCCAGTCTGGCCGCCCAAGTCCTCGGCTTCGTTGGTAGCGACCTTGCCGGGGAACCCCAGGGTTATTTCGGTTTGGAGGGCTACTTTGATCGCCAAATGCGCGGCCGGGAAGGAAAGATCAGAAGCGAGAAAGATGCTTTCGGCAACCCAATCCTCATCGGCCGTTATAACCTGCTTGCCAACATCACCGGCCGGTCAATCATCACGACTATCAATAAACAAACCCAGTTTCTGGTCGAATCACTTCTGCGCGAGGGCCTGGACCGCTATCAGGCCAAAGCCGGTAATGTCATTATCATGGAGAGCACTACCGGCAAAATCCTAGCCATGGCCGCCTATCCCAACTATGACCCCGGTCATTTTGCCGATTTCGACAAATCTACCTACCAAAACCCCAGCGTCGCCGACCTTTTTGAACCGGGTTCAATCTTCAAAGTCCTCGTCATGGCCGCCGCCCTCAATGAAAAAGTGGTTACCCCGACTACCATCTGCGACATTTGCGCCGGTCCTATCCACATCGGTCAATACACCATCAAAACCTGGGATGAAAAATATTACCCGAACAGCACCCTTACCGACGTCATCGTTCACTCCAACAATATCGGTATGGTTTTTGTTGCCCGCCGCTTAGGTAAAGAAAAATTCGCCCGTTACTTATCTGATTTCGGTATCGGCCAGTTAACCGGCATCGAACTTCAGGAGGAGGCCGCCGGTTCCAAAAAACTTCAAGCCGACCTGAAAGATATTGATTTAGCCACCAATTCTTTCGGTCAGGGAATCGCCGTCACCCCCATCCAGATGCTCGCGGCCGTCAACGCCGTTGCCAACCAGGGCGTCCTGGTTCAGCCGACAATAGTCGAAAAAATAAAAAGTGGCGACAAAGAAGTTAGCCTTCCTCAAGCTACAAAAAAAAAGGTGATCGAACCGGAAACGGCCATCCAAATTCGCGATATGATGATTGCCGCGGTTGACCGGGGGGAAGCCAAATGGGCCAAGCCGAAAAATATCGAAATCGCCGGTAAGACCGGTACCGCCCAGATTCCGATCGCCGGCCATTATGATCCCGAAAAAACGATTGCCAGTTTTATCGGTTTTTTTCCGGCCCGGCAACCTCAATACACCATGCTGGTCAGCCTGACCGAACCTCAAACATCCCCTTGGGGATCGGAAACGGCCGCTCCGCTCTGGTTTGCCATCGCTAACCAACTATTGCTCCTTGGTGGCGCCCGCTAGTCAAACAGGTTAAAATCAAACTGTGTCACCGAACCAGCGGCATACTATCTCCTTTAAGCACGCCCTCGACGGCGTCAGCTATACCATCAAAACCCAACCCAACTTTCGTGTTCATTTAATTGCGGCCATCATCGCCATCAGCGCCGGCTTTTATTTCAACCTCACTTCGGCCGAGTGGTCAGTTATCGTTTTCATCATCGGTCTGGTTTTTATCACCGAGATGATCAATACCAGCATTGAGTCGGTAGTCGACCTCCATACCGAAAAATTTCATGAGCTAGCCAGAGTCGCCAAGGATGTTTCCGCCGGCATGGTCCTGACGACTGCCGCCATGGCGGTCATCACCGGCCTGCTTGTTTTTCTACCCTATCTGTTAACAGCCTTGGCCAAAGGCCAATTCGCCTTTGGCGGAAAGCTCTAGCGATCATGTCATCAATATCGATCCTTCTAGGAATCATACTCATCTCCTTCATCATCCACGCCACCGCCGTTGTTCCTTTCATTAACCTCCTCTACCGGGTTAAGTTTTTCAAAAGGAAAACCGCCGTCATCGCCAGTATGACTGACACCGCCTCGGTCCATATTCGGTCCAAATCCAGAACCCCGGAGGGCGGCGGCCTGCTCATCATCGTCATCACTAGTCTCATTTTTGCCGCTCTGCTACCACTTTTTAAACTCCTGGGCGTCAACATCACCCACGTCTACCCGATCAATGAGGAAATTAACGTCATTTTCTTCACTTTTTTGGCCTTCGGTCTTCTTGGCCTCTACGATGACATCGTCAAGTACTTTGAACTGGACCGGGATTTGGGCTATGCCGGTCTAAAAACCAGAAACAAATTCGCCATTCAGACTGTCCTAGGCCTAATTATTGGTTCCTTGATGTACTTCAATCTGCATATCAGTATTATCAATATCCCATTCATTGGTGTCATGAACCTGGGCTTTTGGTTTATTCCTGTTGCCGCCTTTGTGGTCATAACTTTTGCCAATGCCGTCAATATCACCGATGGCATGGACGGCCTAGCTGGGGGCTTACTCATGATCGGCCTCTTCGGCTTTCTGATGCTTTCCGTTTCCGTTCTCGATACCCCCATCTCAATCTTCATTGCCCTCTGGCTGGGCGGCCTAATTGCCTTCCTCTATTTCAACGTTTATCCTGCCCGTATTTTTATGGGAGATGCCGGGGCGATGGCCTTTGGCGCCACCTTGGCCGTCATCGGTTTGCTTTTGGGGAAAACAATTGCCCTATTGGTCGTTGGCGCGCCCTTCCTGGTCGATGGCGCCAGCAGTCTTCTCCAAATTGCTTCGGTAAAACTGACGGGTAAACGCCTGTTCCCCATCGCTCCGATTCATTATTGGCTCCTGAAAATTGGCTGGACCGAACCGAAAATCGTCCAGCGGGCTTGGTTGGCCGGCATTATGGTTGTTGTTTTTGGCCTCTGGCTAGCGGTCATATGAAGCGGCATCCCTATTTTACCCTCCTAACCGGACTCGCTCTTTTCATTTCGTTGATCGGCCTGGTTGCCGTTTACAACGCCTCCGTCGTCGAGGCTTTTAACAACTTTCACGACAAATACTATTTCGTTAAACAACAAGCCACCTGGCTCCTCCTGGGTCTCGTCATCTATTTTGTCGCCTCAAGTTTGTCGCCTAGGTTTTACAAAAAAATCGCCCTGCCTTTTTTCGTCGTGGCTCTCTTGTCCATGATCCTGGTGTTGATCCCCGGTTTGGGGCTGCGTTTACAGGGCGCGCGGCGCTGGCTCTCACTTGGTTTTTTTCGGTTTCAACCCTCGGAGCTCCTTAAAGTTGGCCTCGTTGTTTACCTGGCCAGTTGGCTGACGTCGAATCGGGAGATGAAAAAACTAACTCTCTTGCTGGCGGTCTGTTTGGGGCTCGTCATGCTCCAGCCCGACCTGGGAACCGCCGTTGTTGTCGCCATGATTGGTTTCGGCCTTTTTTATGTCTCCGGCGCCAAGGCCCGCGACCTTCTGCTCGTCGTTTCGACCTTAGTCTTTGCCGGTCTGTTTCTCATTTTCAGTTCCTCCTACCGGCTCGAGCGGTTAAAGACTTTCATCGAGCCAACGGCTGACCCGCTCGGCCGTTCCTATCACATTAACCAAGTTCTTTTGGGTTTGGGTTCGGGGGGTTTGTCCGGCGTGGGCTTGGGGCGTTCCCGTCAGAAATATGCCTACCTGCCCGAAGCGACCACCGACTCAATTTTCGCCATTATCGGCGAAGAACTGGGTTTTGTCGGCGGCTTGGTTCTGATCGGTCTACTTCTATCCTTGTCTCTCCTGGCTTTCCGCATCGCTTTTTCGGCGAGAGACCAACACAGCCGGCTCCTGGCGGCCGGCGTTGCCATCCTCTTTTCGGCCCAGACCTTCGTCAACCTGGCTTCAATGGTAGCCATCGTCCCCCTGACCGGCATACCCCTACCGCTCATTTCTTACGGCGGTTCTGCTTTGGTCACGACATTTGCCGCCCTTGGTATACTAGCAAGTATCGCCCGCAACCTATGAAAAAAACCATTGTTTTCACCGGTGGTCATCATAATTCCGCCCTCGTCATTGCCGAGCAACTAAAAAGAGAAGGTTGGCAGATCACTTGGATTGGCCATAAGTTCGCCGCCGGAGGAGACAAAAACGTTTCGGCCGAATACCAGGAAGTCACCGCCGCCCAAATTCCTTTTTACGAGTTAAAAACCGGCAAGTTTTACCGTCAGCTCAATCCCTTCACCCACATCAAAACACTTTTCGGGTTCCTCCAAGCCTTTTCCTACCTCCTCCGTCTCCGACCAAGGTTGATCGTTTCTTTTGGCGGTTACCTGGCCGTCCCGGTTGTTCTCGCCGGCTGGCTGCTAAGAATCCCCAGCCTCACTCATGAGCAAACCGTCGTCGCCGGTTGGGCCAACCGGGCTATTGCTCCCTTTGTCGACAAAATCTTTTTGACCCACGCTTCGTCTCTGTCCAGTTACCCAAAGAAAAAATCACTGGTCGTCGGCCTGCCCTTGCGGCCTGCCCTTTTCGACCCCAGTCTGAAAAAGAAATTTACCCCCAAACTCCTCTATGTCTCTTGTGGTAAACAAGGCTCGCACCTTATCAACCAGACCCTCTTTCCGATCATTCCCCAGTTGGTGAAGAGATTCACCATCGTTCACCAAACCGGCGCCAGTACTATCAACCGCGACCTTGACAAAGCCAGGCGTCTCAGGGAACCTCTTGGCGACCTTGCCGGTCGTTATCACTACGCCCCTTACTTCTTTGCCCGCGAAGCGGCCAGCTATCTCCAGTCAGCCGCTGTCGTCGTCAGCCGCGCCGGCGCCCACCTCACCTACGAATTGTCTTTACTTCAAAAACGGACCGTCTTTATTCCCATCTCGTGGGTTTCCCATAACGAGCAGCTGCTAAACGCAGTTGAAGCGGCCAAAGTCGCCCCGGCCGTTATTCTTGCCGAAAGCGAGCTGACCCCGGAGTCCCTATTGGCCGCGATCGAAAAAGTTGAAAAGATGAAACCAAGGGTCAAAGTTAAAGCCGACCCCTTTGCCGCCACTAACAAAATACTCGCCGTTATTCATGAATACCTTCAAAGCTAGCTCTCTAGCCGTTATTGCCGGCCTGATTTTGATTAACCAGCGTTTCTTGAAAATCAGCACCATTGTTTGCCGGGCTGATAATTCACCTTGTCCCGAAGCGATTCAAAATCTGGCCGAAAGATACCAAGGTCGATCTCTTTTATTGCTTCGTCAGCGCCAGTTAGCGCGGGAAATTGTCGCCTCCGGTTTGGCCGATCAGGCAAAGATTTCGGTCCGGCTTCCCGGCCGGTTAGTGATCGCTCTGACCCCGCCGGCAACTAGCTTTTACTTAAAAGCCATTTTTGGCACTCCCTCCCTGACAGAAATCATTGCCCCGTCGATTGAATTGGCTCGTTTTGTCGCCGCCTCAAACGGAAAAACTTTTCGCCTCCTGCCTGGCGGCATTCTTGACCAAAGCGAGAACGAAACGACAATCTATCTAATTGCTTCCGAAATCCCTAAGTCAGATTACCTACTGGCTGCTTTTTCCTGGCTCAAGGCGATTGCTGACGCCAAGTTGCCGACCGAGGCCATTTATCTCCTACCCCACCTGCTCGTTGTCAAAGTCACAGACCAACCGGACTACCTCTTTAGTTTTGCTTCCGACCCACCGCCAACTCTCATGGCTTTACAACGTCTCCTCATGGCCGTTACAATAAACGAGCTTAGTGTTATTGATTTTAGATACAGTAACCCTATACTGAAATAATAATGGCCAAAACAACCTCCATGAACGCCATTGACGTTGGCAGTAGCAAAATCAGTTGTCTTATTACCGTAGAGAGTAGCGATTCTGACAAGATTAATGTCGTTGGTGTCGCCACTACTCCGAGCCGGGGCGTCAGGAAGGGTCAGATCGTCGACATTGACGAGGCCGTCTCCGCCATCACCGACTGCGTCGAAGCGGCCGAAAGAATGACCGGTTTCTCGATCAACAACGCCTATGTTTCTATTTCCGGTGAACATATTCAGTCCCAAAACAGTAAGGGCGTCGTTGCTATTACCCAACCCGAAGGGGAAATCGGGGAGGAGGATGTCTATCGCGTTGTCGAGGCCGCTCGGGCTGTTTCACTCCCCAACAGCCGCGAGATTCTTCACGTTCTGCCTCGTGAATATATTGTCGATTCCCAACGGGGGATCAAAGATCCCATCGGCATGGCCGGCGTTCGTTTGGAGACCGACGCTCATCTGATCACCTGTTCTTCGGTCGCCATGAAGAACATGGCCAAGTGCGTCACTGAGATCGGTATCGACGTCAGCGGCATGGTCTATACCGGTTTAGCCGGCAGTTACTCTGTCTTGACAGAGACTGAAAAGGAGTTGGGAGTTGTCCTGGTTGATATCGGTGGGGGTACGACCAGTCTTTCCATTTATATCGAAGGCGCTTGTGCCTACTCAACTGTTATTCCTGTCGGTGCCAAAAAGGTCACTGACGATCTCGCTATCGGTCTGATGGTTAGTCTCGAGTCCGCCGAAAAAATTAAACATTATCTCAGTAGCGCACCGGAAGGAACAGCCGAGAAAACCGATGAAGTCAATCTAAGCCGCTTGGGCCTGAAGGAAGAAACCAAAACCATCAGCCGCAAAACCATTGTCGACGGCATTATTCGACCTCGTCTCAATGAAATTTTTACCATGGTTGGGACAGCGATCAAAAAATCCGGTTATGCCGGTCAAGCCCCAGCCGGCATCGTTCTCTGCGGCGGCGGTTCGATGACCGTTGACGCCGCTTCGGCCTGTAAACGCGTTCTCCAACTGCCAACTCGTGTTGGTAGCCCCGCCGGTCTTTCCGGGCTCGTCGAAGAAATCGGTTCGCCCGCTTACGCCGCCACCGTCGGTCTTATCTTGTATGGCGCCGGCAAAAAGAATGAATATGGCGGCAGCAAAAAATCCGTTTTCGATCAACTGACAAAAAAACTGCCACTCAAGGGCTTTCTGGACAAGGCGTTTGAGTTCGTCAAATCGTTTCTGCCCTGAGCCGCCCGCCTTCTTGTTATCTCCTGCCCCATTATGTACAATGACGCCAAAATAAATCTAACATGGCTTTAGTCAAACCTGATATTAATTCATTTGCCAAGATCAAAGTTCTCGGTGTCGGCGGTGGGGGAAACAATGCCCTCAATTCCATGATTTCCGATAGCAAGATCCAGGGTGTTGAGTTCATCGCCATCAATACCGACCTCCAGGCGCTGTTGGCCAACAACGCCGATATCAAACTCCAAATTGGTGAGCGGGTCACCAAGGGTCTGGGGTCGGGTGCCAATCCGGAAATCGGTCAAGCCGCTGCCGAAGAAAGCCGCGACAAAATCCGCGATCTGCTTGCCGGCACCGACATGGTTTTCATCACTGCCGGTGAAGGTGGAGGAACCGGTAGCGGCGCCGCTCCGATCATCGCCTCCGTCGCCAAAGAAGTCGGCGCCCTCACCGTCGCCGTCGTCACCAAACCATTTCTTTTTGAAGGTACCCGGCGCATGGTCCAGGCCGAAGAGGGGATCGAAAAACTGAAAAAAGAAGTCGACACCTTGATCGTCATTCCTAACCAAAGAATTCTCGATGTCATCAGAAAAGAAGACACCCTTCTTAATGCTTTCCGAATGGCCGACTCGGTTCTTTCTCAGGGTGTCCAAAGTATTTCTGATCTTATCACCATTCCAGGGCTGATCAACGTCGATTTCGCCGACGTCAAGACAGTTATGTGTAACGCCGGTTCTGCCCTCATGGGTATCGGAACCGCCAGCGGCGACAAGCGCGCCGTCACCGCCGCCAAACAAGCCGTCAGCTCGCCGCTGCTGGAAATTAGTATCGATGGCGCCCGCGGCATTCTCTTTAATATCAGCGCCGGCAAAAGCCTGACCATGAACGAGGTCAATGATGCCGCCAATATCATCTCCGCCGCCGCCGATCCCGACGCCAACATTATTTTTGGTGCCACCATCAGAGAAGATCTGGGTGAGGACATCAAGATTTCCGTCATCGCTACTGGCTTCGATGAAAACCGCCGCCGGATGCAAAGTTTCGTTAGCCGCGTTAACCCTAATTACTTCTCCCGCCCAGCCGCCCAGCCAGAACCGGCAGAGTTTGCTGAGGAAGAGGCGCCCGAGTTGGCCCTCGAGCCCGCCGTCGAGGAGATTTCCGCGGAACAACCAATCAGCTTGAGGGATAGACTACATATCAAGCACCGCGAGGTTACGATCGAAGACGACCTCGACATTCCCACCTTCCTCCGCAAGCGCCAGTAACACCTACGGGGTCAGACCCTGCAGGCCTAATCGTAATCAATCAACAGAGAACTCATGTCCGAGAGATCCACGGACTCGAGCACAAATGATTTGTACGAATTTAGAACGTCACCTTTAGAAAATAAGCACGATATCTCCTGGTTTCTAACCCACGACTGATTAAATTTCCCTAGATAAATCGGTAGGCTCGAATATCGATACTCCAGCAAACCTGCAGGGTCAGACCTTGCAGGGTCGGGGTTACGATGAATATAACGAGACAACTGGAGCAATTGGGCTTCAGAATCAATCGTTACCGCCCGATAGGCTCCCTGAAAGAGATGTCCGGACCTTTGATATTTCTTATTAAAATACATCGCATACTTCGTCGAGACTGATTGGACAAAATCAGCAATCCCCGTAGAAACATGTTGCTTTATCAGTAGATGAAAGTGATTGGGCATTAGGCAATAACAAAGCAGGTCAACAATTCCAAAATAGTTTTTAAGCCTCTTCGAAGGAGAAATTTTTTGATTTTGATCAACGGGTGACAAATATATCATCAGATACGAAAGAAATACCGAATGGTCCTGCTGATCAAGAAAGATATTCCGTTTCTCCACTCCACGATTGTAAATATGATAATAACCGTTTTCATCGTAAATCTTGATTATGTTTTTGCCAGGCACTTCTACTCCAGCATAGCAC
>ERZ1292623.1158-Hain-H51-01um-R1-1158-length-26073-cov-10_pt1 | contig 26073 bp, 23 predicted proteins | sample MGYA00564398_ERZ1292623 | MGnify/ENA primary metagenome ERZ1292623 (study PRJEB36523, sample SAMEA6512633) | groundwater metagenome | collected 2019-01-07 | study: AquaDiva: Metagenomics assemblies of 32 groundwater samples | reverse complement strand
TAAAAAATGATAATGGTTCTTTTAAAGTTATTGCAAATAATGAAGATGTAACTGACATTTTACATAGTAGTGATGTTACAAAAATTGTTCCTGTAGTTGCTGCCATAAAAGAAGTAAGGGAAGCAGCAAAACCTATCAAGTGGGATTTATCAAAAATAAAAAATACCGTAATGACAGGCCGTGATATAGGTTCTGAAATTTTTCCGGATGCAAAACATAAATTTTATCTAACAGCGGATGTTAATATAAGAGCAAAAAGACGCTTTGAACAACTTTTTAAAAAAGATCCAAGTATAAAATATGAGCAAGTTTTAAAAGATATGGAAGATCGGGATAAAAAAGATACCGAAAGAGAAGTTTCTCCTTTAAGAATTCCGGACGGAGCCGCTGTTATTGATAACTCACATTTAACTGTTGAACAAACTGTAGAGGAAATGTTAAAACATATAAAAGGAAATGTCATCGCGAGCGATTAGCGTGGTGATCTTCCATGGAATGGGAAGATTCCTCCCCGGCAAAGCCGGATCGGAATGACAGAAGAAGCTAAAATGCACAATATCAAGACCTTATCAAATGGCCTGACATTAATAACAATTAATCTTCCTCATCTTGATTCAGTAACAACTTTAGTTGCAGCAGGTGCTGGATCAAGATATGAAACCAAGTCGGTAAACGGCATTTCTCATTTTTTGGAACATATGTTTTTTAAAGGAAGTAGGAAATATCCAACTGCAGAGCAAATTGCAACATTAGTTGATGGGATTGGCGCTATTAATAATGCTGCAACAGACAGAGAGATTACTTATTATTGGATAAAATCATCCAGTAAGCATATAGAATTATCTTCAGACATTTTATCCTCAATGATTAAGGAATCATTACTTGTGGAGGAAGAGATCGAAAAGGAGAAGGGAGTAATTGTTGAGGAACTTCGTATGTATCGTGATAACCCTCAACGTTATATATGGGAACTTTATATGAGGCTACAATTTGGGGATCAACCCTTGGGTTGGGATATAGGAGGAGATGAAAAAACTATTATGAAGCTTATAAGGGATGATTTTATTACTTATATGGATAGTCTTTATTCTCCCAAAAATATGGCTTTGGTTTTTGCTGGTAAGCTGCCTTCGGATATTCAAAAAATAGCAGAGAAATATTTCTTGGATCTTCCGCAAAGAAGCCAGTATAAAGCGAAAGGTTATATAAAACAAAAACAGACCAAACCTAAGCTGAATATTTTTTATAAAAAAACCGATCAAGCCAATCTGATTTTGGGAGTTGAGGGGTATGGAAGAGATGATAATAAAAGATATGGAGCTTCTGTGCTTGGAACTATTTTAGGAGAAGGGATGTCTTCAAGACTTTTTCTTCAGGTAAGAGAAAGGAGAGGTTTGGCTTATCATATCAGTGCCGGCTGCGGATTTTATATGGATACTGGTATTTTCACAGTTTATGCCGGGTTAAAATTGGAAAAAATTGAAGAAGGACTGGAAGTGATTTTGGCTGAAATTACACGGACTATTTCCGAAAAAGTTACAGAAGATGAACTCAAGAAAGCTAAGGAAATGATCCGGGGAAGGTTAGCAATCTGGCAAGAATCCACAAATTTTCTAGCCGAATATTTTGGGACAAAGTTTGTGCTTGATAGAAAAATTGAAACCTTTGAAGAATACCTTAAAAAAATTGACGCAATTACTGCTTTGGATGTACAAAAAGTTGCAGGAGAATTATTTCAAAAGCAAAGATTTAACCTTCAAATAGTAGGACCTTTTAAGGAAAAGGATAAATTTGAGCAATTATTAAAGTAGTTTTGCTTTTAAAAGTTTAATGATTTGCCAAGCTAGTACTACGGAAACTAAGCCGACGATAAATCCACCCAGGATATCAATAGGATAATGAACGCCTACGTAAACTCTTGAGACCCCTACCCATATAGTCAAAAGTATTAGCAAAAGATACCAATAAGATTTAAAGAATATAAATGAGAATGCAATTGCCGCCATAATAGATGTGTGCCTTGATGGAAAAGAAGCATCATCCACATGCTCTACCAGAGGTATTATGTCCTGTTCCACAAATGGTCTTTGTTCGAATATAAATAGATGTATTATTTTTATTAGCAATATTAATAAAGGGAGAGAAAAAAGGAAAAGTATTAAGGATTTTCGTTCATTTACTTGCCCTTTTATAGCTGCTATAAATATCAGGATGAATGTCAGATAAATTACATATTCTGCACCAAAAATCATTATTTGGTCCATCATTTAGGAGATGTATGGAATAAATATTAAAATTCCGACAATAGTAGCTGTAAGTGCCGATACAAGAACAGCACCTGCAGAAATATCTTTTGCAAGTTTTGCCCCAGGATGCTCACTTTGGACAACATGGTCAACAACTGCCTCAATAGCAGTGTTAGTCAGTTCAACTGCTATAACAAAACCAATTAGAATAATAACGATCATCCAATCAGTCTTGGAAATATTAAGAAAGAATGAAAGAAGTATTACTAAAAATCCTGCAAGAAAATGAAATTTTAAATTTGGCTCTTCCTTTAAAGCATAGAGAATTCCATTAAATGCATATTTGAATGAAAGAACATGAAATTTTTTGGATTCCATGAATTTAGTATATCATGAAAACCGATTGTCCCTTGACTTTGAGCCTAAATTTAGTTATATTAAGATATGGGAAGTCAAATAACTGAAAAATGTGGGTTATTTGGAGTATACGGAAAGGGATTTGAGGCAGCCCGTTTAGTTCATCCAGGCCTTTGGGCACTTCAACACAGAGGCCAAGAATCTTCAGGAATAGTTTCATCCGACGGTAAAAAATTCTACATTAAAAAAGGTATAGGACTTGTAGCTCACGTTTTTGGTGAAGAAGATCTACGTAATCTAAAAGGATATCTGGCAATTGGGCATAATCGCTACTCAACTTCCGGTGATGCTTGGGATAAGCATGCACAACCCGTTGTAGTTGAAGTTGGTGGTAAACATATTGCCTTAGGTCACAACGGTAACCTTCCAACTACAAAGAAAATTGAACAGTTCTTAAGATCCAAAAAAATATCCCCAAAGGGATTAAATGATTCAGAGCTAATCACTCATGCAATAGCAGCTTATGTTTCGGATGGTTTAACTTTAGAAAAAGCAATTATAAAAGCATACCCTTTATTTACCGGAGCATTTTGTTTGATTGCAATGGATGAAACAAAAATTGTAGCAGTCAGAGACCCATTTGGTATAAGACCATTTTGCATAGGGAAATTAAATAGTGGATGGGTATTTGCATCGGAAAGTTGTGCCTTGGATATTATTGGTGCAAAGTTTATAAGGGAAGTAAAACCTGGGGAAATGGTTATAGCGTCTACAGACGGTCTAAAAAGTTTTCAAATAAAAAAAGGTAAGCAAAAACTGGATATTTTTGAGTTTGTATATTTTGCAAGACCGGATAGTTATCTTCTTGGAAAAAGCGTTGATCAAGTAAGACAAAACCTAGGGAAAGAACTTGCAAATGAAAATAATATTAAAGCCGATCTTGTTATTCCAGTACCGGATTCAGCTATTCCGGCTGCCATTGGTTTCTCAAGAGAGTCCGGCATACCTTTTGAAATGGGGCTTATAAAAAACCGTTATATTCACAGAACTTTTATTTCTCCGGAGGAGCATACTAGAGGTAGAAATGTGCAGCTTAAGCTTAATCCAATGAGACACATAATAGCCGGTAAAAAAGTTATTGTAATTGATGATTCAATAGTAAGGGGTACAACTTGCAGGCAAATTGTAAAAATGGTAAGGAATGCGGGGGCAAAAGAAGTGCACCTTTTAATTTCTTCTCCTCCTGTGAGATTTCCCGACTTTTATGGAATAAATACCCCAAGGCAAACAGAGCTAATTGCATCTTATAAAAATTTAGAAGGCATAAGAAAAGAAATTGGAGTTGACAGTCTTCACTACCTTTCATATAAAGGACTTCTTAAGGCAATAGGACTTCCTGAAGATAGTCTTTGCACGTCCTGTTTTACTGGTGATTATCCGATAGATATTGGAGAAAGGAAGAAGGAGATAAATTACAAACCCGCTTATGCAAAAGTTTGATCATGAAAAAAATTGCAGTTTTAATTTCTAATAAAGGAACCGGTACAAATCTTCAAGCAATTATAGATGGTGTTGAATCTGGAAAAATTTCTGCAAAAATTGCTACAGTAATATCCGATACGCCTGATGCACTCGGTTTACAAAGAGCAAGAAAACACAAAATTCCTATTAAAATAGTTCCAAAAAAAGAAGAACTTTTATCTATCTTCAAAAAATTAAATCCAGATTATATTTGTCTTGCAGGATGGAAACAAATAATTTTAGATGAAGTAATGGATGCATATCCTAACAGAATTTTAAATACTCATCCCGGACTTATTCCGGATACTCTGGATGGAGTTGTTAAAAATCCTGATGGAACAAATGCCGTATGGAATAAAGGAAAAATGACTGATAAGGCAATGCAGAATTTTTTGGATAATAATGCAACATATGCAGGTTGCACAAATCATTTTTTAAGTCATGAATTTGACTTTGGACAGGTTCTTGGAAGATGTTTTGAGAAAATTAAAAAAGGAGATACGGTTGATTCATTGTATACAAGGTTGAAAGTAAAAGAAAATAGATTGTATGTAGATGTTTTAGCAGGACTTACAAAAGAAAATGGCCAGACAGTTTTAGTAGTTGATGGAGGAGGAAGGGGAGCAGCACTGGTTGATAAATATGGACAGTCACAAAATGTAAGCGGAATTTTAGTTGTTCCGGGAAATGATTTAATGCAGATAAATACTAAAAAACCAGTTACTACTTATGCTGATTTAAAAACTACTTCGGTAAAAGAAATTGTAGATATTTGCAAAAAAGAAAAAGTGAATTTAGTTGATGTTGCACAAGATAATGCAGTTGAAGCAGGATTGGCTGATGAGTTAATGATGAATAGTATTCCTGTTATTGGACCAACAAGAGAAGCTGGGAGGATAGAATGGGATAAGGCTTGGGCCAGGGAATTTATGAAAAAAAATAATATCCCATCGCCTGAGTATCATGTTTTTGATTCTCAAGAAGAAGCAATAAACTTTGTAGATTCTGAAAGGAAATGGTTCGTAAAAGCTTCAGGATTAGCTGAAGGCAAAGGGGTATTACCTGGAGAAACAAAAAAACAAGTAATTAATGCTATAAAGGAAATGGTTAATTTTGGAAAGGCTGGGGAGAAAATCCTCTTAGAAGAATGGTTGGTTGGTGAGGAGTTTTCTGCTTTTGCTCTCTGTGATGGTAGTAGTTTCAAAGTTGTTGGATATGCCCAAGACCATAAAAGAGTTAATGATGGAGACAACGGACTAAACACTGGTGGCATGGGTTGTGTGTCAAATCCTTTGATAGCTGATCAAAATATTGAAAGCCAAGTTGAGGAGATTTTTAGAAAAGCAGTTAACGGATTAAGAAAAGAAGGAAGACCATATATGGGGGTTTTATATTTAGGAGGAATGGTTGTAGATTACGAAGTTTATGTAATTGAATTTAATGCAAGATGGGGAGATCCTGAAGCGCAAGTAATCATTCCAGGAATTAAAAATGATTTTATAGAAATTTCAGATGCAATAATATTTGGAAAATTAAAAAGTTTAAAACTTAATATTGATAAAAAAGTAAGGGTAGCTGTGGCAGCAACTGCAAAAGGTTATCCAGTTGATTACAAGGCTGTTAAAGGTAAAAAGATTTCCGGTATTGATAGGGCTATAAAGATTGGATTTAAAGTGTATGGAGCAGGAATAAAAAGAGTTAATGGAGATTATGTAGTAAATGGAGGTAGAGTTTTGTATGTAGTGGGAGAAGGAAAAGATGTTATAGAAGCTAGAGAGAAAGCATACAGTGCAATGAAGCTAATAAATATTGAAGGAGACAATCTGCATTATCGTACTGATATTGGGTGGCGTGATATGGCCCGCCTTCGCAATAATGCTTCGGCGGGTAAAAAAGGATGAAAAAATGATACAAACAGTTAGGGTTAAAAATATTAAAAGAAAAGGTGATATAGAAGTTGCAAAAGTTTATAGACTTGAAGGAATTTCTGAAGGTGATGCTAGGAGACTTGCAGAAAAAGTTTTCTGTGAAAGTCTTATTCAAACTTATACTTTAAATGAACCCATTCTAAACGTTCACCTCCGAGGTGAGGGAAATGCTGCAACTAAGTTACACCTCGGAGGTGTAATAGAAATTGCTTACAAACCTGGAGTGATGAATCCGGAGGTGGCATCAATAATGAAAGCATCTGAAGATTTAGGAATTAAATTAGTAGCAGCTGATTCTTCTCATGAATATGGTTTTTTGAAACCATTAAGCAAAGATGTTTTAAGAGATCTTTTTAATCCCATGGTTGAATATATTGTAACTGAAGAGCCAAAAACTCTTTTGATAAAAGGAACACCGGGCAAAACAAAAATAATCCGGTTTCGCCGGATGAGTGATAGTGAGCTTTTGGAATTATCAAAAGATAAATTATTCCTAAACTTAGAAGAAATGAAAGTTATTCAAAATTATTTTCAAAAAATCAAAAGGGATCCAACTGACTTGGAACTTGAGACTTTGGCCCAAACCTGGAGTGAGCATTGTGCCCATAAAACTTTTAAGGCCAAGCTTGTGGTGGATGGGAAAGTTAAAGAACCTCTTTTTACAAGAATTAAAAAAGAAGCTTTGAAATACAACAAAAATATTGTTTCAGCATTTGTTGATAATGCAGGAGCAATGGATTTTTATGACGGATGGGCAATTAATGGAAAAGCAGAAACTCATAATGCCCCATCAGCAATAGAACCTTATGGAGGAACTATGACAGGAAGCGGTGGGGGGTTTAGAGATGTTGTTGCAACCGGACAGGGAGCGAAAGTTTTAATGTCAGCTGACATTTTTTGCCTTGCTCCACCTGATCTTCCTATAGATAAACTTCCTACCGGAACATTACCGCCTGATTATATTTTGAAAAGAGTTGTTGCAGCAATAAGAGACTATGACAACAGGGTCGGAATTCCAACCAATAACGGCTCCTTTCATTTCCATGAAGACTTTAGGGCAAAGCCAATAGTTTTAATAGGGGCTTATGGAATGTTGCCAAAAGCAAAAGCTAAAAAAGGTGAACCAGAAATTGGTGATATAGGGGTTGTAATTGGTGGAAGAACAGGAAGGGATGGGATACATGGGGCAACATTTTCATCAGGTGAGATGAGTGAGCGAACTATGGAAGTTAATGCAACTGCAGTACAAATTGGAAACGCTATTGAGGAAAAAAGAGTATTTGATGCAATTTTGAAAGCAAGGGATCAGGATTTAATAAGGGCTGTACAAGATCTAGGAGCAGGTGGATTTTCATCCGCAATTGGGGAAATGGGAGTAAAGTTGGGTGTAACAATTCATCTGGAAAAAGCTCCGGTTAAATATCAGGGACTTGCTCCTTGGGAAATTTTTCTTTCGGAATCACAGGAAAGAATGCTGATAATTTTACACCCCAAAAATTTAAAACGTTTTTATCAAATTTGTAAAAAATATAATGTTGAGGCAACTGAAATTGCAAGGTTTGATGGAAGTAAAAGATTGCAAGTCTTCTATGGAAAAGAAAAAGTAGGGGGTTTGGAAATGAAATTCCTTTATGGAGGTTTACCGCAAAGGGTAATGAAAGCAATCCACCCCCGAGGAGTCCATTCGGCCACCTCGGGGGTGACCGAAGGGCTCCCCCGAGGTGAACCAAAGAAAGAGAATGAGTGGATAGAACTTCTGGAGAAAACCTTATCCAGTGGAGATGTGAATTCTAAAGAGCCGATATTAAGACAATATGACCATACAGTTCAAGGAACAAATGCTCTTTCTCCTTTTGCTGGAGTTGGCATGGATGGGCCAAATGATGCAGCTGTAATTAGGCCTTTGCCGGATAAGCCTTATGGTATGGTTGTATCCCACGGACTCAATCCTAAGTTAACCAGTGCCGACCCATATTGGGGAACTATTTGGTCGGGAGCAGAGGCAATTTCAAATTATGTTGCAGTTGGAGGAGATTATAAAAATGCTTCTTTGATAAATAACTACATTTGGCCGTTTCCGGATGAGGAATGGTTAGGAAGACTGGATGCAGCTGTGGATGGAGTAGTTGACTTTATGAAAGCTTTAAAGATTCCAGTGATTTCAGGAAAAGACAGTTTGTCTGCAACTTATCGCGGATCAGATGGAACTGTAATTTACAGCCCACCAACCGTTTGCATATCTATTTTTGGAAAAATACCGGATGTTAAAAAAACAGTATCTTCTGATTTTAAGAAAGTTGGGTCAACAATATTTTTGGTTGGTCGAAACATTCACCTCCGAGGTGAGGGAAAAGTTGCAACTAAGCTACACCTCGAAGGTGTGCCAAGAGTTGATTTAAAACTTTTGCCAAAAGTTTTGGATGTAATGCATAAGGCAATTGTTTCAGGAAAAGTTTTATCTTGCCATGATGTTTCAGAAGGAGGCCTAATAACTTCTGTATTTGAAATGTGTGTGGGAGGAAATGTTGGAGCAAAGATTTTCACCTCCGAGGTGAAAGAAATGTTGCAGAAAAATCACACCTCGGAGGTGTACGACTTTTTATTTGCAGAAACTGCAGGATGTTTTATTGTTGAAGTGGAAAATGAGACAGTTGCTAAAAGATTATTCGCAGGAGTTCCTTTTAAGATTTTAGGAAAAACAACAGAAGAGGAAAAATTATCAGTTGATGGGTTATTTAGTATAGATGTAGCCCTATTACAGAAAGCATGGAGTAAACCAATGAAGGAGATATTTTCATGAGACAGGTAAGAGTTTGTATTCTCCAATCTGATGGGACTAATTGTGATAACGAATTATTTTATGCCTTTAAAAAGGCAGGTGGAATTCCTCAATTTGTTCATGTTAATGAACTTAGGGATAAGTCTAAGAGTCTTAAGGACTTTGATATCCTGGCGCTACCTGGAGGGTTTTCCTATGGGGATGATGTGACATCCGGAAAAATTTGGGCGATAGAATTAATAAGCTTTCTAAGAAAAGAAATTGAAGATTTTAGAAAAAAGGAAGGATTAATTATTGGAATTTGTAATGGATTTCAAGTGTTAGTCAGAACCGGACTTTTGCCTTTTGGTGAGTTGGGTGTAATGGATACAACCTTAGCTCCTAATGACAGTGGTCATTTTGAATGCAGATGGATAAAACTTAAATTAGAAAAAAGTAAATGTGTATTTTTACAGGAAAGCGGGCCGGTTGGGTATTTTTCAGTAAACCACGGAGAGGGTAAGTTTTTTGCAAACAATGAAACAATTAAAACAATGGAACAATCTGGTCTTGTAGTTTTTAGATATGTTGATGCAAATGGAAATCCTACACAAAAATATCCGGATAATCCAAACGGGTCGCTAAATGCAATTGCCGGAGTATCCGACCCAACCGGTAGAATTTTAGGCTTAATGCCTCATCCTGAAAAATTTGTTGATACAACCCAATATCCAAACTGGAGAAGAGAGAGTATTGATAAGCCTCATGGACTATTTATCTTTGAAGATATGGTAAATTATGTTAAGGAGGAGAAAGTCTAAATGATAAAACAAGGTCCTTCGACTCGTCCTTCGATCCCGAGGTCCTCAGGACCGAGGGGCTACGCTCGCTCAGGACGACAAGAACTAATTGTTCTTGTCGATTTCGGAGGACAAACAGCACATTTAATAGGTAGAAGAATTAGAGAGCTTGGAGCAGAATGTGTAATGGTTACTCCAGACGAAGCTTTAGATATGATTAGATCCTTCGGCCTTCGGCCTCAGGATGACAGGGTGGCGGGAATAATTTTATCCGGAGGACCTGGGGATGTATTTGCTAAAGATGGGATAACTATTGATCCAAAAATATTCTATCTAGGAATTCCAGTTTTAGGAATTTGTTATGGACACCAACTGATGGGTTATCTTTTAAAAGGTGGAGAAGTAAAAAGCGGAGTTAAAAAGGAGTTTGGACCAGCAGTTTTAAAAATATCTAAACCTAATAAACTACTAAATAGATTACCTGAGCAATCAACTGTTTGGTTTTCACACGGAGATGAAGTGACCAAACTTCCAGAGGGTTTTGTGGAGAACGCAAAAACAGCAGATCATATAAATACAGCAATTTCTAATGAGTCCAGTAAATTCTATGGAATCCAATTTCACCCAGAAGTTGTTCATACAGAGTTTGGCACACAAATTTTAGAAAACTTTTTAAAGATTTGTAGAATTACTCCTAAGAGGGTTGAGATTAATGAAGAATTTGTAAAAAATCTAATAAAAGATGTTAAAGATTCTATTGGTAATGAAAAAGCAATTTGTGCTCTTTCAGGTGGGGTTGATTCATCTGTAGCTGCCTTGCTTATTCATAAAGCAATAGAAGATAACCTAACTTCTTTTTATATTGATTCAGGATTAATGAGAGAAGGTGAGACAGATACCTTACGAGAAGTATTTGTTAAGCATTACCAAATGAATGTAGATATTATTGATGCTAAAGATATATTTCTAAAAGCTTTAAAAGGAATAATAGATCCTGAAGAAAAGAGAAAGGTTATTGGTAAAACTTTTATTGAAGTCTTTGAAGCAGAGGCCAAGAGGCTTGGAGCAAAATTTCTTGTACAAGGAACAATTTATCCTGATGTCATTGAGTCAGCTGGCAGCAAACATGCAAAAACAATTAAGTCCCATCATAATGTTGGAGGTTTGCCAGGGAATATGAATTTAGTATTAATAGAACCTTTAAGGAATTTTTATAAAGATCAGGTTAGAAAAATTGGAGAAATTCTGGAACTTCCTAAATCAATAACAGAGAGGCAACCTTTTCCTGGCCCTGGGTTAGCAGTAAGGATAGTAGGGGAAGTAACTGAAGATAAGTTAGAAATCTTAAGAAAAGCAGATAAAATTGTTCAAGAAGAAATTGAAAAAGCTAATTTAAAACTCTGGCAGGCTTTTGCAGTTTTTACCGGAATAAAAACAACAGGAGTTAGAGGAGATGAGAGAGCTTATGGTGAGACTATTGCCATCAGAGCAATAGAAGCAAAAGATGCAATGTCTGCTAATTTTGCAAAATTGGATTATAAATTACTAGATAAAATCTCAACAAGAATAGTAAATGAAATACCTGAAGTAAACCGTGTGGTCTATGACATCACCAACAAACCCCCTGCAACAATGGAATGGGAATAAGTATGAAAAAAGCAATTATTCTACATGGAACATCGGAAACAGAACAATCTTTCTGGTTTCCTTATATAAAAGCCGAACTTGAGAAGAAAGGATATTCTGTTTCCATTCCGCTTCTGCCTGATGCCGATCACCCAGATTTAAAGAATTGGCTACCAGTAGCGCTAAAAGAACTCTATACAGAAGAAACCATAATTATTGGTCATTCAGCGGGAGGACCTTTAATCTTAAGTGTTTTGGAAAATTTAGATGTTAAAGTTAAACAAGCTATTTTGGTAGCTGGTTATGCTAGACCAAAAGGATCTGATCCAAAACCAGAACCAATACTTCAGGAAAATTATAATTGGGAAAAGATAAGAGAAAATGTTGAAGATTGTATATTTATAAACTCTGACAATGATCCCTGGGGCTGTAATGATATAGAAGGAAAATACATGCTAGATAAAGCTAGAAAAGGAAAGTTAATTATTATGAAAGGGGAAGGTCATATGGGTTCAGATACTTACCACCAACCTTATAAAGAGTTCCCATTTCTTATAAGACTTATTGTAGAATAATATATTCTTCTCTTTGGGGACCCACTGAGACAATAGATATTTTTACTCCTAAGAATTTTTCTATGAACTTTATATATGCTTGGCAATTTTTTGGAAGATCAGGAAATTTTCTGACTCCTGATATATCTTCAGACCAGCCTGAAAATTCTTTATAAACTGGACTAACTTTAAAAAGCTCTTCATAACCTGAAGAAGAGTATGTGATGTTTTTGCCATCTAACTTATATCCCAGTCCAACTTTTATTTTTTTAACTCCGGATAAAATATCAATCTTTGTAATTACGATTTCTGTAATTCCTGAAACTTCACAGGCAAATTTCACAGCTTCCAAATCCAGCCAACCAATTCTTCTTGGTCTCCCTGTTGTTGTACCATATTCTTTCCCTATATCTCTTATTCGTTCACCAATCTCATCAGTAAGTTCTGTAGGAAATGGACCACTGCCAACTTTTGATGTATATGCTTTCACAACTCCTATTACTCGGTCAATTTTTTGCGAAGGAATGCCGGCTCCTGCATTTATCGCCCCAGGTATAGTATTTGATGCAGTTGCATATGGATATGCAGCAAAATCCAAATCCAACATCACTGCTTGCGCCCCTTCCATTAAAATCTTTTTGTTATCCTTTAAGGCTTTTCGTAATAGAGCAAAAGTATCTGTAACATACGGAAGAATTATTTTTCTAAACCCTGCAAATTTTTTCAACTCCTTTTTAATATCAATTTCCGGGACATCAAAAGTTTTTAAAATCTTATTTTTAATCTTTGTCTGGAAGCTAAATTTATCAACAAACAGAGCCCATCTTATAAGTTCATAAACTCTGATGCCGTTGTAACTGACTTTGTCAGAATAGGCGGGACCAATACCTCTTGCAGTTGTCCCAAGTTTTCCTTCACCCCTGGCATTTTCATAAGCCAAATCTAGCGCTTTATGGTACGGAAGAATTAAGTGGCATCTTTCAGAAATAAAAAATCTGTCCTTAAGATTTATTCCATCATCCTCAAGAACTTTTATTTCAGAGGTTAAAACTTCTAAATCCAAAACAACTCCATTGCCAATAACTGCTGTTGTTTTTGGATGTAAAATTCCGGATGGAATTAAATGAAAAGGATATTTTTTACCGGATACTTGTATCGTGTGGCCCGCATTATTTCCACCGTTAAATCTTACTGCAAAATCTGCGTTTTCTGACAGTAGATCTACAATTCTTCCTTTTCCTTCATCACCCCATTGTGTCCCAATAACAACTGAAACCATGGAAGTTATTGTAGCATTTTTGACATTTGATAGTCTATTTTATATAATGAGCTATGGGAACTATAAATTATACAATTGTAACTCTAGGTTCTCACAGTGCCCTGCAAATCCTCAAAGGGGCAAAAGATGAAGGGTTTAAAACACTAGTTGTTTGTACTCCTGATCGAAAAACTCTTTATTCTTCATATTTAAACTTTATTGATGAAATAATTATTATTAAGAAGTGGACTTTTTTTCCAAAATTAGAAAAAGATTTAATAAAAAGAAATTCAATCATTATCCCACACGGCTCTTTTGTGGCATATCTGGGATTGGATGAAAATAAAAAAATGAGGGTTCCTTATTTTGGGAATAAAAAAGTATTAGATTGGGAAGAAAATAGAAAAATGCAAAGGGAATGGATGGAAAAAAGCGGTATTAAAGTTCCTCACAGGTTTAGAAAAGGCGATAAGATAGATAGGACGGTGATTGTTAAATCATATGGAGCTGCAGGAGGAAAAGGATATTTTGTGGCCAGAACCCAAAAAGAATTAGATGAAAAATTAAAAACTTTTTCAGAAGAGCGATTTATGGTACAGGAATATGTTATTGGAGTGCCGGTTTATTTTCATTTCTTTTATTCACCTTTAACTAGAAAAGTAGAGTTGATGAGCGTTGATAAAAGATATGAAACTAATGTTGATTCTTTAGGTAGAATTCCAGCCAAAAATCAGAGAGGTTTAAATATAGAACCTAGCTTTGAGGTGGTAGCTAATATTCCAATGGCTGTTAGGGAATCTATGATTGCTGTGGCAGTGGAGATGGCAGAAAGAGTAGTTAAAACCTCACAAGATTTAATAGGAGAAAAGGGATTGTTTGGTCCATTTTGTTTAGAAACAATTATTACTTCAACTGAGGAAATTTATATTATAGAAATTTCTGCAAGGATTGTTGCCGGAACAAATTGCTTCATTGATGGTTCACCCTACACGTATTTAAATTACTCTGAACCAATGTCAACAGGCAGAAGAATTGCAAGAGAAATTAAAAATGCAATCAAACAAAACAAGCTAAAGGAGGTTTTGGATTAATGAATTACACAATAGCGGTATTAGGAAGTCATTCAGCACTTGATGTTTGTCGTGGTGCAAAAGATATGGGTTTTAAAACTTTGGTTATTGTGCAAAAAGGAAGAGATAAGACTTATTCAAGATATTTTAAATCACAGAATGGTTTAGGATGTGTGGATGAAATTATTGAATTGGATAAATTTTCAGATATCTTAAGTGAAAAAGTTCAAAAACAATTGATTGATAAAAACTGCATATTTATTCCACACAGGTCCTTTGAAGTATATATAAATGACTACAATGCTATTGAAAAAAGATTCAAAGTTCCAATGTTTGGAAATAGGTTTCTACTTAGATTTGAAGAAAGAAATGAAAAACCAAACCAATATGATCTGCTTGATAAAGCAAGTATGAGATATCCAAAGCAGTTTAAAGACCCAAAAGAGATAGATAGGCTTTGTATCGTTAAAGTTCTAGAAAAAGAAAGAGGATTTGAGAGGGCATTTTTCATGGTAAACAGTTATAAGGAATATGTTAAGAAATCAGAAAAAAGAATAAGAAAGGGAGAAATTACAGAGAAAGATTTGGAAGATGCTATTATTGAAGAGTTTATCGTCGGGGTTCAGGTAAACTTTAATTTTTTCTATGATCCAATTAATAAACGGCTTGAATTAATGGGAACTGACACAAGACGTCAGACTAATCACGAGGGTTTATCAAAACTGTCTCCAGAATATCAAAACCAGTTTCGTGATTTGGGTGGAAGAATTAAGTATGAAGAAACGGGCCACATTGCAGTTACTGTTCTAGAGTCCTTATTAGAAGAGGTATTTGAGATGGGTGAAAAATTTGTAAAAGCAGCCAATGAAATGAAAACTCCAGGAGTAATTGGTCCATTTGGTTTGCAGACAATGATAACTCCTGGTCCTCCTAAAAAGGAAATTATTGTTTTTGATGTATCCCCAAGAATGCCCGGAAGTCCTGGAATTTTTGCAACACCATATAGCGGATATTTGCATGGACAAAATATTTCTATGGGCAAAAGAGTTGCAATGGAAATTAAGCAAGCTATACAAAAAGGAGAATTAAAAAAAATTCTAACATGAATAGGAAATTTAAAGCTTTAATGATTGACTGCGATGGTACGCTAATTCCTAACGCATTCCCTGGTATTCCATCGGGAAAAGTCAAGAAAGCAATCACCAAGGCTAGTAAATATTTGCATGTAGGAGTTGCCACATCTCGCCCTCTGGTAGAACTTCACCATATAATCGATACTCTTTCTCTTTCAGGCCCATCTATTATTGATGGAGGGGCGCAAATTATTGATTTCCCATCTAAGAAAGTTCTCGTTCAACATCCACTAAAGATTAGGGATTATTCAAAAATTTGCGATATTCTTATCAAATATCGTACAGGACGATTTGTTGTAAATGATAACGGTATAGATATTCCGTTTTCCAAGAAACTTACTCCGAAAAATCCATTGAATATTTTTATACTTGCAAATCCGACTGATAGAGAAAAGATTGAAAACGAGCTTTCCAAAATACCTACAATAGTTGTGCATGAAATTCTTTTATGGAGAACCGAGGAACTTAAAGGTTGGATAGGTCTTGAGATTACAGATGCATCGGCCACAAAACAACATGCAATTTTAGAAGTGGCAAAGATTTTAGGCATTGATACACATGAAATTATAGGTATTGGCGATGGTTATACTGATTTTCCACTTTTGATGGCTTGCGGATTAAAAGTTGCAATGGGGAATGCGGTAGAAAATATAAAAGCAATCGCAGACTATATTGCTCCGCCTGTTGAGGAAGATGGTGTGGCGGATGTGATCGAAAGGTATGTACTATGAAAAAATTTGCGCTTTTATCTGTATATGACAAAAGGGGAATTTCAGATTTTGCTAAAGTTTTGATTGCGTTAGGATATGAAATTATCTCAACTGGTGGTACATACGAAGCACTGATCAAGGATGGAATAGATGCAATACCGATTGAAGAAATAACTGGCAATCCAAGAGACTGCTTTGATGGCAGGATGAAAACCATAAGTTTTCAAATAGAGGGAGGAATTTTATTTGACAGAAAAAATTCTAAACATGTTAAGGAAGCTGAAAAATTAGGAATTCCACAGATTAATATTGTTATTTGTAATTTATATCCTTTTGAAGAAAAACCCAATATAGAAAATATTGATGTTGGTGGACCAACAATGATCAGGGCTGCTGCTAAAAATTATGAAAATGTTTTGGTAGTGGTGGATCCGGAAGATTACAAAATGGTGAAGGAAAAGATGGAAAATAAGGAAATAGATGGGCAGTTAAGGAAACAGCTGGCAGCAAAAGCTTTTTATCACCTGTCTTTATATGACTGCTTAATTGGAAATTATTTCTCCGCCGAAAAATTTCCGAAAGAGGTTACAATTCCTCTTAGAAAATTTAAAGATTTAAGATATGGAGAAAATCCTCACCAAGAAGGAGCCCTATATGTTTTGCCCAAAACAAATTCTCCTTTGGGAAATTTAAAAAAACTTTGGGGAAGAGATTTATCAGGAACAAATATTGGAGATATTTATTCAGGAATTGAGACTGTCAGACAGTTCAAAGAGCCAGCTGCCACAGTTATAAAACATCTTAGCCCCTGTGGAATTGCACTTGGAAAAGATGCTGAAGAATCTTTGGATAGGGCAATTAAGGCCGATCCTGTTTCAGCCTTTGGTGGAGTAATTGTCATAAACAGGGAACTGGATTTAAAAACTGCCCAAATTGTGGCAAGATTTAAAAAGGAAAGTGAAGGAAATATTGATATTGTGGCAGTACCAGAAGTTTCTGATGAAGCATTAGAACTGTTAAAAAGTATAAGAAAAAGTATGGGTATTTATACTTTTGGTGAGATTCCAATTAATAGATCTGAAAAATGGGATATTAAATATTTTGCCGGAGGAGTACTCCTGCAGGATTTTGATGACAATATAGAGGATAGTTTTAAGAACTGGAAAATTATGACAAAGAAAAAGCCTACTGAAAAACAGCTTGAGCAGATGAAGTTTGGAATAAAGTGTGTAAAAGCAGTTAAATCAAATTCTGTAATTGTTATCGATAAAGAAATTCCTGTGACGCGCGGAATTGGTTCAGGTCAAACATCAAGAATTGGGGCAACAAAAATTGCTTTGGAACAAGCAGGTGATTTTACAAAAGGTGGTATTCTTATAAGTGATAGCTTTTTTCCATTTGATGATAGTATCAGACTGGCTGCAAAACATGGAATCGTTGCAGTACTGCAACAGGGAGGATCTATTAATGATAAGGCATCAATTGATGCAGCAGATCAACTTGGAATAACCATGGTATTTACAGGGAGGAGAGCATTCAGACACTGATATGAAAATTCAAAATTCAAAAGTCAAAAGGCAAAATTATGAGTCTCCTTTTTCTTGGAGATATGGTTCAGAAGAAATGAGACGAATATTTAGTGAAGAGAATAAATACAGGCTTTGGAGAAAGATTTGGGTGGAGTTGGCAAGAGCCCAAGCAAAAGCAGGATTAGTAGGAAAAGAGGAGTTAGAAGATTTGGAAAAATACCAAGATGAAGTAGATATTGAAAGAATTTGGGAAATTGAAAAAGATACTCGTCATGATGTGGTAGCAGCTATAAAGGAGTTTGCTGAAAAAGCCAAAGTAGGTGGCGGAAAAATTCATTTAGGCGCAACAAGTATGGATGTGGTTGATAATGCCGATACTATTAGAATTTCAGAGGCACTTGGAACTGTGGAGAATAAGTTAATTAATTTACTTAAGATATTTTGTAAAAAAATTGAAAAATATGCAGATTTTGTCTGTATGGGTTATACACATCTTCAGCCTGCAGAACCAACTACCCTAGGTTATAGATTTGCGTTTTATGCTCAAGATTTATTAATGGATTTAGAGCTTTTGGAATTTGTTAAAAAGAATTTGAAAGGCAAAGGTATGAAAGGAGCAGTTGGGACATCAGCAAGTTATGTCAGCCTAATGGGAAGAGAAAAAGCAGGTCAGATGGAGGAAGAGGTATTAGAGGGATTAGGAGGATTAGAAGTATTTGAAATAACAAATCAGACTTCACCAAGAAAAATAGAAGTTTGGGTTTCTGATCTGCTTTCATCTATTGCCCAATCTTTAAATAAATTTGCTTTTGATGTAAGGATTATGCAGTCAGCTAATTTTGGAGAATGGCAGGAGCCATTCGGTAAGTCCCAGGTTGGTTCATCTGCCATGCCTTTTAAGAAAAATCCCTGGAAGTCGGAACAAATTTGTTCTTTGGCAAGATTGGTTGTAAACCTTTCCAGGACTTCCTGGGACAATGCCTCCAATATGCTTTTGGAAAGAACCCTGGATGATTCTGCCAATAGGAGAATTGCTATACCAGAAATGTTTTTATCAATAGATGAAATGTTAACTAGTGCCACTAATATAGTTGATGGTCTTTTAATAAATGAAGAAGTAATTAGAAAAAATTTAGAATTTTTCTGGATGTTTTCAGCAAGTGAATTAATAATTGTTCAGGCGGTTAAAAAGGGTGCAGACAGACAAACAATGCATGAAGTTTTGAGAGAGATCTCTATGAAAGCCTGGCAAGATATGCATCAGGGAAAATCTAATCCCATGGAAGACTTATTGGAGAGTAATTCAGAGATTGGAAAATATTTAAAGCCAGAAGAAATTAAAAAGCTAATGGATGCAAAAAATCATACAGGGTTGGCAAAGAGTAAAGCTTTGACAATTGCAGAAAGAATTGCTAAGTTATCATAATCTATGAGCAAAGTTTTGGTCATTTCAGCATCTGATTCTGAAATAGAAACTATGAAGGAAGCAGTAAAAGTTTTAGATGAGTTTGGGGTAGAGAATGAGCTGACGATTTCTTCAGCCCATAGGTCTCCTGAAAGAACATTAAAATTGGTTTCTGACTTTGCCAACCAAAGTGGGAAAATAATTATCTGTGGTGCTGGACTAGCTGCACACTTAGCTGGAGTTGTTGCTGCTCATTTTCCACTCCCTGTTATTGGAATACCTTTGGGAGGCGGACCACTAAAAGGACAAGATGCTTTACTTGCAACATTGCAAATGCCTTCTGGTATCCCTGTTGCAACTGTTGGAATAGATAATGCAAAAAATGCTGGGCTTTTAGCTATTCAGATTTTAGCAACATCAGATAAGGGTTTGGAAGATATTCTAAAAGAATACAAAAAGAAATTAGCAGAGAATGTAGAAGAAAAGGCTAAGAATTTGAGCAATGGTTAGCAAGCAGAAAATAATAGAAAATATTCCAAATGCCCTAAAAACAGTTAATATTCCAAGCTTGGGTAAAAAAATTCAAGGAAAAGTTAGAGATATTTATATAGTTGATGGAAAAAGAATATTTATCACAACTGACAGACAATCTGCGTTTGATAGGATAGTTGGATATATCCCGTTTAAAGGACAAGTTCTCACTTCTTTGTCAGCTTTTTGGTTTAAAAAAACCAAAGATATTATTCAAAATCATTTAATCTCTGTGCCAGACCCAAATACTTTACTGGTAAAAGAGTGCAAACTGGTCCCGATAGAAATGGTTGTTAGAGGATATATCACCGGAGTTACCGAGACATCAATATGGGGATCTTATGAAAAAGGGGAAAGAGTCATTTACGGAATAAAGTTTCCGGATGGTTTAAAGAAGAATCAAATATTGTCAAAACCTATTATTACCCCCACAACAAAAGCAGAAAAAGGCCATGACGAAAGATTAACAGAAGAAGAAATTTTAAAAAAGAAATTAGTGAATCCTGCAATCTGGAATCAAATGAAAAAAGCAGCATTAGATCTTTTTAAAAGAGGTCAAAAAATATGCAGCAAGGCAGGAATAATTTTGGTTGATACAAAATATGAATTTGGGTTGGATGATAGTGGTAAGTTAATACTTATTGATGAAATTCATACTCCGGACTCCTCAAGATATTGGGTTAAAAAAACATACATGCAAAGATTTAAAAAGGGGTTGGAGCCGGAAAGCTATGATAAGGAGCCGCTTAGAATCTGGTTTAAGGAGCATGGATACATGGGAAATGGGCAACCACCCAAGATGCCACCGCAGTTTATTGTTAAAATGGGCGCTCTTTATATGGGAATTTATGAAAAAATAACAGGTAAAAAATTTACTGCTGATATTAGCAAAAATGTGAATGTTCGTATCAAGAAAAATCTGCAATCTTTTGGTATAATCTAAAACCATATGCCTAATAGTAACGGCTTTGTACTTTTAAGCGGCACTGCCAATTTAAAATTGGCCCAGGATGTTGCTAAAATTTTAGGAAAAAATGCTGATGAAACTGTAACAAGTTTTGCAGATGGAGAAAAAAGAATTATAATTCCCCAAAATTTAAGAAAAAGGGACGTTTTCATAATCCAGCCAACTTGTCCTCCTGTTGATTCAAACATAATGGAGTTGTTTTTGATTATTGACGCCGCAAAAAGATCCTCTGCTTCTGAAGTGACTGCTATAATTCCCTATTTTGGTTATTCAAGGCAGGATCGCAAAGACAGACCTCGGGTCCCAATTTCAGCCTCAATTATAGCGAGGCTTATTGAGTACGCAGGAGCAGATAGAATTTTGACTATTGATATACACTCTGAACAAGAGCCTGGGTTTGTAGAAATACCCTGGGATAATTTATACGCTTCTTATTCGTTCCTCCCCATTCTAAAAAAAGAATTCCCTAAAAATTTGATAGTCGCATCACCAGATAAAAACGGAGTGGCAAGGGCAACTTTTTATGCAGAACTTTTAAATGCAGATGGAATTGCCATAGTTTTTAAGGAGAGAGATGTTTCCAAAAATAATGAGAGTAAAGCTCTAGGCATGATTGGAGAAGTTAAGAGTAAAGTTGTCTTACTTGTTGATGACATGATTGATACTGGAGGGACAATCGTTGAAGCAGCAAATTTGATTAAAGATAGAGGAGCAAAGAGTATTTCTGTTGCAGCAACCCATGGACTTTTTTCTGACCCAGCACAAGAGAGGATTAAAACTGCACCAATTAATAAAATTTTTATAACAGACTCCGTACCACTGCGGGTAGAAATGCAAAATAATCCAAAATTAGTGATAATTTCTATAGCTAAACTTTTGGCAGAAGCAATTAAATGCATCCATGATGGTTCATCCATGAGTGAAAAACTAATTCCTAAAGCCCATAGGACTTACGATGAAAGAAGTTAATCCGGCTTCGTCGGGTTAGCGCAAATCTAAAGTTTTACCTTCAAAGATTATATTTTTTGGTTTAATGATAACTTGTCTTGGTCCGTTCTCTACATATCCGCCGTCTAAACTTTCAAAACCATTTTGAGAAATAATTTGCTGAGCTTTCTCAACGTCTGCCGGTGAAATAAAAATAGCATAATCCTGCCCCATATTAAATGTTTGATACATCTCATAATCATCAATTCCTGCATGTTTTTGGATAAAATTAAAAACTTCCTGCGGTTCAAATATTTTTTCAATTACATAAGTAAGCTGTTGTCTTGCTCTCATTATTTTTCTCATTCCGTGTCCGGAAATAAATGAGATGTAATGAATATCTATATTATTATCTAGTAAAGAATTCACTAATCTTGCATAAATATTGCATTTAGTTAAGATTGCCTCGCCATACAACGTTCCATCAGACAGTTTAGTCACATATCCTTTTGGCACTCTTTTGGCAACAGCTCGAGCAAGTGATATACCAGATGCATTAATGCCGTTACTCCCTATAAGTAAGATTCTATCTCCTGATTGCATTTTTTTATCTGTAATTAATCTGTCTTTGCCTCCGATTATTCCAACCGCAGATCCTGCAAGATCAATTGTATCTTTTTCAATAACTCCTTTATCTGTTGCTGTTTCACCGCCTCCCCAGGATGCTCCGGATAAATCACAAGCCTTTTTCCAACCGTTAATTAAATCCTCCATTCGGTCTTGGTCATTTAACCATGAATTATCTTCAATAGCCCAATAAGCATGGATAACAAGAGGTCTTGCCCCGACAGTAATTAGATCATTTATAATGTAGGCAATAGTGTCATTAGCAATAACATCATAGTATGTTTTACCGGTGATTTTTCTCATTTGATCTGCCACTAAATTTTTAGTTCCAAGTCCTTCAATAACTGATGCCATGTAAATATCACCTTGCTTCCAAACATATGCTGATTCACCTCTTGTTTCCGAAACTTCTTCAAAATCATTTTTGAGATTTTTTGCAGTGGAAGCAGCAGCTGCTAGAGCTAATTTTTTAATAGGGTCTTTTGTAGAATAATCATCTCCAACTTGGGAATATGTAATTTTATCCTTTTTCATCTTCCTAATATAACACAATTATTACAGTTTTTCTGGGTTAATACGGATGATTTTGTCATCATCCGGTGATGGGGAACCGCGGCCATCTTTATTTGAAGTTGTAATGTAGAGCAAATTATCAGGACCTAAAACTACATCCCTTATTCTTCCAAGTTGTTTTTTAAAATGCTCTTTTAGCTCTAAAGTTGCAATGTTTAATTGGTATAGTGCCTGTCCTCTAAGTCCTGCAAAATAAAGAGAACCATTATAATATGCTATACCGGCAGGAGCCCATGTGTCGGATCCACTTTGGATTTTTGGTTCCTGCATACCTTGTTGTTTTTGTTCCCCACGGATAGTAGGCCAACCGTAATTTTTACCAGCTTCAATTAAGTTGACTTCATCCGTTGCACTTTGCCCGTGCTCCGTTTCCCAAAGATTCCCATTGTTATCCCAGGTAATTCCCTGTGGATTTCTGTGACCGTATGAATATACTTCAACCTGATCACCTTTAAACCGTAGGATTTTTCCTGCCAAAGAATTTTTATTCTGTGCTAAAGATGGATTTAATGCATCCCCTGTAGTTATATAAAGATGTCCATCCGGCTCGCCTTGCGAAGCAGGTCCGAATTTAATTCTTCCTCCATCATGAAAAACTGCACCCGGAATTTTATCGACAATGATCTGCTCATCTTTCAAAATATTGTCTTCAAAGATAAATCTGGATACTCTATTTAAGGAATTATTGTTACCTGCGGAATATGTGTAATAGAGATACACAAAGTGGTTTGTATTAAATTCCGGATGGATTGCTATGCCGTGTAATCCACTTTCTCCTATTTGTTTTACAGAAATGTTTGCAACAGACTTTTCCTGAAGTTTACCATCCTTAATAAGTCTTACTCTTCCGGCTCTTTCTGTTACCAAAATATTTTGATCGGGTAAAAATGCCAGAGCCCATGGAACTTCTAAACCGCTAGCAATAGTTGTAAGAGGTTGATTATTTACAATATTTATCTTGTCTCTCGAACCATAAATTTGGAGCCCATAGGATATTAGAATTAAGATAACTATTACAGTAAGTACCTGGTATATTCTTAACATTTTTCTTACTCGAGTATACTATAATAGGTCTAAATTATATATGAAAGCTAAAGCTAAAATAATTGAAAAACAAGAAATTGCTCAAGGAACCTTGATGGTGACATTTGATCTTTTGGGAGAGCAGCTCCAGTTTAGCGCAGGCCAGTATTTTTTTATTACACTTCCAAAATTACTTTATCCTGATGAGAAAGGTCCCAGGAGACATTTTTCTATAGTGAATTCTCCAAATGAGAAAGGAATTTTATCTATGGCAACAAGGATTACCGGAAGCGGTTTTAAAAAAACTTTATCTGAATTACCTGTCGGGACGGAAGTGGAAGTAGGTCCTATAGCAGGGGTTTTTGTTTTACCTCAAAATTTTAATCAACCTTTAGTATTGATTGCAGGAGGTATCGGGATAACCCCATATATTAGCATGTTAAGATTTATTGCAGAGGAGAAACTGCCTGTGAACATAACCTTAATTTATTCAAACAGGAATCAGGGCTCGACCCCCTTCTTAAAAGAAATACAACATCTTACAAAGCAAATACCCCAATTTAAGCTAGTTCTTACAATGACTGAAGATAATGAATGGGTGGGAGAAAAAAAGAAAGTTGATGGGCAGTTTATAAAAGAATACACAAAGGATTTACAAGCTCCATACTATATGGTGGTTGGGCCGCCTCTTATGACGGATGCGGTTGTTGAAGAGCTAAAAAGAATAGGAATAGAAGATCAAAATTTAAAAATTGAGAAATTTACAGGATACCGATGAAGAAAGGAATGATTTTAATAACTTTTTTTGTTTTGGTAACCTTTGCATTTTTTGTATTTAATTTTTTTAATCAAAATGACCAGCTGATTAAACCTCAACTAATTAGTGATGCTGGTATATTGCCATCTGCATCATTTGAGAAAGTTATTACCAATGCTTTAGATGGGACAAAGGGTGCATATGCAGTAGTTATTAAAAATATGTCTAATGGGAAAAATTATGTATTAAATCAGGATAAGGTATTTGAGCCGGGAAGCTTATATAAGCTATGGCTGATGGGTACTGTTTTTGAGGCAATCCAAAAAGGTGAAATAAAAGAGGATGAAATTTTGAGCCAAAAAATAGAAATTTTAAATAAAAAATTTGAAATTGATGAAGAAGAGACAGAACTTACCGAGGGGGAAGTTACAATGACCATATCTTCCGCTCTAAATCAGATGATTACAATATCTCACAACTATGCAGCACTGCTTTTAACTGAAAAAGTTGGAAACTCTAAAATGAAAAAGTTTATGCAAGAAAATGGTTTTAATGATTCGGATTTAGGTAAGCCGCCCGAAACAGTTGCCAAAGACATTGCTTTATTTTTTGAAAAACTATACATTGGTGAAATAGTAAGTCCGGATTCCTCAAGAAGGATGATAGACCTTTTAAAAAAACAACAGCTTAATGACGGCCTGCCGAAGTACCTCCCAAAAGACATAGAAGTTGCACATAAAACCGGAGAGATTGGCTATTTTAAACATGATGCGGGGATAGTATTTACACCCAAGGGAGATTATATAATTGTAGTTTTGTCAGAAAGTGAATCTCCCTTGGGTGCACAAGAGAGAATTGCTGAGGTTTCAAGAGTAGTTTATGAATATTTTAATAGGCAAAAATAAATTATTCGGTTTTACCCTGAAGCAGAGCATCTATTATATCATGAGGTAAAGCTGCAGCATTAAGAAGTGCTTTCCTAACCAAAGATCCTGTTTCAGATCCGATATCATCCGCAGCTCTAATAATTCCCAATACCGCACCTTTAGCAAGCTCTCCAGAGTCTTCCCCAATATCACCTGCTGCTTGGATGGAACCCCTAACTGAGGATATGGCAACCTCACCAATGTTCGCACCGACTCTTTGAGCAGTCTTTATAGCAACAGATGCTGCCTCACCTGCTGCCTCTGTTGCACCAACCCCAACTTCCTTTGCACCATCAACAGCCCCTCTTACAAGGCCAGTGGCACCATCACTTAGAGCTGACCCTGTTGAGGAGAGTGTTTCAATGCCAGATCCTACAACCTCATCTACTGCTTGCATACCAGAGACAGCAACGGTTCCAGCTCCTTGCACTGCTTTTACTACATTTTCTTTAGCTACATTTTGAGCAGAAGAGACAATATCACCAACACCGGAAACAACAGAGCTTAAAGCATTTTTAACATCATCAGTAATTTGTGACATACAATTTAATTTAGCAAAAGTATTTTACTTTGTCAATACACCTTAAAAATCTAGCTAAAATTACTTTTTTAAATACCCAAAGTAGAAGAAGAGTAGAAATAAAAGTTTGCACCTGCTCCAACAAAAGTAGCTCCAGATAAAAACTTAAAAATTTCTTTCCAATTAATTTTCATAAATAAAGTATAGCACTGCTATATAATATTTCACGAAAGTCCTAAAATTTGCGGTTCGACGGAGTTTACACTGAGCGGTTCGACTGAGCAGTTCGGCCCTGAGCTCACTGCCGAAGGGCTCACCGTCGAAGTC